>Ga0209514_10000031_pt1 | contig 369103 bp, 432 predicted proteins | sample Subgrocontami58m_FD_187452 | JGI IMG/M metagenome (GOLD analysis project Ga0209514, IMG submission 187452) | Subsurface groundwater microbial communities from S. Glens Falls, New York, USA - GMW37 contaminated, 5.8 m (SPAdes) (version 3) | ecosystem: Environmental > Aquatic > Deep subsurface...
CCGCTTCCTACATTTTCTTTATTTTTTGAACGTAAGAAGAAGTTCTGCTGTAACTCGCGCTTTGAAATTGGTGAGCAATTCATCTGCCCGCTAAAGCGGGCAGGGTTCTTGCGGCGCTCGTACTAAATTACCGACTTTTACATCATTGACTAAAGATCCATCTCGATTAGGTTTGCTCCAAGGCCAGCAGAATCCAGCTACTATTCTTGCGCAGTTTTTCTTTTCAGAGTTTCTTTGTTCTATAAGTTTCTTTAATTCAAGAGGATCGTTTATTACTTTAAACTCCATTTTGTCTTCTTTAGTAAGAAATTGTTTTTCCGATTCTGTAATCCCAAGAGTATTTTCTATCCATTGAAGGTATGAATCGGATCCACTGCATCTGAATTGTGTTTTAAGCTCGAATTCGGATATATCTTTTTTATCTACACCGAGTTTTTCTGCAGTTGTTTTGATAAGTTCTATACTGCCTATTTCATTAGGTCTTACAACCTGATGTTCATCTATGAAAAATATAGATAGCACAGAGAATTTTATGAGTTCTTCTATTTGTGGGGTGCCGGTTTTGAGGTTTTTGGGCGTATACATGTTTTCGCTTGTTTTTCTTATTCTATGAGCTTCATCACAAATTAGAATTTCTATTTGATTCTCCTTGTATGCCATAAAACTGTTAAAAAATTTGAATTGTTTTGATGCACGTGTTCCCAATAATTTTCTTAATGTATTAGTAAAAGCGGAAGATCCTGTAGCATGTACAACTTCCTTTTTTTGCCTCAGCAGTTCAGCCATAACTTCCAATGCTATTACGGATTTTCCTGTACCTGGACCACCTTTAACTATAATAACAGATTTTCTCTTTGTTTTGGATAGTTTTTTGGCTTCGTGCATTATTTTATTATATGCAGCTATTTGCTCATCTATTAGATTAAAAACCTGCTGTTTGTTTATCATACTTCCGACATGTTCGAGTAGTTTTTTTGATGGTCTTATTCCACTGGTAATAAACCTGTTGAAGACTTCTAGGCCGGCGCCTTCGCTAAGTTTGCTTTTCATGTAGTCTCCCAAATTCTTTACATCTTCTTTTGAAAAAACAGGGAACTTGTCGGTTAACTTGCTGAATTTCGGGAGAAATAACACATTTTTTCCATGTTTGGAATAATTATGGCAGTATGCACAGGCATTTAATACAACTTCAGGTTTCTCCTCAAAAATCGTCATGAAATCCTTTAGATCAAAATAGTAACCTTCAACTTGCAGTGACGGATGTTCGCGTTCTCCTTTGAATCTACCATAATTTACTATAACATTTCCTTCTGTCTCGCAGTCATCAACATTTTCGTTGGACCATTGTTTCAGCTCTATTAAAATTACGCTGTCATTATTTTTTTCGTTTCTCCCGAAAATCAGAACGTCTATCCTTCTTGCCGAATAAGGAAGTTCATACTCGACAATTATCATGTTGTCGGAAAGGCCGGAGTTTTCAACAGCGTTTTTCAGAAAATTCATTGAGACGTTCCAGGAATTAAATTCAGATTGGTTGGCCTTCTTTTTGTAATAATCTTCGTAGGCGTGTCTTATCTTATCGGCAATAGAATTTTGAACAACGTCTTCTTTGAATTCGTTTATAGTCCCTTGATAAAGTCGCATTTTTATAACTCCGTATATTTTTTATTGGAACCCTTTGATTTCTCTATAGGGTATCTTTTTTCATTGCCTTCTATCTTTTTCTCTAATTCGTTAGATAAGTCTATATCATATTTTTGGGATAATCTTAGTAAAAAGTATAATACATCAGCAACCTCTTCAGATATTTTTTGCTTTTTTCCAGGGGAGTTAAATAGCGCTTCGGATTCAGTTTCATTTTTAAATCTAAAATATTCTAGAAGTTCCGATGATTCTGTTATAATACCTATAGAAAGTTCTTTGGCGGTATGAAACTGGTTCCAATCACGTTCTTCACAAAATTTTTGGACTAAATCCTTCAACTCTTTGATGCTTGTTTTAGAATCGTTCATCCCCGTTCCCTCACAAACTCACAAACCCCACACTCTTTCCCAGGCTTAGGCTCATCCCCTTCCAGGCACTTTATGGCACTTGTAAATATCTTTTCGGCATTCTTTACATTGATGTCTAATTTCTTAAGGGTTCTTTCAAACACAAAATCGCCGCCGCCATTGAGATGCGTAGGGTGGAAGAACAACAGATAAGCATAGTCTTCTGTCTCATAGTTATTCTTTCTGAGCAGGAAATTGTAGATATCCATTTGGTCCTGGTAGTGCTCATGAGTGTCTTCCTTGCACGGAAAGCCGCGGGTCTTGAAGTCCAGGACTATAAGCTTGCCGTCCTTCTCTAGGATCTCATCAACAGCTCCACGAAGTACGTTGCCATTCTTGTCTTCCCAGCGAATGCCTTTGAAATTGTTTCTCCAGGCTTTCAGCAAATCCATGTCATTGAAAAGCTTTGCTCCAGTGCTCTTCAGCTCTTCGGGAAGGATGCCTTTTTCACGAAATATGTCAAAGTGTTTTTTCAATACGGCATCAATTCCAGATGGCAGTGAAGGAAAGATTCCTGCCGGAAGGTTGATGTCTTTTCTGAACGATAGCCAAAAGCATAATGGACAATCTTTGAGCATGCCAAGTGTAGAAGGAGAAAGCTTGATTTTCTGTGCATTTTTTGGTTCGGCTTGGCTCGTACTGTTGTTTGTCATATCTATTCCTCAATGTTCCATGCTTTTAGTGCGCCTGTTTTTGTCCTGTGCACGCTTTTTATTGCGTTGTGTTCAGGCCCGTAATCGCCTACAATATATACTTTCATTTTACCACTTTCCAGTATCCGCCTTTGTCTCCACCAATGCGCTTAATCCTGCCTGATTTTTTCAGCTTGCCAAGATTCCATTCGACTCCTCTTCTTCCCAGACCCGTGACATTTTCAAGTTCCTTTGCTGTTATTCGCGGGTTTTCTTTTATTGCGCCCAGGATTTTCTCCACAGTTTTCTCCACAGTTTTCTGTGAGCTCCTTGAGAACATGACACTAAACCAATTTAAACTTTGTCAACCAAATAAGACAAGAAGTAAAAATCATAGTTTCAAAGGTCGTTAACAAGCTCCAAAACCTCAATTCTTCTGAACGGCTCCGTCGGGAGCATCACTTCTCATTTTTCAGGCGCCCTCGGCCATGCTTTAAATACGGTTCTCATAAAATCTCTTATTGAACTATGTCAACTCTCCTAAAACAAGTGAATAATTATGCAATATATCTCACAGGAAACTATTCAAACTATAAGAGACTTGTTTATCATGCGCGATGACTGCTATCCACAACAGCTGAATAGTGTTAATGAATACAAAGTCATCAAGCAAAAGTTTTCTGATGAAGTCCTAAAGAAGCACTTGCAGGGCTTGATAACAGTTGGCAGCTTCCAGATAGACCCGAAGACAAACATGGTAAAATGGATATGCTTTGATTTTGACGGGGAACTGGAACAGGAATTTGAAAAATCAAGGACACTATATATGCGCCTCGTTAAGAAAGGGTACAAGCCGCTGCTCGAATTCAGCGGCCGCAGGGGCTATCATGTCTGGCTGTTTATCGAAGCCACAGATGCATCAATTGCAAAGAAATTTGCCCACGAAATAGCCAGTGGCATCGAAGTTAGCGAAATATTCCCGAAACAAGAAAAAATAGCCCAGACAGGGTTTGGAGGACAGGTTAAACTACCATTAGGACTACATAGAGTAAGTAATAAAAAAAGTTACCTTCTGGATAGAAATTTCAAAGCTCTGAACACGGAAGAATCACTTTTAGTATTGCATAAAATATTCAATAATAAACCAGATAAGATAAATATCACAACCTTGAAGTCTTTTTAGCAGAGGTGTTATAATGGGTATAGAAGAAAAAATATGGCCTATCGCAGAGCACACAAAAGCCAAACACGCCATATTAAAAAGATACCTAGATGCATGGCTTCCTATAATGGGCAGAAAATTTTCTAGAGTCGTATACATTGATGCCTTCGCAGGTCCTGGCCAATATGAAAAATGTGAGGACGGGTCACCTATAGTTGTAATAAAAGCTGCAGAAAATCATAGTCAAAATTGGCCTGGCGAGTTAGTATGCCTCTTCATAGAAGAAAGAAAAGACAGAGCAGAAAATCTTGAAGACATTTTAAAGAAAATTTCATTCAAAAGGAAAATAAAATGGAGAGTGGAGACAAAGGACTGTAATATTTCAATAAACTCCGTATTAGACGAGCTTAATAAAGCCGGATATAAACTGGCGCCTACCTTTGCTTTTTTAGATCCATTTGGGTATACAGACGTGTCGTATAATTTAATAAAAAGACTATTAGATAATGAAAGATGTGAAGTATTTATCACATTCATGATGGAAGGTATAGTACGTAATATGCCAATAAAAGAAAAAGAAGATGGAATAACCAAATTTTTTGGGGCCGATGAATGGAAAGCTGCAAGTTCAATTAAAGACACTAAAAAGAAACAGAAATTTCTACATGATTTATACCTTAAACAAATGCTAGGCATAGACAAAGTAAAAAGGGTCTTTGTCAGATCATTTGAAATGAGAAACAATATAGACAAAACGAGCTACTATCTTTTTCATGTAACCAAACACCCACTTGGATTAGAGAAAATGAAAGAGGCCATGTGGTCAGTAGATACTAGGGGTACTTTCCAATTTTCTGATGTAACTGACCCAAAACAAAGTGTTTTGTTTACCAAGGATGAGACAAATATATTAGAAAATGAAATTTATGAAAAATTCAGAAATAAAACTGCTAGTATAGAAGAAATAGAAAAGTTTGTTGAACAAGACACAGCATTTTTGACTACACATGTAAGGAAAACTCTAAATAGAATGGAAAGCTCATCACCATCAAAAATAGAGGTTACTACTAAAAGGAAACGTAGTACTTTTCCTCCAGGAACGCTTATTAAATTCAAATAGTAAGTATACTTATGGGAGACCATACCGGTATCGAGTGGACGCATGCGACATGGAATCCTACCACAGGCTGCACAAAAGTAAGCGCAGGCTGCCTTAATTGCTATGCCGAACGCCTGTCAATGAGGCTCTGCGCAATGGGCGTTGATAAATACAAAAACAAGTTCAAATTGACGCTTCATAAAGATGTACTGGAACTTCCGTTGAAATGGGGGGAACCAAAGCGAATTTTTGTCAATAGCATGAGTGATTTGTTTCACAAGGACGTCCCTTTTGAATTCACGAACCGAGTTTTTGAAACAATGGAAAAAGCCAACTGGCATGTTTTCCAAATTTTGACAAAAAGACCGGACAGAATGCTAGAATTCACTAAAAAATACTATACAAAACCATTGCCAAATGTCTGGCTGGGTACGTCAGTAGAGAACGAAGCATGGAAGGATCGAATTGGTATACTAAGAAAAGTTCCGGCTCGAGTTAGATTTCTTAGCATGGAACCGCTTATTGGACCTGTAGGAAAGCTGAATTTGAAAGGTATTCACTGGGTAATTGTCGGCGGAGAAAGCGGCCCAAATCACAGGCCAGTAAAAAAGGAATGGGTCATTGAAATCCGGGACCAATGCATCAAAAGAAAAAAGATAATTCCTTTCTTCTTCAAGCAATGGGGCGGCTTTACTCCAAAAGCCAACGGCAGTTTATTGGAGGGAAAAGTATGGCATAGCTATCCGGTACTTGAATCACGATTAGAAGCTTGAGCTTTATTTCCCATCATCTTTCTGTAAAACTCCAGATTCTCGTCACTCATTCGTGTCTTGTCTGCCATGAAATTTCTACACTTGCCCTTGTTTTTATTATAAACCTGAAGAAGCTCTTAATTGACGAATAGATGGTTATCATTTATTTCTATAGGTAATTCGTTTTCTGTAACAATTTTATTATCAACATCAATTTTAATTAAGCCTTTGTCCGCTTTTGCATGGCAGTTCGGGCATAAAATTATAATGTTTTTGATATTCTCATTACCTCCACTATGTTTACTATTTATATGGTGTGCATGTATGATAGGTATGTTTTTTCCAGATTCATTTATGTAAGTGCAATAGAAAGTGCATTTTTTAATCTGGCATGTAAAACTCTCTATTTTCTTTATTCTTGCCTTCTGTTTTTCATCGTCTATACGTTGCTTAATCGTATTTTGGCCATTTTTAAAACGGTACCCCGGCAATACATTCCCATAATTTTTTGCCTCTTCTAATAATTTTTTAATATCATTCTCTTTTTCCATATTACTAATTATTTTTTCTCGTTCTTTTCTAATGAAAAGTCGAATTTCTTTCTTCAGATTTTCACTGCTTTTTTTCTTGGGAGTGACAAATAAGCGCTTGTCGTATAGAAATTCCATAAACTTGGCTAGATCAAAATACGGACAATATTTATTTCTTGCTTTTATTAGAAGAGAATTAAGTGCTTCATATTCTTCACCAATAGTTTCGTATCTTTCTTTGTATGGTATTCCAAGGATTTGTAGAAACCACTTTTTGTGTTCGTTATTAAAGCTAGGAACAATTTCTTTGGGATAATAAGCGGAAAGAAGCTTTGATATTGCACCTTCTCTGAAGAATTTTAAATTTACATTTATAGCTTCGTTAAATTTTACTGAAATAGGTTTTTCATTATTCTTCAGTATCTTAATAATTGTTTTAACTTTCTCAAAATCGTATTTTGCTGATTTCCATGTGTTATCGCTACCTATTTTCATTGATCCGGGAATATCGTATTCTAGTAGATGATGAAGAGTATTTTTATTTCCCGTATGTGGATCGTATATCATTTCGGGCATTATTTTAGCATGATCTGAAAATAATTGTAGGAATTTTTTGTATGCATCCATCTTTTTTGAATGAGTTTCGCTATCAAAAATTTCGTCAAATAATTTTACTTTTTCTTCTATAGTAAAATCTAGCCATTTTTCGGGTATTGTAATTTGTGTCTGTGAATCTTCATCTTTAAGCTGCTCAAGTTTTTGTTTAAACCTCTGATCAATTTCTATCAAATTATTTTTAATTTCCATATATGCTTCTTTATCCAATATATTAACCGTCCATTGAACGAAGTTTTTTGATAATTCTAATTTTTTAGGTAATTCAAAATAAATAAGCCATTTTACTTTTATAATATGTTGTTCAAAGTCTTTACGTATTGGTTTCTCATAAAATTTGTATTCTCCATTTTTGGGAACTACTCCTATTCCATAAATTGATTTACTGCTTCCTTTTTTGGCAATTATTATATCTCCCTCTTTAATATTATGAGAAAACTGCCAACAGGAATTAGCGTCGTGTTTTTTGCTTGTTATTGTGTAGCTGTGATTCCTCTTTAATTGTCTGCTGAGTACATTTATATCACTAAACTTTCTAAGATCACCTAAAGATCCCCAACCTAATCCAATTAATTCATGCTTTACGTTTTTCCTCCACCATTTCTTGTTATAGTATTCGTCTTTATCGTAACGGAATGGAGATATTTGCCAAATTGTCACCCATCATCCTCTCCCAGCCAGGCGCTGATGAAATTATCCACCATGCTGTCGAGGAAGCTTTTCTTGTGGACCATGAGGCACTTTATTATTGTTTCCTTGTCGGTGACCTGGTAGAGCCTGTAGCGGCCCTTCTTGTTGTGCGCGACTATGCCGTTCTTCTGGAGCGTCTTCAGGTGGCCGGAGAGGTTTGAGGGCTGGAGTCCTGTGCCTTTTGATATATCAGTCGCGCTGGCGTGCTTCTTCTGGAGGAGGAACAGCAAAATGTGGCGGAGCTTCTCCTGCCTGAGTATCGAGAGGGTCTGCTTTTCCTGCTCCGAGAACGCCTCCGCGGCGTTGTAGTATCTGGTGAACCTGTCGTCCTTCTCCACGCGGATGAGCCCGTTCTTGTGCATGAAGTGCAGGTGATAGTCCAGGCTGCCAGTCGCAAGGCTGGTCTTTCTCTGCAATTCTCGCATGTGGACGCCAGGGTACGCGCATATTGTGTCGTAGATCTTTCTCCTGACCTCCAGGTCTAGAGGGTCTGGCATGGGATCATTTCCTTGGCTTGTATCTCCCGTACACAAGCATCGCGAACGACAGCAGGATGAGCAGGTTGAGCACCCTTCCCGCGTTCGTGATGAATATGTACTCGTTCGGGAAGAAATTGTCGAATATGTCAAGCACCTGACCAAGAGCGAAGAAGAAGAAGGCTATGGTCAGTATGAATATCCTGTTGTCCCTGCGCTTCTTGAACGCGAGCAATGATATCGCCACGAGGAAGAACGATGCGAGCGTGGCTATGAGGAGTATTATGTCGAACGCGTTGAACACGTGGTCCCTTCCCGCTATGGAAAAGACGAGCCCCTTCGAGCCGAAGCCCTGCCAGAGGAAAAGATACACAGCCGAGAAAGCTATCACGATGAGGTATATCGCTATTATAACGAAGAACGTCTTTTCGTTCCACTTGACTTTTGCTTTGCTTTCAGCCATATTATCACTTTAGGTGCAAAGTATTAAAACTCTGCCGAAGTCGTGCGATGAGTCTGTAGTATCTGTTGTTTTCGTTGCCGATGTGCAGGAAATCATCCTGATGTCATTTGTCGTTTCTGTTGCCGTTTCTGTTAATGTCAAAAATGTTAATGCCAAAATCACCCTAAAATTCAGTCATCAATTACCTGCGGCTTTGCAGCGTCGTGTTTCTTGGCGTAGACGATATCGTGGCAGATGGAACAGATCAGTTCGAAGAATGTCCCGGTCTCTGCGCTGACGCTCATGAATTTGCCGCAGCATTTTGGCCTGTCAGATAAGCCCATTCTCTCACCTCCTTTTCCTTGTGTATAATATCCACCTGTTCTTTGGGATATGCAAAGACCTTTCTTTCTAAGAAAGGGATTTGCTGCCTCTGTCCTAGGCTTGATTAGCATCGGATTATTATGGGCATCCTCATCTTGTCGAAAGGGAAGTGCTGCCGGCAGAATGCCGCCACGACCTCTTTGCGCTGCGTTTTCATCGCCGCCGGTTCCCCGCACGCTATGCAGCTGAAGTTTTTCATGTTTTCATTATTATTTTCTCTGGTAATACCCGTTGTGGTGCGAATCCTGAAAATTAGTGCAAGTATTGAAATTTGTTTTCTCCTTCTTTTTTAAGCTCCATTGGCAATATTTTTCTATGAAACCTGCAAAAGACGCTTACGGACAGGAAATTTTTGCACATCTGAAGGGGAAAAAGTCGTCTGAAATTGTAGAAAGAGACGATGGGTTTATCAGCGTGTCAGGTGGAGCTGAATCTTATTTTGCAGAGTACAAAGATTGGTCCGTCTGGCAGAAAAAGCTATTAAATTTGCAAAAGGCCGTATTTTGGAGATTCGGGCAATTACATGTATATAGCTATTATTGAAAAGTCAAATAACTAAGGCTTCCTAAGACAAACTTCCCTGCGTATGTCAATAAGGTGATCGTCTGCTCTGCTGCTGTAGTCAGAGCCCTATAAAAGAACAAACTTTAAGAAGCACCAAAAGGAAAACTATTTTATGAAAATACTATTATTTCTTTTTGCAGCTGCGCTTGCAACTGGTTGCGTACAGTTGTCTCAATTATCCAATACAACAGAAGGCGATAATCAAGGTATTTATGGTAGAATTTATGCCTATGGCATAGGAATAGTCAGAGATTGCACTCAAGTGCCTCAAGAAGAAAGGGGGCAATGCGAAACAAATAATAACCCTCAAGGCCAACAACCAAGTGAAGGCATTTTTCCTATTACAATCAGGAACTTAGAAAATAACCATACAGTTAGTCTTAACACAAATATGGATGGCTCTTACAATATTTCGCTAAAATCAGGAAACTATGAAGCGTGCCTAGTGCTTTCTTGGCAGAGCTGCAGCGGCATCCTGACTGTCGAATATGGGAAATTCATAGAATATAGTTTTGGAATTCCTCGACAGTAGCTATGGTGCTTCTATTTAAATTTCTCCGTCTTTGCTATTCTTCACCCAAGAAGTAGCCATGAACGGCAGCAAGAAATCCGAAAACGCTGAGCGCCATTCATACAGGCTGCGACCCTTTGTGTTGCTTCTTCATATTCTTGCCGCGCCTGTTCAGCTCTGCCAGTCCTTTCTCTGTGATTTTCTGGCTTTTTATCAGGAGATATATTATTATGACGACCGCGACAGTGACGATTATTGCCGCTATGAACTTCGCGGCTATGGTGTCGCCTTTCGGTATCACCTGCTCTATTGCCGACTTCACTGCCTCGTTCCAGAACAGCGCAAGGACAAAGCCGAGCGCCGAGATTATCGACGTGAATACAACAACTCTCACATCCATATATTGCTTGGCCTTTTCCTCAACAGCGTCTGGCATACTTATTCAATCTGATAACAACTATTTATCTGTTCGCAAATCCCTTTCTTGTAAGAAAGGTCTTTGCATGTCCCAAAGAACATTTGTTATTCTTATTAAAAGAAACCACTTCAAAATCATATTAAGGGTCGGTGGTCTACCGGTATCTGCAAAGACCGAAGGTCTTTGAGACTTCGGTCTGCGAAGCAGACGCGAAATGATGTCGCCCTTACAAGGCGAAGGCAGGCGGTTCGATTCCGCCCCGACCCATTTTGTCCGGGCATCTTCTGTTTTGGTATTTAAGCATTCAGCAAAAAATTAGACTACTGCTGGGATAGCCAAGCTTGGTCCACGGCGCAGGTTTGCTAGAAACTTTTCAGAAAAGTTTCATCAAAATGAAGCAAAACGAGAAGTTTGCAGACAACCTGTGAGGCGCAAGCCTCACGAGGGTTCAAATCCCTCTCCCAGCGCTTTATGCCGGAAAAAAGGAAATTCTACGTCACGCAGTACGCCGCTATTTTTGACAAGGAAAACAGGCTGCTTTTGCTGAGGGATGCTGCTACCGAAGCTATAATAGGAAAATGGGTTTTTCCCGGCGGGCATATTGACATGGAAGCAGATCCGCTGGCGGCGCTCGCGAGGGAGATAAAAGAAGAGACAAATCTCAAGATGGCCGCGGCATGGGTTTTCAGGACGGCAGTTATCAAATACGAAGACGGGGACTGGAGATTTGTTGTTTATTATGTTTGCAGTGCCAAGGGAAACGTCAGGCTCAGCAAAGAGCACGATGCCTTCGAATGGGCTGATCTGGAGAAAGCGAAGAAATTGAAGTTCTGCCGCAGCGAAAGGCCTTTGGTGCTGGATTTATTGGAAAGGAAAGAAGGGAAAAAGAAATGAAACAAAAACCCAAAAGGTTCTATGTAACCCAGTATGCAGCCATTTTTAACAGGAACAAAATGCTGATGTTAAGGAATGTGATAGGCAGCAAATACATGAACTGCTGGGTTTTTCCCGGCGGCCATATTGACGAGGACAAGAATCCGATAGCAGCACTGGCAAGAGAAGTAAAGGAAGAGACAAACCTTAACTTGAAAGGGGCAATAATTTTCAAAAGTGACATCAAAAAATACCCAACTGGATGGAGATATGTTGTTTATTACAAGTGCAGGGCAACAGGGAAAATAAAGCTTGATTATGAAAATGACGCGTATAGATGGGCCTCGCTGAGCGACGTGGGACGCATGAAATTACGCGACAAAAAAGAAAAGAGAATTGTTCTGGAACTACTAAAAAGAAAGAAGGAACCAAGATGAAAGAGATGAACGTGGCGACGGCATTTCTCGGGCACGACGGCAGGATACTGATACTCAAGAGAAGCAGCAAGGTGGGTTCCTTCCAGGGCTGCTGGGCCGGGATTTCAGGCTCCATTGAAGAAGGCGAAAATCCGCTGGAATGCGCCGTAAGGGAAATCGGGGAAGAGGTAGGGCTGCAGCAAAGCGACATAAGGCTCGTTTCTGAAGGAAAAGTGATAAGGGCCGAGAAAGGGGAAGTCGCATGGGTCGTCCATCCGTTCCTGTTCGAAACCAAGAGCAGGGATATCAGGATCGACTGGGAGCATGACGAGTTCGAGTGGATAACCCCGGAAAACATAGGAAAATATGAAACCGTGCCGAGACTGGAAGAAACCCTGGAGAGTGTTCTTCATGCGCGTCGATAAATGGGAACTGCTCGGCATAGTAGCCGCAATTTTTAATCCCGTACCGACCGGGCTGCTGGCAGGCTATTTTCTCCACAGGGACAAGTACAAGTCAGGGAAGTTCATCATGCTGCTCTCGGTAACCTGGGCGGCGATAATCATTTATCTGCTGTACTCGCCAAAGTGATCATATGAAAAGCGTCTATGTGTTCGGGCCTATTTACATGTTTGGCAGGAATTATCTGCCGTTGTATAAAAAGCTCATGAAATTATGCGGAAAGTTTTTTCCGAAAGTCTTGGGAACATGGCCAGATTTCTGGAATTCAAAAAAATACCTGTGATAGCCCTTGTAAGGCAGGACATCGATTTCTCAAAATCCACGATGGTCCTTGGGCTTCCGAATTTGCAAAAAATCATTCGTTACAAAGACGAAGACGATCTGATGAAAAAATTAGAGAACGAATTAAAAGTCTTAATCGAAGAATGAAGCATGATCAAGGGCACGCTCTGCTACATCATCGCCGAGGGGAAGATACTTCTCATCAAAAAGAAGAAGGGCATTGGCGAAGGGTTGTTCAACGGCCCCGGCGGCAAGATAGAAGAGAGTGAAACCCCTGACACGGCAGCTGTCCGCGAGTTCGTGGAGGAGACAGGCGTGATGCCCCTCAATCCGGAACACTGCGGCACCGTTGCCTTCTACTTCGGCCAGAAACAGAAGCCTGACTGGATAGTCCATGTGTTCAAGGCCACGAAGTTCAAGGGAGAGCCCATCAACACGGAAGAAGCCGATCCTCAGTGGTTTGAGCTTGCAGCCATCCCATACAGCCAGATGTGGCCAGACGATGCGATATGGATGCCCCTGATGCTCGAGGGCAAGAAGTTCATGGGAAAGTTCTATTTCGACGAAACAGGGAAAGAGATGAACGACCACGAGATTGTCGCGCTGGACGTGTAAATAAATGAGAATCTATCTGGCAGGCAGCATCCCGAAAGGCGACGCAGAAACAAAGGATAGTGCCTCTTGCAGGCGAAGTCGACGAAACAGGCAACCTGCTCGTGATGGGAAAGGATAGCAAGAGCATCAAATACAGAGAATCCAATGACAACTAAACGCCTAGTGCGGTAACGCATCACGCGCGCATTACAAATTGCGCGCCGGATATTCGGTTTTTATCGCCGCAAAAGTACCAAATTCTTTAAATGTCCCCAGCTGTATATAGTAACAGTAAAAAGGAGGTCATTATAATGCCAATAAATGTGAAAAGTTTCTCTGACATAACGAGGAAAGACGTATTCACGCACAAGGGCATCTATTCGGGCAAAGTGCTGGACATCGGCCTGGACCTTGAAAAATTCCGTGTCAAGTCCCTTGTCATAGATGCTGTGCGCGGCTCCTTCCTTGCGGACCTGGTTGGGGACAAGAAAGGCGTGATAGTGCCTTACAGCATGGTGCAGAGCGTCGGCGACATTGTCCTGATAAAGCACATCCAGCCCACGGCCAGCGAAGAAATCGAGGAATCCCCGACAGCGCGCTGATTTTCTCTTTTCCTCTTTTTGCCCATTAGCCAAAGCTGCGTTCCTAGCAGCCCAGTCGTATCCGATGGTTGTCTAAACCAACAATTTTACCTAAAACATGGCAAAAGACAACATAACTATATATGAATTGGACGACAATTATATGCAATGCAAACGATAAAGATAACAGGGCCTGAGGTCGAGCATATGGCCTCATTGGCAGCCAGATCATGCTTCTTTTCCGGCTTCTCTGTCCAGTCTTTCTGCCTGCCAGCAGCTGGACGCATCGGAGATGCGTCATACGGTGTGGGCTACGTGAAATTCGACAAGATCCTGCCGCTCTCGAAGCAGGAGGAATTCTCGGATTTCCTCATTGTCCTGGATCCCCAGGGCCTGCAGGAAGCCGTCAAGCACGCCAAAGAAAAATCCATTGTCATACTCAATTCAGCCGAGAAGCCGAACCAGGCGGTTTTGAAGAAAAGGAAGCTGAAGCTTTACAGCCTCGACGCCACGGGCATCGCACTCAATGCCCTGAGGAAGCCGGCTCCCGATGCTGTCATGCTCGGCGCGCTTGTGAAGGCATGCAACCGTCTCACCAGCAAGGCGGCGAAGATGGCGCTTGGCGAGAACAGGGATCTGAACCTGGCGCTGGACGAGGGTTTCAGGAACGTGAAATGATGCTGAAGACAGAGGAAATGAAGCAGGAAAAGCCGCAGCTAGGCAGGCCTATCGCGGCTGCAAAGCCCATTGACGTGCGCGCGATGAAGCCGAAGATAAACCTGGGCGCCTGCGAAAAGAATTACGATTGCGTGGTTTTCTGCCCAAGGAATGCCATTTCTGTCGGGCAGAAAGGCTTCCCTGCTATAAATTACGACCTTTGCGATGGCTGCCTGATTTGTCTGAGGGAATGCCCGGCATCCGCCATCGCCAACGAGAGGGAACTGAAATGATCGGAAAATCGGAGCTGCTTTCAACGCCGGAGGTTGTGGCGCATGCTGCCCGTCTCTCTATGGTGGATATTATCTCATATTCGCAGGACAATTCGTTCGCGGCTGTGGCTGCTGCGAAGCCTCTTCTTCGCTGCAATTACATGGAATCGGATTCTTCATCCTCCTCGGTTATTGCCGCGATGGCTGCATCCGCGGGCGGCAAGCGCGTTTTCACGACGCTCTCCTACCCGGACCTGCACTCCCTGAAGGAAGCGGCTTTAATGCGCGTGCCCATCGTGATTTTCGCGGCGTCGCATCCTGAGAACATAATGGCCCTCCGCGATGCGGGCTGCATCATAGTTTTTTGCGAGTCTCACCAGGAGCTCCTCGACACTATAATACGCGCGTTCCGCCTTGCCGAGGACGACAAGGTCCTGCTGCCCTGCATTGTGGCATGGGACGGGCCGCTGAGCTATTTCGAGAATTTACTGCTTCCATCGGACCAGATGATCAAGAATCTCCTGCCGCAAATCAGGCTGCCCCACAGGCTCGACACGAAGACGCCGTCGCATCTTGGTATCCGCGAAAAATATACAGAGCTCCGCCAGCAGCAGCAGAAAGCCATGGAGTCTGTATTCAAGGTCGCAGTAGCGATAGACGACAGCTGGAACAAGAAGATGAAGCGCTCCTGGCCCGCTGTCGAGAAATATCATGCAGATGACGCCGAGCTTCTTCTCGTCACTTATGGTTATCACTGCAGCACAGCCAAGGCTGTCGTAGGCTTGCTCCGCAGCCAGGGAAAGAAAGCCGGCCTCGTAAGGATCCGCGCTTATCGCCCCTTCCCGGCGCATGCTCTCGCTCTCCTGAAAGACAAGAAAGTCGCTGTTCTGGACTTCGCTTCCGCTCCCGGCGCGGCTTCTCCGCTCTTCCAGGAGATAAAGCCGCTCTCTAAGCTAGCCTTGAGCTTCGTATCGCTCGAAAAATATCTGTCCGAAAAGGACTTCCTGGACATTTTCTCAAAGCTCGAGAAGGCCGAGAAAGAGGAAACGTTCTGGATTTAGGCAATTCTTATGCCAAATATATGCAAGCCTAGCATTCCCGAAGTAAGCATTATTATTCCTACAACTAAAATTACAATTCCTATGTAAAATATTATCTTTGAGCCTTTATCCTCGCCAAATCTCTTTTTTAAGGTTTGCGAATTGAAACCTCCTGGGCTCCTTATGATGGAAGAAAAGAACCTCTTGAAAACTATGAAAAGCAATCCCCATACAATGAAAATTACCCCTGCTGTTATTTCCGAAACCATGAAAATTACTTCTTATTTACAGCATAAATAATATTTTTAGGGCAAATAGACCATATGTATTGATTCTCTCAATTCATGCGGCTTGAATTTCATCTTGAAATCGTGCAGTTGTCGTGTCTCCGAGCCGCCGAGATTTACGCGCTTTATTCCATTAGCTGCAAGTTTGCTGAATGCCGTTATCATGCAAGCCTCTGATACGCCGGGCATGTTCCTGTAATTGCAGACGTTTGCATGGCACCCGGCGCTCTCATTCCCCGTTCTTCCGAAAACCATGAAACCCGCTGCAAGATTCCCAAATCTTGCAAGGTAGCTAAATCCTTCAGAAGGTGGGTGCTCCACCATGTTCTCGTAAGCCGCTGCTTTTTCTCGGTCTCCATTGGCCCATTCTGAAATAACTCCGCGCGCTTGAGCTTTCTGGTGCTCGTTTTCAGAAGGCTCATAATCCTGAAAGTGGAAGTAAAAGAAATTTCGTTCTGTCATGTTGTTCAGGAATCTGTTCAGCCGCAATCTGATATCAGCATGTTGAGGTTCGTCGATTTTCGTGCCGATGATGCTGTCTAGCTCTATGACGGGCTGGGGAAATGTGTCATCGTCTCTGGGAAAGCTTTCCGACCATGGATATTCACGTATGTCGCTGAATCCGATGCATTTCAAATTATCTGCCTGCTCAGGCAGGACGTGCTTGACGTAAACAGGTTTGCCTGATATCTGATAGAATTCTCTGCAAAATACCTGAGCAGCGGCAACGGTATTTGCTCCAAGCGGCCTGACAAGCACATAATGCCCTTCGTGCATGCCGATGCTGACAAGAGTCGTGCCGTCAAAATATTTCTGCCCAAGGCCCCCGCTTCCGCGGCAGGCCTGCGTGATATAAGCCCAGTTGTTTGCATAGGTCTCATTTGCATATTCTCTCCGCAGCACCTTCGTATAGAGTTTCTCGTCTTCTGGTCTTATTGGCGTTATCAGGTGCGTTATGCTTCTGCTCATGCTTTTTGGATTTCAAGAGCCTTTTTAACTCTTTTCTCCTTAATCTATCCTGGCGATGACGAGACTGTCCCAGGTGTAGCCGCAAGGCGATGACAACTACGGGTAGCTCCGGAGCCACTTTGATATTTATTTCGGCGCCTTCAATTAATGCCATGCAGCTACGCCGCGGCCGCGAGTTCTACGGGAAGAAGTATGACGAAGCCATGCGCCTTTACGATCAAGGCAAGTCCGTCACGGAGATAGCGAAGCATCTCGGCATTTCTTATTCCGCGGCTTACCACTGGGTCAAAGGCCTGAGAAAGCCCGAGTCCGGCAACGTGAATGACTTCTGCACTTTCCTCGAAAAGAACGGCCCGGCGGCATCGGTCCATGTAATGTCGAAGTTCCCGAAGCACAACGAGCTGTTCCTCATGGCATCGCGCCGCGGGCTTCCGCTGAAGCGCGTCTATCTGGGCAGGAAATACAAGGAGCTTGGCACATGGTATTACGTCGCCGGCCAGGAGAAGCGGCTCGAAGAGCGCGTCCAGGAACTGGAAAAAAAGATAAAGGGAATGAAGGAGAAACTGAAAGAAGCCGCCTTCCGCAGTGTCTGATTCTGTCGCATGATAAAAATCAGTCTTCTTCGACCTCTATACGGACAATATCGCCATCTTTTAGATTATAGGCATCGCGTAGTTTAACATCAGTAGCAACTTCTATTATCTTTCTTGGGTGATGGCCTAACTCTGCCTCTTTTTCAAGCCTTATCCGTTTCTTCGCAAGGAACCTTTAATAAGAATTCACAACAATTATATCAATGGCAGTAGAGATGTTGATAGAACCGAAACAGGTTTTCTCGGGCACGGTCACGGAGCAGGGCGAGGGTTTCATGATCGCCATGAAGCTGGCTCTCCAGGCCTTCGAGGACAAGAAGCCGCTCCTGGTTTTCTCAAGAGGCTCGGCCTCGGAAAACGCGAAGCATCTCAACTTTACTTCTTTGGTATCCGGCAATCCGCTGGCTGCTGCGCGCGGCCTTTCCAGGGCTACAGGCCGCCTGGTTCTTGCCTTTGCCGGCGATGTGGCGACTGCGCAATATCTCAGTTCCTTCAGGAATATACAGGAAAACATAGTCTATATCTGCCTCAACAACGCGGGCTCGGCTTCCTCAAGCTCCCGGCATGCCGTGGAAAAGCAGCTGGCAAAGTCCGTGGCAGCTAAGTTCTCGAAAAGCGAAGCTTTTCGGAATCCCGGAGAACCGTCTGTTCTCCGGGGATATGCAGCAACAGCATCGGTAGCGTTCCCGCAGGACTACATGAAAAAGCTGCTGAGGGCGAAATCCGAGGCCGGCTTTGTCTTTCTGGATGTCCATTGCCCTTCGCCAAAACTGTGGGGATTCGATCCGTCTAACACCATAGAAGTGGGGCGCGTGGCTGTCAATTCCAACGTGTGGCCACTATTTGAATATTCCAGCGCTGGTCAGGTTGCGAGCTACAAGCCCGAGCAGCTTGAGTCTGTGAGCATGTATGTCAGGATGCAGTCACGCTTTTCAGAATCAGATGCAGAAAAATTGAAAAATATTGTTGCAGAAAATACAAAATTACTAGCACAACAATGATGAAAATCTCGTGACCTCCTCCCGTAGCTAATTAAAGGCTTCCTTTCAGCCGCAGGCTGGAAGCTTCTGCCTTTCTTGCTTGCGGATTTTCTTCAGGAGCTTCTTCCTGCCCAGTTGCGTGCGCAGATATTGGTAATGGCGCCGGATTCCCCTAACTTCCCTGCCTAGGAATATGGGCTTGTTGTCGAAGCTGCCACAGACAGTCGCTGTCACTTTGGAGCCCAAATCTATAGCCAAGATGTTAGAGTATGATTCCTTGATTTTCACTTGCCTTTGCGATTTTTCTTTTTGAAAACTTTTGACTCTCCAATTCAAAATTTTTCGGAAAGTCCTGGTGTGGCTTGGTCGCAAGCCATATACCGCCTCTGCGTGCTTTGACAGGGACACTGCACCAGTATCTGGATATTTTTGAACTCGTTGCTTAGTTGTTTCTCTTTTACATTCGTCAGTCCGGCGATTTTGCATTTAATGATTTTCTGTGATTTCTGCATTCTAGTTGATTGCCATGCGGTATATAAAGGGTTTTGCCAGGGGCAGGAGGAATGTGAGAAGTGGCCAGACGGCAATTCATTCGTCGCATAAAAAGCGACGATTTTCTTGCCATATTTATAAAATTAAAAGAAAAAACTAATCAAATTTAATCAGATTTATTTCTTCTTCTTTTTCTTTGCTGCTGCCATATTCCACATCCTCCATTTTAATTATACATGACGAAACAAGTTTCGCCAGTACAGGAAGAATTTCATTCTTCCTTGTATGCTAATACTATTTGTCATCCTTGTTTATATAATTTATGCATTTGCAAAAGGAAAAATTTTGAATGAAATCTTAGAAAGTGCATGTGAAAAAAAGAAAACTATGGGCATGTCGAGACGTCCTGCCCGCCAGGCGCGACTACCTTGACTGTCGTTTGTGGCGCGCATACGCCTGCTGACCAGTCGCATGTCGTCCTTGCTCCCGGCGATATGGAAGTTGGAGCCCATCCACCTATACATGCTGTCAGCACGTTGTTGATGTAAAGTCCGATCTCTGTGTCTGCTATCGACACAGTTCCTGTATTCACTATAGTCACTGTGGCAGCCGATGGGTTGATATTTTCAATGCTTATTCTCTGGCCCTGTGTCCTGAGCTGGCTGAGAGTGCTGTTCTCTATCTGCGCGCCTGCGCTGCTCGTCACTCTCGTGAACCAGACGAAGGCGAAGCCTACCATGGATATCGTTATCAGTAAAAGCAGGATGATCGCAATTACGGGCGTGATTCCTTTCATTTTGCAAACACCTCTGTTTTGATGAAACTTTTTGTAAAAGTTTCTTGCGAAAGAAGCTGTTTCTTTGTTTTATGCTTCATATTATTCCTCTGTTCTAATTGTTTTGGCGCAGTATATATACTTTTATGGAATCCTTGGAAGCCCTATAAAATAAAAAACATTTTTAGCACGTCGAGATGTCCTGGCCCCCGGGCGCGACTACCTTGACTGTAGTGCCTGATGCGCACGCGCTTCCAGACCAGTCGCATGTCGTCCTCCCGCCCGGCGATATGGAAGTTGGAGCCCATGCGCATGCTGTGAGGGCGTTGTTGACGTAAAGCGCAAGTTCTGTGTCTGCTATCGAGACGGTCCCGGAGTTTCTTACTGTCACAGTGGCCGCCGAAGGGTTTATGTTCTCTATCGTTATTCTCTGGCCCTGTGTCCTGAGCTGGCTGAGAGTGCTGTTCTCTATCTGCGCGCCTGCACTGCTCGTCACTCTCGAAAACCAGACGAAGGCGAAGCCTACCATGGATATTGTGATGAGCAATAGCAAAATGATCGCGATTACCGGCGTTATTCCTTTCATAATATCCTCTGTTCTAATTGTTCTGGCGCAGTATATATACTTTATGAGCGGGGGGGGGATATTTTTTTGAATTAACTATATATACCACGAGAGCGAAAACAAATGTATGTACAAGGAACAGTGGATTCTGCTGGGAGCGATATTCCTGATTTCCTCTATCTCGTTTTTCATCGCGTCCGTGGCGACATTTAACGTCGTGCTTGGCTGGGTTGTCTATGGGGCATTTGGCATGGCATTCTTCGCGCTCGCCGTGGCGTCCTGGACCATGTACGTCATCGAAGCTGACGCTGGCGGGCAGAAACGTCCTAAAAAGAGATGACCACTGTCGGTTTTTTCTCATTCAGCAACAGGAACACGAAGTGAAAGAGCTGCCTTTCTCAATGCCTCTGCTTTGTTCGTGTTTTCCCACGTGAAATCTTTGTCTTGCCTGCCGAAGTGTCCGTAAGCTGCCGTTTTCTTGTATATCGGCCTTTTGAGGTTGAGCTGTTCTATTATAGCCTTTGGCCTGAAATCGAATATCTTTTTCACGGCCGCTTCGATCTGCTCGTCAGGGATCTTTCCGGTGCCGAAAGTATCCACCAGCAGGCTGACAGGTTCTGCGATGCCTATGGCGTACGCGACCTGCACCTCGCACTTGTCTGCAAGTCCTGCAGCAACTATGTTTTTCGCGGCGTAGCGTGCCATGTAAGACGCGCTCCTGTCCACTTTTGTTATGCACTTGCCCGAGAAGCATCCGCCGCCATGCCTGCCGTAGCCGCCATAAGTATCGACGATTATCTTTCTTCCTGTCAGTCCTGTGTCAGCGGGCGGCCCTCCTATCTCGAATCTGCCTGTCGCATTTGTGAAATATTTCGTGTTCGCGTCCGTCCATTTCCCTGCAATGGGCTCGATCACGTGCTTCTGTATGTCCTTCCTGAGTTGTTCTGTTGTGACATCCTTGGAATGGTGAGCAGCGATTACAACAGTATCTACTCTTGCGGCTTTCCCGTCGATGTATTCTACTGTGACCTGCGACTTGCCGTCCGGCCAGAGGTACGGCAGCAGTCCTGTTTTCCTTGCTTCAGTAAGTTTCTGTGCGAGCTTGTGCGCAAGTGATATCGGCAGCGGCAGGAATTCCTCCGTCTCATTTGTCGCGTATCCGAACATCATGCCCTGATCGCCTGCTCCCTGCTCTTTCCCTTCAGCCTCGTCAACGCCTTGCGCGATATCCGGCGACTGTTCGTGCACGGTGATGAGTATCCCGACATCGCTGTAGCAGAATCCTATCTCCGGTTTGTCGTAGCCGATCCTTTTGAGTGTCTCGCGTGCGATTTTTTCTATATCTGCTTTCGCATTCGACCTTATCTCTCCGCCGATCACAACCAAGCCTGTCGTGGCAAAGCACTCGATGCCTGCATGCGTGTCCGGATCCTGTTCGACGAGCGCATCATAAATCGAGTCGCTTATCTGGTCACATATTATGGACGTCCCTGGAAACTACCAGAAGACTTTGTCCGGGTGACCTTCTGTTACCGATTCCGAAGTGAAGAAAGATTTTCTGGGCATAAGACAATACTAATCGCAGCGAATAATAAGACGCTATTGGAACAGAAGATGAAATGTGCTTTTAACGTTCGGGATAAAATAATTTCATGCGCCCGCTGGTTATCGCGCATCTTCTTGTATTTGTGATGCTGGCTGCTGCCGCATCTGCTTCGCTGACTGTGACCGAGATAATGTACGACCCGCCTGCCAACGAGAGCTACGATGAGTGGGTGGAGATTTACAACCCTTCAAGCAGCGCGATTTCTCTGGAGAACTTCACGCTCTGCAACGTTTCCCTGCTGAAAGGCTTCATAAATCAGAGCGATGGAAAAACTTATGCAAATTCGAGCGTCGAGCTGCAGCCTTTGAACTTCGCGGTCGTGACCGACGGCGGCACGGGAACGCTTGCTTATGGCCATTACAATATTTCAGGCCTCGCTCTCCATACCAACGCCAGCACGATTTGCAGCGGCTTGTCGAACGCCAACGGAACCATCGCCCTGTCGAATGGCACATATTCTGTGTTTGTTTCTTACAACTCATCGGCTGGCGGCTCGAACAACAACAGGACGCTTTGCGCTTATCCGGAAACCAATTCAACGCTGCAGGAATGCGCTGCAACTCCCGGTTCGCAGAATAAAAAGCTGCCAAAATTTTCCGTTAATTTCTCTTCTTCTTTCATAATGGGTACTAACTATACATTATTCAACATAACATCAGACTCCTGCGTATCTTCTGAAGTAGCATTTAGTTACAACATCACCAACCTGACCTTCTTGCATTCCGAAAACGCCTCTTTGAACGTATCATGTTCGTCTGCAACAGGCAGCTTTCTGCCGTCATCCGCTGGAAATCTAACATTGTGCTGGTCACTGGCAGGCGCCTACGAAAACCTTTCTTCCTGTTCGCCCGTATCCGTGATGCCGTCCCTCTTCATCTGCAACATTTCCGTCGGCATAGCTGCGCCTCTGTTTGCCAACGCCTCGCAGTCATTCCAGTATTTGATAGAACTCAACGACTCTGTCTGCTCGGGGCAGGATCACAACGTCACTGTCGGGTATTGGATCGAAGATCTCTTTGGCGTTATCGCAAAAGAAAAGGCGAACACGACGCAGCAGATGACATGCTTCAAGTCCGTCTCAAGGGACTGGACGCCGCCTTCTGTTTCGGGCGGCACAGCCTACATTATATACGCAAATATTGTAAATTCGACTTGCAGCAACGCCACGGAATCCAAAGCATCGGCCCCGCTGGCTGTGAAGGGCACGCAGCACAGCCAGTCCTCGATAGCCATCACATCTTACGATGCAGCAGCCAAGTTCGGCGATGCTCTTTCTGTTGAGGTTGATGTCTATCGCAACTCCACGGGCAAGTATGCAATTGATGCCTGGACGGAAATCAACGGGACTAAATCCAGCTTCGTGTCAGTCGTGCACGCGAAGGACAAGAATACAAACTACACATTCAGGCTGCCTGTTCAGCTCAAGTCGAACTGTGACAGCGCGCTGAAGCCCGGCAATCACACCCTGTTTGTTTCCGGGCTGGACGTCAGTAAGTCAGTCCAGCTGAAGGTTGAAGGCAATTCAAGCAACTGCAAAACCGAAACTATTTATGCAGGCTCTTCTGCAAGCTCTGGTTCTTCCCGGCAGCTGACAGAAGACACGATAAAACTGGAAATAATTTCTTATAGGGATTCTGCGCAGGCTGGTGACGAACTCAACACAGAAGTTGAGCTGACAAACCTGTTCAAAATCCAGAAGAACGTCTCTGCTTATTCTTACATTTTCAAGGGCTCTAATCTTGCATCAGAAGGCGGCTGGATGCCAAATGCAGCCAATCTGACGCTGAACGCATCCGCAAGCTCCAGAGTCACGCTGGGCAGCAGGATAAAAGACGACATCAGTGATGGAGTCTATTCTCTTCGCGTCAGGGCCATGGCAGGCGATAAGAACTACGACAGAACATTAGAAATTTCCATAGCAGAGGGCAGTAAATCTGAAACTATTATTCGGCCGGAAGAAAATACTACAAAAGCTGTTGTTGAAGGCCTCATCGATAGCGAAAAGAAATCAGGAAAAATTCCAACGGCAGGGATGTCAGTGACAAATGTCATCTCATTGACTTCTGGCCTCTTCGATTACATCCTGGGATTGCACTTTCTTTCTCTCTTCGGCATGTTTTCTTCTTGAGTCGTATTTTTCGCGGCTTATTTTATAAACTTTCCTCTATGCTATTATTCTATGTTCATAGCAGACCTGCCTGTCATGAAAGTAGGGAGCCTTCTAGTGATATCGGACCTGCACATAGGGATAACAAAGGATATCTGGGACAAGGGAGTTCGCATACCAAGCCAGGTGAAGGTGACAGCTGCTCGGATCAACGCGCTGAAGGAATCGACAAAAGCCGCTAAGCTCGTTATGCTGGGCGACATCAAGCACCACATTCCCAACATCAGCTGGCAGGAAGAGCGCGAAATCCCGGAGTTTTTCTCCCTTCTGGATTTCAAGAAGATAATAGTAGTCAAGGGGAATCATGACGGCCGCATTGAGCGCCTGGTTCCGGATAATATAAAAGTCAGGAAGTCATATTCCTGCGGCAAGTTTGCATTCACTCACGGCCACAGGACGATTAAAACTGCGAAGGAAATAATAGTGATAGGCCACAACCAGGCGCATGTGAAATTCCGCGACGAGCTTGGGGCTTCTTACGTCGAGCCCGTCTGGGTAAAAGGCCCCCTGAAAGGGCCTTACAAGGACAAGAAGCTCATCATGGTGCCTGCATTCAACGAGCTCGCGGGAGCCACTCTGGTGAATAAGGACGAGCTCATCGGCCCCATAGCAAAGCATCTCGACAAGAAGCGCGCGCATTGCTACCTCCTTGATGGCACTGATCTGGGCGTGATCAGCGACCTGGCGATAAAGGACTGATTGTTATGCCGTTTGAAACGTTCTCGGAAAAATTGAGGAATCTCGTGAAAGAGAAGGGGTTCATAGAGCCCACACTGGCGCAGAAGATGGGGATCCCAGTGATAAGCGCTGGGAAGAACGCGCTCATAATCGCATCAACAGGCATCGGGAAAACAGAGACGGCGATGCTCCCGTTGCTGGACAAGATAGCAGCCCAGAAGAGCAAGCCGATATCGCTTCTCTACATCACTCCTCTCCGTTCACTCAACAGAGATTTGCTCGACCGCCTCTTCTGGTGGGGCGACAAGCTTGAAGTGGATATAGCTGTGCGTCACGGCGACACGAGCCAGGCCGAGCGCGCGTCACAAAGGGAAGCTCCTCCTCATGTGCTTATTTCGACACCAGAAACATTGCAAGCCATATTACCCGGCAAAATAATGCGCGAGCATCTCAGGAACGTGAAATATGTGATAGTCGACGAGGTTCATGAGCTTGTGGAGAACAAGCGCGGCTCCCAGCTTTCAGTGGCACTCGAGCGTTTGAAAGAGCTGGCAGGCGATTTCCAGAGGATAGGCCTCTCGGCGACAGTGGGTTCCCCAGAATCCGTGGCTGAATTCCTGGGAAAAGATGTCAGGATAATACGCGCTGAGACAAACAAAAGATACGACATAAAAGTCGAGAGCCCGCATGTATCGCTCAAGGACCAGGCGCTTGCCGAGGATCTTTTCATCGGCGGGGGGACGTTCGCGAGGCTAAACAGGATATACAACCTGATAATCAGCCACAAGAGCGTTCTTGTTTTCACGAATACAAGGGAAACGGCAGAAGTGCTTTCGTCAAGGCTGCGCCGGCTTGACAAGACCCTCAAGCAGGATGTCCATCACGGCTCGTTATCCAAGGAGCGCCGCATAAAGAGCGAGCAGCAGTTCAAGAGTCAGGAGCTCAAGTCCCTGATAGCCACTAGCTCCCTTGAGCTGGGAATAGACATAGGCTCCATAGACCTCGTGATCCAGTACATGTCGCCAAGGCAGGTCTCGAAGCTTATCCAGCGCGTCGGGCGGGCGGGCCACAGGGCAGGCGAAATCAGCAAGGGTGTGATACTCTCGGGCGATGAGGATCTTTTTGAATCAGCCGTAATAGCTGACATGGCCATGAAAAAACGTCTCGAGAAAGTCCGCATTCATGAAGCCCCGCTTGATGTGCTCGCGAACCAGATAGTCGGCATACTGATGGACGAATATGAAGTCCCCCTGGAAAGGATTTTCGGCATTGTGAAGCGCGCATATCCTTTCCGGAATCTTACGCAGGAGCAGTTCGACGAAGTCATAAAATTCATGGAAACTTCTTACATGCTCTGGCTGAACGGCCCTGTGGCAAAAAGAAGGAAGAAGTCCTTCACGTACTATTTCGAAAACCTGTCAACGATACCGAACAAGGTACAGTACCGCGTCATCTCCATAATCGAGGGCGAACCGATCGGCAACCTCGACGAAGAGTTTGTCGCAGAACACGGCAAGACCGGCGAGAAATTCGTCTGTTCCGGCCGCGCCTGGAAAGTCATACAAGTGGAAGGCAACAAGGTCATGGTGGAGCCCATTGATGACATAGAATCAGCCATCCCCTCATGGGAGGGCGAGCTTATTCCTGTTCCTTATGAAATTGCGCAGGAAGTCGGGAAGCTGAGAAGGAAAGTTGCCGACTCCGAGAATCTGCATGCTGAAGTCGATTCCAGGGCCGCAGAAGATATGAAGGAATTCATGAAAAAGCAGCGAGCCGCAAACCTGGTTCCTGATGAAAAGAACTTCTTGCTCGAAGATTACAGCGACTTTGTGATCATCCATTGCTGCTGCGGCACGCGCGTGAATAATACTATCAGCCGCTATCTTGGCGCCCTCCTCACGGCGCAGACAGGCGTCTCCGTCAATATCAAGAACGACCCGTACAGGATAATGATACAGACTACGGCGAAGAAAGAGAGCATTGAGCGCATGCTGAAGGAACCGAAGAATTTCGAAGAAGTCGTCAAAACTGCAGTCGAGCGCTCCTCGCTCTTCAGGAACCGGTTCCTTCACGTCGCCCGCCGCTTCGGGATCATAAGGAAGGACGTGAGAGTCGACAGGCTGAACATGAACAAGATCGTTTCCCAGTATGTGGGCGCGCCCGTTTACAAGGAAGCCCTGAGGGAAGTGATCCACGAGAAGCTCGACATAGAAAACGCACTTGCTATTCTGAAAAAGATCGAGGAAGGCGAGATAAAGCTCCATCTCGAGACAGGCCTCAGCGCACTGGGCGAGGCTGGCCTAGTTCATCAGTTCGCGGAAGTAATGAAGCCCCGGATGCCTGAGAAGGAAATCTTCCTGGCTTTCAAGCGCCGCCTGCTGAACACAAGGATAAGGCTGGTCTGCGCAAATTGCGGCGAGTACAACGTGATGGCCACAGTGAAGGACGTGGACGAGCAGCCAGGCTGCCCCAAATGCCATTCCCGCCTGATCGCCGTCGTCAGGAAAGGCCAAACGAACGCAGGAGACCTCGTGAAGAAAAAGCTGAAGAAGAAAGAAATGTCGAAAGAAGAATTACAGGCGTTCAATACGATTCGCCGCTCCTCCGATCTTGTCATAGTCTACGGACGCAAGGCGGTCGAGTGCATGGCAGGACGCGGCGTCGGCCCCCAGACAGCAGCACGCATCCTCGCCATGCTCCAGCCCACGAAGGAAAAATTCTACAAAGACATATTAGAAGCAGAAAAAACATTCGTTAGGACGAAAATTTACTGGAAGTAGTTTTCACATTCCTTTCTCTGCTATTATGCGGCACTCTTCACAAGCCTTCTCTATATTTTCATCGGCATCCTGAAGGACTACTGCAACTGGTTCGAAGAATCCGAGAAACCCACCTGCGTATCTTGTTATGTAAGCAGCAGTATATGTTTTTGGTATGCTTCTGTATATTCTTTCCACCATTGTCACTGGTTCTTCTCCTGATCCTACAGGAATGCCAACTTTAGATATCACTTTGTAAAATTTATATATCGTTTCGTAATCTTCCGGACGTGCATATGAATTTATCCAGTATCCCGAAGGTTTCAGCTTCTTTTCTAGGCATGACACCTTTGCGTTTCTATAGACTGCATCAGCCCCATATGAAGTTGCATAGAGAAGAACTAGGCTTGCTGCAAAAACTCCTGAAAAATCTATTATTCTATTAATTTTGTCCTTGTATTTGTCCAGCATCTCAAAATAATTTATTAGAAAAATTTAAATCCAGTTCTTTTATTAGCTCTCCCTACAAATTCTATCCATGAAGAACCAGGAAATCGCCGGGATTTTCCGGGAGATCGCTGTCTATCTTGAGATGGGTGAGGAGATAGTTTTCAAGATCCGCGCATATGAAAATGCAGCGGTTTCTATCGGCTCGATGGCCGAGGATGTCGAGGAGATCTACAGGAAAGGCGGGACTAAGGCACTGCAGGAACTCCCGAGCATTGGCAGAGGCCTTGCAGAAAAAATAGGGGAATACCTGAAAACAGGCGGGATAAAATACTATGAAGATCTGAAGAAGGCTATTCCTGTTGATCTTGCAAGCCTCTCGAACATAGAAGGCCTCGGGCCGAAAAAGATAAAGATCCTATACAAGAAACTCAATGTCCGGAATATAGAAGACCTCCAGCGCGCTGCCATGTCTGGGAAGATCAGGGTCATTCCCGGGTTCGGTGAGAAGACTGAGAATAATATTCTGAAAGGCATAGGCTTCAAGACACGATCCCGCGGCCGCTTCACTATATTTGAAATAGATGCCGTAGTCAAGCGGATAGAATCTGAACTGAAATCCATGAAAGGCGTGAAAAGCTTTGTCGTTGCCGGTTCATACAGGAGGAGGAAAGAAACCATCGGGGATATAGACATCCTTGTTGTTTCAACCGATCGGAAACCTGTCGTGGACGCTTTCACCTCGATGAAAAACGTGGCCGCTGTTTATGGCAAGGGCAATACGAAATCTACAGTCCGCCTTGACGAGGGAATAGACGCAGACCTTCGCATTGTCGAGCAGAAAAGTTTTGGCGCTGCCTTGAATTATTTCACCGGCAGCAAGGATCACAACGTAGCCCTGAGGAAGATAGCCATTGCAAAAGGCTTGAAGCTGAACGAATACGGCCTCTTCCGCGGCAAGAAGCAGGTCGCTGGCGAGACCGAGCAGGATCTCTACAAGGCGCTTGGCCTTCGCTACATTGAGCCTGAGCTGCGTGAGAACACCGGCGAGATAGAGGCCTCGCGGAAGAACACTTTGCCCGGCCTGGTCGGCTACGGCGATCTCAAAGGCGACCTCCAGATCCAGACTGAATGGACAGACGGGTCTGCCAGCATAGAAGAAATGGCTCTGACGGCAAAGAAGGCGAATCTTGAATATATTCTTATAACAGACCATACCAAGGCGCTTGCCATGACAGGCGGCCTCGATGAGAAGAAGCTGAAAAAGCAGGGAGAGGAGATCGACAAGCTGAACAAGAAGCTCGATGGCATGACTATCCTGAAGGGCGCGGAGGTCAATATTCTTAAGGACGGCTCTCTTGACATAAATGACAAATCCCTGAAAGAGCTTGACATAGTCGGTGTTTCTATCCATTCAAATTTCAACATGCCAAGGCCCGAAATGACAAAGCGCATCCTGAAGGCCATCGAGAATCCAAATGTCGATATATTTTTTCATCCCACTGGCAGGATATTGAAAAAGCGCGAGCCTTACGATGTCGATATGGAGAAGATAATAGAAGTCGCAAAGGCCACAGGCACCGTCCTCGAAGTCAATTCACTAGAGCGCCTCGACCTGAAGGACGAGCATGTCCGCATGGCTGTCAAGGCCGGTGTGAAGCTGGCAATAAACAGCGACGCGCATTCGCCCTTGCATTTCGCCGCGCTTCCGATAGGAATCGCCCAGGCAAGGAGAGGCTGGGCCGAGAAGAAAGACGTCATAAATGCATGGCCACTCGAGAAGATGAAGAAAATGCTGAAGTGAAAACTATTATTGTGGAATTATTATTCCAGTTGCCTGTTTATTTCTGATAATTCTCCATGAATAGCGTCTAGTTCCCTGCCAAACTGAGAAAGGCCGTCTGCCGCATCTCTGGCCTTTAGTCTAATATATTCTTCGTACAATTTTCTATAAACATCATGTCCGTGTTCGGCAAATGCTGACCAGTATCCTGTAAGCCATTCATTAAGCGAAATTCCGGCCCGGTCTGAATCTACTATATCCTGCGCGCAGTCTATTCCGCCTGTGCGGATTACATGAAATTCCTGGCCGGGCGGGCCATCCCTCAAGTATTCAGCAGCTCTGCCAGCAAGCTCCAGCGATATTTCTTTCAGTGGCTTCCCGCTTACAGCTCCGCCGAATGTCCTTGTATAATAATCATATAGCTCTCTTTCTCTTGGGTCTATCATGCTTCTATTCATCTCATAAAGTTTAGATGCATTTCCAAAATTCACTCCGTCAAAACCGAGCTCAAACAGCATGTCCATGGTCTCTGGTACTGATGATGTATAGATGTCAGGTGAAACCTTGACAATCACAGGGACTTTTCTCTCCCGTCTCTTAAGATAGTGTTCGGATATGTAAGCCAGTTTTTCTTGCCGCGTCATTCCACCTGCATGCTCAACTACGTTTGGGCAGTCATTGACTTCGATGAAATCCACGCCTGCTTTCTCATATAATTTCATTCCTGCTAAAAGTTTGGTCATTTTTTCTGCATCCGGCCTGTTGCCCGGCTGCTCAGCAACACTCTGGCCCACCGCCATTCCATTTATTCTTTGTAATCTGCGTATTCTTTCTGAATTAGTGATGTCGCCTTCTGTAGGCAGCCCAAGCCAATTAGATGCAGACCCCGACCTGGGATAAGGTACAAAAGGCAGATACACGCCGTCTTTTTCATTTCCCGCCCATGGATAGAACTCGCTTGTTCCCGCGAGATATCCGCCTGCTCCTTGCAGCGCAGTCATGGGATAGCATTCGCAATTCTTGAACATTCCCGCAGCATTCATGAGTGGCCCGAATGGCAGGCTCCAAAGATTTCTTTTCAAATGTTCTGGTAATTGATACGGCTCTGGTCTTTCTCCGTCTAACTTGTGTAAAAAATACCTGCGCCCTTTGGAATATAATTGGACAGCCATTCTTGGCGACAACAAAGAAACAACATAAGGCCTGACTTTGTGTTCTAATTTTACTAATGTAGCCAGCATTAGATTTTAACTATCCCTCAAAACCATTTAAGCTTATTGTGGAAGTAATCTGCATGGACGAAGAAGAGCTGAAGGCGCACAAGGAAGCGGGCCGCATAATTTCAGAAGTTCGTGAGGAGAGCAGGCACTTCATAAAGGAAGGCATGCTGCTTGGCGACATCTCAGACCGCATCGAGGCGCTTGTCAGCGAGAAAGGCGCGGAGGTCGCGTTTCCTGTCTGCCTTTCTCTTAATGATCTTGCAGCCCACTACTCCCCCGGGAAAGGCGACCAGACACGGGTTCCAGAAGGCGCGGTGCTCAAGGTAGACATAGGCGCGCACATTGACGGCTATGTTGCCGACGCCGCTTGCACCATCGCGTTCGGCGACGAGCACAAGCAATTGGTGGCTGCAAGCGTGGCGGGCCTGGACGCAGCGATAGAGCAGTGCTACACCGGCAACCTGCTCAGCAACGTTTCTGCCGCCATCGAGGCTGCGATAAAGGAGCACGGCTTCAATCCTATTTCCAATCTCACAGGGCACGGGCTCGGCCGCTACTGGCTGCATGACTCGCCTTCTGTCCCGAACGTGAGCTTCACCAGCGCCTACAAGCTCAAGGAAGGCCAGGCCATCGCGTTGGAGCCGTTCGCTACTTCCGGTGTCGGCAAAGTGAAAGACGCCGAGTATATAACTATATTCCGCATCGACAACCCGAAGCCCGTCCGCAATCCCGAGGCAAGGAAAATAATAGATTTCGCGACAGCCCGCGGCGGCACGCTTCCGTTCTCGGAGCGCTGGCTTCCCATAGACTCGCTTTTCAAGCTGAAGCTTGCCATGCGCGAGCTCAGGGAAAAGGAAATTTTGTACGAATATCCCGCGCTCCGCGAAGTTTCCGGCGCCCTTGTGTCGCAGGCAGAGCACAGCGTGATCATCGGTGACAAGCCATTGGTGATTACGAAATAGTTCTCCTCGTAGAACGGGTCGTAAATCAAGCTTTAAAAGTTTCATCTAGACAAATAAAATTGGTTGATATGATAGTTATCGTCGATAATGGAAAGGGCGCGGATGAGATAGCGCGTTTTCTGCGGGCGTCGAAGCAGGTAGTGAAGCCGGCCGATGCCGGGAAAGTGAAGGCTTCTGCTTACATTCTCACGGATGGCGACGCCAAGAACCAGAAAGCTAACGTGGACTTCATCAAGAAATGCACCAAGCCGATTCTCGCGGTTGGCATGGGCTCCGTCTTTCTTGCGTCGGCCTTCGGGGCGAAAGCAGTTCCGGCAAAGTCGGAAAAGCAGGTCAATGTTAAGATTGAAAGGCCGTCGCCTCTTGTCCTTGACATGAAGAAGATGTTTTCCGCTGTCAACAGCTGCCAGCATGGCATCGACGGCCTCCCGGAGAACTTTGACGTCTTCGGATCTTCCCAGAAATATGATTTCGAAATCATCGGCCACATGGAGAGCCCGTTCTTCGGCGTCCATTTCAACCCCGAGCTCGGCGCCGACGGCCTCCAGATCCTGAACAACTTCGTGAAGTTCGCGGAAGTCTGGGAAAAATACCACAATTAAGTCGGAAAAATTCTTTATGCTGCTTTGTTTTCTTGTCCTGAGAAATAAACGTTATTTCCATCTGAGCCTCTAATCCCGACAAGCTCTATTCCTGTCCTGCCGTCTTTGGCTTTTTCAACAATGCCTACTTGCTTTGCTTCCAGTCCATACTTCTTTATGACCTCTATTGCTTCCGCTGGATTTCTTGTTGTGATGAAGCCTTCATTGCCCATCGGCCACTTTGCATATGCAGCTTCTGCAGAAGTACTCATAAATCTCGCAAGGCCTAATTCTCTCCAGTCTGGCGCATAAAGTCCTTCAAGCGGTGCGTATAAGCCATGCTTTGCAAGCGGCTTTGCTAATTTTCCGTTATACGCGCCTCCGCTCATATGATAGACGCTTGTTGCAAGTCCTTGGTCTATGAGTTGATTGAATACGGGATAAAATACAGTAGATGGTTCTGCTAGAAACTCCATGAATATTTTACCAATTGGCGTCTCATGCCAGCTATTTCCAAGCGTTGCCACCATAGCCTTTCTTTTGTCAGTTATCCCGTTCGAGCGCGGATTCGGCTTTCCTCTTATCGCGACGATGTACTCTCCGGCGCTTGGTGCTAAAGGGTTGCAAAGCCTTTCCTCGTCTATAACAGTGACAGCAGACCCGCTTACATTCAACGCAGTTGCCCCTTCTTTCCATCCGCGAAGTCTGTCTCCAGCGAATTCATGAACAAGCACATATTCGAATCCCATATCTTTTCCAAGTAGCTTTGCCTCTGCGTTCATAAGTTCTATAGGTATTTCTATCTGCCCTGAGCTTTCAATAATATCGAACACGGCTTTTGCTCTGGCGCCGCTCTTTGATGAATCATCAAGTTTCATTGCCAAAGAATTTCGTAAGGTGCGTGGATAATTTCCTAGTCTCTCGTCGAATTCTGTTCTTGTGCCAATGCCATCTGCATTTCCATGGACAGCTTTTCCTTTCGGGTCAAAAACAACATAAGTCACGCCATTTCTTTCATAAACTCCAGGAGCAACAGAATCGGGTACTATACCTATCATTGTACCAGAAACATTAGCTTCGCAATTGACTCTGTATCCAAGAATAGCCAATTCGCCGTTTATAACAGCAATTTTATTTTCATTCGCTTTGGCGACAAGCGTGTCTCCTATTGTTCTTAACGTTTCTCTCAGCCCTTCGCTTGAATCTACCACATCAACGAGTGCCAAAGGCGTTGCGTTCATCAATTGCGCGTCTGCGTAAAGTCTGTTCATCAAGGATGCCGTGTGCTCGGCAACGTCTAATTTAGCGGGGTCTCCTGTAGCGCTGTGGGCAACGATGTTATAGTCTTCAGGTGGTCTTAAGACGGCAATTTCACCTGCTCCTCCAGAAACTACATCAATGTGTCTAGAATTCTTCAGTGTGGGCGCGCAGAGTGCGTGTAATAACTCCGAACCCTCGTCGCCTCTTTTTATTATTTTGACAATGTATTCGTCGACATCTGTCATTGCTCTCATTTCTCCTTGGAATTGTATAAAAGTTAATTTGGTTTTTGCGGTTTCGTGATTAGTCTATCGTCTCTTCGTGATTTACTTGAAATACTCCACTGCATTTCTGAATATTTTCATTCCATCGCCTTCTTCGGGCAGCATGCCTTCCTGTTTCAGCCTGGTCCATCGCGGGTGTTGGTAAGGAATGACATAAGCCTCGGAATGTGGCATCATGCCAAATATGCGACCGCTTGGGTCGCATATGGCTGCGATTGAATTCATCGAGCCATTCGGGTTTAAAGGATATTCGGGGTCGCGCTCGCCGTTTTCTCCTATGTATCTCAATGCAATCTGACCACGTGCTTCCAGTTTCTCTATTTCATCTTCCGGTGCAAAAAATTTCCCTTCTCCGTGCCTTATAGGGAGGTATATTCTTCCTATCCCTTTCGTGAAGATGCAGGGCGAGTTGGGATGTGCTTCGAGATAAACCCATCTGTCCTCGAAATGCCCTGAATCGTTATGAGTCAGGGTGACTTTCTGCTCAAAATCTCCATAGGGAAGTATTCCGCTCTTCACAAGCGCCTGGAAACCGTTGCATATGCCCATCATGAGAGTGTCTCTTTCGATGAATCTCGAGATGGAGTCCTGCATCCTGTGCTTCAGTTTTATCGCAAGGATCTTTGCAGATGCTATGTAATCTCCATGGACGAAGCCACCAGGTATGACGACAATCTGATAATTGTCAAGGGAATCGCCACGAAGATAGTCTAGTATGTGTATTTTTTTTGTTCTTGCGCCTGCCTCATCGAAAGCAAGCTGCATTTCCTCGTCTGTATTGAGTCCTTCTCCCCAAAAAATTGCAACATTTGTTTTCGTCATTTTCTCACCAGTTTAATGTCTCTTGCCACGCTTTCTTGAGGTCGCCTATGTGCACTCTCGCTAAGCCGCGGCTGCTGTCGTTAATTTCAAGGTAAGGCATTTCGGTTACGGTTCCAATCTGAGAGTAAACAGACCCATTCATTGATTTTTCAAAATATCTTGCACATCTTTCCGGAACTTCAACAAGCATTCGAGAATTTGATTCTGAGAATAAAGTATAATCATTGCGGCTTGTTGTCTTTGGTATGTACGACATGTCTATCTTCATTCCGTATCCTCCGGCGAAAGCCATTTCAGCTGCTGTTACTCCCAATCCTCCATCTGAACAGTCATGGCACGCTGCAACAAGTTCGTGTTGAATTGCGTCATGGATTCTTCTGTATGAGTGAAGTGCTCGCCTCGCGTCGACTTTCGGAACATGATTGCCTACCCACGCCTCGCCTCTTTTTGAACCCATAAGAGCATAGTATTCTGATCCGCCAAGCTCTTCTGCTGTGTGCCCGACTGCATATATCAAATTTCCTGGTTTTTTCAGGTCCATGGTTATTGATTTTGATATGTCGGGTACCATTCCGATTGCTGAAATAAGCAATGTTGGCGGGACTGCAACTCTAGTTTTTTCTTCTGTTATCAGCTGCAGCTGGTTATACATGCTATCTTTTCCGGAGACAAGAGGCGTGCCAAAAGCAAGTGTATAATCATAGCAAGCTTTGCATGCTCTAACAAGCTGCGCAAGCCTGTAAGGGTCATTGGGAACCGACCAGCAGAAATTGTCAAGCAAGGCAATTCTTTCAGGGTCTGCGCCGACAGAAATAGCATTCCTTATCGCCTCGTCGATATTAGATGCCGCCATATGATAAGTATCAATGAGCCCGAACTTCGGGTTTATTCCGTGCGAAGCGCTGAAGCCTTTCCTTGAGCCCTTCCTCTGCATCTCAAGCGGATAAACGACAGCCGCATCGCTGGGACCGTCATTGTTTCTGCCGACGAAAGGTTTGACTACAGTTCCGGCTTTGACTTCGTGGTCGTACATGCGCAAAGTCGTTTCTTTGCTCGCTATATTCGGCCTTCCAAGCATTTGGAGTAATGCTTCGGTAGTATCTGATTCTCTGAACGAAGGCTCTTCGTAAGAAGGTCGCTCCCATTTCGCACTCATTTTTCTGCGGGGCGCGTTTTTCAGAAAGTTAAGTTCGATCTCGGCAAGTTGTTTGCCATTGAACTTTACATTGAAATATCCGCTATCTGTGAATTTTCCGATTACAGTTGCATCTACTCCATATCTCCGCGCCATATCGAGAATAGGCTGTACATATTCAGGAGCCACTGACAGGGTCATCCTGTTCTGCGATTCGCTTATCATGATTTCATCCGGTATCATGCCTGGATGTTTCAACGGAATTGCTCCTATTTCGACATCAGCGCCTCCGCTTGCGTGAGCCATCTCGCCTGCAGAGCACGATATGCCTCCCGCGCCATTATCAGTTATGTCTCTGTACAATCTTCTGTTGCGCGCCTCTAGGAGAAAGTCAAATTCCCTTTTCTGTACAATAGGTTCGTCCATCTGGACGAGTGTTGCTGCGGTATGCTCATCAACTTCTACAGAAGAGCCAGTGGCACCGTGGATGCCATCTTTTCCGGTTTTTCCGCCGACAAGAATTATTGCATCCCCGGGATTAGCTTTTTTGACATGGCTTGGTTTGCCTTGTATGTAGGCAGGCATTATTCCGCCTGCAACACAGTAGACGAGCGGCTTGCCTGCGTAGCTTTCAATTGTATTCAGGCCTGCCAATGGCCTTCTCAGAGCCCTAAAAGGATAAGCATCAAAGTTGACAGACCCACCTACAGTAGGTATTCCGCACTTATTTCCACCATCACGTACACCATTTCTTACTCCAGCAAACATGCGTGCAGGGTGCATTAATTCCTTGGGCAGGGGTCCCGAATGCCCGGGGTCTCCGAAACAAAGTACATCCATCCGGAATATTTCTTTTGCTCCCATTCCTGCACCGTAAATATCACGTGCTAATCCGTCGACGCCTGTGATGGCGCCCATATATGGATCAAAATAGCTCGGTGTATTGTGCGTTTCAGCTTTGAAAGCAAGGTTGAACTCGTCGTCGAATTTTATTATGCCTGCATTGTCGCTGAATACAGAAACTATCCAATCAATGCCACGTCTCTGCAACTCCTCTGTTGCGCCTCTGATATAAGTTCTGAATAATGAATCTATCCCCTCTGTTTTGCCGTCTTCTTCGTAATCAATCACTGCATTGAATATGTTGTGCTTGCAGTGTTCACTCCAGTGCTGGGAAATCATTTCGAGCGCTAGTGTTGATATTCGTGGATAGCGCGCAGCTATAGTCCTGTATTCTTCGATGTTGAGTGACAGTCCGTACTTATCACCCATTCTAATCAGCTGATCGTCAGAAACCGTTAGGTCTACGGAGCTGCTGCCTCTTTCTTCATAGCGCGGGGATGGGACGAATACGCCCATTCCTTCTTCCGGGTTCCACTCGCTCCTGTTTTTGATTTGCAGCCTGTTGACATGTATGTTTGCCAGTTGCCCGCCTATTTTTTCTGCGGCCTCTCTTGTTGCTCCTCTTATCAAATACTGTCGTGATTTGTAAACAGGGTATTTTTTCCCGAGAATTTCCTGCACAGCTTCTGCTGCTATATTCCCTTCGTCGTCTGTCATTCCAGGTCGCAACCCGATCTCGACTGCGTAATCCCATTCATACTTGTTACCTGCGGGCGTGAGTGAGAAAGATTCTGTTATTGCATCTGAAAAAACTTCTCTGCCTAAGTGTTCAAGCGCCTCTTGAGGAAAATCCCCTTCTATTGTATAGACATTCAATGGTAGGATGCTTTCAAACTCTGCTCCGGTGCTTTGTTTCAGTTGCTTTCTTAGCACATCATCAGGTTTTCCAGTACTGACTTCTATTCTGCGAGCCGGGTCTTTTTGTTTTGTCATTTCATCCCAGCCTGAAGCCTTCGTACGGCATCTCTGTGCCGTCATATATCACTACAGGATTCCCGTCAGCGTGGAACTTCTTTTTGTGCAAGCCTATTTTTCCGCGCGCAATCTCTCGAAGCGCAAACCGTAGAGCAGGCCAGTCGCTCATTTCTTTTTGCTTGTTCTGGTGCTCGTCGGCTGCTTCTTGGGTCACCGGCCTTGGGCCTCTGTATTCTATCCAGGGTCCTGATGCGATTATCGCTCCTGCGTCTGTTTCAGGGTCGAGCAATATGACAGAAGATCTTGTTAATTTTTCTCCAGAGTTGAGGGCATCGAATACCGCACTGTCGCCGATATATTTTCTCGTTCCGTCCTCGTTGAATATATCCAGGGCTGCGGGATGGATATTCAGCCCTTTCCTGTTGAATCTCCTCATCGATGCCCCTTTGAACAGCCTCATGTAACCCGCAAGGACTGCTAAATCAAAAGTAATTCCTTTGTTATCTTCATATTGCTTGACTGCGTTGTATAGCTCGGAATTGAATATCTGCGCGCGCCTTTCGTACTCTCTTATTCCTTCCACGCTCTTCTTGGCTTCTGCCCAGCTTCCGCAGTATTCGAATCCATTGACATGCATGCAAGGGATACCGAACTGGTCTGCGTAATTTACTGCCCCTATATAAGGCCCGCCTTTCTTTTTCTGCAGTTTGTCAACGACCAGTAGGTCTATGGAAAAATTGGACCCGGGCTCTCGCGATTCGAGAACGGACTCCCTGAAATTTGTCCCGCTTCCCGAAGCATAATCAACGCAGTACATTTTCCCGAATGCCTCAGAATCGAAGAGCAAATCAACAAATTTCGGAGAAACCTTGTCGTCTGATGCCATCACTACCGTCTAAATTTTGTCTCGAATTCTTTTATACCAATGCGCGCCATTTTGTTTTTATTTTTGTAATGCATGTGTAATTCAGAAGTAGTTCTTTACCAATATAGTTATCTGCAAATGCGCCTGTCTTTCTTCTCTTGGCACATGCTCTCCGCAAAACGCAGCCTCTATTTCCCCTTTCCTGTATTTCATCAATGTCGGCGCGCCGCAAGCAATGCATTTCATGAAATTGCCATGAATGTATTCTCTAGTTTCTGTTGTCATCAATTTCATCTCTGTTTTTATTTTCCTTTTCTCTCAGCCATTTTTGATTAAACTTTTTCATCTTTCATCTATAATACCAAAAAGTTTAGCCGATATAGTCCATTCCCCTGTCTATGTCCTCTATCAGGAGCATCTTTGTCTTGTCGCCTGGCCAGCCTTCGGGATATACGAGGTTCTGGAAGAACTTCTCGATGTTTCCTGTCATTTGCGTTGCAGCATGCTCCTCTCCCAGGACTTCGCTGCATATTTTGTAAGCGATTGTCCTGACCGTCCTTTCGTCCAGGTATCCCAGGCTGTGCAAATATTCATGCAGCAGGACATGGAACAGGTAAGGCCTGAAAAGCTCCGGGTCTGTTTCAGCTATCCTGCGCAGAGGCGTATTGTTCAGCACTATTATGTTCGATTCCGCCGGGTAGAACGCCCCGAGGAATTTGTCCTTCTCGTTCCCGAGCTCCATTATCCCGAGATTGAGTCCTGCCCTGGATTCGCGCAGCGTCTTCTGCACGGCCGTCTGCACGAGCTCGAAAATGTCATGGAAAGAATTCGCCTGTTCGAGTGTGCCTGCCATTCTTTTCTCATGAGTGAGCATGCATATCATATTTATCTTCCTCTTTCGGTTTTATAGTTCTACAAGGAAGGCGAAACTTCGTTTCGCCATGTATGTGAAGCCACAAATTCTTGTCGGCATTCTTTTGTAGGTTCACTATAACTCCTGTTTTATGGGATGGTGATCGTCACGTTGCCGTATGAAACGCGAGCCGGCATGAGATCATCCCGTGTAAGTCGCGACTTCGTCTTCCATGACCTGCGTCTTTTTCCTCTTCATCATGCTGGCGTAGAATTCGTTCATCTCTTGCGTGACAGACGGCTTTATTTCTTTTAGCGCCTGTGAAAAATCCCTTGCCGTGACTTTTTCAGCATTCACGTCCTTGCGCATTGCGTACAGCCCCGCTTCCGTGACAATGGCCTCCAGGTCAGCGCCTGAATACCCCTGTGTTTCTCTTGCCAGTCTTCTGAGATCGACGTCGGTGTCAATAGGCATGTCCTTTGTATGTACTTTGATTACGGAAAGCCTGGCTTCCTCGTCCGGCGTTGGCACCAATATCTGCCTGTCGAACCTGCCCGGTCTCAGCAGTGCAGGATCCACGATGTCAGGCCTATTGGTAGCTGCAATAACAACGATGTCATTCAATTCTTCTAATCCAGAAATTTCAGCAAGCATCTGCGACACGACGCGCTCCGATGTGTGGTCTGTGGCGCTCATGCCTCTTCTCGGCGCCAGCGCATCGACTTCGTCGAAAAAGATGATGCATGGCGCTACCTGTTTCGCCCTGCGGAAGATGTCCCTGATATGGCGCTCGCTTTCCCCGACCCACATCGAGAGAAGCTCAGGCCCCTTGATGGATATGAAGTTCGAGCTGCTCTCGTGCGCCACTGCTTTTGCGATTAATGTTTTCCCGCATCCAGGCGGACCGTACAGCATTATCCCTGTCGGCGGCTTTATGCCCAGCCTCTTGAACGAATCCGGATATTTGAGCGGCCATTCTATTGTTTCCTTGAGCTGCTTCTTGACTTCCGTCAGCCCGCCGACGTCCTCCCACTTCACGTTCGGTATCTCGATGAGCACTTCCCTCATCGCCGACGGCCCCACTATCTTCAGCGCATGGTCGAAGTCTTCTTTTGTCACGATGAGCTTTTTCAGTATTTCCGTGGGTATGGGCTTGTCCTCTTTTATCTCGTTCAGGCTTGGAAGTATCCTCCTGACCGCATGCATGGCAGCCTCCTTGCAGAGCGCAGTGATGTCCGCCCCTACATAGCCGTAAGTTATCTCTGCTATCTTTTCCACTTCTACCTTCTTGTCCAGAGGCATTCCTCTCGTGTGTATCTGCAGTATCTCCTTCCTGCCGTCCTTGTTCGGCACTCCCAGTTCTATCTCCCTGTCGAACCTTCCGGGCCTTCTCAGCGCGGGGTCCAAAGAATTTGGTATGTTTGTTGCGCCGATGATTATTACCTTGCCGCGGGATTTCAGCCCGTCCAGCAGCGTAAGCAACTGCGATACGACGCGCTTCTCGACTTCGCCCTTCACTTCTTCCCTCTTCGGCGCAATCGAGTCTATCTCATCTATGAAGACTATGCTTGGCGCATTCTTCTCTGCGTTCTCGAAAACCTTTCTTAGGTTTTCTTCACTTTCACCGTAAAATTTTGACATTACTTCCGGACCATTTATCACAAAGAACTTCGCCCCGCTTTCGTTCGCTACCGCCTTGGCAAGCAGCGTCTTTCCTGTTCCAGGCGGCCCGTGCAGCAGTATCCCCTTGGGCGGCTCTATTCCCAGCCTCTCGAAAACTTCGGGATGCTTGAGCGGCAGCTCTATCATCTCCCTGACCTTCTTTATTTCTTCATGAAGGCCTCCGAGATCCTCGTATGTCACTTCAGGTATCTTGTCCTCTTCCACCGGCTTCGTGGCCTGCGGAAGCAGCTCCACGTCCGTGGCTCTCGTTATCCTGACTATTCCCTTCGGTTCGGTGCTCACCACCACGAACTTCTCCTCTCCGAAAGGCGTGAATAAGAAATCGCCGAAATCCATCCCGAAGAACTGCTCGAACAAGGTGGTCTGCGATTTCCTGTCCTGCACTATCGGGTTCGGTATTATTATGTCCCCTGTCATTATCGGTCGCATGAGCATGTTGTGCTTGAGGAGGTTGTTGCCCATGTGTATGATTATGCCCTTGCGCGCCGGCGCGATGGTCACGGCCTTCGCCTCCTTGACGTCGGCCCGTTTCGCCTTCACGAGCTCGCCGATGCCCGCGCCGCAGTTGCGCCTGCACAGCCCGTCCATCCTTATCACGTCAAGCCCTACATCAACAGGATATGCCCTGACCACGACAGCGGAAGTTTTCCTCTTGCCTTCAATCTCTATGACGTCGCCTTCCGTGACGCCTATCTGCTTCATGTCCTTGGCCGATATCCTCACGATGCCGCGGCCGAAGTCGTTCCTTTCAGTAAGTTCCCCTATCCTCAGTTTCAGTTCCGGCATGTCAGGCATGATTATCACGTTCCCTTTTTTAAATTTCAGGTTGTTTTATTTTTGTTTTCTTTATTCTGTTGTTGTCGATGTCTTCTTCACTGATATATTCATTATATGCTTTATTTGCATCCCAATATTTATACCTGTTAAACATTTCAAATCTATCTCGGCCCGTTCTCCTCTGCCACCCTTCGCATGAACTCCCTCTGCTTCATCATCATGTCCATCATCTCGACCTCGACCTTGTCTGCCCATTCCTGGAAATAATCCATCACGGTCTTCGCCTGCTCGCTGGGAACTATGAAAGTGGATTCGCCGACCCTGATGTGCTGCACCTCTCCGAGCACGCCTTTTCTCAGGTAGACATACCTCTTCCCGTTTCTCGGCACGGTCTGCTTCCATCCGTGCAGCTCGCGGAAGAACTTGCTCTTCTCGTATTCCGAGTCGAACCTGTCGTTCCTCGTGTGGAACGTGATTATGACGACAGGCATCTCCTGCCCGCCTCTCCTTATCTCGATTTTCATTTCAATCGCGTTCCGTCATATTCGTAAAACTAGTGCGAACAAACTATTTAAAGGTTTTAGAGTCGCTGGCTACTCTAAACATTTTAATACACAAATCTTGCATTAATTTTATTCAGAACTCGCACTTTTTCCCGAGTATCTTCTCCGCCTCTGCCCTTTGCTCCTTGAGCAGCTCTCCTTCGAAGAACTTGCTGTCGTAGAGCTTCTTCAGGTGGTCTTTGCAGACGCGTATGACTATTATCGGCCTTTTCACGTGGTCCCTTATCAGCATGTTTGTGACTGCTTCTTTCTTGCAGCCCGCTGTGTCGCATTTCATTCTAGTCTTTTCTCTACAGGTGTTTTTATGCTTTTTCTGATTTCAGTTCCTTCGCGAAAAGTGCATGCTTCTATCTCGCTTCTTATGTCCTGCATGGTATAGTCTTTTGGCGGGTCTGATCCGAATATTGTGTTGTAATCGGCCTTGAGTCTTTGTTTTTCCTTGGACATGTATGCTATATGCTTGTAACCCTCAAGAACAGCCAGAGTTCCAGCTGTGCTCAAAAGAAAATAATAAATGAGTTTTTCTTCTGCCATAAATTAGATGTCTTGCGAAGATTATTTAAATTCAGCTACAGGTTTTGAAGGTGCTTTTTTGATTAATCTTTTTCCACTAAAAGTAATACAAAAATTATGGCTTTTTTGATTAATCTTTTTCCACTAAAAGTAATACAAAAAGATTATAAGAAGACTCCACGGATTATCTTATCATGGAAGTTGCAAGGTTGCCCACAGGCACCCCTCTCGATAATATACTGAACGGCGGCCTGGAAATGGGCATCATCACGAATATCTACGGCCCTCCTGGATCGGGCAAGACGAATATAGCTCTCTGCGCATTGCTCCGTGCATGTGAATCGAAAAAAGCAGTCTACATAGACACAGAGGGCTCTTTCTCGTCTGAGCGCTTTGCACAGCTCGGAGGCACCCAGAAGGACATGAAGAACATATTCCTGCTGGAGGTGCATGACTGGGAGGAGCAGCACAAGACCGTGCTCGGGCTGGAGAAGCTGACCGAGAAGGAAAACGTGGGGCTGATAATCGTTGATTCGCTTGTCGCGCTGTACAGGCTGCACATGGACGACACCAATTTCTCGCTCGTCAATAAGCAGCTTGCGACGCAGTACTCGGTGCTCTCGAAGATCGCGCGCATGCAGAAGATACCCGTGCTCGTTACCAACCAGGTTTATACAAAGGACGACAAGGTCGAGCTGACGTCCCGTACCATCGCGCGCTACTGGTCCAAGACTCTCGTGGAGATCAGGCGCCTGGAAAAGGACAGCCACCGCGTTGCCATCGTGAGGAAGCACAGGTCCATTCCTGAAGGGAAGACGATAGAATTCAAGATAGGCGCGAAGAAGCTCGAGCCCATGGGCAAGTTCGAGATATTTTAGTTTCATCGGTTCTCTGCATTTAAGAGTTTTTCCTGTTTATCAAAAGTGTGAGATTAGACTTGAATAACTTTGATGGTTTGATGCCTGGCGGCATTTATAGGGATAAAATTAGCCTTGAAGGCCAGGATATCAGCCCAGAAAGGCAAGCGGCAATAAAAGATGTCGACCTTTATTTGGAGACGAACCCGTTTGATCTAGAAACATACCAAAAAATTAAAAGTTTTGTATCAGATTTGTACAGGACCAGCAATGGTTTATGCGAGCTTGAAGAGTACAAAACAGCAGAATCTTTAAACGCAGCTATTGCACGTCTAGATGAATTGAAAACAGAAATGGAAATGCCAATTTACGATCATCTAATCAGTTTAGATCATCAGAGAAAAACACTAGTAGGGTAGTTTTATTTCTAGATCAGGCTGTACGCGCCTTTTCCGACAAGTATCACGAACAGGACTATCTTTATCGGCAGCAGTCCTGTCACTGCAAAATATATGAAAATGGCCGCGGCGATGTCAGTCAGTCCCAGAGCAATGCCCGGCACGTCGGCCAGCATGCTGGAAGTGCCTTTCGCGAGAAGCACGACGACATGAATCGTCGTTATTATCCAGTGTATGTTGTAGATGTTGAAGATGATGATGAGCGCGCTGAAGATGTCTATTACTCCCAGCAGTTTCACGAACATCATGAAAAAAGCATTGTCAGAAAAGCGTTTATAGCCATTTCATGCAGCTGGCTGCAGTATCACAGCTTCTGTTCCAGAGCCCTTGAGCAGTTCCTTGAACTGCTCTGCATCGGCCTTCACGTCATTGATGCCGTACTTGTCCGAGTTGTAGTGCATCGGTATCGCGACTTTCGGCTTTATCATCCTGACGGCCTTGGCAGCTTCCGTGACGTTCATCGTGTATGTGCCGCCTATCGGCACGAGCATTACGTCTATTTTCTCCTGCGTGAGGTTTGCAAGCTCCGGTATATTGTCCGTGTCGCCGGCGTGGTATATCTTTGTCCTGTTCATGTCAAGAAGGAGCCCGACGCCGTCGCCTTTCTTGTGGTACAAATTGTCGAGATCATATGCGTCATAAGCTGCGATATAAATGTTGTCGAAGGTGTAGTTGAAGAACTCGCTCGGCTTTATCGAGCTTATCTTTCCCGAGAGCTTGCCAATGCATTCTCTCGTAGAAATGATGTGCGTTGCATTTGCCTGTATCTTCTTCACGTTGTCAGGGCTGCAGTGGTCGAAATGTCCGTGAGTTATCAGCATGAAATCGGCTTTTTTCGGGCTGCTGTCCAGAACGAAAGGATCGAAATATATCGTGTCCCACGCATCCACGCGGAAAGAAGAATGCCCCAGCCATGTTATTGTGATGTTGTCATTGACTTTGTAGGATGACTGCGGCTGCTGTTGCACGCATCCGATCGATAGTATTGACAGAGCAAGCATCAGCACAATGATTGAAATAAATTTCATGATATATTTTGTAGAAAAATTTATTTAAGAATCATCAGCGTGTTGAAGTGCCGATTTTTGTAAATATGCCATACACCGAAGTATATTTAATTCTTTGGATATTTGAATTAGTATGAATAAAAGACCTGAAATCTCGTTTGACGATTTACAAGTATGCATGGCAATATCCACCTTTATTTTGTCAAGGGAGAATTAAATGAATATAGACAGCAAGCGCATTTTATAGAATTTCAAGAGACAAACAGGCAGTTTGAAGAAGATCTGACAAAAGACTTTACGAAAGCATGGACAACCAAACCGTATCCGCCTACTTTTGATGTTGTCCTAGAAAAATTTTATCCGAGGCTATACCAAGCTTATAAATTAATGAGAATCTATGTTTCGTCTGATTCTGTTCTGTTTACCTAGAATACCATACTTATTTCTCGTGGCCCTTCATGTGAGTTGTCATTGCGCGCTTTGACTTGAAGTACTTGTTGCATTTCTCGCACTTCAGTTCTAGCGCGGCGGCGCTCGCTGCCCTGCTGTCCTCTTGCGCCTTCTTGAGTCGCTTCTCGTCCAGCCATTCGGCCTTTGTCTTGCACTGCGGATCCAGGCACATCCTGAACAGCCTCCTGCCCGCCGGCCTCACCTGTATTATCGGCGTGCCGCATTCCTCGCAAAGCTTTTCCGTGCTTGTTATTATCCCTTCCCTCGGCAGCGGGTATCCCGTGCGGCAGCCCTTCGGGTAGCCCGAGCATCCCGCAAATCGCTTGCCGGTTCTCCAGTTCTTGTGGACCTTCAGCGTGCCGTTGCACGCCTTGCACGCGCCAAGCTTGCTCTGCCTGTCCTGCGTGGCTATGACCGCCTTCGTCAGCTCGTCGCCAAGTTTCTTTTCCTTTAATTTGAGGCTTGCGCATATCTTTTTGAGTCGCTCCCTGGCTTCTTCGAGCACGTCTTCTTTTTTTGCCTTGCCGAGCTCTATCTCGTCTGTCTTTTCCTCGAAGTGCGCGGTCAGCTTCTCAGAGACCACGTCGGGCACGTTTTTTTCGAGCACTCCGGAAAGCTGCATCCCGAGTTCTGTGACTTCTATGCTCTTCCCTATAAGATACCCGCGGTTGTATAAAATTTGAAGTATCTGGGATCTCGTAGCTTTCGTTCCTAAATTTTTTTGCTCCATCTCTTTGAGCACAGAGCCCTGCGAATATCGGGCAGGCGGCTGCGTTTCCTTTTCCCGCAGGTTTGTTTTTTTGATCTTGACGGTGTCTCCGACCTTCATATTTGGAAGTATTATTTCTTCGCGCTTGGCGTATTTTCCGTAGAGTGCTGTCCATCCCGCCTCTATTGTTTTTTTGCCGTTGAGGAAGAATATCTCGCCGTTCGCGTCCAGGCTCGCCTTGACGCTTTCCCTTTTCGCGGGCTCCCCGAAGCACGCCATGAATCTCCTGACTACGAGGTCATAGACATTCTGCTGCTTGCCGCCTGTCTTCTTGGCCTCGCCGGTCGGATAGATCGCAGGATGCGCGGGATCTGTCCTTGCGCCTTCTTCCGGCTTCAGTTCCTTTCCGAGGAGCTGTTTGGCGTCCTTTGCGTATTTTGTCTGCTTGCCCAGTGCTGTTATTATTTTCTTGTAATTGATATCTTTTGGCAGTTTCTCGCTGTTCGTTCTCGGGTAGGAGATGAGCCCTGCCTGGTACAAAGACTCTGCTATGCTCATGCCCTGCTGCGGGCTGTAGCCGAAGTACCTGTATATGTCCGACAGCAGCGCCGTTGTGTTGTAGGGCTTCGGCGGCTTCTGTGTTATGATCTTGGTCTTGATGTCCTTCACTTTGGCCTGCTGTCCGATTTTCTTCTGCGCCTTTTCCGCCTCGCTCTTTACCCATATCTTGTCCTTGCTGTACTCTGCCGTGAGTGCCTGCTTGCCTATCGCCACGTCGAGCTGCAGTTCCCAGAATGGCTTGGACTTGAACGCCTGTATTTTCTTCTCGTGCTTTGCGAGCATGTGCAGCACCGGTCCCTGCACGCGCCCCGTGGAGAGTATGCGGAATCTCTTTGCAGACGCCTTTATCGCGAGCGTGAGCGCCCTTGTAAGCGAGATCCCCCACATGTGATCAAGTTCATGACGGGCCATTCCAGACTCAACCAAGTTCTTATTTATCTTTCCGGCATGAAGATAGCTATCAACTAATTCTTCCTTGGTCATTGTAGAGAACTTCATTCTCGCGGCATCATTTCTTCCAAGGATAAATTTCAAAATGTTAAAGCCTATTAATTCACCTTCTTCGTCGAAATCTGTCGCTATAATTACATCTTTTGCTTCCTTTGCAACATTCTCTATATTTCTAAAATAAGGTTCGGTAAATTTGGCAAACCTGTTGGCTTTGAATGTCACTTCCCAGTATGTGTCAAATACGGGATAATCCCAGCCTTTTCCCTTCTGTTTGAGCGTAAATAAATGGCCTACAGCGGGTACAACAACAAAATCCTTGTTATCTCTAGTGAATTCGTAATAAACAGCCTTACTATTCTCTTCCCCTTTTGTTTTCACCTTGCCACTAGCTAAGGCTTCGGCTATTGCTTTAGCAGCGGTTGGCTTTTCTGCAATTATCAAGGTATATCCCATTTTAACACCAGAAATTGCTCAGATAACTTTATCCTCATCTATGTAAATTCATGTAATTTTGTTATAATATAGAGTAAAGCTTTAAAAAGAATTATCTTTTCGCTTTCCTCGGCATTTCTAGGATCTTGAACCCCGTGTATTTCTGCAATGCCTTAGGTATTGCCACTGTGCCGTCTTTCTTCTGGTTCTGCTCTATCAGCGCGACCAGCGTCCTGCTCGTTGCCAGCGCCGTGTTGTTCAGCGTATGGACGAATCCTGCCGGAGGCTGCCCTTCCTTTTCCCTGTATTTTATGTTCAGGCTGCGCGCCTGGTAATCCGTGCAATTGCTGTTGCTTCCCGTCTCCCTGAATTCCCCGTCAGCCATCCAGCACTCGATGTCGTACTTCTTTGCAGCTATGTCGCCTATGTCTCCTGTGCAGACATTGACAACCCTGTAGTGCAGTCCGAGCTGCTTGTAGAGCTGCTCCGAGTTCTTTTGCAGCTGCTCGTGCCATTTCGATGATTGCTCGGGCAGGCAGAAAACGAACTGCTCTATCTTGTTGAAGTGATGCACGCGGAAAAGTCCTTTTGTGTATTTCCCGTGTGCTCCGACTTCCTTGCGGAAGCATGGCGAGATGCCCGCGCAGAGCAGCGGCAGTTCTTTTTTAATTATCACTTCGTCCATTTGCATCGCAGCCATGGGATGCTCGCTTGTGGCTATCATGTAAAGGTCTTGACCCTCGATCTTGTACATCACGTTCTCAAAATCTTCCAGCGAAGTCACGCCCTCATAGGGCTTTCTCGCCAGCATGAGCGGCGGCTCAATAACCATAAACCCTTGCTTCCTGAGAAAATCAAGCGCGAACCTCTGCAGCGACATGTCAAGTATCGCTGCGTCGCCTTTCAGGTAGTAGAAGCCATGACCCGCAACTTTCGCACCCCTCTCCATGTCCAGCATGCCGAGCGCCTGAAGGATTTCCGCGTGCCCCTTCGGCTGGAAAGTGAATTTTGGCTTCTTCCCGCCGCGCCTTACCTCGACGTTCTCCTTGTCGTCCCTTCCCGTCGGGACCGTGTCGTGCAGCATGTTCGGCAGTTTTATGAGAAGCGCATTTGTTTCTGTCGTAAGTTCGGTTAGTTGTTCTTCCTTATTTTTAATTTGAGCTCCAATGTCCTTAACTTGTTGGAAAGGTTTGATGTCCTTCTGTGCTTTTTTGACCGTCTCAAAAGCTTGTTCCTTGCCTTTTCCTTGTGCTACTAAATTCGATATCTCCTTCGTGATTATGTTTCTCTGCTTCCTAAGTTCTTCAACTGCCTTCAGCAGGTCAAGGCGTCTCTTGTCTTTGACTATGAGCTCTTCGAGCATCTTCATCTTTTCTTTGTTGTGCCTTTTCTCGAGGTTCTTCCTTACGATGTCAGGGCTATCACGAATGAGTTTTATGTCGAGCATAATTAATTTTCACCACTTACCTCTTTAAAGAATTGCTCCAGGTATTTTTCCGTGAATTTGTGCCTGTTTTCAGCCAGTTTTTTCCCCGTTGGCGTGTTCATCCTGTCCTTGATCAGCAAGAGTTTTTCATAAAAATGGTTGATTGCGGATTTCTCTGTCTCCTTGTACACGTCGAATGTTATATTTTTCCTCGGCTCGATGCCCGGGACGAATATAGGTATATTTCTGTGGCCGGAAAAAGTGAATGCTCTTGCAATTCCTATGGCTCCCATGGCATCCAGCCTGTCGGCGTCTTGGACGACTTTCCCCTCAAGAGACTGCATTTTTTCTTTTTCTCCCGATCCTTTGAAAGATATGTGCTCTATTATATGTATAATTTGTTCTGTATCTTTGCTGTTGGCATTTAATGAAGCCATCCATTCTCTTGCCTTGTTTTCGTTCGCGCCGGGCCCGTGGAACTTCCAGTCCGCTATGTCGTGCAGGAGCGCGCCCATCTCGACGATGAACATGTCGGCATTTTCCTCTTCGCCTATTCTCCTGGCCATCTTCCATACGCGCTCGATGTGATGCCAGTCATGGCCGGGCTCGCCGTGGTTCATGTTCTTTTTCACGTATTCTTTCGTTTTTTCTAGCATCGTTTCCTTGTTCATGTATATTTGATTGGAAATAGATTTTTTAAGCTCTCCTCACTCATTATTTGTATGATCAAATCTCTTGAAGTCCTCAGGATGCTGACAAAAATTCCAAAAGGAAAAGTTACCACCTACGGCACTTTGGCAAAAGCTGCAAAGACCTCGCCCCGTGCAGTAGGGCAGATCATGCGCCGCAATGAGCGCCCAGAGATGTATCCATGCTACAAAGTTGTATCGTCTTCAGGAAAAATTCATGGCTATTCTGGCTGCATGTCGGGCAAGATTCATAACAAGAAAATCTCACTGCTCAAAAAAGACGGCATCATCATCGAAAAAGGAAAAATAGATCTTCAAAAATACGGGCACAAGTTTTAGACAACAGGAATGCAGTTGCGGGCTAATTCTACGCCAATTTTATGCGCCTTGTTCCCATGATGACTGCCGCAGAGGTTCTTGAGTATCTTAACCCTGTACCCGGAATCAAATGCATCGACAGCAGTTGAGAGTACGCAAGCTTCTGTATCAGTTCCGCAAATGGAAAAATCGTTTATTCTGTTTCTTTTCACAAAATTCAAAAATTCTTTTGACTTGAATGGCGAAAAGGTGTGCTTGGTAAATACATTTCTGAAATTGCTGAACTCCTTAAGTCTGGGGTGGATGTCAGTTTCAGGCGACCTGAAGCATTTTCTCCATTTCATAAGTTTCACGAAGTTTGAATCTTTTGTGTTGACAAACTGCGTGAATAGTATGTAATCAAATTTCTCCCCGTTCGTGAGTATGAATTTCCTTATTTTATTTGGAAGTTCTTTGGTATGTTTATTCACAAAATAATTCTGCATGTCTATTACAAGCAATGCCTTGCTCATCTGGTCACCTGCTGCTTCTTGACAAATTCAGCCAGCTCTTTCGGTTTGCCCTTGGAGAAATGCCTTCTCACCGGATCAAGCAGCTTGTTGATGTGCTCCGCTGTCCCGTTCTTCAGGTCCATAGGATGAAGGCGTCCGTACTTGAAGTCCTCCGCCATCTGGTCGAACGAATCGTATACCAGGTCGCCGCCGAATTTTGCAAGCCTTTCTATCTTCACTTTCGGGAAGCTCTCGAATATTATGTACTTCATGTACTCGATGAGCGGGTTCTCCTCTAGCTGCTTCTCCGGGCAGTATGCTTTCTCTATTTTCCTTTTCACTTCGCTCTCGCTGTCCGTCATGAATATCGCAGAGTCCGGTATGCTCTTGCTCATCTTCATCGCTATTGCCTTTTCCACAGGATCCGCTACGCCTTCCGGCGGCTTGTTCAGCCCCATTAGCATGTGATGGCTCACAACGACCGGTTTCCAGAATCCTAGTTGCGGCCCTATTTCCCTCGCCAGTATGTTAACTTTTCTTTGGTCCATTCCGAGCTGACATATGTCGCACTTTTGGTAGAATATGTCGGCTGCCTGCATGCACGGGTAGAATATCTGCGATGCCTGCAGTGCGTCGCTTTCGCTTCTCCCCATTATCTGGCTGCACCTGAGTATCCGTTTTACCGTAGAGTTCCTTGCGACTTGCATGACGATTTTCCAGTAGTTGTCGTCCCGCACGAAATCAGAAGCCCAGATGAAGTTGACTTTTTTCATGTCCATGCCGCATGCTTTCCAGACTTCGATCTGGTACTTGCCTACTGCCTGTATTTTATCTAAATCTCCGCCCATCTTGTTGTTTGCCCACCCGTGCCAGTCCGCTACCAGCATGTTGAACATGCAGCCGGCATTTGTCATTTTATTTACGTTGATTGCGCGAAGTATTCCTTGGGCAACGTGAAGATTTCCACTGGGCTCGAATCCATCATATGCGATTAGTCTTTTTTTGGTTTCTAGAAGGTTTCTCAGATCTTCCTCTGTGACGATCTCTTCTCCTACTTGCTTGATCAGCTCCATGCGTTTTTCGATGTCCATCTTCCGTGCCTCTTGCAATTTTATTATTCTTATGGTATTTTAATCTCTAAAAACTCCTTATTTCTGTCTCTTCGCCAATTGAATAACCGCCAAACATTACTGGCGATGGTATATGCCTTAACACCTCTTCCGCTCTGTGCATGTTCCTGCATGTTGTTTTGAACGTGATCTCGAAAGGGCATTCGCATTCCATGTAAGCGCCCACATGATATTTTCTTTCAGGCCAGAATTGTATATCCAATTCGTACCACTCTCCGCGTATTTTCCCCGGCATCTTGGCATTTGCTATTTTGCACAGATCGTGATATTCCATTCTTCTTGGTTGTTTGCCCATGTTTTCATACAGCGGTTGCAGGAAATCTGCTGCAAAGAAGTGGCTCACGACTCCACTGATCTTTATCCTTGCCTTGCTCCTAGCCATTTTATTCACCAATTCTAGTCCCCTCAACCGGAATCGAACCGGCACGCATCGGGTTACAGCCGATAGCTCTGCCAATTGAGCTATGAGGAGGTTTTTCAGAAGCATTTTCTATTGCGTGCAGAACAAGCCTACCAAGCGGTGTCAGTATGGCGATGTGTGAGTTTCCGAAAGCGGCCAGTTGCAGATCTTTGATTATTGCTGCATTCATCTTCAGCGTAGAAAGCGGGATTTTCTTTGTATCAGAGATCGCCTTCAGGACGTTCGTTATGGTGCCGTTTTCTTTTTCAATTGCATTGAGAATAAGCATCTGGTTCTTGTTCAGCGCCCTGGCTAAAACCGGTCCGAGCTTCTCGCCTTCGGCTGAGTTTCGTAGTCCATGCAATCGCCTTCCAAACATTTCTGAGATATATTCTTAAATCTATTGGGCAGCTTCACCTGACCCGCATTCACTTGCTTAAAAAGCTCCTAACACTAGATGGATACCTATGAAACTTACGCTTCTCGGCGGCGGACAGGAAGTGGGTCGCAGCGCCATCCTCGTCGAGGACAAGAAGTCCGTCCTGCTTGACTACGGCACCAAGATCGAGCCTTCGCCCCCGCAGTTCCCGATGTATTGCAGGCCGGATTTTGCTGTTCTGAGCCACGCGCATCTCGACCATTGCGGCGGCACTCCTCTGCTGTTCCGCCAGGCAAAGACGTCTCTTTACATGACAGACGTCACCATGGAGCTTTCGACGCTTCTGCTCAAGGACGCCATGAAGGTCGCCCGCAAGGAAGGCTTTTACCTGCCTTTTGCTAAGCAGGAAATCAACAAGTTCATAAGGCATGCAAAGCTCGTGAATTACGGCGAGCGTTTCCGCCTTGGCGATTTTACCTGTCAGCTCTACGATGCGGGCCACATACCCGGCTCGTCAGGCATATTGCTTTCCGGGAAAAAAGACGTTTTCTACACAGGAGACGTCCAGACTACGGAAAGCCACCTGCTGCACGGCTGCACTCTTCCCAAATCTGCTGATGTTCTCGTCATGGAAAGCACTTACGCGCGCAAGGACCATCCAAACCGCCGCGCAGAAGAGCAGAAGCTCCTGGATTACGTAGAAGAAGCATTGTCCAACAATGGCTCTGTGCTGCTGCCTGTATTCGCTGTGGGCCGCTCGCAGGAAGTCCTCCTGATTCTGGAAAAGTATGCAGATCTCATTGCAATAGACGGCATGGTCAGGGCGGCAAGCGAGATTGTCGGGAGCTACGGCGCCCGCGTGAAGAATGCAAAGACCCTGCGTTCTGTCCTTTCAAAAGTCACTTTCATCAAGAGCATTGACCAGCGCGAGCTGGCATCAAAAAAGCATCCTATAATAATTTCCTCGGCCGGCATGCTCGGCGGCGGCCCTGCTGTGCATTATCTGCGCCAGATCAAAGACGACGCCAATTCAAAGGTCATCTTCACCGGTTACCTGGTTGACGGGACGCCTGGCAGGAGGCTTCTGCAGTCGGGTGTGTTCGACAATACTGAAGAGCATTTTGAAGTTAAATGCGAACTGGACAAGCTCGATCTCAGCGCCCATACGGACAAGACCGGCCTTTATCACATAATAAAGAAGCTGAATCCCGGACTCGTTGTATGCGCCCACGGGGACAATTGTTCCGGGTTCGCAAGTGACATCAAAGAAGCGACAGGCATCGAAGCCGTCGCGCCCGCGAACGGGGAAACTTTAACAATTTAAATCTTTCGCCAGTTTTTCTGCTCTCAGGGTTCTTTTTAAAAGGAAAAGGATAAAATTGAAGTTCTCCTCCTCTTTTCAGTACCCTTAATGCCTCTGCTACCGCCTGTACGAATATCTCGTAATTTGTATCCAGTCCTCTTGTAACGCAGTCGCTCTGGCCAGAGCCGATATCCAGTATTTTCAGGTCGTTCAAGTCTGCAGGAAATGCTATAGCATGTGTGTATTCTAATTTTGTCTCGTCGGCATAATTTTTCATAGGATCTAAAAATCTGCATATCAGTTTAAAGCTTGAAAATCTAGCCGATGCTCAGCTTCCTGTAAATATTTTCTATCGATTTTCTGCCATTGTCTGTTATGAGGTAGAATTCGCTGTTCCTTATTGTTTTCCTTGATACAAATCCTGAAGTCCTCAGGAAAGACAGCGATTGCCTGGCTATGCTCTTTTGTATCCCCAGGCTAGACTCGATATCGTTCCTCGATCTTATTCCATCTTTCAGAAAAGAGAGTATAATGGCGTCTCTTAGATTTTTCACTGCCATGACCACACCACTCTTTATTAGGCGGCAGAATCTTTTTATCGTTAATGGCTATTGTTTCTTATGGAAAATAAAATCATAGAAGTTGATGGAGCTTACGGGGAATCGGGAGGCCAGATTCTCCGCACGTCAGTAGCCCTGTCGGCTGTTACGGGCAAGCCATGTCATCTTTTCAGCATAAGAAAAGGCCGCCCGAATCCCGGCCTTCAGCCGCAGCATCTCGAGGCAATAAAAGCAGTAGCCGTCATGTGCGGCGCGGATGTTGAAGGTCTCGATATTGGCAGCACTGAAGTAACCTTCATCCCCGGTAAAATCATGTCAGGCAAAATAGGTGTTAATATTCCGACTGCCGGCTCCATTGGCCTGGTGCTTCAGGCCATGATGATCCCGGCCTTTCATGCGCCGGCGCCGGTATCAATAAAATTCCATGGCGGCGCGACAAACGGTAAGTGGGCGCCGCCTCTTAATTACACAAAAAATATCCTGCTGCCTTTGCTTGCAAAGATGGGCTATAATGCACGGATAGATATAGAGCAGTACGGCTACTATCCCAAAGGCGGCGCTCTTGTTTCTGTAGAAATCAATCCGGCAATTCTTGTTCCTCTTGAATTGACAGAAAGAGGAAAGCTGATTGCCATTAAAGGCGTTTCCCATGCTTCCGCCTCGTTGCAGAAAGCAAGAGTTGCAGAAAGACAGGCAGAAGCCTGCAATAAGACCCTGTCTGCTAATGGGCTGGAATCTTCTATTAGCATCGGATATTCAGATACCATCTGCCCCGGATCTGGCATTGAGCTGCACGCTGTTTTTGGAAAGTCAGTCGTTGGTGCAGGTGCATTGGGCGAGAAAAATATCAGAGCTGAAGATGTCGGAAAGCAGGCAGCGAAAAAACTTCTCGAAGCGGTCGGTTCTCCTGCCTGCGTGGACGGATACGCAGAAGACCAGTTGCTTCCTTACATGGCACTTGCGGCGCCATCAAGGCTGAATGTTCCTAAAATTACCAGCCACACGAGAACGAATATCTGGGTCATCGAGAAATTCCTCCCTGTGAAATTCAGCATAGATGAAAAAAATAAAATTATTTCTGTAAATTCCGTATAGATTATTTCTCTTGAGCATCTTTGAAAGCGTCATATGCAAAAACAAGTGGGTAAAGTATTATGAATAGTAGGTTTTACTTAAATCATATGCGACGTCTCCATCGAGACGAGCAGTTTCTTTATCATGAAATTGACCCCGCCTATCTTGAGCAGTCCGTGCCCCGGAAACAGGTATTGTATGTTCATTTTGTCCAGTTTTTCAAGCGAGAATCTTGTTTCGTTATAGTTGCCGCCCGGGAGGTCCGTTCTTCCAACATTTCCGTCGAAAAGCATGTCGCCTGATATCAGCATCTTCTTTTCCGGCTCGTAGAGGCATATGCTCCCTGCGCTGTGGCCGGGCGTGTGAATGACTGCAAGGTTGAAATTTTCTGTATGTATGATATCGCCGTCTTTCAGCTCCTTGTCTATTGTGACTATTTTTGCCACCTGGTGGAAGGACTCTGAGAGCGTTCTCCCCCTCTCTATCAGTTCCCTGTCCGCCTTGTGCGCGGCTATCGGCACTCTTAGCCAGTCCCTGAACTTCTTGTTGCCGCCTGTATGATCGTAATGGTAGTGCGTATTGATGATCAGCTTTATCCTTTTTGGATCCACGGCTTTTTCTATCTCTTGGCGTGCCTGGTGAAAGAATTCGCCTGTGCCTGTATCCACTATTATCTCGTTGTCTATTACATAGATATTGGAGTCGTTCGCGATGCCAGGCACTATATGCACGCCCTTGAAGACCTCCATGATAATGCATATAGTCCTCGAGATCTTAAATTGTGATTTCCCTGCCGATGAGGTCGTGCGCATTCATGGAATAGAATTTGTTTTCGTTTCTGAATACTATGAGGTTGCCCTTTGTTGCGACTCCGTGCCCTTTTATTCTGGTCCCCTCTGACATCTCTAGTTGCTCCGGCGCAGTTAGTATGTTGTGCAGGTTGTAGTGCTCCCTGAGGTCGTAAATCTCCGGGGATATCATGTGTTTGGCAAACCCGTTGCTCTTGAGTGTGGTGACGGCCTTGAATATGTTGCGCATCGCGTTATTTGGGTTGCAGAAAAGCGCGCCGTGCTTCTGGCGGCCTGTTATTCTGTCGCTTATGTTTATTTCCTTTCTTATCTTTTGCTCCATTTCCCTTACAAGCTTGCCGTCCTTCACGCGGGCGATTTTTGCGCCGAAATCCGCCCCCTGTTCCACGAGCCTTTCCATGATGCGGTACTCGTAGGATATTCCCACCTTTAGCAGCGAGTCGAATGCCGCAAGATATATGTAATAGAAATTTTCCTCGCACTCGTCCCTTTTTTTCGGGTTGATGCACTGCGAGCCGTCGCATCGTATGCAGAAAAAATAGTCGTCCTCGAGCTTGCACTCGTTGCAGTTCTTGTCGTCTGTTTCTCTGTTGTTCCTGCACGGGAAGTGCTTTCCTTCCCTGTAGAAGCCTATGCACATCCTCTTGCCGAGCGTGAAGCTTATGCCGTTTCCCGTAAGCGGCATCTTTTTCATGAGTCCTCCGTCCTTCAGCACCAGGTGCGGTATCCAGTTCTCCCATTTGTATTTTATTATCTGCATCCTATTCCGCCCCTATTTTCATGCAACTGCGTATGGCATTGCTCATGTTGTTCTCGTCTTCTAGGTCGCGCTTCAGGCTTTCAATAGTCTCTTTCATTTCCCCGGCTGGTTTCTTGTTACTGAAGAGTTCGGCATTGTATTTGTCCTGGAGGTGGAAACTGAGCCACGCAATATCGTCTTTAAGCGGGCCTTTGCCCTTATGCGTGTAATAATAATACGCGAGGTCGTTGCCGTATCCTTTTTTTACCATTTCCCTGTTGACTGCTATTTCCTCTATTGCTTCCGGCATTTCGTGGTGGGTTTCCCTGTATATTGCCCTGAACATCATCCTTAGTATCATTATAGAAATTCCCTTGGGGTCCATCTGCTGCACGAACACGTCGTTATAATCAAGCAGTATTATGCAGGCATCTTCCTTCAGCAACATCCTGTTTTCGTCTCTTACGTGCAGCTCGATCTTGCTGAATTTCCATGGATAGTCAAAGGTGGTCACGATCTCGTCGAACGCTCTCGACACCAGCTCTGTTTTTTCGTCCTGCACCGCGAAAGACTTGAGAATTCTCATGCACTTACTTGCATGCCCCGCCTAATAAGTTTTCTTTCCCCGTCGTAGGTGCCTTGGTGTGATTTTTGGTGCGAAATATGAATCTTCCACCGGCCGAGTATATTTAAAGATTGTATGAGTATGAAAAAGTATGACTAATCTGTCAGACCTGGCAACACGCCTGAACAAGTCAAAAATAGCAGTCTTTGGCGACATCATGCTGGACGATTTCACTTACGGCAAAGTTGAACGGATCTCGCCGGAAGCGCCTGTGCCTATTGTTGAAGCCCAATTTACAGAATACAAGCTAGGGGGCTGTGGAAATGTTGCAGCTGGCATATCAGATCTTGGGGGCGAGGTTTACTTGTTTTCCGTTGTCGGGGATGACTTGTATTCAGGCATAATATCCGGCTTGCTCAAATCGCACAGCGTCATCGACATGACGCATAAAGATTCTACAAGGCCGACTATAAGGAAGAATCGCGTGATAGCTCATAATCAGCAGGTCAGCCGCACCGATTGGGAAAAACGCCATGATATCTCGGCCGATATCGAAGACATGGTAATTTCTCAGGCGCGTGCTCTTTTGAAAGAAGTCGACGTTATTATTCTTTCGGACTATGGAAAAGGCTTCTTGACGGAGCGTCTTTGTAGCTTCCTTATTGGCGCGGCTAATGATATTGGTAAGCCTGTAATAGTTGATCCAAAGGCGTCATTTTCAAAATACAAAGGAGCGACCTTAATTACTCCAAATTTCAAGGAATTTGCAGAATATGAAAAAATAAAAGTCGAGAGGTCCGCGGCTTCGATGTTTCCATACGCCAAGAGCGCAATAAGTAAATATTCTTTAAGCGCCCTGATTGTAACTATGGGAGAAGACGGCATGGTTGTCTTTGAAAAAGATAGGTACGCGAAAGTGCATGCTATACAAGACGGAAATGAAATAGCCGACGTTACTGGCGCAGGAGATACGGTAATTGCCATATATGCCCTTGCGCTGGCTGCAGGTGCTGATTATTTTAACGCTATGAGAATTGCAAATTATGGCGCAGGTGTGGTTGTGACAAAATTAGGCACTGCCACTTGCAGTTTGCAAGAGCTGAAAACCGCCATAAGCCACGATGATGGTTTCGAAGAGGTGACGGCATGATAGTTACCCTTGAAAAGGCCGTTAAGATCTCGCAAAAGCTGAAAAAAGAAGGCAAGAAGATCGTGACAACGAACGGCTGCTTCGACATACTTCATGTCGGCCATGCGCGATATCTGGGAGAGGCAAGGAAGCTTGGAGATGTCCTGATTGTCGGTGTTAATAGCGATGAATCGCCTTATTTCAGTACCAAGCCCGGAAGGCCGATAGTTCCCGAAGCAGAGCGTCTGGAGATGCTCGATGCTCTGAAATCGGTTGATTACGTTTTCCCGTTCAGCGACGAGACGCCAAACAGATGGGTCGAGATGATAAGGCCGGATTTCCACGTCAAGGCCAGCGGAAAAGATTACACAATAAAGGACTGCGTAGAAAAGGGCTCTGTTGAGAAATTTGGCGGCAAGGTCGTGCTTATCCCGAAAACAGAAGGCAAATCAACCACGAATATAGTGAATCAGGTGCTGAAGACTTATGGAGAGGTTTAGATGGCCGGTGTAATAAGCGCTTATGATATGGCAAATATTGCAAGAGAAGGCAGGAAGCGCGGGATCGCTTATGTAATGCCAATAGGTACATTCAATCCACCCCGCCGTCATCATGGTAATCTCTTCAGGGAAGCTTCCGAACACGGTATAGTTATCGTTGTGGCAAATACTGACGATTCAGTAAGTCTCTACAGAAATGGCAATGGAAGAGGAGATTTTATATTTCCGTTTGCATATCGGGCTGCATTGGTATCACAATTCCCGCATGTCACTTACATTGTCCCTTTTTGCGATGTAAATGCAGCAGAAACGATAAGGGTTATTAAGCCCAATCAGGTATGGAAAGGTCCTGATTACACGCTAGAATCTATAAACAGGTCTGAATTCCTGGAGGGCACCAAGATTGCAGAAGAACTCGGCGTTTCTTCTGAAGAATACTTTCATTTTGCCTCTGTGTGTGAAAAAGAGACTTTTGATATGAAGCAATCTCTTAGAGATTACAGGCGGTGGGCTGTATGACAAACTTGCCAGAGAAGTATTGCGACGACGTATGCGAGGTTCTCCAGAGGACAAAAGAAATTCACGCCACAACGATAGAAGCTGTTGCTAAAACTATAGTATCTTGCTACAAGCAGGGCGGAAAACTCATCATATTCGGAAATGGCGGCTCTTATGCGGATGCGCTTCATTTTGCCGGTGAGCTTGAGGGTGCATATAACAACAGGAACAGGCCGGCTCTTTCTGCGCTGGTTCCTTCCAACGAAGCAGCGCAGACAGCTATAGCAAACGACCTTGGCTACGACAAAGGTTTTTTCAGGTTTGTGCAGGCGAATGCCCAGCCGGGTGACGTTGTGATAGGGATTTCTACCAGCGGCAACTCCCCAAATGTCATATATGCACTGGAAGAAGCAAGAAAAAAGGGAGCGAGGACCGTCGGTTTCACGGGCCGGGCTGGTGGGAAAGCAAAAGAGTATGCAGGTATTCTGCTGAACATTCCAGCAGACTACACGCCATATATCCAGCTAGCTCATTCTATTTCTTACCATATAATTTGTGATATTGTGGAATCAGAGCTTTTTGGGCGGTCTGCATGAGAGCAGTCTTCCTTGACCGCGACGGCGTGATAAACGAGGATGTTGGCTACCTGAAAAGCTGGGAAGAGTTCCGTTTCATCCCGGGATCGAAAGAGGCTATATCCCTGCTGTGCGACAATGGCTTTTCTGTCATAGTAGTCACGAACCAGAGCGGCATCGCCCGCGGCTATTTTTCCGAGAACGATTTGCTCGAAATCCACAAGAAAATGAAACGTGAAATAGAGCTGTCTGGCGGCCGCATAGACGGCATTTATTACTGCTCTCACATGGCGGATTATGGCTGCAGATGCAGGAAGCCTGATACAGGAATGCTGGAACAGGCTGCAAGCCAGTACAATCTGGATTTTTCTTCGTGCTACGTGATCGGCGACAAGCCCATTGATATCGAGATGGGAAAGCGCGCGGGATGCAAAACCATCCTTGTCCGCACAGGATACGGCTCCTCATATTCCGGGCCTGAGCCTGACTTCGTTGCGGATAATCTGCTTGATGCCGCCCGCATGATCAGAAACTCTCCTGTTTAGTTCAGTTTTTGTTCTATTTTGAGCCTGTTTCAAAGGTGCTTAAAAGCATTTCTTCCATTTTTTACTAGATTGCTTATGAAAATATCAGTGATAGGCACGGGATATGTGGGCCTGAGTACCGCCCTCGGATTTGCGGCAAAAGGCCACTCGTGCATCTGCGTCGATGTTGACAAAGAGAAGATAAACAACATAAACAAGGGCATCCCGCCTTTTTACGAAGAAGGCATAGAGGATGCCTTGAAAGATGCAGTCGAAAAGAAGCTTATTGTTGCAAGTAACGGCTACGATGATGCTGTCAAGAATTCTGAAATCACTTTCGTGTGTGTTGGAACTCCCTCGAATCCTGACGGCTCTGCAGATCTTTCTTATATCAAAAGTGCGGTATCATCTTTAGGGGATGTGCTCAAGTCAAAGGGATCCTATCATGTTGTATGCATAAAATCGACTGTGCTGCCTGGGACAACAGAAGGAATAGTAAGGAAGCAGCTGGAAGCGTCTTCCGGAAGGAAAGCCGGCATAGATTTCGGCTTGGTCATGAATCCCGAGTTCCTGAGGGAAGGTCGCGCGCTTGAAGATTTCCTCAGCCCTGATAGGGTAGTGATAGGCGAGTTAGACAAGCGAAGCGGTGATAAAATTGAAATGTTATATTCAGGTTTCAACGCGCCGATCATGCGCACATCGCTGAAGGCGGCGGAGATGATCAAGTACGCCTCCAACGCGTTCCTCGCGACGAAAGTGACATTCATCAACGAACTAGGCAACCTCTGCAAGAAGCTTGGCATCGATATCTACGAAGTGGCGCGTGGCATTGGATATGACAAGCGTATCTCGCCTTATTTCCTTGATGCCGGCTGCGGCTTCGGCGGCTCCTGCTTCCCGAAGGATGTTTCTGCTCTGGCTTCTTTATTTAGCGAGGAGGGCGTGAAATCGCTGCTTATTGATGCTGTCTTGCAGGCGAACGCGAACCAGAAGAAGAAAGTCGTCGAACTTCTCATGTCAAAAACAGATCTGCCCGGCAAAAAAATAGCAATACTCGGCCTCGCTTTCAAGGAAGGCACTGACGACGTGCGCGACTCTGTTGCTATCGACGTTATCAGCGAACTTAAGAAATCTGGAGCTGTTGTCTGTGCCTATGATCCCCTTGCAAACGGCAGCATGAAAAAGATATTTCCTGACATCGCCTATGTTGGCTCTGCCTCAGATGCTCTGAAAGACGCAGATGCATGCCTTGTACTGACCGCATGGCCGGAATTTTCCGAGCTCACGGACGACGATTTTGCAGTCATGGAGAACAAGATAATCATCGAAGGCAGGCGCATCCTCGACAGGTCTCTCGTTTCTTCGTTTGAAGGAGTGTGCTGGCAATGAAAGCGATAATTCTTGCCGCGGGGAAAGGAACGCGCATGAGGCCGCTTACATACGGCATCCCGAAGCCGCTGCTGCCCGTCAAGGGCGTGCCCATAATAGACTGGGTGATAGGCAACCTGAGAAAGTGCAGGGAGATTGATGAAATTATTGTCGCAATTGCCGGAGATACGGATGAAATTTCTAGAATACATGGATTCTGCATAGAAAAATATATCAGCGAGAAGTACGGCGGTTCCATAAGGATCGTCAGGACTGAGCAGAAAGAAACTTCAGGCGACCTGAAGAAAGTGCTCAGTGAGTGCGGGCTGAAGTCGGGACCTGTCGTCGTAGCTTACGGAGACAATTTGTCTGATGTGAATGTGGCCGCTTTGCTGGATTATCACGGGAAATGCAGGGCAGCCTGCGGGACGTCCGCGACAGTGGCGCTGTTTGAAGTCTCCGAGGAGAACGCCAGGCGCCTCGGGATTGCAACACTGAGGAAAGAAAAAGGCTTCGTGCTGGTCGACAAATTTGTTGAAAAGCCCAGGTCTCCTGAATCGCACATGGCGAATGCAGCTTACTATATTCTGGAATTGGATGAGGTGGAGAAGCTCGTCGAGGACAGGGAAGTGAAGATCGAGCAAAGTCTTTTCCCGCTGCTGGCCGGAGAAGGCAGACTGGCTGGATTCGCCGAGAAGATCAGCTTCTGGATAGATATAGGAACGCTTGAGTCTTATGAGGCTGCGAATAAATTTGCCCATGAGAACGTCATAATACCGCCTCCGGTTCCTAATGAGCAATGATTTTTATGCAAGCCGGACTATTGCGCAGCATTGACAAGTACTTTGGCGCTTTTCTTTATTTGGCATGCTGGATATTGTCCCCGCTTTTGCGGAACGGCGCAAAAGGCAGGAACGTTCTTGTGATCAAGCTGTGGGCGATCGGCGAGAGCATTCTCGTTCTTCCGTCCATCAAAACAATTGCGGATAAAGGCTTCTCAATTGCTGTAATATGCACCAAGCAGAACAAATTCGTTTTTGAGAAGCAGAAGTTTGTGGATAAAATTATAGTTTTTGATTTTGCCAATCCTCTGAAAGCCCTTGCGCAGCTTATATCATTGAGGACGCATGGCTTCTCCGTCTCCATCGATTCGGACCCTTACATGAAATTTTCTTCTGTTATCGGCGTCCTTTCCGGCGCATCCCGCCGCTACGGCTTCGAGAACAGGCGCCTGCTTTATACGGATCCTGTCAGGATAAACGAAGACCAGCACGCCGTGCTTGTATTCCGCGATGTTTTTTCAGGCCTCTCTGGTTTTCCGGTTCCCGGGTCTCTTGTTCCTGTTGCAACTGAACCTGTGAAGATGCCATTCCCTCAAAAATCTGTAGCCATCCACGCTGGTTCTGCGACGACCTCGACAACGCGCAGGTGGCCGGAAGAAAATTTTGCGTCGCTCTGTGATTATTTTTCTTCAAGAGGCTGGAATGTCTATCTTGTTGGCTCTGCTGATGAGAAGTCGATAAATTCGGATATTCTGAAGCTATGCAAAAACAAGGACAAAGTGATCGACACTTCCGGCTCACTCTCGCTGGGCCAGCTGGCATATCTTTTTTCCAGGATGAAACTGGTGATTGCTAATGACTCCGGGCCCATGCACATAGCTGCTGCCATGAGTACCCCGACAATAGGACTCTTCGGGCCCAATCTTCCCGAGCGTTTTGGCCCCTATGGTCCGCGCTGCATCGGCTTGAGGAATGATGCCGGGCCGCCGTGCATCCTTCCGTTTCGCGCAAGATTCCCGGAATGCAGGCATGATCACATGAAGAATCTTTCTGTGGACGAGGTCGTAAAAGCAGCGAACAAGCTCGTTAGCGTCTATAGCAATACAAGGAAATAAACAGGTACTTCCTTGTTTGCTATACACGCAAAGAACCATAGGTTCTTTGGTGCGCCGAAAAGCTCCGCTTTTCGTGCGTGTGAAGCAAATGTATAATATCCGGGTTATTTATTTGCTTCACTATAGTTTTCGCCGAAATGGGTATATTCGCCTGATGTAAAATATCCGACTAGTTCCCCTTTTCTCGCCAGTTCTGGCAGGACATTCCGCTCAATAGAGCCTTTCATGAGCTTGAATATCTGCGGGCTGAAAACATAGATTCCCGCATTGATTATGTGCGACTCGGCCTTCTTGGGCTTCTCTTGGAACTCCGTAACAAGATCACCGGCAAGGACAGCTGTCCCGTACTTCACAGGGAAAGGCGAGCTTCTTAGTCCTATGGTAGCGAGCTTGCCGCTGCTCGCGTGCTTTTCTACCAGGCCCTGCAGGTCAAAGTTTGCATAGACATCCCCGCTCATCACGACAAAATTGCCCTTTACAAATTCCCTTATTTGCCGCAGCGCGTCGCCATTTTTCTCTTCGTTTGTTCTGATCACCACAGCTTTTTCAGTCCGCAGGTCTCCTTGGGCAATTATGTATATTCTGCTGATGTCGTTTTTCCTGAACATCGCTATCTGGTGGTCAAGGATTGTGGATCCTTTGAAGGGTCTGCTGGGCAGTGCCGTGTGTTCCCTGCTGAGAAGGATTACTGCCGCATCGACTTCCTGCGAAGCCATGCCCTTTTTGATAAGCGTCTCTATAGCCTGGCTTCTGCTGCGTATTGTGGTCTTGTCTATTGTCTTGTCGATCTTGTTCAGCGTGTCTTTGCTCAGGGAAATGGCAATTTTTTCTTTCATCGTAAAACACCCTTCTCGGGCACTCAACGCCCGTGAAGTTCAAGCATTATTATAGTATGAAACCCAGATGCTATAAAAGCCTTTCATTTCTGTAATTAGCGTGGCTCAAATGAAAACCGTCAGCATAATCATCCCCACTTACAAGCGCGGCGACGTAGTCAGGCAGACTCTTCCTTCTTACATCAGCCAGAAATTCGTGAAAGAGATTATCATCGTTGATGATGGCGGCTTCGCCTTGGATGACGTAAAAGACATCATAAAGGCGAACAGAGTAATAAAATATTTCGCTCCCAAGAAAAGGCTCGGCCTGCCGGGAGCCCGGAATTATGGCATTGCCCGTGCAACAGGGGATTTCATAATTTTTGGCGAGGACGACGTCGAATTCGCGCCGGATTACGTGAAAATCTTGCTGGAAAACATGAAAAAAGAAGTGGCTGACATAATAGCCGGCCGCCAGATATTTGTCTACCACGGCCAGACAAAGGAATCTGCAATGTCAAGCGCGGGAAAGTTGGAGGAAAAAGACCTGTATATATGTTACCCGACTGATGTCAATTTTTCTGTCAATCTCGGCAAGAACATCCCGATTCACACCCTAATGCCTTTCGCGCTTTTCAAGAGAGACGTATTCAACGTGCTGAGGTACGACGAGTCTATCGCTGGCAACTACCACCGCGAGGAGACTGATCTCTATGTTTCCGCGCTCGAAAAAGGGTTCCGGATAGTCTTTTGCAATGCCGCCTTCGTGTGGCATCTGAATTACCTGAGCCGGTCGGGCGGCGGGTGCAGGACGCAGAAGAAGCTGGAAATAGAATTTTCTCTTCTGCGCAATAACATCTATTTCTGGAAGAAGCACTATAATTTTTTGAAGAAATTCCTGAAACTGCGGGGGCCGTTTGTTTATTATGCCCTGAAATACTCGGCTGCCCGCTGCCTGTCTTTCTTGAAAAAGAGGTTGTACCTATGAAAATAACATGGGATACAACAAAGACTTTTGAAGAAAGTCTTTGTGTACGCAAAGAATTCCAGAGAATTCTTTGCTGTACGACTTGCGACGAAGAAGCGAGTGGTATATCTGCAAATAAGCGCAGCTTATTTGAGACCTTGAAAAGCAAAGCTTTTCGAGTTCTCGGAGAACTTTGTTCTCCGCAGATGTCAAAATTACAACGGAGTTGAATTTTGAACATGGAAAATGTAAACTGCGCATTGTGCGGGTCGGGCATGAAAGAGATTCTCGAGACGCGCGCCCGCTACGGGCTGCAGGTGAATACGGTCATATGCAAGGTATGCGGCCTTGTTTTTATCAGCCCAAGAATGACGCTAAAGGAGTATGAAGAGTTTTATTCATCGCCTGCTTACAGGAAGCTCTACAGCAGCATGGAAGTGCCGACAAAAGGACTGGACGAAAGAAGCCTTCGCGGAGCCAAGGAAAAATTCTCCTTTTTGTCCGGCAATATCAGCATGTCGCAGTTCAAAAAGAAAAGATTCCTGGATATAGGCTGCTCCGCAGGCTATCTGCCTTTTGTCTTCCACCAGAACGGTTGGGAGGCCGAAGGTCTTGAGCCTACAAGAACCTTTGCGGAGCACGGGAGAAAAAAATTCGGGCTGAATATAATGACAGGGCTGGTCGAGAATACGAAATTTAATGGCAAGTATTCTTTCATAACCCTCGTACACGTGTTCGAGCACATAACAGATCCGCACTCTGTGCTCAGTAAGCTTCGCAGCCTCCTTGCTGACGATGGCGTGCTTTACATCGAAGTGCCGAATGTCCAGGAGTTTTACGGCCGCTTCGAGCAGAGCTGCGACATAGCGCATCCATATTACTATTCCCCTGCAACCCTGTCTGCCGTTCTCAAGATAAACGGCTTCGATATTGTTAAGCTTGTTGCCGGCTCCTCAGTAAGAGTCTTTGCAAAGAAAGGAACACCGGCAAAAGTAAAAGTCAGCGAGTACGCGAAAACCCTTGACATCCTCCGCAAGCTCAGGCGCAATTACTACCTGAAGGGCTATTTCATTTTCACTCCCCTGTTTGACCACTTCTCGCGCTTTGTTGTAAAACATGAAACACTTGCAACGGCTTTCAAGAAATTAGCCAGAGCCTACTCGAGAAGCGGCCTGCCATTTTCCAGGGCTATGAAAGAACTGGGTGCTGTTGAATAGCTGTAAGCTGTAAAGTATTTGGATATGAAAAGGAAAACGTAATTTTCCCCTTAATCATTTTCACTAATCAACTTCCTATTCTCCATTTACTTGTTTTGCCTTCTTTCTCTTTTGCCGCGCCTCAACAAGAAAGCACGCCTTGAAAAGCCATGAAGTGCTAGCCGCAAATGCCCATGTGATTCCTGAAATTCCGAATCGTGCGAGCCGGAACCTTTTGAAGAATACGAAAAAGAACATGGCGATCATTTTCCAGGGGCTGACATTCAGCCCGCGCTCAAGGTAGCTGTCGGCGTCCATTTTTGAATAGAATATATGCTTCCTCAGCCACGGCTCCACCCCATGCCACGTCAGGTGTAGCACATGCCCGTTTTTCAGGCGCTTTATTTTTGAGCCTGCTGACATTTCAATCGTTGTGTGGAAAGCCGGGGTGTTTTTTCCGTTTCCTCTCCTGAACAGCCTGAGGTGCCACTCATCCTCCACGACGTTTCCGAGAACCGGAGTTTTGAACAGGAACTCGAAGCCGTCGTATCCGTATCCGTCAAGCTCCTTTATCTTCCTGACTTCCTCCACGAGGTTGTCGTCCCATATCTCGTCGTCGTCAACCCATGCCAGCCAGTCGCCTGTTGCCTGGGCATAGCCTATGTTTCTCTGTTCTCCGTGATTGGTTAGCTTGTTTTTTATTATCTTCGCCTTGGGCACTAGCTTCCTGACAATCTCCGTAGTGTTGTCGTCGCTGTTGTCATCAACTATTATTATTTCATCGGTCACTTTGTCCAGCTGCGCCAGCACGTCCTTTATCGTGCCGCTCGCATTGTGCGTCAGGACGATTGCGCTTAATCTTTTCATTGGAATTCACTGCACAGCAAAGCATAAAAATAGTTGGAAACTTGTTTTGCATTTAGTTCATTCTTCGCTCCAAAAGACCTTTATAATGGCCAAGAAACATTTCCTTTTAAACGTATTCCAGGGTAGTTCTATTATGCAGAAGGTTTACCATTCTTTCAAGCAGTTCATGAACAACCATTACAGGATGAAAAAGATACTCTTTGGTATAGTCAATAAGTACCCGTTTTACATAGCATACGACAAGATCTATACGAAGAGGATAAACGGCATTCTTAGTGGCATTCAGCTGCCGCAGGCCATCTCGATAGAGACATTCAATCTCTGCAACCTGAAATGCATCATGTGCCCGTATAAGGACATGACGCGCCAGAAAAACGTCATGACCATGGAACTTTTCAGGAAGGTCGTGCTGGAATCAAAAAAAATGGGCATCAATAACGTGATAGTTTCCTTCTACAGCGAGCCGTTTCTCGACCCGCACATCTTCGAGCGCATAGAATTCGTCAGGAAGCAGGACATGCATGTGATGTTCTATTCCAATGGCACAGTCCTTAATGACGAGAAGATAAGGAAGCTTCTTGACAACCCGCCGAACAAGATAATATTCAGCTTTGATGGCGGCACCAAGGAGACATACGAGAAGATAAGGGTCAATGCAAAATTCGATGTTGTTACGGGGAATATCCGCCGTCTTGTGGGGGAAAGGAACAGGCGCGGCATGAAAGAGCCGGCTATCGAGGTCAATTGCACCATCCAGAAGGAGAACTACCACGAGCTCGATGCATTCAAGAAACTTTGGGACGGGGTCGTCGATGGCTATGATTTTGGGATTGTTGATAACAGGGAAGGGGAGGGCCATGAGGGTGATCTCACCGTTGAAAGGTCCAAGGTAGTTTATCCGTGCCGAAGGCTCTGGAATGAGATGATTGTCCTGAGCAGCGGCAAAGTCGCGCTGTGCTGTGTAGATTTCGACGGCAAGGTCGTTCTGGGCGACACCAACGAGCAGAGCCTGGATAATATCTGGAACGGCGAGCTTTACTCAAAGATAAGGGACCTGCACCAGCAAAAAATGGGGGATAAGGTAGCTCTTTGCCGCGGCTGCAGCAAGCTCTACAGGGCCGCCCAGGTTGCCTGGTGGTGAATCGTTTGATGCGACTTTACTTCCTTGCAAAGAGGCTGTCGGAATGCTTTTCTTACAGGCTTTCCGCGCCTGTGAAAAAAAAGATTATAGTGCTTACATTCGACGACCACGTCGATGAAAAGAGCATCGAATTGGCGGAATATCTGAAGTCCAAGAACGTATCCGCCACGTTCTTCCTCACGCTCGAGCAGACAAAACCGGGGATAATAAAAAATCTCGTCTCGCTCGGGCATGAGATCGGAGGACATAGCATGAGCCATTCCCGCGAGGAAAGGGATCAATTTTATGCAACAGCAGCGCAATGCATGTCGGAGCTGGGAAAATACGACAACCATGTCGTTTCTTGGCGCTTTCCGTGGACGTCAAAAGACGGCAAGTCGGTAAATAATGTGGCTGCCGCGGGATTTCTGATAGACTCGTCAGTGGGTGCTTTCTATCCTGTAAAAAAGTCTGGCAGGCTCGGTCCTTTGGTTGAGTTGCCATGGCTTCGTCTTCCGAGGCAATGGCAGATGGACGTGAATGAAAAAGACTACGGCATAATAAAAGACTACATCATCAGAAAGGTGTCTTCGGAGTATGGCATCTTTGTGCTGGGCTTTCATGCTTATCACCAGCACGCGCATTTCAGCGAATTTAAAGACTTGATAGACAATCTGATGAAAATGCCTGTTGAATTTTTGACGCTGCGCGGAGCAGCGGAGGTTTTGAAAAATGGCGCACTTTGATTATGAAAAATATTATGAGCATTACTGGGAAGAGGAGCACATCCAGCGCGGGATGGAGTACTATGACCTGCGCTATAACCACATAAAAAGCTTCATCAGGCCTGCGGACAAGATGAAAGTCCTGGATGTCGGCGGCGGGAATGGGCAGCTCCTCGAATGGCTTCATATCAATAACGGCACAGTCCTCGATATTTCAAAATCCGGCCTGAAAGAAGCGCGGCAGCGCGGCTACAAGACCGTCCAAGCAGATGTCCAGAAAAAATATCCCGTCCCAGAAAGCTCGTTTGATGCTGTCATTTGCTTCGAGACGATAGAGCATATAGAAAAGCCCGTGGATATGCTCAGGCAGATAAAGAGGTGCCTCAAGCCCGGCGGCGTTCTTGTGCTCGGCGTCCCTAATCTCCCCGCGGATGGCGTTCACCACAAGAAAAGGTGGTATCTCGGCGATGCCCTGGAAGCGCTTGGCGGCGCGGGCTTGAAGGTTTCCGAGGTCCGCTATACGCCTGGCTTCCTTGAAAAGGAAACATTCAGCCAGATGATAAAGCTTAAAAGTATAAAGAAATTCTTTATACATACAGCCGCTTATGGCCTGCGCCTTCTGCCATTTGGCTTGAAGCTGCGGTTTGCAAGCAGGATGCCCGACAGGTTTGCCATGATATTCATTATAAAAGCTGTCAAGTGATCCTATGAAAAATAAAGTATTTTTGGTCAGTCCGCATGATTTTTTCCTCGAGAAGCCTGGAGACCGTCCGCCTCTTGGAATCGCTTACTTGTCGTCTTATTTGAAGAGCATCAGCCACGAAACGTCTCTTTTCGACCTGAACCATGAGACAAAGGAGCAGCTCATGTCCGCGATAGCGCGCGACGCGCCTGACATCGTTTGCATTTCAGTCTCGACACCCAACTACAACAACTGCATAAATCTGGCGAAGGAAATACGCGCCTCGGGCTTCGGCGGCATCCTCGTTGCCGGCGGCAACCACGTTACAGACGTGCCGAACGAGAAGCCTACGCTTGAGGCTTTCGATTACGTCGTCGTGGGGGACGGCGAGAACGGCCTGAGGAAAATCATAGAAGAAAGGCCTAATATAAAAATAATCATTTCCCCGCCTGTGGAAAATCTCGACTTGATGCCTTTTCCTGATTACGAGGGCATCAGGCTCGAAAGGTACTCCATGCTGATAGGAGGCGAGCGTGCAATAACCATCTCCTCCAGCCGTGGTTGCTACTATGGATGCGTGTTCTGCGGCTCGGCGAAGATAAAGAAATGGCGCCCGCGAAGCCCCGAGAACGTTATAAAAGAACTGGAACTGCTCGTCAATAAATATAATATTCGTGCGTTCTATTTCGTGGACGACATCTTCAGCTTCAACAAGGACCGTGTCTATGAAATTTGCAGGCTGATGAAAGAGCGCCTGCCGCCGGTAAAGTGGCGTGCCACGACAAGAGTGGATCTTGTTGACTACGAACTGCTAAAGGAGATGAAATCTGCCGGCTGCGATATCTTGAGTTTCGGATTTGAAAGTGGAAATGAGGATATCCTGAAAAAAATAAAGAAAGGCACAGGTCTGGAAAGGACGCGCCAGACTGTGAAGTGGTGCAAGGAACTGGGCATCAAGGTGAAAGGGTTCTTCATCATCGGCCTGCCGGGAGAAACGCGTGAGACAGCAGAGCAGACAATAAACTTCGCAAAAGAGCTCCAACTAGACTACTGCGATTTTTATCCGCTCACGCCATTCCCCGCGACGCCGCTCTGGGAGAACCCGCAGAACTTCGGCATTGAGATTATAAAGCCCGAGGAAAGCAACTGGGAAAACTATTATCAGGTGGGGAAAGGCGGCGCAAATGAGATACTGATCAAGCATAACAATCTTTCCGCAGAAGAAATACTGGAATTCTGCAGGAAGGGCCGCGAGGCCATAAAGGAAGGCATGACTTATTATTGAGATGATAAAAATGGTGGAAAACGATAAAAAATATATCTGGAATGCTATCCAGTGGAACAATGCAAAGATTATTCATGCGGATGACAAGACCTACGAGTGGATAGGCGATCCGGTAGGTTACTTCCTTATACGCATCAATAAGGAAGCGCAGGAGATAGAAGTTGGGGTATGCGAATACGACAATCCCAGCGAGATCAAGATACTGATCAAGGGCAGCCTGCCGCAGCAGGTCTACCAGAGGGTGATAGATGAGGGCCTTGTGTCGCGGATGGACCATGCGGCTTACCTCGGCAAGGAACTGGCGCGTGCATGGATTTGCATGAAGCTCGGGGTGAAATACGTCCAGGACGGGACCGTGTCCGGCGAATTTCCTGAAGCGAAATGGCTGCAGAAGAATGAAAATGCAATATCAGAATAGTTCTCTCTGCATAAGTTGTTTCTTGATGGTGATAGAATGCACAAAAGAACAAAAACAATTATAATCCTGATTGATGGCGTAAGCCCCAGACAGATGAAGGCGTATATGCCTCTGCTGACGGCCTTCGGGAAAAGCCATGGTTTTGCGTCCATTGTTTCTCTTTTGGGCTACAGCATCGGGATTCATCCGACAATCTGGTCGGGGAAATACCAGGAAGAGCACGGGACATTCACTACTTTTTATTACGATCCCGAGCACTCGCCTTTCAAATGGACCAGGTCCCTGAGATTTCTGCCTACGCATTTCCTGAGGAAAAATTTTCTGGCCGCGTTGAAAGCCCCCTATTTTCTTTTGCCTGGCGGCAGGAAGCTGACGCCAAAATTCATCAAGGACAAAGTTATACCTTTGCCGCCCGCGATACCCATAGATGTGGCGCCTTATTTCTCGAATAATCCCCTCGAATCCAGGTCTGGTACTATATTCGAGATGCTTGGGGCAGAAGGTATTTCATGCTCGAAGCAGTCGGACTCCCAGGGTTATTTCGGGGAGTACAAAAGCTTGCATGAGATGTCCATCACCGGAAACGATATCGATTTTTACTACATGTACCGCTCCGACGAGCTTGGCCATATCCACGGCCCTTATTCAAGTCATGTCGAGTCGTACCTCACGGCCGCCGACAAAAAGATAGCCGCACTAGTCCATGACGCGGAAAAAGCTCATGGCCGCGTAAATTTCCTTCTTTTTTCTGATCATGGGATGTGCGAAGTCAAGAATTTCATTAACGTCCAGAAAATCCTGTCAAAAACAGGCCTGAAGAACGGAAAAGACTACATAGCATTCTACGACTCCACAATGGCAAGGTTCTGGCCGAAGACGGAAGCGGCAAAAGACGCCATAATCAGCGCGCTGTCAAAAACAAAGGGCATAAAATTCCTCGATAAAAGCCTGCTGAAAAAATACCGCATAGATTTCCGCGACAAGAAGCGCTACGGCGAGCTGATTTTCCTTCTTGATCCTGAAACGCGCATCTTCCCGGATTACTTCGCGCCCATAAAAGGCGGCATCAAGGGCTGGCACGGCTTTGACCCCGAGTTTCCCGAATCAAAGGGCATTTTTGTTACAAACCTTCCCCTGAAAAAGAAGGAAATAAAGATTGCAGAGCTGTTCGGTTTCATCAGGAAAGCGTGCGGTGTGTAGTTATCACATCTTCCTTAATATCCACCGCCTGAAGGCGGTGGTTTGCTGGAAGATGGGATCTCAAATGCATTGCCTTCATCTGCTGCCTAAAGGCAGCAGTTTTCAATGCATTTGCAGATAAAATTTTTATTGTTATATTTTATTGATGTATTCGCCGCGCAGTTTGTCTGTTCAGCAAACCGAATTTCTATTCTCACGGCTTCAGGTAAGATACAGAACCCCTTATCTTCAAAGAGCGGGAAACGCCTGTCGGTTCATGCCTATACATTACAACCCAGAGGGTCGCGATATGTACCGTGCATTGAACAGTGTATTCAGCAGAAGTCAGTAGGGCAGCCAGAACCTTTCTGCAGTCCGCCAGAGATGCACTGCATGCAGGCGCTGCTTTTCCGCGGGGATTTTTCCGGTCTTCATCAGCGCGAACATTTTTCCCATCTCCTCGAACTCCTTTGCAAGAGGCTCTGACAATGGCAGCGATATCTTTCCTTTCTTCAGGGTGCTGATGAAATAAAAGCCGCGCGTGGAGATCACGCTTGGAAAAGGCGCAGTCAGTTTTGCAGCGGCTTTGCCGCTTTTTCCTGCCAAAGCCTTTGCAGTCTCCTCGAAAGCGCGCGATAGCACTTCCGCCGTCTCTCGTATGAAATTTTTCGTTTTTGGCAGTTTGCCTGAATATCTGCAGACATAAGCATCATGACACATCTGCAAAAATCCTGGAATATCTTTTGCATGTTTGGACGTCTTGATTCTTTTAAGCCGTTTTTTTGTAGAGAATTCGTACCGTCCTTCAAGTATCAAAAAGGCCTCTGCCGCAGCCAGCACGGATTTGGACCATGAATAAGGGAATTTTTCAGAGACTTCTATGCGCTTTCCGAATCGCACAGACGAAAATAGCGTACCGCATCTTGATGTCAGCAATTTTGCGGCTTCCCAAGCAGGGATCTCGTTCGTGGACTTCGGCCTCATGCCATATAGTATCCTGCCCGTTTTTGCGTATTCGATGAACATCAGGTCGGGCCTCTTGAAAACGCTCGGCGCGAAAAACAGCGGCCCTGTCTCGATTCCGGACCCTGAAAATATTTTTTTGATTTCCTTTTCGAGCGCTTTCTGCCGCCGCGGCGACACGTATTTTGTCACGGCAGCAAAATCTATGTCGCTGCCGGTTGTTTTCCCGTTGCGGAAAAAAATAGTGGCTTCATCGTGCGCCATGGGTCCTGTGATGCCAAAAGATGCTGCATAATCGGCGAAATCCGTTTTGACTTTCGTGGTGAGCTCCTTTATCCTGTTCTCGATGTCCGTTTCGAGCGCTTTGATCTTTTCTTTTTCCTGCTTGCTTGCATATTTCATCCGAGTGTCATAGAACATGGTAATATCTTCCACGGCAAGTAATTTATCTTGGTATTTAATCGGTATTGCGAGAAAATAGTATTTCCTTTGTTATTCCCGGCCCGCGTATGAATACGAGTTTTGCAACTCCCGGGACGCCCCTTTCGTTGTATATCATCTTCACGTATTTTTTCCATTCGCCGTTCAGCAGCGTCTTCTTGTACGTGTTGCTCTGCCCTTTCATCGCGAGTTTCTTGAGCGTCTCTATCGGCAGGTGCGGATATTTTATTATTGCATCTTCCATGCCGTCGAATTCGTCCCAGTTTATTTCTTTTACCCAGTTGTTCTGCAGGGCCTGTTCGAACAGCTCTGTTCCGGGCAATGGCGCCGCTATGCTGACCTGGTAGTGGTCTCCCCATGATTCTGCGAACTCCAGCGTCTTTTTCACCGTCTCTTCCGTGTCGCCTGGCAGGCCGATGCAGAAGTTGAGGTGGCATTTTATCCCGAGCTCTTTGCACTTGCTTAGCGTCCGCATCTGGATCGCGTGGTTCGTGCCTTTCCTGAGTGTCCTGAGAACATTGTCATCCGTGGACTCAATTCCAAGCTTCCATCCGACGCAGTTGGCTTTTTTCATTTTTTCCAGCAGCTGCTCGCTTATGTTCACGTGCCCCATGCATGTGAATGGTATGTCTATCCCCCTTTGGATCTTCTCCTCCAGTACGGCATCAAGCCATTTTGGAGTTGCATTTATTATGTCATCGTCGAAATATAATTCTTTTGGCTTGTACTTCTCTATGACGAACTCCGCCTCGTCCCATATGTCATTCGGGTCCCTTGTCCTTTGCTTGCGTGTATTGTTGTTCATTGTGAATACGTTGCAGTAAGTGCACATGAACGGGCATCCCCTCGATCCCATCATCTGGGCGTTGGGATACTCCCTGCAGAATACTTCATTGTACAGGTTCATCTTGAAAAGGTGCCTGGCTGGCCATGGTATCTTGTTAATGTCTGCAACGTCATGCTGCTTGACAATTCCCTCTCCTACGCGGCCTTCTACTATGTCCAGCGCAAGAAAATCGTACTCGGAAATCACTACAAAGTCGGCTATTCCCTTGTTTTCTTTTGCAACCTGCTCGGGCATCGCCGTTGGGTGCGGGCCCGCGAAAATATTCTTTGCTCCAGTGGCTTTTTTGAGCTCTCCAAAGTAGAACCTGTCGTTGTTGTATGAAGGCGTATGAACCTCGGCAAGTATGAAGTCCGGCTGGAAATCGACGGCCCTCTTGAAGAACGCCTCGTCGCCAAGCCTTTCTGCGAGCGCATCGAGCACGAGAACTTCATGCCCGCCATTCTCTAGCACTGCCGCAGTGGTAGCGAGATAGAAGGGGAACGGCCTGAAGCTTACGACAGGCTCTTTGTTCGATGTGTGCGCCCATCTCATTCCGGTCCTGCCGGCGTATTTCTTGCCTTTCCATGGAAGGTCGCATATGAGGATCTTTGCCATATTTATCACAGAAGTTTCTATTCTATTAGATCTTCATGATATAAAAATGTTTATAAAGCGCGGTTTTATGGTGCAAAAACTGAATTGTTTTCTGGTGCTTGCTTCATTGCACCTGTTTTCTCGGAAGGTGTCGCGAAAATAGTTTCATTAGCTCCTTGTCGCGTATTTTTCTCGTCTTTTGCACCCTGCTCCTTGCTTTCAGCGTCGATGGGAGGTGAAATAAATTCCACAGCAGTGCATGCAGCCTTGCTTCTTTGTTGCTGCTCATTGCTGTCTTGCCGAGGACGAGGAAAAGATGGATTGGGATGTATTTGACGATGTTCATAAAAGAATAGTTCTTGATCAGCGAGCGTATCCTGTTTTTTGTCCCGTGAAAAGCGACGCTTCTGCTCATTTTCCTTACTGTGCTGTTCTCGTCATGGTATGCAAGGGCTCTTGGGTTGAACATCACTTTCCAGCCCGCTATGTTTGCCCTCCAGCCGATGTCTGTGTCTTCATTCCCGTAAAAATATATTTCGTCGAAGTTTCCTGTCTCTTCCAGCGTCTTTCTCCTGGCTATCATGGCTGCGCTATGGCCGTATAGTACTGCATTTTTCTGTGTTCCGTTTTCTTTGCCTAGCCCCGAGTTTATGTCAAATCCGAAGCCGAGCGTCGTGATCCCGCCGCCGCATGAATTTATCCTGCTCTTGTCCCATGAGTACATTATTTTTGACGCGCCTATCCCTATAGCCCCGTCTTTCATGAACTGGAGCTGCTCTTTGATCCAGTCCTTGTCGAGCTGTACATCGCTGTCCAGTGTTGCAATGTATTCGCTTCCTGAGCTGCGAAGAGCGATGTTCCTGCTGTCTGACGGGCCTGTCCACTCGGATTTCTCGATTACTCTGACCCACGGGTATTTCTTCTTGAGGATTTCAAGAGTCCCGTCTTTTGACTGGTCATCGACAGCAATGCAGTTGAAGTTCTTTGATGTCTGGCATGCTATGCTGTCCAGGCAGCGCGATATTATGTCGGCGTTGTTGCGGCAGCATATTATGATGTCGATATCACATCTTTGCAGATCATTTTTTCTCATTTTTATCGCCAAGTTTCTTTATTGCCCCTACTACTTCCTCAACCGTCACGTCTTCTGTTCTGGCGTGCTGCAGCCACGAATATTTTTCCTGCTCATAAAATGCTTTTCCAGCCTTTCTCACGATTTTTGTGTTTTTCGTGTGCGGATCCCACCAGTAAGGCGTCGGCCCGCTTACTACAACAGTTGGCAGCCCTAGCGCTGCTGCTATCCACATGAGCCCGCCGTTTGTGCATGCGAAAACCTTCGCTCTCGACATAACAGCTATTGTCTCCTCGAGCTTCAGCTTTCCCGACAAGTCAATTATATTTTTTTTGCACAGCTTCTTTATTTCTTCCGCATCTGCCTGCTGGCCGGGATCTCCCAGGAGTATTATCTTCACACCGGACATGCTTTCTATGAACCTGGCCCATTTTGCGTTTTGCCACCTCTTGTATCCCTGGCCCGTCGTGATCACTGCTACAATGTCCCTGCTGCCTATCCCGTGCTCCTTGAATATGTCATCGGAAATTTTCCTTGCTTTCTCCCTGTCAAAGAATATTTCCATGTCCAGGTCCTTGCCGCTTGTTTCTATTCCGAATTTTTCGAAAATGCTGTTTTCCAGCTCCACTATTGTTTTCCCCTTGATTTCGAGCGCGTCGTCGTATCGTTTTTTGAGCGGATGGCTTGCGCAGCAGAATTTGTATTTTGGGGCTATCAGCCGCGTGAGCATGTAGGTGTTCTTTGTTCCCGGGAATCCCTCGAGAACAAGGTCGTATTTTTGCCGCCTGAGCTTCAGAATATCCCTGATGAACCGGAAGAAGTCCGGGATGAACCTGAGAGTGACGACTTCGCGAAAAAAGTGGCCGCTGCGCGGCGTGATATACCAGATGTTGTAATCCATTCTCATGATTTTGTCTATGTAGGGGCAGTCCCTGGTTATTATTTTTCCCTGCTTCTCCGGTGGGAATTCCTCGAGGAGATGTACTTCGCACCCAAGCTTCTGCTTGAAATTCCTGACGAGCGGTATGGCCGTGACCGCATCGCCTATTCCCGGGCCTTTTATGATGAGGACTTTCTTGATCTCTTGTTTTGCTATAAGACTATTTTCTGTATTTCCGGGCCGCATTAACTACATCCTCCACTGATATCTTTTTCATTATGTCTTTCTCGCACCTGTCGAACTTTCCGTAAATGTCATAACATGGTTCCTTCTCTTTCCAGATGAATGCGCTGTCGTTGTTAAGCGGCGCCAGCACGCGCGGGTTTGTGGGTCCGAAAAGCGATATCACCCTGTCATTCACGCACGATGCGATGTGCATCGCGCCTGAGTCGTTGCATATTACAAACTTGCACAGCTCTAGCGCCGCGCCTGTTTGCGCGAATGTCGTTTTGCCGCAGATGTTCTTTATTTTCTTCTTGTTCTTCGCATGCGCGCGCGTCCAGGAGCAGATCCTCTTGTCGTTTTTTCCGCCTACAAGCAGTATGTTGTATTTCTTTGACAGGGCATCGATGAGTTGGACGTAGCTCTCTTTTGGCCATATCTTGATCGTAGCCTTTTGTCCGGTATTCGCGCCGCCTCCGGGCGCTATTCCTACTGCATTTTTCGGGCAGGCGCGTTTTGCGAACTTCCTGTCTTTTTCCGATATAAGCAGATCCATCTTTGTCCCCTGCGGCTTCGCCCTGAAATATAATCCGAGATCCATGTAGGACTGGATATCATGCTTGTTTTGCGTGTAAAAGACGTTAAGGTTGTTGGCAAATCCATCGCCGTTCCTGTCGAATCCTATCCTGAAGTCTCCGGCCATCGACGCGAACAAGCTGGCTGCCCAGTGCTTGTCCAGGACGAATATTACGTCGTACTTGTTTTCTTTTAGCCGGGTCGCGAATTTTTTCAGCTCTTTGATTTTCCTGTTGAAGAATATCCTTTCGTCGAACTCGATCACGTAATTTATGTTCCTGTTTCCTTTCAGCGCTCCGGAGAACGACTTGCCGCACGCGTAGTCTATCGTCGCAGCCGGGAACCTGTGCCTGATTGCGCGCACAAGCGGTGTTGTCATGAGGACGTCGCCCAGCGCTCCCGTCTTGAGAAACAATATCTTGCCTATCTTTTTTGGCACTTCCTTGCTCTTCGCGCTGAATGCTATTTTTCCTATGCTGCATACCAGGCTGGGCATGAGCTACTCTAATGTCAAAGCCTTTTAAACGCTTTTTGAATTAGAGCAAGAAATGAAATGTGTTTTCCTGTTTTGCTAGATCTCTTTTGGAATCTTGATCTCTTTTCCCAGTCTTTTTCTGCAGTACTCTGCGAGAGCTTGCCAGAATTCTGCCTTTGGTTTCCATCCAAGCTCGCGCTTTGCCTTGGAGTTGTCGCCGTACCATCTTTCAGCTTCGTGCTTTGGCAGCGGCTTGACGATGACATTTTCTGAAATAGCCTGCGCGATGTCCAGCAGCCTTATCTCTTTCCCTGCCGCAAGATTGAATACATCCCATCCTTTTTTCTTGCTGGCAAGCAGTATCCCCTCTATGAAATCGCTGATGTGCGTGAAATCCCTTGTAGTGTTTTTGCCGTATACTGTTAGCGGCTTGCCCTGCTTCACGTTGCCCACCCAGATCGGCAGCACTTGAAGAGGCTCGTGCAGATAGTCCCTTTCCCCCCATATATTGCTGGGCCGGACGACAATTATGTTCATGCCGTACGTGTCATGGTACATCCTCAGCAGCTCCTCGCTGGCTTGTTTCGTTACGCCATAGGGGGTGTCCGGCTGCATTGGCATTTCTTCCCTGAATGGCGGTGTTTGCTTTCCGTACACGCTAAAAGACGACGCAAATACCATCGGAACGTCATGGAGCCTGCATGCCTCGACAAAGTTCAGCGTGATCATGTAGTTGTTTTTCGCGACATCGTACGGATTCTCGACGCTCAGCCTGTGGGCAGGCTTGTTTGCCAGATGGAAGATGAGGTCTTTGCCCTCGACAGATTTCTTGACCAGCTCAAAATCCAGCCCGTCCTGCCCTGTCCGTATGTCAAAGCCTTCTGCGTCCTTGAGTTTTTCCATGAGATGTGATCCTATGAATCCCGCGCTTCCCGCTACAAGGCATTTCATTGCGTCACCATCCAGTCTACATATTTTTCGATCCCTGTTTTTATGTCTGTCTCTTCTTTCCATCCGAGAGATTCCAGCTTCCTTACGTCAAGCAGGAATCGCGGCACGTCTCCGGGCCAGCCTGTTTCCCCGCCGAGGAATTTGATTTTTACGTCATGGAGCTTCATTTTATTTATTATCGTCTCCGCGATCTGGACGACGCTTGCCTGCGTTTTGGAGCCTGTATTGAACACGTTCCATCCGTTTCTCTTCGAGGCGAGGAGAGTTGCGCGTATGGCATCGTCGATATAAAGATAGGATTTCGACTGCTGGCCGTTGCCCAGCACTTCCAGGCATGAGCTGTCCGCAATCAGCTTCTCGACAAAATCATGCATGACGCCGTGTTTGCTTCCAGGTCCGTATATGTTCGCGTATCTCATTATTATCGCATGAATTCCGTAAGTCTCGTGGTAAGACCTGATCAGGGCCTCGCATGCCACCTTCGTGGCGCCGTATACTGAAACAGGTTTCAGTTCCTCGTCTTCTTGTGTCGGTATTGCTTTTGCATTTCCATAGACAGCCGAAGTCGAGGCGAAGACTATTTTGCCCACGTCTTGCGTCCTGCACGCCTCAAGGACGTTTTGGGTCGCGATTATGTTGTTTTCTATGCTGTCCATTGGCTTCGTCATGCTGTTCTTGACATCCGGCGAGGCTGCGAAGTGGAAGAGTATGTCGCACTTGAGCGCGCCCGGGTCAAGCTGCTTTTTCAGGTCAGCCTGAATGAAACGTATGTCATGCTGCGGCTTGTTCTTGTCTATGACTGTGATTTCATTTCCCGAAGAAAGCGCCCCGGCTAGATGGGAGCCTATGAATCCGCTTCCTCCTGTGATGCACGCGCGCATATCTAACACCATTCATCCAAGGCTTAAGAGCTTAGCCTCTCCACTGTTCTCGACACAAACTTCGGTACAGGGAGGTTGAGCTTCTTCAGGTATTCGAGTTCTTTCTTCGTCACTCCTTTTGTGTAGAGCACGAAAAAGAAATAAATTCCCAGGCTTATGACCAGCGACAGCGCAACCTTTGGCCATATGCCTGATACCAGCAGGGTTTTTATGATAAAAATAGCTGCCAGTGAGATCAGCCCGCCGGCTGCTATCTTTGCAAGGGATTTCATGTCAAGCGTTATTGTGATTGTTTTTTTGAGCGCAAAATAAGTTAGTGTTGCTCCGATAAGATAAGAGATTGTAGTGGCAAACGCCGCGGCGGCTATCCCGTATTGCGGCACGAGCGCGACGTTCATCACGAGGTTTATTACCGATATCACGGCTGTTATTTTTGTATTGGTAAGCGGCTTGTTCACCGAGATCAGCGACGTGGAAAATATGACGAACACCGTGTAGAAGATGGCGTTTATTGAAAGTATCTGCAGCGCTGTTGCTGCGGCTATGTATGCTTCTCCGAAAAGCAGCCTTATCACGTCTTCCGCGAATGCTACCATCATCATGGCCAGAGGTATTAGCACTACAAAAGAGAATTTTGCGATCAGGCTCAGCGCGTTTGATATGTGTTCCGTCTGTTTCTTCGCCCACATCTCTGATATGACGGGCAGGAGTACCGCGACCAGCGCTGTGACGATGATCCACAGGAGCTGTGATGTAGGAAGGGCCGCATTGTAAAGCCCTACTTCCTCAACGCCTCTGAATATGGTGATGATTATTGTGTCCGTATAGAACAGCAATAATGCAGAGAGCCCGCCTATGAACACAGGCAGCGCAAACTTCATGATGTCCTTCACAAGTTTTTTCTCCGGAATTGCTTTTCCGGTGATAGTGCCTTTCGATCTTAGTGAGATGAAAAGGAATGCAACAGTAACGGCCGCTGCCAGCACGTATGCGTAACTCACGCCTGTCACACCAATATATATCATGGCTATCGACGCTGCAAAAGTCACTGCTATCCTGATGGGCTCTACGATCGCATAGATCGTCGCGTGTCCCAGTCCTTGCGCGGCATGCTGCAGCAGCGTCATCACCGTCCCGATGATGAATGAGACGGCAATCAGTTGCAATGGAAACGCTGCATCTGGCGTTTTCAGGTACGAGATTGCTATGACATCTGAAAATACTATTATCGGGACCATGAAAATGAAAGCCGAGAGTATCTGGATGGCTCCTACGGCAGTTATTGAAGATTTTATGTGTTCCTTTTTGTCGCTTCCCGCAAACTCGGCAAGGAATTTTACGAGTGTGGAGCCGAGTCCGATATCCTTGAATATCGCGAAGAGTCCTACAAACGCGAGTATCGAATAGAGCAACCCAAAATCAGCTACAGACAAGTTCCTTGCAAGAAATAGCCTCAGCAGGTAGCTTATAGCAGCTGCTATTGCCGCAGCCCCGAAGACTACTGCGCTTCCTTTGAACAGCTTTTCCCCGTAGTTCATTTTTGAGACACCTCAAATATTTCTGTCTCGAAAAGAAGCTGCTTTATTTATCTCTTGTTTCATTTCCGAGACGCCTCTCCGATTTCTGTCTCGGGAAGAAGCCGTTTTATTTATCTCTTGTTTCATTTCCGAGACGCCTCTCCGATTTTTGTCTCGAAAAGAAGCTGCTTTATTTATCTCTTGCTTCATTTCCGCCATTGTTGTAAATTTGTGGCAAAGGGATATAAGCCGCTGTGGGCCTCAAAGCATTTGGTGCGAAAACTGAAGTATTCTACAAGTATATTCAAGGAAAACTTATTTTCTTTAGATCCGCTCTTGTTTGCTTTTGCTCGTGTGTTGCGTATAAAATATGCATCAGGAAGAACTTGTATTTGTTTCATTGAATCGTATCCTGAAGAGCTTCACTTCTCCTCCCCAGGACTCGACGAACTCGAAATGTTTGAGCCCTTGCCCATTGAACAGGAACATCTTGGTGAACATCGAGTCCTTGATCTGCTCTGGCACGAAGATGACCGACTGCCTGCTCGGGTCCATGAATATCATGCCTTTCACTGGCGCGTTCGGCTGTGTGCGCAGTACTCCGCCCTGCTCGGTGAAATACACGAACTGCTCTACCTGCTCCAGCTGGTTGCTTCGCAGCACGAAGGCCTGCAGCGTGTCGTTCTGCTGGCTGATTATCACCTGTGTCCCGATTTGGTTGTTGCACCCTACAGATATCCCGCCTTCATAAGTATAGGTGATTCCGCCGTTTATTGCTGGCTTCGCCTGCTTCAGCCCCATCTGGCTCATCGGCATGCCGCAGCCCTTGTCAATCGGGTTCCACGAAGAGAAGTACGTCCACCAGAAGCTTTTGCCTATAAGGTCCGCAGTCGCGAGATAGTACATCTCGTTGCATCCCGGCGTCCTGTATTTCTCGAGGATCTTCAGCGCCTGTGTTTCGTTGCTTGTCGAGAGCGTTGTCGCGATGTCCTGTATTCTCGCCGTTTCTATCAGCGTTTTTTGCTGCCCATTAACAGTTATGTTTGAATATCTGAATTTTTCCGTGCCTGCAATGTCTTTCATCTGTTCGTAAGAGATCCCGGCGTCTGCCGTCCTGTTCCATAGCGCATTCTGTGATGCCCCATCGAACACCACAGGCCTTTTTGCTATGCCTGTTATGAAATGCCCGGGGTCCCAGTATGTTGCTACCACGGCGCATTGGGATGTGTTGTTCTTTATCCAGTTCAGCGAATTCCACCAGTTGTCGCTGAGCACTGTTCCCTGTCCGGCTGCTATGACAACCGCCGGCTGGAATAGCGTGGTTGCGGCTATGAATACTACGATGAACATGAAAAGCATTTTTACTATGTCACGCATCGAGAATATCTTGACCGCGAAAAGAGCCGCGCTGATTATCACTAATGTGACCAGCAGCAGCGCAAGGTTGAAAAAAGCAAACGCGAGCATTGCAGACAGCACTGCAATGTGAAGAAATGCCGCAGATCGCAGCGCCTCCTCGGTGAGGCCTTTCCTTGAAATCGCAAAAAACGCGGCCAGATAAACAACGAAAATCGCTGCAGCTCCTGCCCCGTATATCCAGTTGAAACTCAGGAGTGCGTAAATCAAAAATATTGCAGCCATTACGATGAAGCTGCCGATCGCTCCTGCTTTGTACTTTTCCATTAGTCGCTCACCGGTTCTCCTTCTATGATTCTGAAGACTTTTGATATGAATATCGCAGCGCCTATCGCTATCGGCGCGGCAAACAGTATTGAGAACCTGACGCCAAAGCCGGTGGCTAACAATGGCCCCACGAACCATATCAGCAGCAGGATGAACGTGTCGATATGCCCGGTTTTCTTCATCAGGGCCGAACCCGCCAGATACACCAGCGAGAATATCATGAAAATTAACAGGAACATATTAGTCCTGCCAAGGATTTCTTTGAGCCCGCCGCCCGACTGCAGTTCAGCTACAGAGACATAGACGTTCGGGAATTCCCTGTTCTCCTCGCTCTTGATGTCGCTGAAAGAAAACGGCCCCTGCACGGTCTCTGATACCACTTTCGTGCCAAGTATCGGCACAGTGAGCATGAAGAATATGACCATCATTGCGACAAACAGCAATATGGGTCGCTTGAGCTCCTTTATGCCGTGCCTGTTCCTGTGCTTCGCGGCATTTATTATTATTTTTATTATAACGAACCCCGCTATCAGCCATACCACGAACCAGAAGCCGCTCCATATGTATCCCCAGGCGGCCAGTCCTATGCCTGCGAGCACGGTATAAAGCATTCCTTTTTTCGTGAAGCCTTTCTCGTTTGTGTATTTGTACGCGAGCAGGAACAGAGCTATCGCTATGAGCGGAAACAGCAGCACAGAAGGGTCGTTGTCAGGATCCCCTCCCAGCGTCCTCGAGAGGACGGATATGTCGAATACTATGAAGAATGCCGCCAGCACTCCGGCACGCCTGTCGTACAGCGTGCGGCCTATGTAGTACATAGGTATTGCCATAAGGGCTCCCATAAGCGCGGGCGCCCATATCAGGAACTGGAACAGCGTGTAGTTCGGGAAAAATATCCTGGTGAAATCAAAGCTGTAGGCCATGATATAAACATAAAGGTCCCTGCCTGCCGGCCTGTCCTGGCCATAAGGAGCAAGCGAAAGGTTGTCGTGCTGCGGCAGGTGCCCGTAATTCGATATGTCTTCGATCTGCCTCGTGAAGGCGTACGAGTCTATGTTTCGGAGGTATGGAAACTTGTAGTCAAAAGTCCTGACATACAGCCCAAGCCCTACTATTGCCAGGACAGCCAATACTGGCCAGTATTTTTTTGCAAGCTCCAGAAACTTCATCAAAAGAAGTTTTGCTCTTAATCTTCTTATACTCTTTTTAATGTTGCGTCGCATTTATCGCAATGCCCTGACATGGAGAACTTCTGCACATTTCCACATTTTTTGCATTTTAGTATTTTGTGTTCCATGTCTTCTTTTTTATTTTCTTCTTTGTGTTCTTTTTTAATTTTGGCTGAAGCTGGCTTAGGAACTTCGGCAAGCTTCAGTTCTATATCCGTCAGTTTGCTGTCATTCATTTTTATCATTATGCTGAAAACTGAAATGATCATGACAAAAATCAGTATGTCAAAAAAGAATAGGATACGGAATCCGAAGAAGTTTAGAACAATGTCAAACGTTAGAATTACTACAAATAATGCCGAAAATTTAATATACCTCTTTATTTCATTTTTAAGTCTTTCCTGAGTTGCTATGAGAATTCTTATCTGCTCTTTGTTCATAACTATTTTTTTGGTTCTGTCTTTAAATTAGCCGGACGGTGCGTATAAGTTTAAAAACTGCTAGAAAGCATATCTCACTTTCGAGATTCCGAATTTCAGCAGCTTCCATTTCGGCAGCCTGTCCCATGATCTGCTGAATTTGTCGTAGTCGAACGTTCCCAGGGACTGGATGTATCCGCCGAAGTCGTCGAACAGCATGTCTATCTCCTTGTTCGACAGGTTCCTGTAGATCTTCCTCACGATCTGCTGCCGCCTTATTTCTTTTTGCAGCTCGGCTTTCCACAGCTTCTCGTAGCTCCTGAAGAACGCCGCATGGAATGTCTTTGTCTCGAATGCGTCCTTGATCATCATTGCTGCTATCTTCCCCGCAGTCAGTGAGAACACTATCCCGCCCCCGGTAAGAGGCTTGTTCTGCCCGCACGCGTCGCCTATAAGCAGCGAGCGGTGGCCGTAGCTTTTTGTCGTTCCCATTGGCACAAGATACGCGTATAGCTTGCCGCCGGCAAGCCCTTCCATTCTGGAGAAATGGTTCAGGTACTCTCTCGGCCTTATCGCCGTTATCAGCCCGTATTCCTTGTTCTGCGGTATTATCCATGCGAAATAGTCAGGGGAATAGTGCTTGTTGAAGAAAACCCTTATTTTGCTCCCGAGATTCTGCTTGGTCTTCACCATCATCCCCGCGGAGAGGGCAGGCGGCTTGATCCCCATTCTTTTTCTGACCAGTGAATTCGCGCCGTCGCACCCCACGACGACTCTTGCGTCGTATTCGCCGTTGTTTGTCCTTACCGTGACGCAATCCTTCCTGTGTATTACATCCGTGACTGTTTCGAACCGAAGCTCTCCCTTTGTGCGCGCCCGTTTCCTCAGGTATCTGGTGAATTTCCTGCGCTTTAGTATGCGGAGGAAGGGCTCCTGGCTGCGGAGCGAGAAATTCTTCCCGGAAGGGGATATGCATTCTATTTCTGTTGGCAGCGACTTTATCAGGGAAGGCTCGTTTATGAACGAGTCAAAGCTGCGCGATACTATTCCGCTGTCTTTCGGGCGCACTTTTTTATCCTTTTCGAGGAGCAATATATCCAAGCCGTTCGGCAAAAGGCTCGATGTGTAGCATCCGGCGACGCCCGAACCGACGAATATGACGTCATGCATGATAGAATTCAGCGGTTAAATTATATGAAGTTATATGAAGTCATTCTTTTGAATATTATGAGAAAAGATGCATGATAAAAAGTATTAAAAATGTAATTAGTGGTAACATGTTTTCAATATTCCGCCTGGTTGATAGGCACTGGAAAAGGCTGATGTGGCTGCCGCTCATTGTTTTTGTTCTGGCCGCGATAATACTTGCTAACAGCGCCGCGACTACAGGCTTCATCCTGGAAAGGGATATTGAGCTCACCGGCGGCAAGCAGGTCGTGGTTCCTGTGCTGAGTACGCCGGATCTTCACGCAATAGAGGCCGCGCTGCCGAATTCCAAGGTGCAGGTCACTTCCGGCATCACCAGGACGCTGCTGGTTAGCGTTCCGTACGAATCGAACGAGACAGAAGTGATACAGAAGCTCAGGACGCTGGTCAATTTCCAGGGCGAGCCCACTGTGCGCAGCGTTGGTCCTGTTCTCGGGGAGCTGTTCTTCCAGCAGGCTTTGCTGGCTTTCATCGCAGCGTTCGTCCTCATGTCTGTTGTAGTTTTCCTGCTTTTCCGTTCGCCTGTTCCGTGCGCGACTGTGATCCTGTCCGTGATAGTCGATATAGTGATTACGATGGGAGTGATGAATATTCTCCACATAGAGCTTTCGCTGCCGGTGCTTGCTGCTCTTCTCACGCTTATCGGCTACTCCGTGGATACTGATATTTTGCTCACGACTAACATGCTGCGCTCCAGGGAAACCACGACTCTCGAAAGCGTGACTAACGGCATGAAGACCGGCCTTATGATGACCGCGACAGCCCTTGCGGCGCTCCTGTCCCTTTATTTCATCGCTGGTTCTTTCACCCTGCAGAGAATAGCGCTGGTCCTGATAATCGGCCTGTGCATCGATGTTTTTACCACATGGTTCACTAATGTCGGGATTTTGCGCTGGCACATGGAGAGGAAAAGCAGATGATTCTCAAGAACTATAAAGTCCTGCTTTGGGTATTTTTCGTGGTCCTGGCCGTCGCACTGATAGGTATTAACCCGGATCCCCAGGGCTACAAGGTCACGGGAGTTAAGGGAAACGCAAGCGACCTCAAGCTGGGAACTGTGATATACGAGATAAACGGCGAGAAGGTGGCACAGGATGTCCTTGACCGAAACTATGACGGCATAGTGAAGCTATCCACGGACAAAGGCGCGGTATTTTTGCGCATAAACGGGACCTTGGGCATAGCAGCCGACCAGGTGCAGGCCACAAACCTCCGCTTCGGCCTTGATATAAAAGGGGGCATCCACGCCCTTGTCAAGCTCAATGACAGCAGCCTCGAGACCGCGAACCAGGTCAAGTCCACTCTCCAGACCAGGATCAACGTCTTCGGCTTGAAGGAAACAGTATTCAAGATAGTGAATGTCAACGGCCAGAATTTTATTGATATAAGCATCTCCGGCGGAAACCTTCAGGAGCTCGTGGATTTGCTGCAGGCCCAGGGAAGGTTCGAGGGCAGGATAGATTTTTCCGCGAGCTCCCTGAATCTTGATAACAAATACAACATCACGGTGAATGATACAGGAGCTTCGATAGGAAATATTTTCCTGAAGCCGGGACAGGCAGCCGTGATCGACGGGATGGGTTTCACTTATAACGGCCGCAACGGGAACAGGGCAAACCTCACGGCCCTTGTATTCACCAGCACCGACAAGATCCAGGTGTTCTTTGATCCTCAGCGTTCGCGCATCGAGAACACGGGAAGCGGGTTCCAGTGGTCTTTCGGCATCCAGATCAGCCCCGAGAGCGCGGCAAGATTCGCGAAAGTGACGCGTAACATGGCATCTGTCGGCGGCTACCTTGACGGCCGCATATCTTTGTACCTTGATGACAATCTTATTGACACGCTAAGCATTTCCTCGACGCTCAAAAGCAAGGCCGAGACTGAGATCAGCATCTCGGGCGGGGCAGCTTCGATGCAGGAAGCGGTTGCTGTGCGCTCGAAGCTCCAGGCTATCCTCCGCTCAGGCGCGCTGCCCACATCAATAGAAGTGCTCAGCACCGACACCATATCCCCGACGCTGGGCGCGGACTTCTTGAAAAGCGCGCTGCTCGCGGGCCTCGCCGCAATCATCGGTGTGGTGGTCATAGTTCTCGCCCGCTACAGGAGGATGAAGCTCGTAATACCAATGGTTGCAACAGCGTTGAGCGAGGTCGTTATTATCGTAGGCCTTGCGACAGGCCTTGGATGGACAATAGACCTGCCGGCTATCGCCGCGATGATAGCGACTGTCGGGACCGGCATTAACGCACAAATCATCATAATAGATCAGGCCCTGCGCGGCGGCGATGAGCATCTGGAAAGCCTCAGCGAGAAATTCAAGCGCGCGTTCTTCATCATATTCGGCTCCGCTGGCACGATGATAGCAGCCATGCTGCCCATGTTCTTCTCGGGCCTCGAGCTCCTGCGCGGGTTCGCGATAGTCACAGTGATCGGCGTCCTAACAGGCGTGCTGATAGCGAGGCCAGCATTCAGCGTCATCGTCGAGAAGTTTTTGAAGAAGTAGTGAATCACATTAACAGCGCATTTCTAAAATTTTCTGTGTCTGGCAACGCCGGTTTATAATTCCCGTCTAAGCACGCCGTGCAGATGCTATGCCCGGTAACGCTTTTTAGATCTTCAATAGTGTTGTAGCGCAGGCTTTTAACACGGGTTAGTCCAGCCAAGTATTCCTCGATGAGGCGTTGATCGCCTGATCCAATTTCCTTTTCTGCTCTAGCTGCCGCTAGTTGTCTTCTGGTAGAAAAATCTTGGCCATAAAAGCATGGGAATCGCGTAGGCGGGGATCCTATTCTTAGATGGATTTCAGCAACGCCTGCATCTTCCAGTTCTTCGATCAAAGCATTGCAGGCAACAAGTCTTATTATTGAGTCATCTGTCAGTGCAACGCGTTTGCCTCTGAGTTCCGATTCCATGGGCACGTGTTTGATTCTTGTTAATTCGTCTCTTGTTAGTGTTAAGCCCAGGTAAGTGTTTTCCCCCTTTCCGTCGGGTGAAATGTATATGCGCCCTATAGAATAATTGATATCTACAAGGGGGTCAAAGGGAGCGCCAGATTCCTCTGCATATCCTGCAGCATAGGAAAGTCCTGAATGCAGTATTGGCACTACTGCATCAACGTGAATTCCTTCTTCTCTGTCTCGTCGTGCGTGTATCTTTCCTAATTCTTTTCTTCTGGAGTGATTGCTCCCGCATCCATTGGTTGATGATGGCCTGCCAAAATATATGTCATTAAAGTAGCATGGTGTGCTCAGCTCGGACACGCTAACTCTTTTGCCTTCTATTTTCTCCGTGCCCGTGTTCAGTGTTGTTCTTGCGTCCAGAACGACGAACTCGCCGTTTTGCACGTGATTGATTTCCCCGTTGCGAAATCCCAATGTCTGGAGCGTGCTTGTTTCAGAGGCTGCATAAAGCGTTCCGTTGCGCCAGCTGTAAGCCAGCGGCCAAAAACCTCGTGGGTCTTTTGCAAGCAGCATTTCATCTCTGTCGTTGATGACGATGATGCTGTAGCCGCCATGCGCCTCTCGCGCGCATCTCTCTGCCCCTTCTGGAAGATCTTTTGAATCAGCAAAGATAGCGGCAATAAGCTCGGAGTCTGTTGTGCCTTGAAGTTCGTACTTGCCGCCAAAACGCTTGTCGTATCGCGGCCTTAAGTCATGTGTATTAATGATATTTCCGTTATGAACGGCAGCAATGTTTTTTACAATATGCGGTTGCAAATTATTTTTATCAGTGCCTCCTTGTGTCGAATACCTGGTCGCGCCGACTGCATGCCTCCATGATCCATGTCCGTTATGAAGCTCCGGGTTCTTGAATAATTCATGCGCATATCCGAATTCTTTAAATGACGCAAATCCGGAATCGTCAAAAAAAGACAGGCCTGCTCCTTCGTGCCCGCGGTTTTGTACTCCAAGTAGCCCTATCGCTGCTGTTTTCACGATGCTCCCGTTGCTGAAATTATAAATTCCTATGATGCCGCACATTGAGAATAAGCCCCCACGACAGCGCAGTGCTCCTTTGGTTTAGAAATGTTCCACACAATTCAGTAAGGTTTGAAAGAATAAAAATACATTTACTGGAAAATTTTCACAAAAATCTGTAACTCCGTCGCAGTTAATCTTTCTTCAGGTCCATGATGGCTTTCGCCAGGTCGTTGTTCATCTCTTCCAGTTTCCGCTCGACTTCCGTCCTGCTCTTTCCCGTCTGCTCCATCACTATCTTCACGTCCTGTTCCTTGGGCGCTGGTCTTGCTTTGCCGGTTATCTGGTAGACGTCCCTGCCCATCATGTTCATCACCATGACTTCCGGCGATTCTATGATTATGTCGCCCGCTGCCGCTTTTATTATGACGGAGCTCGCGTCGATCTCTCGCGTGTTGATGTTGAGCTTCTTCATCATCTGCTCTATCTTCTTTGGGTCTTTCCCGAACATAGATATAGCTTATTATTTCCGCATTTAATCTTATCGGTCTTGTTTTTGCTTGCCGGCTTCTTTGAAGCGGACAACTTTAGTATTAGCGATTGAGGCTCTGTAACGTCTACGGGACTTTGAAAGAACTGTAACAGAAAGGGATCTTTAAAAATCTTCAAAATCAAGCTATGTTTTAATTCTTTGGTTTCAGTGACTTAAAAATATCTGGAATTGTTTTCCAATCCTTTGTTGCTGTAAGTTCTGTAAAACTGTTTTTTATGTAAGGTTCTATTAAACTATGACTTCTCGGGTGAAAAAACCCTTTGCAATCCCCAACAAACCCCTTGATTATTTTCACACAGCAGTATGTATCTTTCACGTTTTCGATAGTTTTAATCTCAAAACAGCCACAGTCTACTGTTGGGTCCCCATCGTTTTTATCAATTATACATACACCTAAACCGAATATCTTATTGTCAGGTTCGGCCTCCAAGAATTCTTCTTCTTCAATCTGGTATGTCGACCTTAAAATAGTTATAAGGAAAATTGCATAACTGCAAGCGCTTGCAAGGATACGGCTGTATTGTTTATTATTTATGAAATCGTTGTCAATTGCTTTTTGTAGTTCAATGTTTAGTGACTCGTCCTTTTCCATTTTTCCGTCTTGAATCACATAGTGATATTTGCCTGTTACAACCATATACCCTTCATTATCTTCGGCAATTTTGGCAGCTATTGCTTGAATTACAGTATCGCCGTTTACACCATCATATTGATATTTGTAATCACCAAAAACACCGATAATTTTTTTGCCCACAGCATCAAAAAGTATTTTTCTATAGTCGTCCTTTATTTGCTGCATATTTTCCCGCTGTTTCTTGATTCTTAGAAAATCCTTATACCTTTCACGCACTTCACGGGATATTTCAGGTGGTGTTTTAGAATTCATAAAAACACGCACTATTTCTGCGTAAGCAGTTTCAGAACATCTTCCCCTTTTTCAGTGAGTTGGCAAACAGTATGCAAACTTCTGTTTGGTATATCCCTAATAAATGTGGTTATGAAATTCGATTTATCTAACAAGTCAATCGATTTTACCACACTATCCATGCTTAATTCTGTGAGTTCTTTTATCTCCTCATCTGTAATTGTCCTATTTTGTGACGAACCTATGGCCAAAATTATCTTTGATAGGTTATCATTTTCTAAAATTAGCCCCTTTTCTAATGTATTCCTGATTTTATTTAGTTCTGTTTGAGTTGTCACATTCAACACCACGGGCAATTCAAACCGTTTAATACCTTAACAGCATCCATTTGCACGCGCATCAAACTACCCTTCTATTAAACCTTATATATGCCCGCCATATATAAGCGTTATGCTGTAATAACCTACAGCGTAATTCTGACGTAATTGTCGAGTGATACACCTTCTCTTGTTGCAACTACATAACTGCCAATTCTTATGGTATTCTCAGGCATAAAATTCTATTGGTTTCAGCCCTTAAAAACCAAGTTCCGGTGTGTTACAAGCTTTGAGAAGTCCCTATATCGTTACAATGTCGCGATTGAACGCCGTCTTTCCGTCCTTTTTATTTCACTTGGCCTCATTTAATAAATAGGTTATCATGCTAGAACTTTTGCTTTTCGTCCTGCTTGGCATTCTTGTCGGCATCTTGTTTGGCCTTGTTCCCGGCCTTCATCCGAACTTTCTCGTTGTGCTGTCTCCTGTTCTTTTCGTCTTGGTTCCTGGTGAAAATATTGTTGCATTCATTGTATCGATGGCTGTTGCCAATTCCATTTCCGATTTCATCCCGTCTATCCTCCTGGGAGCTCCTGAGGAAGGCACCGAGCTTTCCGTATCGCCGGGTCATCGCATGCTGCTAGAAGGCCGCGGCTATCAGGCAGTAAAGCTTGCAGTGACTGGGAGCATGCTGTCTGTTGTCGTTCTATGCGTGCTTTTTCCTGCAGTTGTTTTGCTGTTTCCGCTAATTTACCATGTGCTGCAGCCGTCTTTGTTTTTTGTCCTGGTCTGGGTCTCTTTTTACATGGTGCTGACAGAAGCCCGCAGCAAAATGCTTGTTGCTGGCTTATGTTTTCTTTTGTCTGGCATTATAGGATTGTCATTGCACAGCTTTCCTCTCGATAGTTCCCTTGCGCTGTTCCCTGTATTGTCCGGCCTCTTCGGCGCTGGCATCATGATTGTGCAGTTTCGCCAAAGGGATGTTCGCATACAGAAGCAGAAGCCAGAGGAATACATGTCGCGCCGCTTGCTCACCCGCTCGGCGCTTTTCGGTTCCATAGGCGGCATTTTTTCCGGGCTGCTTCCCGGTGTCGGGACTAGCCAGGTCGCGTCAGTGGCGGCAATAGACAAGAACGAGAAGTCATTTCTTGTTACATTGGGCGCGCTGGCAACTGCAAACATTATAATTTCCATCATGTCCTTGTGGCTGATCAGCAAGTCGCGCAGTGGTGTTGCCGGCATTTTGGGCAGTGCCATGGACATCAGCTTCTCTGATGTCGTTCTCGTTCTTTTCGTGGCGCTTTTTGCTGCGGCCGTCGCAGTCCTGATTACATTGAAGCTCTCAAAATTGTTTCTCAGTCTTATCGGGAGCATAAATTACGTGCTTGTTTCGAAGGCCGTGTTCATTGTGATCGTTGCAGCGGTGGCAGCCTTCACAGGCATTTACGGGGTGTTGTTGTTTGCTGTATGTGCATCGATTGGCGTGTTTGCGTACCTGTCAGGGATCAGGATGTCTGTATTGATGGGGGTGCTGTTGCTTCCTACGATATTTTTTTACTATCCGTTTTGACGTAAAGAAAAAGAAAGAAAAGGAAGACTGAAAAATTAAATGTCTCTTCCTTTGATAGTTGATCTTCTGTTGTCTTTTGCTCTTTGCGCTGCTCTTTCTACAAGGCGCACTACTTCCTTGCTCAGTGCGTCAGCGGCATCTGCGCCCATGTTCATTTTCTTTTTCTTTGCAAGTTCTCTGACCTTGCTCCTTACTACAAGAAGGTCTGCCATTTTTTCCACCTCATTTTTTCAGTTATGCGCTAAATATAGCGCTGATACATGCCTAAAAATACATTTTATATAACCCTTTTAAAACTGACGCTAAACCGGTATTTGCCTATCCTATATAGCTGCTGTCTTCGGCTAGGATGAGTTCCTGCTCTGGCATCGATGCCTCGTCCTTTGATTTTCTTTTCCTGTCGCCTACCGGCCCGAGGTACTTGCTTGTCACTTTCTTCCCTTTCCTTATCGACTGGTAATAATATTTTCTTCCGTTGATTATCTTGATGTGCCTGTTCGCCATGCAGTTCAATTGTGTGTTGTTATATTTAAGATTTTACCTGGCTCCGCAGAGTGCGCTTGTTTAAAAAGTCTGCTATTGCTGCGAGCAGGTCACCTATTGACGAGCGCCTTGTTGCTTACGGACCCGTGATAGCTCATCAGTATTTCTCCGCCGCATGCGCATGATCCCTGGAGCGGGATGGTCCTGAAGCTTTTGTTGCATTTCTTGCACACAAATTCTTCCCAGCCCTGGAGCGGCGGCTTTTCTTCTTTTGCGTTGTATTTCACTTCTATGTCATGCTTCATTTGCCTTTTTGATCCGCTCATCGCGTCGCCTAGGCTGACCTGCCGCCCGCTGCCCAGTATCTCGCTTTTGTCGATTCCTACGGACACGAGTATCCTTTCTATTGGAGGGAGCAGCTGGCTCTGGATGTAGTAATCGGAATCTATCTGTATGTTGTGCGCCCTGACGTATTTCGGGTCTTCTGATCTTTTCGAGAGCATCTGGTTTCCCTTGATTATGACGAACCCGAGCCTGTCTCCTATCTGCGGCGCGGTCTGCGGGTCTCGCGCTGTCATTTTCCGCGCCAGCTCTATGTGCGGCAGCATGCCTTCGTAGCTCTCGACGTGCTTGGTGATGCCCTTGATTATCGTCAGTTTTTCCAGATCTACCTGGTTGCTTCGCAGTTTTTCAAGGACGTCCTTGACAAGCCCTATGGATTTCTGCAGGTCTCCTTCTTTGAGCAGCGTATTGAGCACTTCGAGCATTATCTCGCTAACGAGAGGACACCAGTCCCTTCTCACCGTCTCTATTCCCCGCATCTCTATCTCTGTGGTCCATTTGTCGCCGGCAAGGTCGTACCTCAGCCCCGCGTATCTTTTTTTTGTCAGTATAAGGAATGTCCTGTATATCTTTTCGAACTGGAGTTCCAGGTATCCCGGCAGGTTTTCAGTGACGTACTGCGCTATGTCTTCTCCAAGTTTCTTGGCTTCGTCCAGGTTTATCGTCTTTGTTTTCAGGAAGATTGAATCTGTGTCGCCATAGACTACCTTGACGTCGAAATTTTTCTCCACGGCTTCCTTTGTTTTTTCTATGTTTGTCCTGCCGTATGCTGTTATGGAGGCCGCGACGTCTATGGTGTAGAGGCGCGCGCGTATGTAGCCCGTGTATCCGTAGAAGCTGTTCGACATGTCCTTTATCGCAAGCTGTTTTGCGTTCAGGATGCGCTTTGCCTCTCCTGTTGCAGCCTTCATTTCTTTTTTGATCTTGCTCCTCATGTCGATGAGGTTCGTGAGCAGCGAAGGGAGTATTCCCTGTCGTATGTCTGCCGTGACGAACTTCGCCCCTGTGGGGGATGTATGACACTGTATGTCGTCTCTTTTTTCCAGGATCAGTGTGTCCGGCGAGATGTTGAATGTCCTCATTATGGAAGGGTAGAGGCTCTTGAAGTCCAGCACAAGCACGCAGCCGTCCGCGTGCAGCCCTTTCTGCGGCTCAAGGACTGTGGCGCCTTTCAGTCCTTCCTTGTCGCGCTCCTTCGTGCGGCGCGCGTGGTCGGATTTTGTAGGGCTTAGCGGCATCACGAACCCGCGCTTCTTGAACTCATGAAGCACCATGGTATCGACGCGCCTTGTCTGCCCGCCAAATACGTCCTGCAGCAGCATGCCGGATATTTTCGAGAGCTCAAAGAACTTGTCCATCAGCCCCTTTTCGACAACCAGCCGCAGCGACAGCTCCGCGTCCTTTCTTGCATATTCGATGAACCGCTCGAGCCCTTCTCTGCTTCCCTTCCATAGGGAAGCCATCTCGCTGTACTCCACGTCGTGCTTCTCCTCGTTGAGAAGTTTCTTAGCTACTGTATTCAGGTCGTATCTCTGGAACTTTATCCACGGGTCGCGTTTTAGTATCTGGTACGGGTCGAAGACAACCCTTCCAGGTATCACGAACTCGAAGCTTATTCCTGTGGTTTTGCCGAACATGGGCTTGTCGGACCGGCCTATTGCAAGCGGCACTTTGTTCTGCCTGAGCCTTTCCATTACATAGGGCAGGTCGAAGTTGTTGATATTGTACCCCGTGATCACGTCAGGGTCGTATTCCTCGATGATCCTTGCAAATTCTTCCAGCATTTCTTTTTCATTTGCGTGCCCTTTCACGTTTTCCCCTGCGAAGTTTTTCCCCACGAGCACCATCGTCTTCTTGCCCTTGTGCTCCGGATGGAAAGCTAGTGATATGAGAACTATCGGGTCTTTTTTCGCGTCAGGCACTCTTTTTATGTCGCTTGATATGCATTCTATGTCGAAAGAAAGTATTTTCACCGGAGCGTTGCCGTGCTTCTCCACCGGCTCGATCTTCGTCGCATGATACGCGGGTATTTTGGATACTTTCGTGTTGGTCCTGCTCGCTTCAGCTTCTATCCATTGCATCCCGTAAAGTCCGTGGTCGATCATGAACCTGTACTTGAAAAGTATGTCGGCCTCGAATATTTCCTTCGCTCCCAGTCCCAGTATCTTCTCCCGGAGAGCGGGCACGTCCTGCGGGTTGGTGCCAGTTATCTTTTTCAGCGCGCTTTTCTTTTCCTGGTAGCCTATGGGCATGAACATCTCCACATCTTCGATGAACTGGACTTCCGGCATTTTTTTTATTTGCTCCGCCTGCTCTTCGGAGCATTTCACGTAGAAGTAGGGAAGCAGCTTGTCGTACAATATGCACACGGAATTCCCGTTCTCTGTTCTCCCGAATATTCTGACAACAGGCTTGTTCGTGTTGAAAAAATAATCCACATCGAGTATCTGCATTCTCATCTTCAAAACCCCCCGCATGACTTTGTTTTCGGGAGAAGTTCTTCGCATATTTCTTTGAACTTCATTTTAGGAACACCTCGCAAATTTTCGTTCCTGAAAGAAGCTGCTTCTTTATTTCTTGCTTCATTTTAATCACCTTGTCAATGGCTTGACGCAGCTAAAACATAGCCCATAAATTTTATAATGGCATTTGGCACGGCTAACCTTGCATCATGTCCATGCTCACCTGCACGACGTCGCGCGTGGCCAGATCGATTACAACCGGCCTGAACTCGGTGAGCAGTGATCCTGAATTGGCTATTGTCGTCGATTTGTAGTTGCTCGTGCTCGCCTGGTGGCTTGAGCCGCAGCATACTATATCCGGCAGTTCTTCCAGCGCCATCGCGTCCTCTGTCAGCACGGGCTTTATGTTCTCCATGTGCCGCTTTCTCAGCATCCGTATCTCGAATTTGTGCGCAAGGAGTATTTTCACCCCGTTTATCTCGACAAGCGACGGGTTGCTGAGCGGTATGATGTTCTTTGACTTGAAATCGTCCGGGACGTGCGGCGCTTCGTTGTCTTCCCGTCCCGCGGCGGCAAAGACTTTTTTGTTCTTGCAGTAGGAATCAACCAGCGAGTCGAAAACATTTACGTCCCCGATGCCTCCGCTGACAAACAGGTACCTGATATCCTGCCCCTCGAACCACTTGAGGAATGTTTCAAAATCCTTTTTTGGTGCCTCGTCGAGGTGCAGGCATGAAATGAAGCACGCCTTGCCCTTGCCGCTCGTTGGTTGCCTGAGCGGCATGTCAGGATAAAGTATCTTTTGTCCTGTCATGACTTTGCCAGCAGACGTGCCCTGGATCGCGACAACGTCGTCAAGCTCCAGGTCCTCTGTTTCCTTCTGCTCGAATATCGCAGTTATTGCCCCTGTCGAGTCCTCGAACTCCACGTTCATCTTGCCGTCGTTGTCCCTGATGTCCCTGACTATCCCTATAACAAACGCTTCCTGCCTGGTGGCGTCGAGCTTGTTCACGGACACGAAATTTTTCTGCATGCGCGAAAGTATGATGCTCTTCATCTTTTCGTATTTGGAGTTGTAGAACTTGATTATGTCCGATGTCGTGACTTCCGATTTCCTGCTCGTTATGTTTTTCAGTATGCGTATCTTGTCCTCCGTGGCGAGCAGGTCCTCTATATCGACTATGGTCTCGTGGTTGTCCGGCAGGAACGTGTCGATGTTCTTGTTCTCGAGGTACCTCAAAGCTTCCGGAGTGAGTAGCTTGCCTTTCTTGAAGAACGCCTCGACGGCGTGCTGTGTCTCCATTAAATCACCCAGCCGTTGGTTGCAGAAGAAAATGATTGTTGTATTTGTTGCTTCATTGGCCTTTCTCTCCGCATCACTCGAACCTTTCTACTAGCAGCTTCTCCACTTTCTCCAGCGTGTTTTCAGTCATCTCGAGCGTTATTTCCCTTGTCCTGCCGTGCCGCCCTTTGGATATGATCTTCGCGCTTATGATGCCGAGCATGTCCAGCTCGCTTATCAGGTCGCTCACACGCCTCTGCGTGAGGGCCTGCAGGCCGTTCTTCTCGCACAATGCCTTGTAATTGTCATACAGGTCGCCTGTGAGCATCCTTGAATCTGCCCATTTCTTCTGCGACTTGTTTCTCCTGTCAAGCACGATGGCCGAATAAAGCACAGCCTGCGATTGCTTCGGCTGGCTTCTGACGGCTTCTGTCAGCCTGTCTATGTTTATCTTGTGCTCTGCCATATCCACATGAGTTTCCTGCACAGTGTTCTCTCCAAGGCGCTCGGCTATCTCTCCCGCGACCCTGAGCAGGTCCAGCGCCCTTCTGGCATCGCCGTGCTCTTGCGCAGCCAGCGCCGCGCACTTGCTCAGCGCGCCGTCGGCAAGCGTGTTTTCCCTGAAGCCCATCTTTGCCCTGCTGCTAAGTATGTCCCTGAGCTGCAGCGCGTTGTACGGCTTGAACATTATTTCTTCCTCGGACAGGGACGACTTGACCCTCGAATCCAGATGGTCTCTGCATGACAAGTCGTTTGTTATCCCGATTATCGAAATGTGCGACTTTGACAGCTCGCTGTTTATCCTCGTGAGGTTGTAGAGGAACTCGTCGCCAACTTTCTTCAGCAGGGCGTCTATCTCGTCCAGCACGATAATTACATGGGTTTTTCGTTCCTCGATCTTCGCGAAGAATCTCCTGTACAGCACGTCAGTGGGAAGCCCTGTATCCGGCACGAACTCGTTCAGCTCTTTGAGCATCTGCGAGAACAGCCTGTATTCCGTGTCCGCGACCTTTTTCATCTTGCAATTGACGTATATCGTCGTTATCTTGTTCTTCGATATCTCCGCCAGCTGGTTGAGCACGAAACGCGTGCAGATGGTCTTTCCGGTCCCGCATGTCCCGTATATGAACACGTTATTGGGGCTGTACCCCTTCAGTATCGGCGCCAGGACGGCCGTGATCTGCTGTATCTCCTGCTCCCTGTGCAGTATCGACTGCGGGATAAAGGAGGAAGAAAGGAATTTCTTGTCCCTGAAGATGCCTTCGTTCTGTGTATATTGAGAAAAAATATTTGTTGTACTTGCTGTAATTGCTGAAATCATCACACCACAACCCCCTTTCTGAAACCGAAAATAAATCAACAAAATAAAGTAACCCCTATTTCCTCTCCAGGGTATATAAACATATCTCCACTGGAAACAATGGTTTTGCAAATTATACTTTCCCAATACCAAGACACCCCATCGTTTCTTGTCCAGCTCTTCGGTGTTGTTGTTGTCAAATAACATTGTTATAAGAAGAAAGGGTTGTTCAATTTTTCAGCTTTCACGCAAAAATCAACACTTCCACAGGAAATCAGGGCGTCTGGTCGTATAAAATTTGCAGGAATTATGAGATTTGATAAGAGTATATTTGGATTTGGTTTTTGTTTGTTGTACAAGAGGCCGCGAACTTCGTCTGGAACTTCGTAAGAGGCCGCGGGCCAGATAGAAGAGACAAAAACAAGGAAAGAATCATAACATCCTTTTAAAAAGATAAACTTCATTATAGAAAATCATGCCGAAACAGCACCCATCACCAGCTGCGGTAAGGGTCTTTGAGTTTGCATCAGAAAGGCCATTATTTACCAGATTTTCAGGGCCAATAGGCGCGGCAAATGCGGATAAGTTTTTTATAGGTCAGATATATGAGAAAACCGTCTTGCCTCTTTACTTCGGGCCGGATAATCGTCTTTACCATCCAACAAAAGGTTCGGCAAAAAGACGACTAGATGGAATTTCCGCACAATACGACAGAATGTGTGAAATTTACCATGTATACGAGATCACAGGTACAGAAGGAACAAATGTCATGGCAGAAAGAGTTGTTCAATTCTTGTGAATTACCCAATAATCTCAAACTTGAACCCGTAGGAAATAAGCCCGCCTTCTCCATGCTCGTATAGCTTCCTGAACACAGATCTGACAGGTTTGCCGATGGCCAAATCCGCAGAATCCCCGACAACCTGTGCCGTAATCACCGGCCCCTCCTTCAGCTTCACCAGCGCGATAGAATATGGAGTATGCCCGTCAAAGCCCTCCGGCGCAGTATGCAGAATTGTAAATGACAGGATTTCACCCTCTCCTGACATGATTTTCCCGACAATGTCATGCCCCCCGCACTTGCTGCAGATCTTCCTTGCAGGGAAATCCACATTCTTGCACAGCACGCACTCCGCCCCGGCCATCCGGTACCTCCCGGCCTGCATCCTCCATGGCTGCGCAACGCTGGATCTTTGTGGCATTATAGAAACCCTCCATTGATTCTATCTAAGTCTTCTAAGGCGGCAGCGGTTATTTCTAAGTCTTGCTGCCATCTATATGCACGTTCATCAATAGAACGAGAGTGCCCTTCTAGGGCTATCTGCTTGCAGCTCTTATAATACTCTCGTATCTCTTTTCTATGTTCGGCTTCAAGTTTTCTGGCTTCTTCGGGGCTTATCCCACCACGGCTGCGAAGCTCTTCTTTTAGCCTTTCCATGGATTTATTAGTGATATAGTATTGTCCATTAATTTTAAAATTGTCTACTAGTATTTTATTCGAGTCCCGTCCAAAACATACGAACCCCTCTCCATAGCATGCGCTCAAAGTACTGGCCATGATGCCCAAATGTTTGGCAGCTTCAGCCAGTGTAAGAAGAGGGCTAACTTTGGCGAGTTCGCGAAAGTCGTATGTATCGTGTCTTTCTAAGTTAACTGTAGTGATACTACTTTCATCGTGCTGAAAATATTTAGTCTGAAAGGCACGCGGTACCCAAAGCGGTCTGATAGCTATTTTTTGTCCGCGGCGCAAATTCAAGGCGTCAACATACTCTTTTGTTACCGCTCTATTTGTTTCCAAAAGAGATTGATATTTTTTCCAGCAAGAGATATCTTCAGGTGTCCATTCTAAGATATCCGTCCTGTATAAGGGTCTCAAAGAAGACATCGATATTGGCATTATAGATCCCTCGCTGCTGCTATTCTTCGCATGTCTTTTACGATAGGATAAACATCATCAATTTCATTTAATCGGTGCGTGTAGGAAGTTCCGTGTCCATGCGTTAATTCAGAAGGAACGGTATCATAAAACATGTGAATATGTTCTTCAGTATGTGTATGATAATGGCCGTAGTATGTTTCCCTCCCCTGTCTAATAGCTAAAGAGTCGCCGGATTTTAGATACAACATATCAAGATGGTTTTTTGTTACTGCCATAAATTTCGCTCCCTCTCCGGCATCTCTTTCCCGAAAATATTAACAACAGCCGTCGCCCCTGACCCGCCGATGTTCAGGTTCAGCCCGTAGCGCGCCCCGTTTACCTGGTTGTAGGCTTTCCCGCGGAGCTGCCTCGCTATGTCGATAACCTGCCTTATGCCTGTCGCCCCTACAGGATGTCCGCATGCCTTCAGCCCGCCAAGCGTGTTCGTGGGCACCTGCCCATCCAGAGCAATGGCACCCTGCTCAACGAATTGGCCGCCCTTGCCCTTTTCGCAAAATCCAAGGTCTTCAAGCCCGATGATCTCGTTGATGGTAAAACAATCATGAACTTCTACTACATTGATGTCTTTCCTTTGGACGCCGGCCTGTTCGAAAGCCTTTTTCGCCGCCTGCTTTGTCGCCAGCATCTCTGTTAGCGACTTGCGGCTGTGCAGCGCCAGCGTGTCGCTTCCCTGCCCGCTGCCGAGCAGCCATACAGGATCCATGTTTTTTGCAATGCTCTCCTCTGTTATGATCACAGCCGCGGCGCCGTCTGTTAATGGCGAGCAGTCCAGCAGCCCCAGGGGCTCTGCGATCATGTTGGCATCAAGCACGTCTTCAAGTTTCACCGCAAAAGGGAACTGGGCATATGGATTTCCGACAGCGTTCTTATGGTTCTGGACAGCGACCATTGCGAGCTGCTCCTTTGTCGTGCCGAATTCATACATGTGCCTTCTCGCAATGAGCGCGTAAGCGCCCGCGAAAGTCAGCCCGGAAGACGCTTCCCATTCCTGGTCGCCAGCAGCAGCCAGGCTCAGCACGGCCGACGGCGTTGATACATCGGTCATCTTCTCGACGCCGATGACAAGCGCTACTTTCTCCTGCCCACTGGCAACAGCATTGACAGCGTTCCTGAAAGCCACGCTGCCCGAAGCGCATGCCGCCTCGTAGCGCGTCGCAGGAACATTCACGCCGATGCAGTCAGCAGCCAGCGCGCCGAGATGTTCCTGCCCCGAGAAGCGGCCCGCTGACATGTTGCCAACATGGACGCTTTCAATATCTTTCTTCTCGATGCCGGCATCTGCTATCGCGCCCAGCGACGCCTCGCATATCATGTCCTTCAATGACTTGTCCCAGTGCTCGCCGAATTTCGTCTGCCCTATTCCCACTACGGCTACGTTTTTCATCATAACTTGACTCCTTTGAATTCTTTTTTGGTAGCATTCCGGTAAAAGACGCAAACATCTGCTGTAGTATCTGTGGTTCTTGTCCATGATACGGCATGTACAACTCCAGGGAAGCTATCATTATCTAGCATGTAGTCCTCGCCAATCCCCGTAACAATATCAGCCATTTTTACACCATCTTCAGTTTCTTTTTCAGCTTCACGTAAGTTCCGTAATCAACATAGCTCTTCTTCGCGACGAAATCCGCGGTTTTCGGCGCTTTGTCCTGCCTCTCGAGTATTTTGTCTGTCACCGTGAGCACGAACGCGTCGCCGCCCGCGCCGCTTCCATAGGATGTCACTAGTATCTTCTGCCCCGGCTGTGCTATGTCCAGTATCGCAGTGAGTGCAAGCGGAGTTGCCCCGGAATATGTGTTTCCTATCTTTGTTACAAGCAATCCAGGGAGCAGCTTCTCTTTGTCAAATCCAAGGTTCTTCGCAGCACGAAGTGGGAATTTGCCGTTCGGCGTGTGGAATGCGACAAAATCAAAGTCACCCGGCGCCATTCCGGTCTTCGCCATTATGCCCTTGGCAGTGTTCTGCAGGTGCGTGAAGTATCCCGGCTCTCCTGTGAATCTGCCGCCGTGGCTTGGGTAGTTCTGGCCTTCGCGCCTCCAGAAGTCCGGAGTGTCAGTTGTGTAAGAATAAGTTTCGTCTATAGTTGCCAGCGGATCGCGTCCGATGACAAATGCGGCCCCGCCTGCCGCCGCCGTGTACTCCAGCGCGTCTCCCGGGCGTCCCTGCGAAGTGTCTGCGCCGATGGCAAGCCCGTATTCTATGTTGCCCGCCCTGACAAGCGCGTTGCATATCTGCATCGCTGCTGTCCCTGCTTTGCACGCGAACTCGAGGTCAGCAGCCATCACGTCCGGAGTCGCTCCTATGGCTTCGGCGACAACCGCGCTGGAAGGCTTCACCGCATAAGGATGGCTTTCGCTGCCGATATAGACAGCGCCTATTATGCTTCCCGGTATGCCCGCCCTTGCGAGCGCGTTCCGCGCAGCCTCGACGCTTATTGTTATCGTGTCTTCGTCGTGGTCAGGCACGCTCTTCTCCTCGACAAGCAGCCCGTCTTTTATCGCGCCCGGGTCCATGCCCCAGACCTTTGCTATTTCTTCGACTTTTATGCGGAATCGTGGTATGTAAGCGCCGTACCCGACAATGCCTATAGTCATTTGAAAGAATGACGCAGAAAAATTCTTAAACTCACCGCGGTTCGGTTTCTATACATTTTTATCGATTGCGTTCAAATTAACAAATGCCCAAAAATAGCCTGTTCATGAGCATAAAGAAACGTTGCCGCCGGCGCCGATCACTTCAGAGATCTCGACAGGACACTACGATAATGTTACAAAATCAGGCGTCAGTATCAATATCAAGACAACTTCAAAGGTGACGCAAACACTTGAAGGCTACAGGTATGCTTATATGATCACTAACGGCAGTTCTGTTACACTAGGTGTTTTGTGGTCTGCTCGTCATGAAAAATTGTTTGGACGAGTGGGGATAGAGATGAATCCGATGACGTCTCAGGAGCTTATATTTACATACAACTCTCTACATGAAATAATGGTGGATGCAGGGATAGACATCTATCTCGGTAAGCAACGCGTTGCAACAGGCTGGGCTCCAGCATACGTTCCGCAGCAATAGGTTTAATCTTTATAATGCGCCACAACAAGTATTTTCATGGTCGTAGAGTCCTTGTTGAACCCCAAGCAGGCAGAGGATAAGCCGTGGGAAATCTTCCTGATTTCTGTTGTTTATACGCTTGTTGCCGTGCTCTTCTCCCTCAGCGTGTTTCCGGAGCAGTCGTCGATCCTGTCTGTCGCCTTTGTCACCATAATTTTCGTGCCGTTTTTCCAGAAGCTCTTCGAGATCGAGGAGGAGAAGGAGGACGAAGCAGCGCAGGGCAGGCTGAAAGGCAATCTTTTCGTGCGCCACCGGAAAATCATCTACGCGTTTTCCGCGTTTTTCCTCGGAATCATAATAGCGATGAGCTTCCTGTTCATCTTCTATCAGGATGCAGGCCAGGCTTTCACGCTGCAGACGCAGACTCTTCGTGGCTTCGGCTCCCCGACAGGCGCCATCGCAGAAGGCGGCGATTTTGTCCGGTTCCTCCTGAATAACACCCAGGTCATGCTGCTTACATTTGTTTTGTCTGTCGCTTTCGGCGCGGGCGCGATTTTCATACTCGCATGGAATGCTTCCGTTATAGCAGTGTATATAGGATTTTTTGTCAAGTCCCTGGCGCAATCCGGCCTTTCGGCCCCTGCAGCGTATCTCTACGGGGTCCCGCTTGGCCTCAGTTCCATAGCCCTGCATGGCATCCCGGAGATAGTCGCGTATTTCATAGCAGGGCTCGCGGGCGGCATCCTGTCGGTAGGCTTGCTGCGGGAAAAATTGAAGAGCAAGAACTTCAATGCGATCCTTTTCGATTCTCTGGTCCTATTCCTGGCGGCTGAGATGCTCATCGTCGTGGCGGCGTATGTCGAGGCCGTTTTCTGATAGGGCAAACTTGAGTACGAGACCTATCGAATTTATTTTGCTATCTAATAAATTAATACGTGAGAAAATAACTATAATGTATGATTGATGCGACAAAGATAAAAAAGAAGATTGATAAGGAAATTTTTTATCAGAAACTGAAAAGTTATAGTCGAGATAAAATAGAATGCACCGATCATTCATTCTTCAGGTTTTCAGAAGAGCAAAGAAAGAGGTTTAATTGTGATTTTACTAGAGATGTTTTACTAAACCAAAAACCTATACTCGCTGGAATACAGTACAATGGCAACTATGCCTTATTTTACGACTTCGAAGATGGTAGGTTTTTAAGGATTATGGTAATCTTTATATCGGGCAAAATAAGAGTAATAACATTCTATACCATAGAAAAAAGGCAGTTGCCTAAGTTGTGATATTTATGCAAGAAACCAAACAATTAAATGCAAAAGGTGAAATGGACTACGATTACTCTAATGACATATTATTTTTCAAATCGAAGAATAGAGAATATTTGAAATCTATAGAGTTTAACAATATCGTACTGGATATTGATAAAGAAGATTTCATAGTAGGCATACAGATACTCGATGCTTCTAAATTCCTTAGAATTGCAAAAATTGCACTTAGAAGTGTGCCTAAATGGCAATTCCAGGCGAATATAGTTGATAACAAGATTGAAGTCAGGCTTGTTTTCCAAGTAGTCTACAGAAGCAAGAGAATAGAAATGAACCCAATTATAATGGCTGAATCAGAAGACAACCTGCCTAATGCTAGGCTAATAGCTGTAGGTGCTTAGAATAATAAATAACAGCAAATTGCCTTCAATGAGACTAAATAGGATCAAGTAGACCGCAAACCAACCACACCAGTCTTACAATTAACATGGCAGAACCAAACCCGCTATAAGCTATTCCGCGCTTCTTTCAGCAATTCTTCGGCCCGGGAAACGCTCACGAACTTCTCTTTTATCATCCTTTCTGCGATGTTGTGTATCTCGTCGCCCTCGGCCCCTGCTATTATGGCGATGTTCTTCGCGTGCAGTTTCATGTGTCCGCGATTGATCCCTTCCTTGACAATCGCCCTCACGGCTGCGAAATTATTGGCAAGCCCGACGCATGCGGCTATTTCTCCCAGCTCGTTTGACGACTGGACGCCAAGTATTTTCAGCGAAATTCGTGCTATAGGATTGGTTTTTGTGCTGCCTCCAACTATTCCGACTGCCATGGGCAGCTCTATTTTTCCCACGAGGTCGCCGTCGCTGTTCTTGCTGTAGTGAGCGAGCGGCTGGTAGTGGCCCGAGATGCACGCGTAAGAATGCGCTCCCGACTCCACTGCACGAAAATCGTTGCCAGCGGCTATGAGAACGGCATCGATGCCGTTCATTATGCCTTTGTTGTTTGTGGCAGCCCTGTATGGATCGGCTTTTGCAAAAGCGTAAGCATCAAGTATCCCTTCTATTACTTCGTCTCCGAGGTCTTCCTTTTTCCATATGGACTCGGCAGTGACGGTTCTTTTCGTTGCGAGGTTTGATATTATTTTCATGCCGGTGATCCCGCCTGTAATCTCTTCCAGATAGGGCGAGACGCATTCGCACATGGTATTGACGGCATTCGCCCCCATCGCGTCCCTTACATCTATGTTCAGGTGCACGACAAGCATCTTTCCCCTTTCCGTGTCCAGCTTCCTGCACTCCATAGAGACAAGACCGCCGCCTTTTTTGATCAGCGTCGAGTCCTGCTTGTGCGCGATCGCTTTTATGGCGTCGATGTTTTCCATTATTTTCTTTTCTGCCGTATCAATATCAGGGACGTTTTTCATTTGTATCTGGCCTATCATTATAGGCGCTGTGCTGCTGGTCTTGAATCCGCCTGTCGCCCTTGCGAGTTTGGCCGCGTGTGATGCAGCCGCGACCACAGAAGGCTCTTCTATGGCCATGGGAATCAGGTAGTCCTTCCCGTTGATCAAAAAATAGGTTGCTAGGCCAAGTGGCAGGTGAGCCGTGCCGATTACGTTTTCTATCATGATTTGCGCGATGTCGTTCTCAAGCGCTCCGTCTTTCTTCAGTGCTTTGATTTCGTCGTCCTCAAGGCCGGCAAATTTCTTTACCAGTTCCAGGCGCTCGTCTAGCGACATCTCATAGAAGCCGGGTATCGAACTCTGCATGCTGATCAGTTAGAAAATGGATTTTGAAAAAACTTCTTAAAGTCGTCAAAAATTTCATGTTTCTATTATCTTTTCCAGGGGAAACCCCTTTTCGGCGGCGAATTTCTTCCCTATGTTGCCGTTGTTCTCCTCGACGTCTTTCAGGTGGAGGAAAGTCCAGCCCTTTCGGTTTATTTTCCAGCCAATATAAGGGATGGCCCTTGCCTTTTCTTGCCATGCCTTTAGCTCTGCAAGCTGTTCTTTTTCTATTGTAAATGCAGCCTCGCGCGATTTGCATTCGATAACAATAAGTTTCCCGTCTTTTGCAGCAACTATGTCAGGGCTGGGGAGGCCTATCCTTCCACTTCTTGGCGCCCTGAGAACCATAAAGCCCGATTTGGCAAGTGTATGGGTTAAGCTCCACTCGGCACGGTATCCTTTTGCATAACTTTGGACCATAAAATCATCTATGCTCCTATTGCCGCCACCATTGAAATAGTTATAGCGAATGGAGGCAACAAAAGAAACCATAAAAAGAACCGTAGCAATAAGACTAGTGGTATAAATGAGATTCACAGCTCTTGTCGGGGAAGTCATGCGGACGGACGTGAAGAAAGTGGACATGGACGAGTCCATAGAAAAGGCCGCGCAGATCATGCGCGACGAGCATATCGGTTCCGTTGTCGTGACGGGCGAGAAGAACATCAAGGGAATTGTAACGACTTCCGACATAGTCTATAAGCATGTGGCGTCCGGCACCGGAAAAACAGTGAAGGACATCATGTCCGTTAATGTTGTTTCCATCGAGCCTAGCAGGACGATAGAAGATGCCGCGAATCTGATGGTCGGGAAAAACGTGGAGAAGCTGCTCGTTTTCGACAGCGGGAAGCTTGTGGGAATCATAACCAACAATGACGTGCTCCGCATCGAGCCCGCCCTTTTCGAGATCCTGCTCGAAAGGATGAAGATCGGGCGCGGAGAGCAGGAGGCAGAAAGCACCGAGAACCCAGTCCAGTGCGAGTCATGCGGCAATTATTCTGATTCTGTAGAGGAAATCGACGGCATTTACATATGCTCCGACTGCAAAGAATAGAAAGGTGAAAGCCATTAATAGAGCTTCTTTGATGCTGGCTGGGTACGTATCAGGCAGTGATTGTGCTTTTGGTTTTGAATTTGGCTGGCATCTTTATTTTTCCCGAGTATCACAATCCCGAAGGCTATGCAATACGTTATGACAGGTATCTTATTGATTTGTTATTGGCGATTCCAGTAATAATCATTTCCATACTTATCATTTTGAAAGTCAGGAAAGTTCGCAAAATAAACGAAACCAAAACAAGATAAAATCTATTTATCCTGCTTTTTTGCATTAGAGTATATGCAGATCGAGGAGAGTCTTGTTACAAAGACTATCACAAGGAATTCAACGGATCCATACTATACTTCTCTGGAATTCATGCGCCGGATGTCAGGCCGCGGCAAGGTGATCGAGAAGGAGAATTCGTACTCGACTGACGGCCCCTTCCACAGGAGCGAAGTCGTTTTTGACCTGGTTCAGCACCTCGACAATTACACGGACTTGAAGATCACGTTCTACCTTACAGGCGAGAACAGCACCAGGAATTTCCTGCGCGCCGACATCGTCGCTTCGTTTGTCTCGCGCATCAAGGAGCACGGGTTCTTCACGGAGCTCTTCACCGAGTTCTACCTCGAGAACGTGTTTCCGATAATGAAAAAGACCGCAGAGGAAAAGATAAAGTCGCTGATGTCCTTGTCCGAAACGATAATCCAGAAAGTCTAGTTTTAATATTTTCGTGGGGAATTAATGGAGGCGTCTCCCATTGGATGTACGCAGACGCCTCGCCAGAAGAACATACGGGATGGGCATGGACATACCAGTTGGAGACAGCGTGGCATTCCAAAGAGAAATAAGAGACGGCGCAGCGTACCAAGAGAAATAATTAATCGCCTACCAGAAAGGCGCTAAATAATTTTCATTCTATGTTATTCTTGTGATAGTGAAAGTCAAGGTAAAAACAGGCCAGCCTGAATTTTCAGTGAAAAAAGATGATGTCTGGATGGTCTCCCTCAAATCTCCGCCAGAAAACAACAAGGCCAATCAGGAGCTTGTAAAGAAGCTGTCAAAAATATACGGCCGCGCAAAAATTGTCTCGGGCTTCACGTCAAGAACAAAGACGCTGGAAATAGGTGAAATTAAGCCTTAAGAACATTTCGATCTACAAGTTTATATTGGCTGTCTTTGGCAGCCAGAGACAGAAAGGTCCGTAGATTATATTTATTGTTGGTGTGGCAGATGTTTTCGGCTATAAAAATTCGAGAATTAAACCACAGTTAGGGCTGCTTCTGTCTTTTGAACAAACGATGCAAAGCGGCAGCGTTTTGCATAATGGAATGAGGTGGTAATTATGGCCAAATTGGCCCAGAATTTCGCGAAGTATTTGATACACGCAAGAATGCATGCAACGGGAATAGTCGAGCGCCCTGATATCATAGGCGCTATTTTCGGTCAGACGGAAGGCCTTTTGGGCGCTGATCTTGACCTGCGCGAACTGCAGCACACGGGACGCATCGGCAGGATTGAAGTGAATGTGAAGTCCAACAATGGCAAGGCATTCGCGGATATAATAATTCCTTCCAGCCTTGATGCGAGCGAGACCTCGCTCATAGCGGCGTCGATGGAAACCATAGAGAAAGTGGGCCCTTGCGACGCGAAGATAGACATAGTTAAAGTGGAGGATGTCCGCAGCCAGAAAAGGCGCTACGTCATAGACCGCGCGAAGGAAATCCTGCGCGCGATGATGGACATGGGCATGCCAGACACGCAGAAGCTCTCCGAGATGATAAAGGAGTCTGTCCGCTCGTGGGAAGTTTCCAACTTCAACGGAGTGAGCTGCGGCCCTGACATACACTCGTCAGACGACATAATCATAGTGGAAGGCCGCGCTGACGTGATAAACCTCCTGAAGAATGGAATCCGCAATGTCATCGCGATAGAAGGCAGCAAAATACCGCAGGCTGTGATAAACCTCACCAAGGAGAAAACAACCACGGCTTTCCTGGACGGCGACAGGGGAGGCAGCCTCGACCTGAAGAAGCTGCTGGCGATAGCCGACATAGATTATGTGGCATGGGCGGAGGCCGGAAAGGAAGTGGAGGAACTCACGAAGAAGCAGATCTTCAAGTCTTTGCGCGAGCGCCTTCCTGTGGATCAGGCGCTGAACAGGCCAATGCAGGAAGCGCAAGAGCCCCAAATGGAAGCGCAAGAGGTTGATGAGCCGAAAAAAGAGGCCTTTGCCAAGATATTGGAGGAGCTTGTCGGCACGCGTGCAGCCTGCCTTATCGACAGGGAGATGCAGGTGATATCGAAGGTCCCGCTCTCGGAGCTCGCAGACATACTTCCGGAATTCACCACAGTGTATGCGATAGTCTTCGACGGGAAGATAAGCCAGTCGATAATCGACCTTGCTTCGCGCCGGACTGTTGAGTATGTAGTCGGGATGGGATACCGCGAGCGCGTGCGCCCGGGCGGAGTTAAAGTCGTGACATTCGAAGAGCTGCGGGGCATGCCGCAGAGAGATTCGCAGGAAGAAGAGTAGCTCTCATATTTGGGATCGGGGAGAAAATGCCAGTAATTCGAATAGACTTTGACAGCGGGAAAGTTGCAGAAAAAGATGTTCTGGCGCTTTCTAAGGCTGTGCAAAAAATAGTTTCTCAAGCTGGAAAAAGAAAAATAACTTCCGGCACCCGATAAACTTTACTTTCATCCCCATGAAATGGAAGATTGAAATTGGAATATAAAAGCGCAGGTCATATTTTCAGCGAAATAAGTTGCTTCTCGGCCCGTGTCATCTCTTTGCACTTTCTTTTTCCGATGACTACATCATCTTCTATTCTCACGCCGCCGAATCCAGATTTGTAGTACCCGGGTTCGACAGTGATGCACATGTTTTCTTCCAGGTTGAATGTTGACTTGGGGCTGATGCTCTGCGGAAAATCGTGGACTTTCATCCCGAGCCCGTGGCCTACTGAATGCAGCATATCCTGCCCAAAAGATTTCTTTATCAGCGTCTCCGCAGCGTCATGGACTTTGTTCGCGGAGTTCCCGGCAAAACATTGAGATGTTGCAGCCTGCTTCGCATTATAGACAGTCGCGAACATGTGCTTGTGATATACAGTCGGCGACCCGGTAAAAAACGTTCTTGTTATGTCTGAGCAATAGCCTTCTTTCATGACGCCGAAATCTACGATCAGGAATCCTTTCGAGATCTTCCTGTCGGCTGTATTGTAATGGGGTATGGCAGAATTGCTGCCTGACGCGACTATCACGGGAAATGCGATGCCCTCGGCTCCGTTGTTCCTGGCCTCGAATTCGAGCTTCATTGCCAGCTGTTTTTCTGTCCTGCATCTTTTTGCCAGCGTTTCGATGCGGCCGAGTACCTCTATGGTGATTTTGCACGCCGCTTTTATTTTATTTATTTCCTTCTGGCTCTTTGTTTCCCTTGCGGATTCGAAGTAGCCGGAAATATCTACAGGCTTCGCCCGCGTGTATTTTTTGAGCCGCTGCAGCTGCCCGGCTGTTTGGCACTCAAAATTTATTCCTATTTTGTTTTTTATTTTTCCCAGTTCTTGTCTGAGCATATCTTCGTCGAGTTTCTTTACTATAACATCTTTCCTGTGCGTGTAGTTTCCGATTTCAAGCGGTGATACAAGCAGCACGGGTTTTGAGTTCTTTTTTACTATCAGAAACAGGCTTTCTTTTGTCTGCGGCGATTCCAGCAGGTAAAATATATTTTCGTCAGTTCGGGCCTCGTCGCTCCTGAGCACTGCCGCATCAGCAGCCTCCAGCAGGCCTCGCGCAGGGAGCATGATATGTAAATAGAAAACTATGCTTAAATAAATCTAGTCGTCCAGCATTTGCGGCGCGTCCGAATCGTCTTTTTTTACGAAAACGATGTCCCCGCACATCTCGCACTGGACTTCCACGAATCTGCTTGTTTCCACATTGACTTTCATCTGGCTTCCGCAGCATTTTGGCAACGACATTATAACACCTCTTTTTATTTTTAGAGTAATCTTGTTTTACGCTTTTTTTCACGAGGCGCGACATGGTCTTCTGTTACCCGCCAGAAACAGATTCATCCCAAGTCAGTATGTGATGGACTTGAGATTGAGCTTTGCGCAGACAAACTTAATAGAATTCATGTTCCATATCATATGTTTGCTTGACTGCATGTTTATTGCCTGTATTAAATATATGCGCCATAGTTTAAATGCATTGCGCTTTTCTAGAATTTGATGAATAATTAAACAAAAGTGGCCACCTTTTCAACATAAAAAGATTATATAAGATTTCTAACTATGACAGCATTCCTCTTGGGTCTGTTAGTTTCTGATACATATAATAATATTTTCGTTAAAGTTTCTGTAATTGGCCTCGTAAGCGTATTCATTCTGGCTCTTTACGAGTTTATTATACCACGCAAAAAAAGATGGATTCCCTACATAGAAGAATCTGACATGAAGAAATATGCAAAACAAGGCGATGTGGAAGGCTTTTGTAAAAAATTCGTGTACGAGTGCTTCCAAACAATGGGCGAATCAAATAAAGCCCTTTTCCATAGAATAAATTTAATCAGAAAAACGACTTTTATTTTGATGATTTCTGTGTACATACCTATAGCATACGAAATTTATACGAATTACACTTTATTCTTGTCAGGATCAATAATTTTATTTGTTGTAATCCTTATTGTTTTTCATATGGCGTTCAAAAAGGCTATGAAAGACCTCGTCTAATTACCCATCAAATAAAATTCATAGGCGTTTGAATTTTTCATTTTATCCGTTCTTGCTGATGTTTACCCAAAAAAGTAAATAAATTTCTTCTTTCCGAATCGGTAATTAAATCCCTTTCGTTTTCTTCGAATCCATTTCCTTCTTCAGTTTTTCATAGCGGTCACGCATTTCTGCTGTTTCCAGGTCTGTGTCAAGCCATGTGTATATCTTTCTTATGGATTCCTGTGCCTGGCGTTTTATGCGTCCGTCCCTGCGGCCCTTTGTCAGCTCTTCCAGGACCGGGATCGCCCTCTCGTCACCCAGGTCGCCAAGCGCGATCACGGAAACTAGCTGGATCAGCGAGTAATTGTCTTTCGAAGATTCGAGCAGGAAGTCAAGTACGTCTTTTCTGCCCTTGCCGATGAGGCCCAGGTTTCTGATGGCGGTGATTCTCGATCTATCATGGTAGCCATATTTTCCGTTTTCTTTCAGGATGCTGATTGATTCGTCTGTCTGCAACTTGGCTATTCCCTCGAGCACTCCGGATTTTATCACGTCGTTCCATGATTCGATATTGATGTGCTTCTTTAACGTCTGCATTGATGTTTCATGCGAAAGTTTTCCGATGCTTCTTGCTGCTTCTGATGGCACATAATAGCTGTTCTTGTCTGAAAGCATTTTTTTGAGCAGTTCCAGGGAGTTCTGGGTCTTGAATTCCCCGATGGCGGCTGCAACTGCTTTGCGCGCCTTCGGGTTTTTCACGTCGGTCATTTTTTTCAGCGCCACGAAAGCCGCGTCCGTTTTGATAGTTGATAGCGCAAGGGCGATTTCCGCCTGCACTCCCCAGAATTCTTCCCTGTAAAATCTTTTTGCGATGGCGGACACGCTTTCGTTGTTGCCGATTTTTGCTAGCTCCTGTGCTGCGGATATCCGTCCCATTACGTTGCTGTCGTTCTCCAGCTGGTAAAGCCACATGGAGCGGGGCTTTACTAGGTCCAGCTTCTTGAGCAGGAAATTGTCAGGGTCTATCCGCACGTCAAACGGGTTCGAGCTGAGCTTGTATTTGAATTGTTTTTGTTTCTCCTCCAGGATTTCGGAAAATCTCTTTGCCCCTTCTTTTGTTATTATTTCGATGGTTATAGGCAGCGAGAACAGCGGAGTCTGGTCGTCTGTTCTCTGGACTTGTGATATCCTTATTACCGCTTCTTTTGTTTTTTCGTCCCAGTAGTAAGTAGACTTCAGCTCCGGATGGCCGGCGCCGTAAATCCACTGGTCGAAGAATTTTTTCATGTTCCTTCCCGAGGCTTCTTCTATCGAAGCGATCAGGTCTTCTGTTTCTACTGTCTTGTTTTTGTTTTTCTCCAGGTAGTGGTTTATGCACTTCCACCAGAGAGAATCTCCCAGGATCTTCCTGATCATGTGCAGCACCAAGGAGCCTTTTTCATAAAGGTGCCGGTCGAATATGTCGCTGGGTTCTGCAAACATGTTGCTGACAATGGGCCTTCTGTAGCGGTCCTTGTCCTCGAAAAAGTATAGTTTCGCGTTCTCGTTCAGCTCGTAAAGGAATTCATCCGCGCCCTTGTCGTATTCCAGGAATAGCGCGTCAAAGTATGTTGCAAAGCTTTCGTTCAGCCACGCATGCGACCAGTCCCTGCATGTCAGAAGGTCGCCGAACCACTGGTGCGCAAGCTCGTGAGCTACAAGGCCGTCGTGCCAGGATTCTTCATGCGCCCTTTCGTCGTGGAGCGCCGCGTCGGTCTGGGTTGTTGCGGTCGTGTGCTCCATCCCGCCGAACACGAAATCTGCCACAGCGGCCTGCGCGTATTTTTCGTACGGGTATCTTACCCCTGTCTTCTTCGAGAAGAATTCCAGCATCTTCGGCGTTTTCCCGAAGGCGCGCCTTGCATCGTCTTCCCTGCCCTTCTCGCAATAGTAAAGGACAGGTATTCCGTCCCACTCGTCCCTGATCTCCGCGAATTTTCCGACCGCGAACATCGCCAGATAGGAGGAGTGGGGGTGCTTCATCTTCCAGTGATAAGTCTTTTTTCCTCCCTTCTTGTCATCGAGCACGTTGACCAGGGCGCCATTTGACAACGCAAAAAAGTCCTGGGGAACTGTGATAAGCATCTCTGTGGTGCATTTTTCATGCGGCGAATCGTGGCATGGATACCAGTACCGCGCTTCCTCGGATTCGCTGTGCGTCCATATCTGCACCGGTTTCTTTGGATACGCTTTGTCAGGCTGTATGAAATAGATGCCGAGTTTTGGGTCCACGACCTTGTAATCGACAATGATGTCAAAAATTTCGCTGGCTGCCGATCTTCTGCCAAGATGGACTGTGAGTTTTTCGTTGTCATAGTCAAATCTGTAAGGCTTGCCGTCCCGGCCTTTTACCGAGGCGATTTTCATGTCAACGGCATTGAACACTAGCATGTTTGCTTCTACGAGCATCTTTACCGTGGAAACAGACCGCCCGAAGACGGTTTTTTTCTGCATATCAAAGGAGAATTCGAGCTTTATGTGTTCTGTCTTGAAGTCTCTGTCAGGCGCATACTGTGCTTTGGCTCCCGGAAGCGCGAATCTCGGGTCTGGTATCATGTTGCCGAGAAAAAATCTTGATGAAATTATGCACATTTTTTAGCACCCAAGAATAGCGTTCATTTATATTTCTCATAAAGGCTTTAATAGTATTTTGCTAACGGGTTTTATAGCCCTTGGAGATTTAGAGCTTTGCACCAAAAATGATTATAGGGGAAAAACGGAATGATCAACATGCCCAACAGCGACTTTGAAGACATCTCGCACATCTTCCGCAGCTACGACATCCGCGGCATTGTAGGAAAGGACCTGACGCCGGAGATCATGATAAGAATAGGCCAGGCCTTCGGCTCTTATGTGAAGGAGGATATAGTGCTCGCCCACGACGGCCGCACTCATAGTCCCCAGCTCAAGGCGGCATTTATGGAAGGGTTCTTGTCTTGTGGCCTGAATATCGAAGATGCAGGGTTGCTGACCCTTGGAGCCGGCATGTTTCATGCATGGAAAAATGAGAAAATATATGCTTACATTACAGGATCTCACCTGACAAAGGAGTGGAATGGGATCAAGTTTTTCCATGCTAATGGCATAGGATTCATAGACGACACAAACAGGAAGATTCGTGACAAGTTTTTTCACGGCAAATTTTTGTCAGGCAGCGGAAAATCCGTAACCAGTGGCAGCGCAGGCATAATCGCGAAATATAAGGACTACCTTCTTTCAAAGGTGCGTATTCGCAACAGGATCTCAGTTGTCCTGGATTGCGGCAACGGCTGCGCCGGGCTGATAGCCCCCCAGTTGTTCAGGGAAGCCGGCGCAGAGACTAGCGTAATTTTTGAAGAGCTTAACGGAAACTTTCCAAACCATTTGCCCGATCCGCAGGATTTTGCCTTGGGGGAATTGAAGAAGAGGGTAGTCGAAACCGGCTCCGATATTGGCATCGCCTTTGACGGCGACGGCGACAGGACTGCGCTGATAGACGACAAGGGCAATTTCACCTCGCCGGAAGAAACATCATACCTTATATTGTCAGAACTGCTGAAGACCCAGAAAGGCGATGTTGTGGCGAACGTCGAATGCACAAAAGCGATAGACCTGATAGCAGCAAAATTCAACCGCAAAGTCATCAGAGTACCGGTAGGGCACACTTTCCTCATGGATGCGGTTCATAAGCACAAAGCAGCATTCGGCGTCGAGTCAGCCGCGCACTACTGCATCCCGTATTTTGTGCCGTTCGATGATTCCACCGTGGTGGGGCTGTATGCAGCTCAGATACTTTCTGAAAGGGAAGAAAAGCTCTCCGATTTCAAGAAACAGGTGACGAAATATCCGTTCGCACGCGTCAGCTTCGAGTGTCCGGACAGCCTGAAGTTCAGCATCGTAAAAATCATCGCCTCTAAAGCAGCAAAGGAATTTCAGCACGTGAATACCATGGATGGCCTGCGCGTCGATCTCGATAGTGGCTGGGCATTGCTGCGCGCTTCTAATACGTCGCCTTACGTGAGGCTGACTGTAGAGGGCGTTACCGAGAAGGACAAAAACGATATCCAGAAGATGTTTCTGGAGTACCTGAAAGAAGAGATGAACAAGCACGGCCTGGAGCTCGTGCCTGAGCACAAGTGATCACAGGTCTTACTTTTTCTCCAAAAACTTTCTAGCTGCTTGGAGCGAGTCAGAACTGCCTATGTCGAACCAGTTGCTGTTGAAGGTGAATCCGGATACGGTCTCCTTTTGATGAAGCCATTGCAAAAAGAAGCCTGGTGCGTCTTTGTTGTTTCCTTCGTTTAGATATTTGGAAAACAGAGGGAGCGTTTCCTTTGGAAACACGTAAGCCCCGGTGCTCGCAAGCGTTGTCGGCGGATTTGCCGGCTTTTCTATAAATTTCGCGATTCTCTCGCCTTCGAGAGTTACTATCCCTAGATGCTTTGCTTTTTCCGTGTCCTTGACGTCAAATACAGCATTAAGTACAGTTTTCTTTTCTTTGTAGGCCTTTATGAAATCTTTCAGGTCAAAATCAAAAACATTGTCGCCGGATATTATGAGGCAGTCGTCACCGATGCGGCATTCCTGTATTGTATAGTTTATGCCTCCTATCGCCCCTAATTTCTCGCCTTCATGCAGGCTTTTTTCTATAACCAGTTTGACAGGGGTTTTTGTATACAGCCCGGCTAGCCATTGCTCAAAATCATTTTTGAATCGCACATTTGTTGAAATGATTATTTCGTCTATATCATCGATTTTATCGATTTTTTCAACTATATGTTCTATAACAGGCTTGCCGCATATTTCGATAAGTGCCTTTGACATGTTTTCAGTCAGAGGCCAGAGCCTCTTTGCATAGCCGCCGGCCAGGATTATAGCTTTCATAGTACGATTTTCTTGTAGAATATGTTTTTATTCTTTGATCCTTCAGCGTTTGAACCAAAAAGGCGATTAAACATCGTCTTATGTAAGCGTAAATTGACAGGCGAAAAAATAGACGAGCTTTGGTATTTGTGCGGATTTGTTATTGCAAATCATGAGAAGTCGAGAAAAGCGCTGTCCGAAACAGCGAAAGAAGACATCATAAAGAACCTCGCTATTTTGGAGTCTGGATGATCTCTATTTTGTCCGCCTGCATCTCGATTTCCGATTTGTAAAGGAGTATTTTTCCTGTTGCAGTGACATTGTCGCCATTTTTCAGGCCATAAACATCTTTCTGGTCGCGTGCTGTCCGCTCGAACATGATCACCTGCAAGGTTCCTGTTTCGTCCTTCAGGTCGATAAACACGTGCCCGTCTTTTGAGAAGTACGAAGCTACTGTGCCTGATATCTCGGCCAGCCTGCCTATTTTGTCGTCCGTCACGGCATTTGCTTTCAGTTTTTCCGGTCCTGTATATTGGCCGATTACTGCAATCCCTGCAATGCCGATGATCGCCATGGCCAGTGCTATCCTTCTTATCTGCTCGTCAGTTATCATGAAAATCCCATGTTTTTACGTTCTCATACAAGGGCCCTTTTCTTGTCACGCTGGATTTCTTGAGGATGATTTTATCAACAAGAAATCCGCCAAATTCCTCATTTTCATGCCTTTTTTGGAATTCAAGCAGCTCATTTTTGGAGCTCTGCGATCTGACCCTGGCCAGTGTAAGGTGCGGAACAGGTTTTTCCTTTTCAAAGAGCCCGGCCAAGGCATCGTTAACAGCAATATGCAGGTTGAGGAAATCAGGGGAGTCCGCGCCTATCCAGACCACGCGTATGAAGCTCTGGCTGGAAAAAAATCCGATACCCTTGAGCAGGACAGAAAAAGGGGCGAATTTTAATGCTTCTACCCTCTTCATAACGTCCTTCATTTTCCCTTCATCAATGTCATCAAGGAATTTCAAGGTAAAGTGCAGATTCTCTTTTTCCACTAGTTTTGCATCCAGTCCAAAAAGCTCCTGCTGCGTTGCTATAATTGCCTTTTTCAGTTCTTCGGGGATATCAACAGCCAGAAAGCAGCGCATGACTATCAGGTTAATAGTTTGTCACGAAGCTTGAAATATGAACACCGAGCAAATAATTCAAGATATAACATCTTAATATCGTATTTTTATTGGATTTGTGTGAGTGGTTATTTGAAAACTCCATAGCTATCAAAATTCTGCAGTCTTAAGCCCAACAGGCAAGGAAAAGGTTTAAATTGACACGTGTTCAAAATATCGTAGTGTGAGCCATGGGAAGGAAGAAAGGATTTGACGAAAAGAAGATTTTGTCCATCGTGAGAGTGCTTTTGAACAATCCCGACGGCATCTGGCTGCGCCAGATAGCCAAAGAGACCCAGCTTTCTCCTGCTACAGTAGGCAAATACATGGATACAGCGCTCAAGCCACTGGTCGAGGAGAGTTCTTTAGGCCGTGCAGAGAAGCCTTTGCTCCGCGTCATCAAGCTCAAGCCCTTTGTCATTGAGAGGCTTCAGGAAGGCAAAACCCTTGCCGATATCATGAGAATTTTGCGCCTGGTAAGCAAAATAAGCTGATTTTTCTTGCTTTAAAACGACTAAAAAATAGCTTTTGTATCTTAAAAAAGCTAAAAATAGACATATTTGACATTTTTCTTTTGTTTAGTCTAAAAATTTTCTAGAAAACAAAGATTTAGCCCTCACCAAAGTAGCTAAGGAGCTCACCAAAAAACATCAAGTTCATCAACATTTCGTGAATATCATATGAAACTAATGAATATTCATCAAGATTTACGTGAATATCATATGAATATTCATAAAATTACTCACAATTGATGAACATCATCAATATCTCAAAATAGCTATCCTCACATTTAGCTCACCATTTCATAAAACCCTTCATTTTGTTCATAAACCCTTCATAAAACCTTCACTAAACCTTCATGAAGTTCACAGAAAATCTCTATGAATTCACATGAATTCATATGAAAGACTTTAAAATACATTAAATTTTAAGTATATTCATATTAATTTTATAAATTCCATGAATATGGTAGATTGGATTCAGCTGATTTTTATGAAGATCTATGAACTTGAAAATACAAATATTTTAATACTCTGCTATTCAATATAATAGACATGGAAGAGAATACTGATAGCAATATTCAGGATGATAAAGTACCCCAAGAAAGCCCTATAGAATCTACTCCTGTTATAACCGAGAATAAAGAAAATAATAACAATGTTATACAAGAAGAACCCGTCAAGCCAGTAGAGCCTTTCAAGAAAAAATTAACTGCATCAGAATGGTTCGCAGAAGTGGGGTGGAAAAACAACCCTTTCACGTTTTCCATCCTTCCGGAGCTGTTTGTTGGCTATAGAAGCCAGCTCGAGCGGGTGTTGCTGGCCCTCGAGGAGAGGCATAAAATCGTTTATTTAGCCGGCCCAACAGGCTCAGGCAAGACGACTTTCCTGAAGCTGCTGGAAGAGCAATTGCCGAAAGAATTCGACGTTTTGTATGTGGCAAAGCCGCCAAGGCAGTCTGAAAAATTCATAGACGTTTTCAATAACAAATACAAGAAGCCATGGTATGCATTTTGGGATTCTGAAATAAAAAATCTCTACGAGATTCCTGCAGTTCTCAACGGGAAGCTGAAAGGAAGGCATCTCGTCGTGATGCTCGATGAGGTTCACGAGTCCGAGATAGAGGCGCTCGAATGGCTTCGCGTGCTTGGCGACCAGGTGGATAACATGTCTGTCCTGCTCTCGGGGCTTCCGATATTCGAGAGCCACCTGAAGGATAATCTGGAAACATTCCGCAAGCGCATCGCGGTGAAAATCGAGCTTGTATCCCTCACAAAAGAAGAGACAGCAGCGCTTGTGAGAAAAAGAATCCAGCACGTTGGCGGCTCCGGCAGCGAGTTTTCTCCGGAAGTCCTGGAATTCATTTTTGCGCAGTCCGGTGGCTTTCCGCGCGAAGTGCTGCGCATTTGCGACGAGCTTGTGAATCAGGCAATCCTCTCGGGAACGAAAGAATTTTCAGTCAGCCCTGTTGCGCAGGAAGAAACCGTGTCTCAGGTTTCTTTGAGTATAATTGATGAGATGACTCCGATGCAGAAAGACATAATAGAGCTGCTCGCGAAAAACCCCATGTCGCCCGGAGATATTGCGAATGCTACCGACCTCGCCAAATACAAGTCGCGCCAGCACGCGGTCCGCAGCATAAACAACGTCATGAAGAAGCTATACGAGGACGGCTATCTTGAGCGCAGGCGCAGCGACAAGGCGTACATCTACTCATTGTCAGGCAAGCTGCGCACAATCGTCGTGAAGCGCTAGCCATGTCTCACATAAGAAAGTAACCTAAATTTTACTAATGCTTTAAATAGCGAGAAATAAAACACTAATCATGAGCTGGAAAGAATTTTTGAAGCCTACAAAAGGCAAAATAATTTTGTTTATCATAATAATGCTTTTGATGGTATTTTTACCTCTTGACAGCGCTACAGCACCTTGTCAGATACCGCCATGTCCTGTGGTTTATACAACAATATACAAGGTGCTAATGATGGCATCTAATTTCAACGTTTTGACCGCAATTGGAATACTGATAGTATCCTATGCAATTTCTTGCTCTGTAGTATCAGCAAGAAACCGGCAGAAAAAACAGAAACAAAAATCGTAATTTCCCCGTAATTGGTAACAAGCAGAATTTTCTACGTCTTGAATCCAAACAAATTATTTAAGTATGCAGCCGCAAGTAATAGCAACAAATCAGGGAGTTGTTTTCAACATGATGAGCAGAGGAAAAGATGTTATCGGAAAAGTCATAGTTTCTGAAGAGACAGGAAGGAAGTTTGGCATCGTAGGCGACATGAATTTTGTCTCCGAGAGCGGCGAGCTCCTCAATCTGGTTCTTGTGGAGCCGACAAAGCACATAGGCGATCTCTCGCTGGAAAAGGACGAGCAGAACCGCTTGCTTATCCCGTTCTCGTCCGTGAAGAGCGTCGGCGACTTCGTGATAATTTCCGAGAAAGAGATCGTTTGATTTTAGATGATAACATGGCAGAAAAAAAATACACGGTTCAGGACATGAAAAATAATTTCTACTTTGGTGTAGCTTTTACATTATTGTCCTTGACGCTGGGTATGGCAATAGCCCAATGCGACTCTGCGAGAATGAAGTCATATGAAAGCAGCAAAAAAACAGGCTATACATTGGCAAAACATGAGCAGGCACTTCCTCTATACCGCTAATTGAATGAATATGATAATTAAAGTTAATTTTGACCCAGAAGCGCAAGCGACTTACATGGGGATTTTCCGGGAGTTGTTGTGCAATGTGACTAATATTGATGGATTACAGGTGTATCATGCCGGATTTAGTAGTAGGTGCAAAGAGGGAACATACACATTTTACAGTGGTACCGAACTAAAGAAATGGTTAAGGCGCAACTCACATCTGGTAGTTGTTGATGACCATCTACGCCAGCGAAATGTAGTGGGCAGAGAAGTGGGATATATAACAAGAGTTTTGTAAGCTAGTCTTCCAGGCCCTTCTCAGTCAGCTTGAACACAGCCTCGCCTTCCGGAAGATTCGGGCTGTCTATGAGCCTCGCTATGCGCGTGTTGCCTTTGCTTTTGCGCAGGTACAATCTGAAAGTGCTCATGTGTCCGACGATGTGCCCCCCTACATGGATTGTCGGGTCGCCAAACATGACATCAGGCCTTGCCATGACTTGATTTGTCATATAAACAGCGACATTGTACGTGTCCGCGATTTTCTGTATCGCGTGCATGTGCCTGTTCAGCTTCTGCTGCCGCGGCGCGAGTTCCCCGCGTCCTGAATAATCGCTGCGGAAATGCGACATGAGTGAATCGACTATTATTAGCTTGACGTTGTTGTTCTTCACCAGCTCCTTTGCCTTCTCCGCGAGCACGACCTGGTGGTCGCTGTTGAACGCTTTCGCGACAAAAATGTTTTTCAGCACTTTTTCAGGGTCCATGCCTTTCGCTTGTGCGAGCTGTATTATGCGCTCCGGCCTGAAAGTTGACTCTGTGTCGATGATAAGGCACGCGCCGTCAAGGCCCCCCTCAGATTTCGGCAGCTGCACATTCACTGCGAGCTGGAATCCTATCTGCGATTTTCCCGATCCGAAGGCCCCGAAAGCCTCTGTGATCGCCTGCGTCTCGACTCCGCCTCCCAGCAGGGCATCAAGAGAAGACGAGCTTGTCGTGATTTTCCCGATCTCCTGCCGTTTTTCCATCACGTCTGCGGCCGTCTTGAATCCCATGTCAAGGACCTGCCTCGCGGCCTGCACGATCTTCTCTGCTGTAGCTTCGCCGATCTCGCACGCTGCTGCGACTTCCCCCGCGCTCGCAGCAGCTATGCTCATGAGCTCTACATATCCTGCCTCGCGCAGCTTCTGCGCGCCTTTCGGCCCTATACCAGGCAGGTCTTCGATCGTAAGCTCATCTGCATTTTTCTTCTCTTCTTTTTCGCCGACCTCGACGACTTCTACCTCTGCTTCTTCTATCTGTGCAAGTTCTTCGTCAGGTGTCAGTTTCTTCTTGAATCTCGGCATGATTATCACTTCTTGAAATATTCTTTCAGACCCTGCCATAAGGATTTTTTCGGTTCAGTGACGGGGTAAGTTCCTAAAATTTTAGTCGTACCCGGATCAGCGTTAATCAAAATATCGTATCTAGTATTTCCTATTTGCTGTGTTACTATTGCGCCATCGGCATTCTCGCTTCCGCTCATTTCAACCACTTCATACTATCCTTGAAGTTTATTTATGCTCGTCCTCATGAGCGTCTCGATTTCCTTCTTCACATCGACGTCTCTCACGTCGCTGATGACGAATTCAAGCCTGTCGAAGAAATTATTTCTCCTGACCTTTCCGGCGAATAGGAATTCTTTGCCCACGGGCACGCACTCCACCACCGCGCTGAGCTTCTTTTTCCTGTCGAAAAGCTTTTTCGCGTCCGCTTTCGTCATGCCTATCAGCTTCTCGGCCTGCTCGTTGAAGAAAACGGCCCGCACGTTTCCCGAGCCGTCATCCACGATCCCGGACAAGATAAGCCCGTATTCGGGCTGCACCTCGCCGTGTTCCTCGCATTTGTATTCAGTCTCTTCCTTGAGCCTTGCTTTGCACTCGGGGCAGACTTCGTAAAAAACGTTGCCTTCGAAAGCCTGAACAACAGCAGCCCTTATCTCCTTGTGCTGTCCTTCGCGCAGCTCCGCGATCTTGGCGCGCTCGGCCTGCCGTCTCACCAGGACGCTCTTTATTATATCATCGCTTTTCTCGATAAGCCCGTAGCGCCCGATGCGTATCTCCGGTCCTCCAAGGTTGTCCTCCTTGACATAGCCCTTGACGCGCACGACGTCGCCTTCCTTGAGATCCTGGAGCTTGTCCGTCTCCTCATTCCACAGCGACAGCCTCAAGGATCCGGTCTCGTCAGCGATGGTCACGTTGCAGACGCGTCCCTGCGCCTTCTCGGTCTTGAATTCGCGAATAGGCGATATCTTCACGATCTTGCCGACAACATCGGCATTCTGCATCCCAGGTATGATGCTCTCGATATTCAGCTTCTGCTGCTGGACCATGTCGAGCCCGATCTCCTTCGCCACGATGTAAGCTGCGCCTTCGTCAGAAATAAGCCCTGAAAGCTCCAGTTTCTTGTCCTCGATCTTCGAGACGATCTCCTCTTCCGTCATTCCCGAGGCGAAGCTTATGCGCTTGATGAGTTCCTGCATGCGCTACTCTAGCCATAAAAATAATTTAAACCCGACCCGGAGACACTTCTCATGAGAAGTGTTGGTCAGGAAAGAACCTGGATGGCGCATTTGTGACTAGGAATTCTTCAGGGCTTTTAGTTTTTCTCCGGAAAGTTGATTCGTCGCTGAAAGCTAGAATTGCATCTTCGCAAGCCACCTGTCTTTCCCATGGCATGTAGATACCATTTCTGAATATCCAAGTATAGACAGTAGGATTGCCCGGCCACTCTTTGATTTCTTTATAAACAAACATTTCAGCGACTTTGCTATTGCCATCGTCTCCCCAGACTGCGCCAAGCACGAAATCGTTGGGTGAAATGAGTTCGCGAGATTTTTGTGATAAGGCATCGGTAAAGTATTTTATTCCGTCTTCTATTCCTTGAGGGGTGCTTCCGAAAACTCTTTCGTAGCCGTACTCATGGACGTATAATTTCGCTCTGTAACCCGGCATCAACGCCCTAGTTAAAAATGACATACTTATCAGAAATAACGATTTCAGAAATCTTCTTAAATCATCTTTCCAGGTTCCTTTTCGCCATCTTGATGTCCCTTCTCATCACTGTGCGCCTTCCCGCGTGCTGGCTCAGGCGCTGCGCCTCCACTGCTATCTCGGCGGCCTTCTCTTCCATGAGCTTCCCGAGTTCCTCCGCCGCCTTGTCCGAGACCCTCTTGGCCCCGGCCTTCTTGAACATCCTGCGCAGCGGCTGCAGTGTGAGTTCCATAATTATCTAATGTAACTCCGCTGCTTATATTTCAATGGACAAAGCGTGAAGGTTCATTTGTTGCCGCTAACAAATAAGACAGAAAATATAGTTTATTTAAGCTTTCATGTGACATATATTTTACTATAAATAATCAGCTCAGAAGAGATAGTACAGAAAAGATATTTAATCAAATATATTATAGAAAATATACTTGCAACTCAACCATCTCTCACGTGAGAAAATCAAGAACATATTTATACCAGAAAAATCAATTAAGGAGCAGATTATATGGTGCAAAAATCGGAAAAAATAGAGATCGAAGAGATGTTCATGAGGAAAAAGCCCGTTAGGTTGCTACTCAACATCAAGATGGGCGGGCAAAAGTACGTTTCTATCCTGGCAAAGGAGACAGATTGCACTTATTCTCACACTGTGAAGCTTCTTGACATGTTCCAGGAGCTTGGCATCGTGGAATTCGAGAAGCACGGCCGCATAAAATTCGTGAAGCTCACGGAAGACGGCGTGGCACTTGCCGGCGATTTCGAGTCCGTTCTCAGGAAATTCGCCAAGCTCAAGCCCAGGAAGAAGTAAGCCTTAAATACGTTTTTGCAAAGGATTTTGGCATGGGCGAGAAGTATAAAGGATCTTTGCAGATTACTGGTCACCAAAACCTTGGAGATAAAATATACCACCTTCAGGTAGATGGCAGCTTGCAATATCAAGGACCAAAGCAAGGACTGGCCAAAGAATTGAAAAACTATCATCCACGCTGCAAGCTGCTGTTTGGCGACGGCGTCGGGCACAACGACCAGATACATTTCACCAAGGCGCTGACGCAATAAGCTAAAATTAGTGTCTTTAAAATACTTGATGTCAAATATATTTCTGAGAATATTTCACGTTCAATTTATTTATCGCAACTCACATGAAAAATATTGAGCAGAAAATATATTATTGAAAGAAGTTGATAGGAAATATTTGTTTTAGAATATAAGAATTGCAGTTCTATCGCTCACATAAAAAAGATCAAATAGTCTTTTGACATCGTTAAACTATGAACACAGGAGAATACTCCAAAGCTGTTGAAACACTTGGTCTAAGAATATCAGGAAAATTGTATAATCATAGCATAGGATCGTATGATAAAAAGCCTTGCAGAGTAAGAGAAGATAGTGACACTTTCGTATTAAAAAATCATGTCCCTGTTATAGAGGATACGCAGGACCGCATAAGTATCTCTCTCGAGTATATATTTTGTCCTGTTAATGAAAACGGAAACCCCACTCTTGTCATGGGACCTAAAATTGAAGTTTCAGCTAATGGCTACAAGATGACAAATTCCCAGTTGCAAAGAATATCAACAAAAGTTAATAATGCAGTAGAAGAAGTAGCTGCAATGTTAGATGCTTTGGACACCACAAGAGACAAGCAATCTGTTTTTTCTCAATGGAAAATAGACACAGAAAAAATTCCAGCCTAATTCTGAAAGAAAAACCCCCATCTCTAACATCAAAAATTCATTTTAGGCTGTATTCTAGCTCTTGACAGGAATTCCCTTCCGAACCAGCAAAACTTCGATTTGCCATGGACAGGGGAAGCTCGCACATACCCAAGGTTATGCTTTGAAGATACGCAAAACCGGGCTTTTCGCGTAGCCACTCCTACTAAATTATGACGATGTTTTCAGGCGCAGAGACAAGGAAAAAAAGAAGAAGTCGAAATATTGGCCAAAGAAAACAGCAATAATCTAGCGAAATATAACGCTGTTCTTCCTTACAGCCATGTCTCACATAGAAAAAACGTGCTTTTATTGATCGGCAACAATAGTAAATAGGTGACCCAAGTGAGTGAAAAAAGGCCCGATTGGGACGAATATTTCCTGAATATCATGCAGGAAGTTGGCAAGCGCGGGACATGCGATCGCGGCCGTTCCGGAGCTGTTGCAGTCAAGGACAAGAGGATACTTTCAACAGGTTATGTCGGGGCGCCTAGTGGATTGCCGCACTGCGACGACGCCGGCCACATGATGAAAAAAACAATGCATGAGGACGGAAGCGCTCATGACCACTGCGTCCGCACAACACACGCGGAACAGAATATTGTGTGCCAGGCTGCAAAGAACGGGATATCGCTCGACGGCGCAACTCTTTATGTCAAGATGACGCCCTGCTTTTCATGCGCAAAGATGATCATCAATGCAGGCATAAAGCGCGTTGTCTGCCTCAGGAGATATCACGAAGACACTGACACAATAAAAATGCTGAAAGAAGCGGATGTCCAGCTAAGCTTTATTGAGAACGAATTTGAAAAATATGAAAGGCAGAAGGTGAATTGAATGAAAAAGAAGCTCTCTGACATAGTTTTCCAGCGCATAAGCCCGCCTGACCACAAGGATGCGCTTAGCCCTGATGATTTGTCAAATGTTTTGGTCAGGAGACTTGGACTGAAAAGGAAGGAGTCCCGTGCGCGCCACGACAAGCTCCTCCTGGAAATGATAAAATACAGGAAAGATAATATTCCTCTAGGGATCGAACAGATGTCACAGATTCTCACTGTATCCCAGAGCCAGACTTACGAAGAAATCCGCAAATGGCGCAGCCTGGGCCTGGTAGAATTCGTCAAGATCCCTGCAGGAAACGGCTTTGTCAAGGGCTATATGCTAACAGGCAACACGGTAAATCGCCTCCTGGATCGCGTGGAATCCTCTACTAAGGCATTCATGCGCAAGACGCGCCGCATTGCCAAGGATTTCGATGACCTTCTTATGTTAGAGGTGACGCGCGCCGGAAGGCAGGACGCGTCGGCGCAGGCAGCCGAAGAGGCAAAAGAAGAAACGCACGAAGACGCGGAGCCCGAAGAAAACTGACGCTTCTTTTTTATTTCTTATGTGAGAGATGAAGCCCCCGCCCAAACGACGAAGATATGTCAAGGTAAGAAAATATATTTCACGTAAAATGTTTTTACAAATATATGTTCTAATCAATCTTTTATAATAAATTTAATAGATAATATATTTCAGAAACCATATTTCTTTTGTGAGAGATGGAAGAAGAAAATGAGATCAAAAATATATATCAAATAAGATGTTTTATATTTTATACTTTAGAATATATATTTTCTAGAAACTTCACCCGTTTGTGAGGGTTCAGATGTCATACTATATTATATCAACTAAAGGTTTATCTGCAAATGCATTGAAAACTGCTGCCTTTAGGCAGCAGATGAAGGCAATGCATTTGAGATCCCATCTTCCAGCAAACCACCGCCTTCAGGCGGTGGATATTAAGGAAGATGTGATGGGCAAGGAATCTTTTTTACAGCTTCTTGAGGGAAAACATAGCCGCCTGTTGCGTTCCGCTGGCGTGTGCGCGGCGCTAAGAGCTCGACACAGTCCTTGGGTTTATAACTAACTCTTGGTTTAAAGCTGTCAGCATAAGCCATGCGCTCTTCCGTAGTTCCATAGAACGGGATGTCGATCCATGCCCTGCACACTTTCTCATTTATAAATGGTATGTCCTTACAATCCTTGCACACTATGTCATTGCCAAGGCCCGAAGCTTGTGGCATGCAAGATAATAGCCGTGAGTTTTTCATCTCTGGCGTTTTTGTAATCGAGTCCAGGCGAGCAGCCTGCCAGTAACGCAGAAATTGCGGCTGCGTATCCAAGCTGTTTTAATTGTCGTAACATGATTCGCATTAGAAATGAAAACCTTAAATATGAAAAGTAAGCAAAATATTTGCCGTCGGAGTCTTCGCAGAGCTAGGTAAAAGAAAACACAAAAAAGAAAACAAGAATATTCTTATCTTTTCTTGCCGGCAGATTTATGCGCTTCCATTCCCTTCCACATGACCATCTTTGCTGCTCCAAGGAAGAAGAAGGCGACGATGTACTGCACGAACAGCATTCCTATCTCGCTGCTCGAGCCCCACATGCCTGCCCATTTGAATTGCAGCCATAGGCCGTTGAAGAAGAGTACGCCGAAGATTGCCGCAAAAATAGCTGCCAGCACTCCATGTCCGAAACATTTTCCGCACATGCTATAATCTTTGTTTTCGGAGCTAATATTCTTTACTTTACTTCTTTTTTGTCGAGTTCAAAGTGCGCCATGCATTAATGATTTCATCTGATTTTGGGACATAACCAAACAGGGTTTTGCAAATCGAGAGTGTCATGTCGTGCTGTGCTTTAAACTGGGAAGGCATAGCAACCAAATCTTCAGGAATTATAACATTATAGCCTAAATTAAAAGCCGATCTCATTGTAGAATCAACACAACGGGATGTATAAACGCCGGTCAAAACCAGATTTTTTATCCCGCAGCTAATTAAGAATTTCTGCAGCTCAGGGTTCGTGAATGCATCATACAATGTTTTAACAAATTCCTTCTCCCCAGACTTGGGCTTGATTTTATAAATATTCAAAAGAAGGTTTGCCGGGAGTAGAAATATTGTCTATCCACTTTTCTGCTTTCATCTTAATCCTGAGGTTTTCAGGCACATCTCTTAAATTCTCTATTCTCCTGATCCAAATGACATTAACACGGCTTTCCCTGGATTCTGCAATAAAATGCTCTAGTTTTGGGATCATCGCATCAATCGGCGAAGTATCATATTGAAAAGCTTTGGGCAGCGGTTCTTTGGTGGAGCAAAAAGCATTTTGGACGTCAATGACTAGAACGGCAGTAGTTTTTGGATCCACCAATTCAGAAAGCATATTTATTCGCCTCACCCAACCAAACGGCAAGTTGAAGAGACCGAGAGTTTTTTACTTCTTTTTCTCTGCGTCCTGCCTTTGCGCGACTATCGGGAACGTGACAGGCGGCGGCAGCCTCAGGTCGTCCGCAAGCTGGACAGCCTTCGTCAGGCACCTGCGGAAAATCGCGTTGAACAACTCAACAGTCACCTGCTCGTCAAGCTTCTTGTTGTCTTTCCAGGACTTCGCGAGCTTTTTTGCGTCTTCTGACTGGTAGACGATCTCGCCTGTGAATGCTATCTCCGCGACTTCTGGCTGGTATTGAGTCTTGAAGGAAAAGCTGATTATCAGGGCTTCCGACATTCCGGCGAATTTGAAATCCCTTTTCTCCACGTTCTCGATTTTCGGCGTGGAGCTTATCTCTACGCTGTCCGTTATCTTCTTCTCGTCGAATTTCGCGCTTACCGATTTCAAGTTCAGGCCGACTATAGGCATCGAATCACCTTCCTGTAACTTCAACAGAAAAACATTTAAACCAAGCAAGATTTCTCCGACAAATATAAAAGCAACCTCGCCTAAAAAAGAGCTATGGCAAACATGAGCAAGCTCGAGGAAAAAATACTCAAGAAGGTTGCTGAAAGCCAGCTCATCACGAAGATGGAGCTGAAGAATTTCCTCCAGAATAACGGGGCTCCTGGAAAGGAAGGCAGGGATCTTACCCAGGTTGTCGATTCGGCCGCCAAAAGCCTGATAGAGAAAAATCTCGTGACAGCAATAAGCCCAGTCGGCTCGACATGCTACATAATCACGCAGCGCGGCGCCCGCCTCTTGTCGGAAATGGAAGAATAATTCAAGCTTTTAATGTTTCTTTCTATGTCTTTATAGAAAAACAGCCCCGTAGTGTAGAACAAATAAATTGTGCACATCGGTAAGCATGAGTGCCTCTGGAGCATTCGACCCAGGTTCAAATCCTGGCGGGGCTATTTGTGATTTTATGGTAGAAACAGGGCTTGATGTTGAAATCGACGATATCCTTTGCGTTGCCCACCAGAATCTTGATGATAGTGTGGTTATCGTTACGTTCGGATCAAAAACAACTGGCGGAGTTGTATCTTTCCTGAAAGACGAAATAGAAGAGATAAAATGATTTTCATTTAGTGAAATAAAGAAATTAGACAAAGAAAATATTACCCATTCGGCATTCAATTCAATAGTCGCTTTTAAAAAGAAGCAACATCTGAATTATTCTACAAGAAAATTAACTGCGTGATATCAGATGAAAAAATCCACAAAGAAGCCTCTCATGGCGCTTGCGATAATTTTGATATTTGGACTCTCCTCGATAGCCTTCATCGCTACAGGCATCTTTGGCCAGCAGCCCCAGGAGCAGTTCAAGCCTCTTGAGGGCAATGTTGTCGACGACCCTATAGACCCCGCAACGGAAAACACATACATACAGGGGCAATTCACTTTTTTGCGATTCCGTTACAAGGACAAGGATGCGATGTACAGCTATGTTGAGCAGCTGCCCGACATCATGGCGACGCCTGGAGGCGAAAAGCAGCTTGTCGTCAACAGGCTGGCAGCCAACGAGACCCAGGCAGAAATCATAAACCTTAACGGCAATTACGAGGTCACGAATATTACGCAGCAGGGCCTCTTCGACGCGCTTTGCGAGCACGTGCTCTACACACCAACAGACTGCCTCTTGGCAAACATGACAGCGCAAGGAAATGCTTCGTCAGCCTGATTTTCATCCACAACAGCGTTTAAAACTGCTGCCTGAAGCGATGGATATTAGGAAGATGGTATAACGTTTTTAAAGAATCATTCCATAGGTTTCTACCATGAAGGCATCTGAACTCAGGAAGAAATATGTAGAATTTTTCAAGAGCAAGCAACACAAGGAAGTTCCAAACGTTTCGCTTATTCCTGTTAATGACCCGACTGTTTTATTTACCACAGCAGGCATGCACCCGCTTGTTCCCTATCTGCTTGGGCAGAAGCACCCCCTTGGAAAGAGATTGACTAATGTGCAAAAATGCGTCAGAACAGTTGATATAGATGAAGTTGGGGATACAACACACCATACATTTATTGAAATGCTGGGAAACTGGTCTCTAGGAGACTATTGGAAAAAAGACGCGATAAAATTTACATTCGAGTTTTTCACTAATATTGTAAATCTGCCGGCAGAAAAAATAGCAGCATCCTGTTTTGGAGGCGATGAGTATGCTCCGCGAGATGAAGAATCTGCAGAAGTGTGGCGGTCTATAGGAATACCAAAGGAAAGAATCGCATTTCTTGGCAAGGATGATAATTGGTGGGGCCCAGCCGGCCAGACGGGCCCATGTGGCCCTTGTACAGAGATTTATTTCTGGAAGTCTTCTGGCAAACCGCCAAAGAAATTTGATACAAGTGATAAGAGATGGGTAGAAATAGGAAATGACGTACTGATGGCATACAGTAAAACAGCAGATGGAGAGTTTGTTCCGTTAAAACAAAAAAACGTTGATTTTGGAGGGGGGCTCGAAAGAATAATCGCAGTGCTGAATGGGGTCGACGATAATTACCTGTCTGAGATTTTCTTGCCGGTAATTAAAAAAATAGAAAATGTATCAAAGAAAAAATATGCCGATAATCAGAAATCAATGAGAATTATTGCAGACCATATACGTACGTCAGTTTTTATTTTAAGTGAAAAAGTTACCCCGTCGAATGTAGAACAAGGATATATTCTTAGAAGGCTTATCAGGCGAGCGATTCGCCACGGGAAGCAACTGGGCCTGGAAAATAAATTTACAAAAGAGGTAGCTGGAGTTGTAATAGATGTTTATGAGGACGCCTATCCAGATTTAAAGAAAAATGAGAATTTCATTCTGGAAGAACTGGATGCAGAAGAAAACAGGTTCAGAAAAAATTTAGAATCAGGCATCGCGCACTTCAACAAGATAACTCCTGTAGAAAAAACTATATCAGGGAAAGATGCATTTCTTCTCTTCCAGAGCTACGGGTTCCCTATAGAAATTACAAAGGACCTTGCGCGCGAAAAGGGGGTTTCTGTTGACGTGGCAGGCTTCGAGGAAGAATACAAAAGACACCAGGAACTCAGCAGGAAAAGCACCGAGGGCATATTCAAGAGCGGTCTCGCCGACCATAGTGAGAAGTCTGTGCGCTATCATACAGCCACGCACCTGCTGAACCAAGCGCTGAGGCAGGCGGTTGACAAGGGCATCAAGCAGCGCGGCTCCAACATCACGCCGGAGCGCCTGCGATTCGATTTCAACTTCCCGCGCAAGCTTACGCCGAAGGAAATCAGGAAAGTCGAGGATCTTGTGAATAAAAAAATTAAAGAAGGACTTGTAGTTACAAGGGAAGAAATGCCGCTCGAGCAGGCGCTGAAATCAGGCGCCCAGTCGGAATTCGGAGCCAAGTATCCGCCAGTTGTTTCAGTCTATACGATGGGGAGCTTCTCGAAGGAAATATGCACAGGCCCCCATGTCCAGCATACAGCACAGGTGGGAAAATTCAAGATAATGAAAGAGGAAGCGGTTGCTGCCGGCGTGCGCAGGATTAAGGCTGTTGTCGAGTAAATCAAAGATCTATCTCAGTATTGTTCTTGTTGATGATAAAAATTTGTGTCGCCGCGCCGCAGAATTTTTCAGCAAGAACTGAAAGCTCTTTGGCAGCAGCTTCAACATTTTTGTCAAAACCTTCCAGCACAACTATCGCATCCTTTGTTTCTTCTGTCAGTTTTGTTCTGTCCGATTCTCTCCAGTTCCAGCGCCTGCAAAGAACGTTGCCGCTGCTGTCGCAATATATAATTAGAAATTAAAGAAAATAAAAAATTTAGCCGAATAGGGACGAGAGTCCTGCGGCTGCTTCTTCTGCTTTCTTTTCCTGCTCTTCCTCGCTCGGCTTGTCTTCCTTCTTCTCCTGCTGGACTGCTGCGCTTGCAACAGGCGCGGCTGCGACAGGCATTGCTGCCTTGCTGATGACTTCCTCTATGTTCACGCCATCAAGAGCTGCGACCAGCGCTTTCACTTTTGCGTCGTCTGGCTGCTCAACTGCTGCAACGATCTTTTTCACGTTGTCTTCGTTTATTTCTTTCTTTGCCGAGTGAAGGAGCAGTGCCGAATATATGTAGTTCATGTTTTTACCTCCTTCATTGATTATTTGAGAATGCATCTTTGATGCATTCTATATGTTGCTCTATGGAGCAATATTTTCAGTATTAGTATCTGGCTGATTTTGGTTTTCTTTGGCAGGATCAGCGCCAGTTTCTTTTTCGCTTGCAATGTCGCCTGTTATAGCCTCGATCGCTTTCAGTTCCCTGATCGCCTTTGCAAGTACGGCATCTATGAAGTCTTTTTCAAGCGCGTCTGTTTCCATTGCAAGTGATCTGGCTTCCATGAATGCCTTCTGCACAGCCATGGGCGCCGTGAAGCTTGTTATGTAGCCGGTGTTCAGCGAGAGATTTACTGCCTGGTGCGCTGCATGCTGCAGTTCGCTTATGTATTGCGACTGGTCGATATCGAGGACGTCTTTCCCGTAAAATACGCCATCTTCATATGCAACTATAAGATCCAGCCCGATTTCCATTGGTTCCATTTTGAGCAGGTTAAGGACAGACGCGAGCTCTTCTGTAACAGCTCCCCCTGTTTTGCAGACGATCTTGTCCTGCATGATTGCTATCTTTCCGTTCTGGACGCTCGCCTTCAGCCCGACTTTTTGCAGCGTGGATATCGCTGGGCCAGGCGGCAAAGGCGTTGGGCCTTGGGGTATCATGATGTCTTTTATGGCGATATCCCCGGGCTTCGCGGACGCGGGCGTCCTGCTCTCTTTCAATATCTTGTATAGTTTGAACGGGTTCTCGTTGCTGAACAGCAGGGCAGGCTCCAGTTTTTTGCCGTCAAGCTTTTCCTGCAGGGCTTGGTTGCTTTCAAGGGACTTTTTCATCAGGCATTTCTTTGTCATCTTTATTATTGCTTTCCCCCGCAGGCTTTCCCTCATCTGCTGCAGCTGTTTTGCCGGGAGCTTGTGCATGTTCAGGATGCCGATGACTTTGTAGCTGACGGTGAGTTCTCTCATTTTTTGCACTTGTATCGGTTTTTCTGTTTTCAGCATAAGATTACACCTTTATTTTCACTGGCTTCGTCATGGTGAATTTGAGATAGATGCTTTTTATCTGTACTTTTCCCGGCAGCGATTTTTTGATCTCTTCCACGACCTTTTCCGTGTTTTCCTTGAGCTGGTCGTCGGTCATTGCTTCCGTTCCTATCGTGAGCTGGATGCTGGGCGAATCGCGCACGCGGATCCTGACGGAGTTCTTGGTTTCGTCGATGAGGTTTGCAGGATCCCGCCCGGGCGGCAGTAGTTTTGGCATCTTGCCCTTGGGCGCGAGATATTTCCCGAGAGCTTTTCCGACTATCGGCATCAGTGGGGCTTCGCAAAGAAAGAAATCGTATTTCTTGACGAATATCTTCAGCTCTTTCTTGTTTTTTTCGAGATCTTCTATTTCCCTTTTCCCGAGGCCGTTTGCCTCCGAAATTATGCAGACGTCGATATCTTTGCCGCGCCCGTGCGGCAGGACGAACTCTTTGGAGAATTTGTTTTCAGGTCTTTTCAGGTCGATGCTCTTCAGCGTGACGTTCAAGTCCAGCGACTGGCTGAACCCTCTTTTTTCAAATGTCCGGAGGTGCTTTATAGCGTCCCCTATATTCTGAAATTCGTGTTCCATAAGATTCCCTCCTACAATGAGAAAACATTGTAGTGTGCATAACGCATGGGATTGTGTGATTTCGACGGGAAAGTATTAAAAGACCGGTTTTTCACATTTTCATCAATTATATTTTATACTTTATTTCAATATGCTTCTAATGGGCGAAGTAAGCCAAGAAACAATAGAAAAAATCAAGGAGTATCTCTTGAGCAAGTGCAAAACAGATCAGAAGATGGAATAAGGTTTGTAAGAATGTGGGAAAAACATCAAAAACGTTCTGTGTGATTATTCGACCTTTACCGCGCCCGAGTTTATCTCTGCTATTACTTCTTTCGGGCTCTTGCCATCGACCGTCACGCCGCCGCTGAGGCATGTTCCAAGGACCTGCTTCACGCGCGCCTTCAGGTCTCCAGGCATCTCCTTGTTCTTGGCGATTTCCACTACTGATTTGAATTTGATGTCGCCGGGCAGCGTCTTGTTCCCGTCTTTTATGAATGCGAGTTTCTGGACTTTCATGTCTTTCTTGATCATGGCCGAGACAGGCGGCGTTCCCACCGTGATCGTGAATTTTTTTGTGTCTGTATCAACTATGACCTTGACAGGAATCTGCATGCCCGCAAAGCTCTTCGTCTTTTCGTTTATTTCAGCAACAACCTGCCCTACATTCACCTTCAGCTGCGACAAAGTCGGGCCTATCGGAGGCGCGGCGGTCGCTTTGCCGCCTTCAACCAGCACATCAACGGTTTCTTTTGCCATTTTAATCATTCCTTCTTCTTTTCCAGCCTGACAGAGTTCATTGATATTGTCACAGGTATTGGTATCGCGGCTTCCAGGAACTCTACTGTAATCTCGTTCTTTGTGTCATCGACCCTTGTGATCTTAGCTTTTTCTCCCTTGAACGGGGAGCCGATTATTTCTACGATGTCGCCTACTTCCAGCTTTATTTCGCTCTTTTCAGGAACAAGGAACCTTTCAATATCAGACATCTGCACTTCCCGGTTGATCAGGCCGCGTATGTGAGGTATGCCCTTTATGGCGCTCTCAACCTCTTCCGCCTCGCCTTCGATGAACACGTAGCCTCTCAGGTCCTCAGGATGGAACATGGATTTTACTTTTATGTTCTCGCTTTTCACCCTGCTCGTCACGGATTCTATAACCACGTTTTCCCTGCCTGTTGTCGTTCTTATTGTGAGCATCATAAACCTGCACCGCCTGTAAGCAGCTGGACTGCCAAAAATATCACGAAACCTATCATTCCGATGATCAGGAATCCCAGGCCAGTTATTTTTGTCGCTTGCTTGAATTCGGCCTTGTCTGGCTTGTTCGCGATCAGCAGAACGCGCCTCATGCGCTCGATAGTATTTCTGATATTCATAGCTTTTATTAAGAAAGGAAATGCTTAAAAACAGCCACTCGAAATAAATGCTAAGTCTTCTCCGGTCTCAACAGCTCTTTTCACTAGACTTCTGGCAAAGCGGCAGTCTTTTGCTGGCGTGTTATGAGAATGACGGATGATTTCTTGCTTTGTCAGCATTGTAATCCCAATAACATGTGAAACAAAAATAATTTAAAGGAACAAATATTTACCTCTCAATGAAGTCTATGCCAAATATCTTTTCCGACTCTTTCTTCTTTTCCTTCTGCATGGAAACCTGTTTTATGAATGGCGACGAATTTATGCCCGTCACGATCAGCATCGTCCTGATCGAGTCCCCGAGTTCCTTGACTATCTGGGCTCCCCATATTATTTTTGCGTCCGGGCTCAGTCTTGTCGCTACGGCCTCTACTATTTTCTGGCATTCGCGTATTGTTATATCGACGCCGCCGGAAACGTTTATCAGCGCCCCTTTCGCGCCGTCTATTGAGACATCAAGAAGCGGGTTGTTCAGCGCGCGTTCCACAGCTTCCGTCGCGCGGTTTTCACTGTCGCTGTCTCCCATGCCTATCATTGCGATGCCGCCGTTTGTCATGACCGCGCGGATATCCGCAAAATCGAGATTTACCAGGCCCGGGCGGGTTACAAGCTCTGTTATCCCCTTCACTGCATTGACAAGTATTTCGTCTGCAACTTTGAATGCGGTTGCAAGCGATACGTCTGGCACTATCTCCAGAAGCTTGTCGTTGGGGATTACAATCAGAGTATCAACTGTTTTTTCCAGCTTCTCGAGCCCGCTGCGCGCGTTGTCCATCCTGCTTTTGCCCTCCATGCTGAACGGCAACGTGACGATGCCGACTGTCAGCGCCCCGGCTTTCTTTGCAATGTCCGCTGCTACCGGCGCAGAGCCCGTGCCAGTGCCGCCCCCGAGGCCGCATGTGACGAAAACGAGATCTGCATTTTCCAGGATTTTTTTGATGTCGTTCTTGCTTTCTTTCGCCGACTCCTCGCCTATTCGCGGGTCTGCCCCCGCGCCAAGGCCGCCTGTTATCTCCTTTCCTATAAGTATCTTGATGTCAGCGTCAGTGTATAGAAGATCCTGCGCATCTGTGTTGATCGCTATCGCTTCTGCTCCGACGATTCCCACCTGCATCATGCGAGAAATAGTGTTTCCTCCGGCGCCTCCGCAGCCGATAACCTTTATCTCCGCTCTTTTTGATTCAAGTATCTTCCTCAGCTCTTCGTCAGCCGGAGAAGTTCCTACATCTTTGCCGCTTAGTACGCCCATCTAGTATCACCGTTCTTTTATGTGTATAGTGTTGGAGATATTTAAAGTTTAAGCAGATTTTTCGTGTAATTTCTTTCAATTACAAATATCAAATTTAAATAGTAGGAGTAGTAATAGGAGTAGTAGAGGTGCTTGAAATGAAGCTGCGCTGCACTCGTTGCGAACATATTTGGGAAACAAAAAAAGACGCAGTCCCGTCGCTCTGCCCGCATTGCAAGTATTCGACTTTTTATCACAAGCCTTTTGTAATCAAAAAATAAGGAAAGCAGCAAGAATTATTTTTTCTCGTAGCTGTCGATGAAATTCACTTTCTTTATTTCGCTTACATGCTCAAGAACCAGCTGTCCTATCTTCTCTTTCATGTGTTCCGGCAGTTTTATTTTGATGTCAGCTTCGCTTCCGTTGAGTTTCACGTCCGTATTCTCTGCCCCGAAGAACTCGAGAACGGCATTTATCTTTGCTGCAGGCTCCTGCACCTCTTCTGTTATTTCTATTTCATATTTCAGGGTCTTGCCTGCCAGGGGATTGTTGAAATCAACCCTTATCCGGCCGGCTTCAACGCTCTGGATCCTGCCCCTCATTCCTGAGAAATCAACGACCATTCCCGGCTTCGGATTTACCTTGTCCTCGAAGACCTTTTTCGGCACCACCCTTACTAGGTTTGGGTCTCTTTGGCCGAATCCCTCTTCTGGCTTGACTTCAACATTCTTTTTCTCGCCTACTTTCATGCTTAGCACGGCATTGTCGAGGCCCGGTATCAGGAAGCCCGCTCCTATGATCACCGGCACGGGCTTGTATTTTATTTTTTCATTATGCAGCCCTTCCTTCTTTGCGACGCCTTCGTCTGTCAGGTCGAATACCTCTCCAGTCTCAAGCCTGCCGACGTAATTCACGCGTATGAAATCGCCTTTCTTCATGTCCAAACTCAGCTCCGCTGCAAAATAAAGAACGGCAATATTCTTAAGCTTGAAAATAATGACGGAACAATTACGTTGAGATTACGCCCCCAAAATAATGTCACGCTTTTAAAGATTTTTGTCACTATTTAGTAAAAGATTTTGGGTGTAATGATGCTATTCAAGACCACGGAAGATTGGAAACAGTTCATGTCGCCGGATGACGAAGCCAGACTGAACGATATTCTAAGGAAAGTCCAGAAGCACCGCTCGGCTTACAGGCAGGCTCCTGACATCAGGACAGCGCAGCTCTGGACAGCCCTGCTCGAGATAAGGAAGGAAAATGCGGCTCTTCTAAGGAAGATACAGCGCATGGAGTTCATCTTCGATGGCATGGTGGAGCGCATCAAGAAGCAGCAGGAACAGGACAAGGGCCTCATCCAGAGCTTGGAGAAATTTTAGTTGGTTTTGATGGTAAAGCGATTTTTAGCAAAAGCCGCCGCAACAGCTGCAATAGGTCTTGCTGTTTGGTATGGGGCGACATACAGCGACACTTACAGGACAGCGGACGGCACGAAGTTTGTCGAGTACAATAGGTGGCCTAAAGCTGGTACAACTTGTTCATATTTTTCATGGGACGATATTAACCAGTTCCCGCTTGTATGCGGCCCGACAAAATTAATGCGCGAGGTCGGAAAATACAAAAAATAACAATGCAGATTATTCCAGCAGTATCCCGAACTTCTGGGGCGTCGCCTGTTTTGCTTTCGCATCGCTGCTTTTCTCCCCGTCAATGATTTCTATCTTCAGCTTCAACTCGCCTTCCATAAATGTTTTTGCTTCGTTCAGCAGGCTGATCTGTAGTGTTCTTGGGAGCACAGGATTGAGTTCCCCGATTTTCTTGTATAGAGATTGTATGTATGCAACAGTAGCCTGCCCGTAGCTGCCGGAGCTCATTATTTCTTTGGTTATCTCATTGATTTTTTTGCTCTTGTTCCTGAGCACATTCTGATAAACGCGGAACTTCCAGTTTTCTGCCACGAATATTTTTGCTGTTTTCGGATTTTCTATCTTGGCAAGTTTTTGTATCTCTTCTATGTCTGCAATTGTCTGCCTGATGAGGCTTTCCCCGAGCTCTACTTCTCCGGAATTCAGCATCTCATCATACTTTGGCCATTGCGAGATAAAGACAGAATTCTTGTTCCCTAGCTGCGACCACAGCTCTTCTGAAAAATGCGGTGTTATCGGTGCGATGAGCTGGATGATTTTTTCCAGCGACTCTCTAATAACTTTCTTATTGGCCTGCCTGATTCCTCCCACCCTTCTCAGGTACCATTTCATGTCATTCGTCGATTCGAAGAGTGCATGCTGTACAGACGAGCGGAATTTGAGACATTCGTAGTTTTCTGTTGCCTGTCTTATGTTTTTATTCAGTTTGCTTTTCAGGTATGCTTCTATATTGCGCGTCTGGGCAGATTTCGCCTTTTTCAGCTCTGCCACAAGGTCGGAAATGAAATCCAGGCGCGCCCTGTAGCCCTTGATGTTCTCCGCTCTCCAGTCAGCGTCATCTATGCCCTCTGAAGAGCAGACAATGTTTATCCTCACGAGGTCAGCGCCGAATTCTTCTATCAGGTTTATGAGGGGGATAATGTTGCCTTTTGACTTGCTCATCTTCTCACCCTCGACATTCACATAGCCGTTGATGCTCATCGCCCGCGGCCATTTGCTCTCGGGCCATATCGCAGCGTGCTGGAAAAGATAGAAAGTCAGGTGGTTCTGTATCAAGTCCTTCCCGCTGTTCCTCATGTCAACAGGATAAAAATACTCGAAATTCTCCCTCATGGCAAGCAGTATTTTCTTGTCGATTTTAGCTGATTTGTCCAGTGTATCTGCATCGCCTTTTCCAAGGAGCACGAAATCGAAAACTTCGTCAGTGAGCTTCTCAGCAGGTATTTTGTTCTGGGTAATGATGTGCGCAATTGTATAGTATGCCATGTAAATGGTAGAGTCGCTCAGCGTCTCTACTATCCATTCCTTGTCCCACGGAAGCTGCGTTCCGAGGCCGCTCTTGCGCGTGCACGCCTTGTCCTTCAGCCACTCTATAGTGTTCTCGAAATTGTTCCTTGCTTCGTCAGGATAGATTTTCATCCTTGCCATATGGTGTCTTACTTCGTTTTTCCATTTCTCGTCAGAGTACTTGATGAACCATTGGTTTTCCAGTATTTTCACATAACATCGCGTGGTGCAACGGCAGACGACCTTTCCCGTAGGTTCCCACATCGTGTCAGCGATGCCTTTCTCGATGAAATCCATGATGAGCTGCTCTTTAACTTGGTTCACTGCGATGCCTGCATAAGCCCCGCAGTTTTCGTTCAGGACTCCGAGATGAAACTCCTTCTTGTATATAGAATTGGTTGCATCATCCAGTTCCTTCTCTTGTTTTGTCGAAGTTATTCCTAATTTTTCTGTCATTTCCAGTGCGGGGTGTTCTCCAAGTCCCGGAGTCTTGACAACAGCCACAGGTTCCGTGTCCTGTCTTGACAGGCCGAACTGTTCGAGCTCATTTTTATCTATCAGTTCCTTCAGGGCTATCCAGTCGTAGGGCGCGTGGCTTGGAACGCTCATCACGATGCCAGTTGCGTTGTCAGGATCCACGAATTTCGCCGGCAATATTGGTATTTCCCTGTTGCCCGCGGGCTCTGTGCATTTTTTCCCGATGATTTGCCTTATGTCGAATTCTTTTTCCAGCTCAGTATATTTTATCTGGTCCTGGAGTTTCTCTGCTGCGTATTTGCTCACGATCCATTTTTCAGTTCCTACTTTAAGCACTACGTATTCTGATGATGGATTCACCCACATGTTCGTCACGCCGTATATTGTTTCAGGCCTGAGAGTCGCAGCAGGCAGGAAATAATCGCCAATCTTGAATTTCAGCAGCACATAATCCTGAGGGCTCTCTCCCTCCCCTTCCAGTCTGTCATGGTCGCCAGTAGGGCTCTTGTCCTTCGGGCACCATATCACAGGATGCGTGCCCTGCACGACATAACCCTTCTTTCTCAGCGTATTGTACTGCCACTCGACGAATCTTGAGAACTGCGGAGTGATCGAAAGCGTAAATTTGCGCCTCCAATCAACGGAAAATCCGGCTGCCTTGCAGCTTTCCTCTATTTTCTTCGACCAGAACTCTGCCACGAATTTCGGCCCTTTTTTCTTGAAGTTCTCGATATCCCTTGCAGTGGCTCCGAAGAGCTTGAATGTGGATATCTGGCTCTGGTCGCCTTTCTTTAGCCTCTCGATAGTTCCGACGATCGGCTCTCCTGTTGCATGGAACGCTTCCGCGAGGAGCACGTTGAAGCCCTGCAGCCTCTTGAATCTCGCATACACATCTGTCCGGCTGTATGTGTAGGAGTGCCCGACATGAACATCCCCATTCACGTAAGGGATGATTATTGATGTGAAGAATTTCTTGCGTTTTTTATCTACGTCTGTTTCATGAAGCTTCTGCTTTTCCCAGATTTTCTGCCATTTCTTGTCGATTTTCTTGTAGTCCATTATTTTGGCCCCGGCAAATAAACATCTTAATCCTAACATTTAAATTAACTATGTCAATAGTAAAACCACGGACGTGTAGCTCAGCTTGGATAGACGTATGAACAGGAAGTCTGTTCTTGCGATCAAAAGCACTTGCCTTCTAAGCAAGGGGTCGCGGGTTCAAATCCCGTCACGTCCATATGCACGAGTCTGTCTGGGGTAAAGGCGACAAAATAACTCTAAAAATTCTGAAGAATCTTGAGATTAAAGGAACGTGGCTGGATTTGGCGGCTGGCGATGGCAGGTATGTTCCGGAGATGCTGGACAAGGCAGATAAACTGATTGTAAGCGATATCGACAAGGTAGCGTTGAATAATTTGTTATCTGCGACTCCAGAGGAAAAGAAACATAAAGTCGTGTCAAAGCCCTTTGACATGACAAGGAAATTCCCATTTGAGGACATGTCTTTCGACGGAGTTTTCTGCACAGGAGCCTTGCATCTGTTCTCGGAAGCAAAATTGAGAAGAGTATTTTCTGAGATCTACAGGATGTTGAAGCCGAACGGCATGCTTATAGCAGATTTTGCAGCAGACATAAAAAGAGTAAAAGATGGCAGGCAAGTAAAAGACAAAAATAGCTACTCCACACTTGACGCAGTGCTGCTGATCAAAAAATTTACGAAAGATTACAAAATCAAAATATACAAATCATCTTTCAGGGATGATTTATCGGCCGCGCCAAAATACAGATGGAATGTTAAAGGAAACTTTATTTTGTTTGTTGCTCGCAAAGGAAAATAGCCTTTTAAATCCATAAACGCCAAATTAATTGAAGGTGCTGCCATGACAAGGATAATAGCGATCGTTTCGGGAAAAGGCGGCGTAGGGAAGACCACTTTAGTCGCTAACCTGGGCGCGGCGCTCGCGGGCATGGGGAAAGATGTTATAGTTCTTGATGCGAATCTGACGACTCCTAACCTTGGCATTCATCTTGGCATGCCTTTGTTCCCGGTGACATTGCACGACGTTCTAAAGGGTCGCGCACATATCCGCGATGCTATATACGACCACGAGAGCGGCATGAGGGTGGTGCCCGCCGGGATTTCCTTGCGCGACCTCCGTGGCGTCGATGCAAAAGACCTCCCGACTGCGCTGCTTGATCTTCTGGGGAATGCTGACATCATTTTGCTGGATGCGGCTGCTGGCCTCGGCCGCGAGGCGCTTGCATCGATAGAAGCCGCCGACGAGATGATTATAATCACCAACCCCGACCTGCCCTCCGTGACGGATGCGCTGAAAGCTGTGAAGCTCGCGGAACAGCTCGGAACGAGGACGCTCGGCGTTGTTGTCAATCGCGTGACCGGAGCCAAGCACGAGATGCGCAGGGAAGATATAGTCAGCATGCTGGATGACATAGAGCTCCTGTCGGAAATACCTGAGGACATGAATGTTCCTGTGGCCATCAGTGCGCGTACGCCGATAGTGATCCATAAGCCGGGTTCCAGGGCCAGCCATGCAGTGAAAAAAACTGCCGCGCGGCTCGTCGGGCGCTCATATGCAATAGACAAGGCATGGCGCCAAAGGCTGTTCGGTTTTTTGCGATAAAAAGGATTATTATGAAATGCAATCATTGCGCAGTTTGCAGGAAATCATGCAAGTGCACGGCGGCAAGGCATGCGTGCGACTTCTTCAGGAACCAGGCGGCGCGCGACATAAAGCCGGTGAAATGGCGGCCCGAAGGGCGGAAATAGTGTTGAACATGCTAGAGAAGAAGTTTGTGTCGAAAATTGTGAAAAAAATTCTCGAGAAGTTTCCGAATGCAATGTCTGTTGTTCTTCACAGCGGCGCGGCAGGAGATGATTTTTCACCCAGGATTAATGATGTTGATTTACTCATAGTTTTGGATGGGATGGAAAGCACAAAGCAGATACAGAAGAAGCTGAAATATATGTGCAAAGAATTCCGGGACGAGTTGGAACTGGACCCTTCAGTGACTTTTATTACAGGCTTGAAAAATGGTCTGCGGATGATTACATGGCACAGCTCCAGAAAGGCTCACGGCATGGATATGTATAGAATAAAACGCGGCCGGATTATATACGGCAAGTCTGGCGTATTGAAAGAAATTCCTGAAGTAACAATAAGACAAGCCCTTCTCGATGTTGTCCCGCACGTTAGGGACGTCTTTATCAGAGATATCAGGAAAGGCATGAATAAAACACAAAACATAAAACGTTTCGTCAAAAAAGAAGCTGACGTATTTTATGTGATTGTACGCACAATCTACACGATTGAAACAGGGAAAATAGGCTCAAAGAAAAACGCCCTGGTTTATTTGGGCAGGAAGCACCAAAAAACCTCGAACCTCGCAGAGTTTTTGCTCGACGTGTATTCAAAGAAAAAGAGTTCTAAAAAAGTCGCGAAGGCCGAAATAGTAGAACTGCTTGATATCGCAGAAAACAGGATAAGAAATTTCAGGCCAAAGTAGCTATTTCTTCAGCGTGAATATCTCGTCGAGGTTGAGCTCGAATGCTACGGCAGGCCTTATAAGATTCCAGTTGTTGAGAACTTGCGGATGTATTTCTCCAATGATGCCGACTTTCTTGCCTTGTACAAAAACAGCGCCGCACCGGCCGCTGGTGAAGCTTGGATGTTCAGTGGCCTTGACGAGATATTTCACTTTGAATGAGCGCAGGTACGCGTCCAGCACGGACGCTATAGATTCGTAGCCAATCTTGTCGTTTGTTATAATGCAGGCCAGTTTTCTTATCGAGCTCGCGCCTGTTTCGCTGCTGTCCAGCTTTATTGTATCGCCCACTTCGAACACCTTTTGCGGCAGTTCCTTGTTGGTGTTGTATGACAGGAATTTCATCAGTTCCGGAAGCAGGTATTTCCTTGTCGTGTTTATCTCGGCAGCCTTCGGGTTCAGTATCTCGACGCCCTCCTCCTGCTGGCAGTTCATCTTACCGAACTGGTCTGTTGTGCTTGTGAGCACGAAATTCATTGCTTCGAGGAAGCCGAGGCCTGTCATGGTCATTCTGGACTTGTCCGAGATGCTGGAGTAGTTGTGAAGCCTTCCTATCGTTGCCACTTGCGGCGGGTCAGGAACGAGATTGTCGAATCCGTATGCGCGTCCCACATCGTCAATTATGTCAAGATCATGGAGTATGTCCGTGCGTATCGCGGGTATTGAAACTTCGATGCTATTTGAATTAAGGATATTTGCATCGTACATCATTCTCCTTAAGAGTTCTGCGATCTGTTTGGCGCTCAGGTCCAGGCCAAATATCCTATTGACGTAATCGACCTGCAGTTTCCTCTTCACCGGGGTCAGGTTTGGCGTGGCGTACGACTTGTTTCCATAAACCATTTTTACGGTGTATATTTTCCCACCTCTTTCTGCAAGGGAGGTAGTCACGATATTGAGCACGTCGTTAACGCTGTTCCAGTGCGTTCCGGTTACTTCTATGAATACGTCTTGTGTATCTTCTTTGACCTGTCCCATCTCTTTGCTGTTGACGAAAGGCATGCATGACATTATTTTGTTTTCCGCATCCCTGAATATCGGGTATTTTTTCCAGCCTTCTGCTATGTAGGCATTTTCCACCCCTTTTGGATGCATCTTTTTTATCTCTTCTACTGTCATTTCCCTGTCAAACCCGAGAGGAATGTATTTTATTCTGTTCTGGTCTTCGGCATAGTACCTTACAGGGAATCGTATGTTTTTTAGCGGGTACACGCCTAAGCCAAGTTTCTTGCGCCTTCTGCCGTATGTCTGGTCGATTTTTCCATGGGAGCTCATGACTTCTTTTATCATAATGTCGGTCCATCTAAGCCCCTTGACAATAGCGCATGCGGAAAACTCGCGTATCCCTTTGACGCTGCCATCGACCTTTACCACGGCATCCGACTTGTATGTTTTGTAGATCGGCATTCCGGTTTTTATCTTCATGTATGCCCGCAGAGCCCTGGCAACGCCTTCCGGCGTCATCATGTCAACGCGTTCTGGCGTGACTTCGACTTTGAAGAAATCTCCTTCAATGCTGTCGACTTCCATGCCAAAACGGAAAAGCGCATCGCTTGCTTTTTCCAGCTGGATTTTCTTGCCAAGGACAGAATCAAGGGTACTTTTGTGCATGTCGATTATTGGCATATCACTCGAACTCCACGATATTCGGATAGTTTCTTATCCAGTCAATATCGACCATTGGACCTACAACGGAGCGTATATCCTCGAGATTATAGACGAGCATCGCCAGCCTTTCGAGCGCGAGTCCCCATGCGATAACAGGGCACTTTACTCCGCATGGCAGGAGCGTCTCGGGCCTGAACATGCCGGAATTTCCTATTTCTATGTATTTGTTCATCCCGTTGTGCCAGCCGAATATTTCTGCAGATGGTTCTGTGTAGGGGTTGTATGTAGGCTTGAATTTCAGTTTGTTGATGCCGAATGCCGAGTAGAATTCCTTGAAAAACCCGAGCATATTCCTTAGTGTAAGGCCTTCGGCGGCCACGAATCCCTCTATCTGGTAGAATTCAGGAAGGTGTCTTGCGTCTATTGTTTCATTCCTGAATACCCTGTCCACTGAGAAATATTTCCCTGGTATTTTTATTCCCGAAGAAAGGTACCTGAATGATGTTGCAGTCGTATGCGTGCGTAGTATGTTGGATGCGGCAATGTCCTTGCTCCACTGGTACTGCCATCCCTTGCTTCCGGTGGTCCAGCCGTTTTCATGCACGGCCTTCACCGTTTTTGAAAGGACTTCAGGAAGGATGGATTTTGCAGGTTTCTTCAAAAAGAACGTGTCCATGACTTCCCTGCCAGGATGATCCTGCGGCATAAATAGCAGGTCGAAATTGTAGAAGCTCGATTCAACCAGGGGGCCTCTCATCTCTTCAAATCCCATGGAAACGAGTACGTCTTTCACCTTGTCGATTATCTGGGTGAGAGGGTGCAGCCTTCCGGGATATATTATTTTTCCCGCAACCTCTACATTGTAGGGTTTGAAAGTAACTTCTTTCCATTTTTTGGTTGCTATCAATTCCTCCGTAAGAAATGTCACTTCTGTGCCGACGAATCTTTCGGCTCTCTTTGCAAGGGTCTCTTTCTCTTCTTCTGCGAGGTTTCTCTTGACCAGCAGCTCCAGAAGGCGTTCCTGCACAGTTTTGCCATCCTGCAGCGCGACAAGCGCGTCCTGCAGTTCCGAGCGGACATCGCGCTTTACAGCAATCACGTTGCCGTTTTTGATCTCCACCCAGCCGTTCTTTTTCGCCCACTGGAGCGCTATGGAAAAATTCTTCATGGCTTTCTGCAGCGCCTGTATGGGCAGGGGCTTGTCCAGCATCCTGACAAGCTTCAGTTCTGGGAGGCCGTCTGCAGCGTACTGTTCGCCTTCTTTGGTAAGTATATATCTTTTCATAGGATCAGCTATTGAACTTTCATTTGCATTCTTTTAAATCTTATAACTTAGGCACGAAAATCATCACTTTCAAGCAATGAAGGAATTGCCATAAATTGGGCACTTCTCACGTTTAGCGCGCCCGGCAAAACACTTTATATGCCGCATAACAATCAGCTAGAATGCAAAAAACGCAGAAAATCATAAAGTGCAAAATTGTCAATTTGACAAACTTAAAAGAGAAACAGCTAAGCAATGAGTTCAGAAATATCCAAGAATTGTTGCAGCTGGAAAAAGAGAGTCTTGATTTTCTACCAATCTGCAAAAATCTACAACTGCATTCGGCAAACAGACAGCAGGCGCTTAGGTTTTACAAGCACATAAAAGAAGATAAAAATTATCCTATTTCTGTTCGAAAGGATTTCATGAAAATTGAAACTATAAATAACAAAATTTCAAAATACTGGTGCAGGATTCCTGTCAAAGCACGCAGAGGCGGTATATGGGTCGCAATCAAACCTCATCAAAATTTTCCTGCAGAATTTGAATTCGGAGAATCAAAAGTTTTCAAAAAGAAAAACCGCAAAGGCAAGTGGAACTGGTGGATTTACATAACAATCGTCAGGCAAGTGGAAATAAAGGAATCATACTCTAACATCTTGGCTATAGACCTGGGCTCAAAAGTGACAGCGACTGTCTGTGGCAGCTTCGACAACAAGCCCATATTCCTAGGCAGGGAAGTTAGGGGAATCAGACGCCATTACCAATATCTGCGTATGTGTCTGGGAAGGAAGAAGCTCCTGAAGAAAATCCGCCTGCTTTCAGATAAAGAGCAGAGAACAATAAATGACATCCTGCACAAAATTTCAAAGAAGATCGTAGAGAAAGCGGAACAGACAAATTCCTACATCGTGCTCGGGGACTTGAAAGGAATCAGGAAATCTGCGAGCAAGAAAGGCAGGAATTTCAGAAGGATTATCAGCAACATGCCTTATCTGAGGCTGACCCAATACATCGAATACAAGGCAAAAGAGAAAGGAATAAAAGTTGTCAGGATTTCAGAGAAGAACTCTTCTATAACCTGCTCACAATGCAGCTTCGCAGACAAAAGAAACAGGAAAACGCAGGGTTGCTTCAAGTGCAAATCCTGCGGATTCGAGATTAATGCTGACGTTAATGGCGTCAGAAACATCCTTAAATTTTCTGAGGGCTATATGCTTTCAGAACGGGCCGTATGTGACTCGGCCCCAGAGCGCATTCTGAATGCGCAACCTACACTTCCAGACTGTGGCTGAAAGGAAGTTGTGGTTTTAACTGCAGTAGGATGTCACTTGGGAAAATTATTGTTGTGTAAGCTTATGGAAGAAGACAAAGTCTCGAAAGTGGAGGAAATAGCCCGCAGGCGCGGCTTCTTCTGGATAGGCTCCGAGATATACAACGGCCTTTCAGGGTTTTACGATTACGGGCATCTTGGCACGCTCATGAAGAGGAAATGGGAAAATTTGTGGAGGGATTACTTCCTTGGGATGGACGACAACTTCGTCGAGATCGAGCCGGCGGAGATAATGCACGAGAAAGTTTTCATAGCATCGGGACACGCCGAGTCTTTTGTTGATCCGATAGTGAAGTGCAAGAAATGCGGCAACGTGGAACGCGCAGATCACATCCTTGAGGACGTGCTGAAAGAGAATTTCGAGGGTTTGTCGCCGCAGGAAATGTCAGAGCTGCTGAAGAAGCACAGGATCAAGTGCGACAAATGCAAAGGACTTTTGGAAGACGTCGGTGCGTTTAACATGATGTTTCCTATTCAGGTTGGAGTGGAAAATCCGCAAAAAGCGTACCTCCGCGGCGAGACTGCCCAGGGCGCTTATGTGAATTTCTCCCGCGCTTTCGAGCAGATGCGCAAGAAGCTGCCTCTTGGCCTTGCAATAGTCAGCCGTGTCTTCAGGAACGAGATATCCCCGCGGCAGCTGCTGATAAGAATGAGGGAATTCACGCAGGCAGAGCTGCAGATTTTCTTTGACAAGGATTTGATAACCGACCATGAAAAATTCCCGGATGTGGAGGACTACAAGCTTCGGCTGTTTCCAGTGAGCAGCAAGAAAACAGGAAAAATAGATGAAGTGACGTGCAAGGATCTTCAGGAAATTTTGCCGCGATTCTACATTTACTATATGGCAATCGTCCAGAAATTTTATCTTGGCGTTTTGAAGATCCCGGAAAAAGCTTTCCGTTTCAGGGAGCTTTCTGACGAGGAGAAAGCATTCTATAATAAGTATCACTGGGATGTAGAGCTGGATCTCAGCATGGGATGGAAGGAGGTCGGCGGCGTTCATTACAGGACAGACCACGATCTCGGAGGGCACGAGAAAGTTTCGAAGAAGAGCATGTCTGTGAATATCAACGGCAAGCAGATATTGCCTCATGTGCTCGAGCTTTCTTTTGGTGTGGACAGGAATATCTTTGCGCTTCTTGATGTGTTCTATGAAGAGGAAAAAGAAAGGACATTATTCCGTTTCCCGCGGTTGCTGGCGCCCTATGACTGCGCGGTTTTTCCTCTTGTCAGCAAAGATGGGCTTCAGGAAAAGGCAGAGGAAATTAAATCCCTTTTGCAGTCGGTGAAATTTTCAGTCTTCTTCGACGACTCGGCTTCAATAGGCCGCCGTTACAGGCGTGTTGATGAAATTGGCGTGCCAGCAGCCATTACTATAGATTATCAGACACTGGAAGACAGTACGGTGACGGTGCGTGACAGGGACTCCATGAAGCAGGAACGAGTTGCAGTAGAAAAGCTGCCGGAATTTTTGTTCGAGTTTCTGAGGGAAAAATGCCTGTAGAAATCAAAATCTTCTTTTTGACTCGCCTTTCTGCGACTTTCTATGTTCCCTTACCTGCTCGTATTTCTTCGTTATTTCCCTTTCCAGCTTGTTAAAAGCTTCCTGTACCACATCAAGCGGCTTCCAGCCCCATGCATGCGACACAAAAAAACCGAATGGCGCTTTCATTCGGACCCTCACGGAATATTTCTGCTTGGGGCTCTGCTTTTGCATGCGCTCCACATGAATAGCAAGATATTCTATCCGGTTGATCATCTTCGAGTATTTCTGCACGAAGTCCTGCACAGTGGAATCCATGGTTGCCTGGAATTCCGGGGATTCGTCCTGCATGCCGGTTATCTGCACATAGACGCCTTTCTTCTTCTTGTTGCTAAGAAGTTCGAGCACGTCTTTTGGAGTGATTATCCCGACCTCGCCGTTCTTTATTACTACTTCTTCGTTCTTTTGCAGCGCTTGTATGGAATCAAGCAGCTTCCGCTCGCTGCTGAATACGATTGGTTTGCTCATTAGCGCTTGTGCAGTTATGTCTGTTGTCTTCGTCTTTTCTATAACGCTCTTTTCCTGCGTCTTGCCGCCTCTTTGCGGTGGGGATGCTTTGGCTTCCATGACTTTTATCAGGTCAAGAGTTCCTACAACGCCTATGACTTCATCCTCGTCGAGCACTGGGATTCTTGAGACGTTGGTTTCGAACATGAGGTTCTTTATCTTGCTGGCTTTTTCGTCTTTGCCGACATAGACGCATGCAGTCATGATTTCTTTCAGCTTCATGTCTTTGTTTGGAAGCATGCTTGACGCAACTTTCATTATGTCGGTCTCCGAGATTATTCCCACTGTCTGGCCCTTTTCTATCACCGGCAGCGCCCTCAAGCCGCTGCCCAGCAGCATCTGTATCGCAATTGTTATGTCGTCTTCAGGGCTCAATGAAGGCACTTGCTTTGTGAAAGTAGAAACTTTTGTCGCTGAAGGGTCTATGTCCTTTGTTATTATTGATTTCAGCTCGATCATGCCTTTTGTACCTTTTCCTTCGGTGACAATAAGCTGATGCACCTTGGCTGATTTCATCCTGCTGAGGGCTTTTGAGACATGCTCGTCAGACCCGACGGAAATGATATTTTTCGTCATGAGCTCTTTGATTTTCATTTTTAGGACTCCGAATGATTATAGCTCTGGAAGATTTAAAATTGCCTATGGCTTGTGCCTTGTAATTTGATAAAATGTAACATCAGATTCATTATCAACAACAGCCCAGAGCATTTTGGCTCTTATGTTGTGGGCCAGCCTCACGGATCGCGAGAGCTCCTGGAAAGACATCGTGAAGTCTTCAGGCACTGAGAATACTATCCACTTGGTATGCTCTTTTGCGGATTTCGGCCCTTTTTTCAGCTGCACTCCCCTGTCATAAACGCGAAAATCGCAGCCAAATTTGAACCCAGTCCTGACCAAAAGGCCCCTTTCTCGCAGGTCTTCATAGACCCTGTACTTGTGCGCAAACCTTTTGTCCAGGGATGCTGCATGGTTGAATAGCGTTTCAAATGTCATAGGCTGGCTGTCTTTGAGGACCCTTATCCTGCCCCTTTTCAGCAGTATGCACGCCTCGGCCAGTGCAAGCTCAAGCCTGTCGCCAAGCTGCTTTCCATAGTATCCCGGCTCATATACTTTTTCATGGTCTTTCCATACAACGACTTTGTCGCTCTCAAGCACCGTATCTATGATTTCTTTCGGCTGCTCCCACTGCACGTATTCCGGCTTGTCTTCAAAATCTTCCGCCTTCTCTGTTATATTCTGTTCTGCATTGTCTTGTTTATGCTTCTTTTTTCCCATTATACCACCGAATGTTTTATCTTCTTGATTAATCTTCTTCCCTCAAGGAAAATAAAAGAAGATTGCAAAAATAGCAGAGGCAACCCGCAAGTCGTCTCTTATGCTACGTTCTAATTTCATTTTTATCGAAAGGCTTTAATAAGAATAAGTAGCTCTATTTGGTGACATTCCCGCTGGTGCAATTCACCGTGTAGTTTCCTGAGCAGCTGATAGAGTTATTGACAATGGCCCAGTTTTTCATGGAGCCGCTCTGGAAATCGGAGTAGCTGCAACAAAGCCCTCTGACAGAGTTCTTGGCCAGCTCGTCGTAGTCCGTTGTTTTTGATGACAGCTGTTCTTGGGCATTTTTCTTATCAGCTATGCATGCATTATACGACTGCTGTAATTCCGTTTTCTCGCTCTTGCAGAGGTTCAGGTTGGTGCTCGCAGATCCGAGGCTCGACTGGCAGCTGTTGAAATTGTTCCTTGCATAGTCCAGGTCGCCGTAGCAGCCTTCCCTTTCCTGCATCAGGAAATTTATCGAATCCTGGGCATGTCCCAGGTTTTCCTGCGTTTTCTCGATGCCGGTGGTAAGCCCCGTGACGTTTTTGCTCACTATGAACAGCGAAAACACGACCCCGGCAAAAAGTATAAGGAGAGATATTTTCTTGCTGTGATTTACGACGAAATCCTTGTGCGCCTGCCGCATACGCTTATTTTGCCCCGGATTTATATAAAGAAATCTAAATATCTGAGAACACTTCTCATGAAATGCGCCTCTGGCAAAGTCCTTTATAAACCATGTGATATACGTGCTTATGGATCCTACAAAGTCTAGAGTTTGAGCTCTAATGAGCGAAAATATGATAGATGAATTGATTTTTATCCATAGAAGATTGGGAATACAGTGCACTAAATGGGAAAACTCAAATAACGGTAGTTTTGTTGTAAATATAACTAACAATAAGCACAACATAAAGAAATTTGCAGAACTTATAAATTTTGAATTTAGTTTGATCACAAAGGGGAAAAGTAAAGGCAAGCTAAAAAGAGAGCTTTTAGAGATAAAACTTGCAAAATACGCAAAAAGGAAAAAATAAGTGGGAACGGTGGGGTTTGAACCCACGACACCTGAACCTCTATGAACTTTTGTTCAATAGATACGGTCGCTGCTCAGCGGACTTCAGCTTCACATCTGAAGATCGTGTGCTCTCCCAGGCTGAGCTACGTTCCCTTGCTTCGATTGTATGATTACATCAGGGAAAGACTTTCTTAAAGTTTTCATCAGCATGTTCGCGGAATTCAGGTGCTCATTGCACAGGTAGAGCTTGGCTATCTCTATGTTCCTCTGCAGGGTGAATTCGAAGATGTCATGGCTTGCCTCTGGCTTGTTCTTGCAGTGGGGGAAGTTGCACCTCTTGTCAAGCTGCCTGATGTCATAGCCGTTCATGACGATGCCGCGCATTTTTTCCATGTTTCCCATGAGCGCCCTCGGCAGGACTCGAACCTGCGACCACCTGATTAACAGTTTCACCCAGCTTTCCATTTTATCAAGGAAAGCCTGACAGGTGCTCTTTGTATGGCTAGCCAACCTACTGAGCTACAAGGGCATTTCCTAGAATAAGGGTTATGGAATATTTAAAAACGTTTAAATGCGGAAATTGTTTATGCAGAAAGTGTATATCGGAAAGCACAGGAAATTGTTCAAAGGTGTGTTTGCTGCCAAAGATATAAAAGAGGGTGAAATCGTCATTGTTTTTACAGGAAAGAAATATCATGCAGACAGGACAAGCATGCTGCCGTTTGGTATGCAAAACCATGCCCTTCAGATAGGGCTGCACACATGGTTGTATTCAAGAAAGTGTTTGGATATGTACGTCAATCATTCATGCAACCAAATTGCGGCATCAAAGGACTGATAAGATTGATCGCGATACGTGATATCAAAAAGGGCGAGCAAATCGTATTCGACTATTCAACATTCGAAGACGGCGACTGGCATACGAATTGCAAATGTGGCTCAAAAAACTGCAGAAAAATCATCGGGCCTTGAGAGAGCTTCCTGAGAAACTGAAAAAGAAGTACTTGAGAATGGGAATTGTTTCTTTATGGATTTTAAGAAAAGAAAAACTCAATCCAGGAAATCCTGGTTCTTGATCTTGTCGGGCAGGTATTTCTCTCCCATGAATTTTAGTCCCTGGTGGGACAATGCTTCTATCTCTGCTTTTATCCCCTTTTCGATCATGAGATTTATCTCTTTCTGCCATTTTGGGTTCTTGGCAAACCATTCGTAGTTCAGCAATTCCTTTGCTCTTTTGATGTCAACTTCTTTGGCCTTGATTGTGGCTTTTTTCAGGTCGTATTTGTATATGTCGGATATAGTCAGCCCTATGAACCTTGCTTCTGGCGTTGCAATGCGGTCTGAAACGTGCGCCAGCGATATTGAGCCCGATTTTATTACGGAATAAATATAGAATCCGTACGAATCCGCGTCCGTCATGACATATATGGGCAAATCATGCTCGTCATTGAGCCTTTGAATCAGCAGCCTTGTGCCGCGGGAAGGCTGCCCTCCGGTTCCGATAAGTATGCACTTTTGCTTCTGCCAGAATTTGTCTTCGTGCAGCCTTTCGAAGCCTGCATTTTTCTCGATCACAAGGACGAACTTGGCGTCGACCTTCTTGAAATCCACTTCGTCTACTGTAGAGGGGATTGACCATCCGCCGCTCCCGAGTTTTGACCAGTCTATGTCGTCGCCCCTGTCCCTGATTACTACATTGCCGGCTACTATGCCTTTCCTGTCTGTTGTCAGGTGAAGCTGTTCCCTCAGCACGTCAAGCGCGACCTCTATATCGACTATTATCGGGTCCGATTCGCTTTGCTCGTCGAATGTGTTCTCGTCGCTGTCCCCTATGGTGCGCTTGAGGTTATAGTACATGTCCCTGATGCTGGCGTGTATATTCTCGTCTATCAGGCTCTTGGAAAACCCTGCTACCAGCAGGCTCTGCATGAATTTCTTCGAGTGCGCTACGTTGAAGAAGTATCTCTTTGCCGTCTTCTCGCCAAGAGAAAGCTGTTTTGTTTTCTTGTCGAATATGACGTTCGAGAGCGCCCGTATAGGTATCTCTATGTTCGGGTTCTCTTTCTTCTCTATATCGGAAATTATTTTGTGCCCCAATTTTTCAAGCTCTTTGCTGACGTTTTTCTGCTGTTTTGTTTCCTTCATGACAAATCCCTTTTCTAAAGACCTAATCTTCAATTATTATGTTCTAGTCGTTTTGAATGTTATTATTCCTCTTCAGCCTTTTCTTCCTTGGCTTTTGGTTTTGTTTCCTCTACAGGTTCTGCGGCTTCAAATTCTTCTTTAATGTGTATCCTGCTCGCTACAAGATCTTTCAGCTTCTTTTCTATTGGTTTTATGTCGCTGTTGGTTAAAGATGCAAGAGCGCTTGCGACTTCGGGCGCATACCGGTCAAATATCTGCATTCTTCTTTTCTGTTCGCCTGCCCTGCGCTTTCCGGAAAGGAAAGATGACAGTTTCCTCCCCGCGTCCTGTATCGCGAGCTTTGTCTCCTTTATTATCTCGGGATAGCTTGCCACGGCTTCCTTGCTTTCCGAGACAAAAGGCACCCAGACGGAGCAGATATGGACTATCAGTTTCATTGGGCCTGACGGCAGGTTGCCGCCTTTTTGGTCCATGTTATAGCGCCTCCAGTCAACCTGCTTGACGGCTTCTGTCAGTGCGCAGGCGCTTTGCTGGTAAAGCAGCGGGACCCGGTTCGCAAATCTTATGAGTTCTATTGATTCGCTGCCCTTCTCTTCGTCATCATCTTCGTTCTTTTTCTTCCCGTTCTTCTGGGACTCTTCATTGGAGCCGTATATGATGCCGACTTCCACAAGGAAAGGGAACCCTCTATACACTTCAGGCTCTCGTGTTATAGATGTTACAAATTCCGCGTTCGGGTACTCTTTTTTCAGGCTCTTTTCCAGCTCGCCAGCGCCTATCGGCGACAGGCAGTCAAGCGGCGGCCTTTGTATTTTGACGCTTTGCATGGCCTTTAGGACTCTTTCTATCGTTGCCCTGTCCAGTTCCGCGGGTTTCATGTCCTCCTTTACTTTCGCGACCTTGCATATCTCCTTCGCACTCTGCGATCCGACGGATGAGAATTCATTTGTGAAGAAAGACAGGATGGTCCTGGAGCTCGTGTTCTGCAGCATCCTTTGCAGGACGCCGAACTCCACGCCATAAGGGTGCGGCTTCATCAATTTTGGCGGCTTGGGCAGCTCGTTGAGCGAGCGCGGATAAGTTATCTTTGTCCCATCTGGCGCAGTATAAAATATTTTTGCAAAAGGGTTTGATATCGACGTCTGTTTCAGGTAGTCCTCAACAGTCTTCCTGTATCTCCCATGTAGGGTCATCACGACTTTGATGCCACTATCTCCGAGAATATCTTTGTCAATGTCCTCCTGCTTCAGTATGTCAGGCTCGTTTGTCACGGTGTTGAGGTGCAGTTCGAGATAGTATGTTTTTTTCTGGCTTTCTATTTTTGACCACACCCTGGTAGCCTCGCCTGTGGTCAGCTGCGAATACAGCGTCACGCTGCTTATGCCTATGCCCTGCTGTCCGCGGCTCTGGAACAGTCGGTGAAACTTGCTGCCGTATAAGAGCTTTCCAAAAACGCGGGGCAGCTGTTCTTTCACTATGCCAGGGCCGTTGTCCTGCACGCTGACCTCGTAGATATCCTCTTTGACATTCTTGATTTTGACTGTAATATCAGGCAGGATTCCTGCTTCCTGACAAGCATCTAAACTATTATCAACCGCTTCCTTTACAGCCATGAGCAGCGATTTTGTCGGGTTGTCGAAGCCAAGCAGGTGCTTGTTCTTCTCGAAGAATTCGCTTATGGATATTGCCTTCTGCTCCTTGGCGAACTCCTCTGCCGTTTTTTTCATTCTTCTATCTGCTCCTTTAATTTATTGCGTTTCTGCTGTTCTTCTAGAAATTTATACACTGATTTATGTGTGAAACCCTTTATTAGCTTTTGCAGCGCCACACGCGCGAATTCCGCGTTTTCATACGTCCCGATTACTGCTGCAGTTTTGCCGTAGATTGATATCGCCGTTTTCGTGTATTCCTCCACGTTCTTGCGCGTCTTTCCACGGGTGCCTATCAGCCGCGACCTTACCCTTTTCAGTGCTTTCTGGTCTCGCGGAAGCTCGATTATCATCAGTGTGTTTTCCTCTTCAAGCAGCTCGAACGCATTGAACGGGGAGAATCCCCTGCCTATCGCCGTTATGATGTTTTCCGCGGTCAGGACATCTAGGGATTCGCCCTCGATCTCTATGTCATCCTGTATTGTTATCTTTGTTTTCGTCTTCTTCTCGATATCCCTCTTCACGATGCCGCGGCTTCCTATGATCACGGCTATCCGTTCTTTGGGAATGAGCAGTTTTTTTAGCATGGCGACCTCCTCCCGCGGTTAAAACCACAATTTCCTTTCAACTACAGGCTGCAAATGTAGGTTGCGCGTTCAGGACGCGCTCTAGGGCTGGGTCACAAACAGCCCGTTCTGAAAGCATATAGCCCCCAGAAAATTTAAGCAAATTCCTGACGCCATTAACGTCAGCATTAATCTCGAACCCACAGGATTTGCACTTGAAGCGTCCCTGTGTTTTCCTGTTCCTTTTGTCTGCGAAGTTGCATTTCGAGCACGTTATTGAAGAGTTCTTTTCCGAAATTCTGACAACTTTTATTCCTTTCTCTTTTGCCTTGTATTCGATGTATTGCGTCAGCTTCAGATAAGGCATGTTGCTGATAATCCTTCTGAAATTCCTGCCTTTCTTGCTTGCAGATTTCCTGACTCCTTTCAGGTCACCCAGCACGATGTAGGAATCTGTTTTTTCTGCAGTTTCCGCTATACGCTTCGAGATTTTGTGTAGGGTGTCATTTATTGTCCTCTGCTCTTTATCTGAAAGCAGGCGGATTTTCTTCAGGAGCTTCTTCCTGCCCAGTTGCGTGCGCAGATATTGGTAATGGCGCCGGATTCCCCTAACTTCCCTGCCTAGGAATATGGGCTTGTTGTCGAAGCTGCCACAGACAGTCGCTGTCACTTTTGAGCCCAGGTCTATAGCCAAGATGTTAGAGTATGATTCCTTGATTTCCACTTGCCTGACGATTGTTATGTAAATCCACCAGTTCCATTTGCCTTTGTAGGTTTTCTTTTTGAAAACTTTTGATTCTCCGAATTCGAAGCTTCCAGGGAAGTCTTGATGCGGCTTGATAGCGACCCACAGGCCGCCTCTGCGCCCTTTGACAGGAATCCTGCACCAGTATTTAGCGAGCTTGTTATTTATCGTTTCAATTTTCATGAAATCCTTTCGAACAGAAATAGGGTAGTTTTTGCCTTCTTTTACATGCTTGTAGAACCTCAGTGCCTGCTGCTTGTTCGCCGAATGCAGCTGCAATTTTTTGTATAGGGGTAAAAAGTCAAGACCTTCTTTTTCTAGTTGTAGCAACGTTTGAATATCTCTGAATTCTTTGTTTAGTTGCTCTTCCTTCACGTTCGTCAGGCCGACAATCTTGCACTTTATGATTTTCTGCGTCTTATGCATTCTGCCTGTTTGTCCTTTGGTATATTAAGGACTTTGCCGGGCGCGCGGAACGTGAGAAGTGATCTGTTTCTTGTCCTAAATGATAAGGTTTTTCTGGAATGGTTAAAAAACTATCAGCGTTCCAGAGTGAGAAATCCTTTTTTTCTGAGCCATGCCGCCTCGTTGTTCCTGTACTTGACCACGATATCGGCGCTTTTGTCGCCTTGTATTTCCCATGGCTGTATCAGCACTATGTCGCCTTCCTTTATCCACACGCGTTTCCTGAGTCTGCCAGGTATCCGGCAAAGCCTTATCTTGTCGTCCTGGCACCTGACTTTGAGCTTGTTCGCGCCCATGAGCGCTTCCACTATCCCGAGAATTTCGCCGGGGCGCGGCCTTCTTACGCGCAAGATCTCTTCCTGCTGGTTATTTTCCATCTCAATCTCTTCGACGGCTAACGATTTATAGCTATAGAATGTTTTACTATTTTCAATTTGAGCATTGTGATCACCTGACCGAATAAAAATTCCTGTAGATCTTTTTGCCCTTCTTTTCCCCCACAAGCTTGAACGACTGCTTCACTGTGAAATTCTCCCTGAGTGCCTGCACAAGTCTCCCTGCAACTGACTTGTCGATCACCCTTATGTCGTAGCCCTCTTTGAGGCTTGCTATGTTTGCATATTCTGTCGGTTTCAGGAGCTTCTTTGTTTTTGCCATTATTCGCTCCTTTTTCTCCCCTCTGACCTGCACTACAGCCTCGTGATAGTTGCCGAGTATTTTCACGCAATTGTCGCACTTCATTTTTCTGGGATGTATTGTTATCTCCTTCTGGTCTTCTATCAGCTTTTTGCTGGGCCGCACGAAGCCTGTTGCGGTTATTACCGCATGTATCATGTCCGGCCGCTGGCTTAGTTTTACTTTGGTGTCTTGTATCGTGTTTTTGCTTATCATTTGCTCGAGCAGGAAATTTTCCAGCGATTCCGCGGATATCTTCTCTTTGTACGTGTAGAATTTGAGGCAGTTGTCGCAGTACCTCATCTTGATATCTTTCAGTTCAAAAAGCTCTTTCTTTTCAATGTAGCACTCTTCGCAGAAGTTTCCGGCAAAGGCGGGCTTCCCGCATTTTATGCAGAACATGATTAGAGTTTGAGGAAAAAGCTTATTAAGGCGAGTCCTTCAGGTATGCGATAAGTTCATCTGCATTCATGGTTTTTGAGATCAACTTCCGGATGTTGGCGTCCTTGACGATTTCTGAGGATATTATTTCCTTTCCTCTTTCGTGTGCGTACAAAATTTCCAGCTCTACGCTATCGCCAGTATAGCCGTCTTTTGCAATAACATATACGATGTCCGCCTTGCATATTCTTTCACGCATCTTGTCAGAGAAATCGGCATCATTTTTATCGTCAGCATCTCTGCCAACGAAAATTTTTATGCCTTCTTTGGTTAGCCTGTTTATTGCAAGATTTATTTCGTCTGAAAACTTTCTGCTGCCTGCGAAAAAGACAACTTTCATGAAAATAATTCACCCAAACGCATAAGAATCAAAACACGTTCCATGTCGTCAGCTTGAATTCATAGGTGTCGGTGTCCTGGATTATTATGTTCGCCGACTGGCTCACTTGAGGCGGCGTTTTTTTCACGGCGCCGTCCATTCTGTATTTTTCCCCCGAAGCCCACATTGCTACAGCCTTTGTGAGGTTCTTCATGTCCTCTGACTTGTCGTTTTCAGCCAGCCAAATTGCCCTGCCGTTGCCGTTGATCACGTTCTTGTTCCCGGAAACGAATGCAAATTTATTGTTGCTGCTCTGTATTACCGTCCTGTCGCTCACGGCGATTTTGTTTATGTTTTCGCCGTCAGTGTTGAATTTTTTGAAATTTACGTTTTGCGCGCTCCTGCCGCTTATGTTTGTATAGTATTTCGCTATGTTGTATGTTATCCTCTCAGGGTTGTCGTAGTCTTTGAAGTCCCCGTTGTCCGGCGGGTTGTTGTCGTTGCTGTTCCACGTGATGTTGAAGATGTTCCTCATCAGAAATGTGAGCTCAGAGCCTGAAGGGCTGACGTCTGATTGCCTTAAGTCGCCGATTAGAAGCAGCGTGCCTCCGTTTTCGAGGAATCTGTCTATTTCGTTCTTGTTATTCGTATATTTATTGTTAAGCTCAGCAGTTGTTGTGAAGAGCATGATATTCGCTTCGCTAGTTGCGGTTACAATGATCCTTTCTGCCCTGATCTCGATATTTCTTCCTTTGTAAGGAAATGTAAGAGGTGAAAGACGGGATTTTACGTCTTCAAGCCTGGAAGTGCAGACAGCATCATTTGGATCATCACATACAAAGCCAACGAAAATGACGGGATTCGGGATGCCGTTTATCTGTACAGAAAAATCAGTTGATTTTGTGAAGAGCTTCTCGAGGAAATTTCTCAGCGATGTGTTGTCGTTGTTTTTGATGTAAGGCGCTATGTTGCCGCTCTTGTAGCCCGCGCTTATGGCATCCTGCGCCCTCATCTCCAGCAGGGCATTGTCCCAGCTGCTCTGCTTTATCGTGATTGGCAGGAAAAAGGAGAGCGAGGTGAGTATTATTATTGCCGCGATGATCGTCTCGAGTATTCGTGCGAAGCCTTTCATAGTACCGACACCGTCATGATAAGAATCTTGTTAGTTGCAGAATCTATTGCTATTCTTGTTATCGTGGCTTTCGGCCTTACCTGAGATGTTACAGGTGGCTTGCAGTCCATTTTCACTATGAGATCCGTGTCGTGTATTTCTATCGATACTTCATTCCTGAAATCCAGTCCGAGCAGGTCCTTTATTTTGTCGTATTTTCCCGGGATGGTGCAGTAAGTGTTTAGTTTTGTAACTTTCTCTGAATCGAGGAAATACCTGTTGCCGCCGGACAGCCCGAGACGGTTTACCTGGCCGTCCTGGTCAGGCAGCAGCGTGTTCCAGTTGGTTGGCCATCCCTGGTCGAACATGAGAAGCTCCGAGATCTGGAATGCCTTGGATTTTATGTCCTGGCTAAGGCTCTCCTGGTGCAGCTTTGGTATGTTGTTCACCAGCGAAAAGGACACGAATGCTATTGCAGTGAGGAACACCATTATGGATATCATGAACTCTATATCCAGGACGCCTTTTTTCTTTCGTAGATGTTTCATATTTGTCATTAAAGAATTTATTTTCCGAATACTTAAGAGTTCTATTTACGAACAACATTGTGGATAAAGACCGCATTTGCTAAAATAATCAGCCTGTGCTATAGTGAAACCAAGAGCCAAATCAGCAGCAAAATATCAGTCGGGCATTTCATATGAATCCGATCCTTGTGGCCAGCATGAATACGAAGAACCCGCTTATCAGCATTATCATGCTGTGCTTCACGCCTCCAATGACGGAGTCAGAGCCTATCTGCCCGGCTATCAGGCCTGAAAAGAATCCCTGAACCATTATCATTGTGAAGAAGAGCGCCTTGTAGTAGGCGGCCGCGTCTTCCCTCTGGCCGAAAGCGAAAGCATCCGATACGGTGAAGAAGGTATGGCAGCCCAGGCACACGGCATCCGAGCTTGTGAGGCACTGGGCGCAGGGATTTGCACTGAAGCCCTGGAAGCCGAAGCCGCCAGTCTGGGACTGCGTCTGCAGCAGCGGCACGAGGAACTTGATCAGCGCTATCGTGATCCCGAGGAATATGAAGAATATTGCATACATCATTATTACCTGCTGGTTCAGCATGACGGATTTTTCTTCCTGCACTTCCTTCAGCGATTCTATGTTGGATGCCAGCGACTCCATGGTCTCCTCGACGCTGCCGCCGGATTTGGTGGCCTGCTCTATGATCATCATGGCCCTTACGATCATCTTGCTTTTTTTCATGCGCTCGCTGAACGATTTCAGTGCGGTATCCACCGGGACGTTCCATGTCAATTGATTGTAGAGCCTCTTGATCTCTGGCGTCAGCATGCCGTAGTCGGATTTGGAGCTTGTCTGAAGCGCCTGCATGAGCGTCAGGCCGGCCCTCTGTGATTCCGCTAGATCGCGCAGGAAATTGGGGAACTCGTCTTCATAGACCTTTATTCTCTTGAATTCCAGGAATTTGTTCAGGCTGTAAGGCGCAAGGAGTATGACGAGGCCGATGAAAACAAGATTGGACGCTATGACGAAATTATTGACAAAAAAAGCTGCTGCAACCAGCAGAACGAACACCGCAGCCGAAGCGATAAGTATGTGCCTGTCCTCCATAAATTACAATTACCAAAGCGACAATAAAAAGCCGCCGTTTTAGCAAACATCATAACAAAGTACGGATAAATTCTCTATTCGAGGGGCGACGCTGATTTTATCAGCACTATGAAGCCTATTGACAGCAGCGGCAGCAGCAGGAAGACTATGAAGCTCTGTATAAGTATGGTTCCGGCGCCGGAAGAAAGAGTGGATATCACTGAAGTCAGCACTATGAAGAATATCGACCCTGTTATTATCAGGGTTAGGTATATCTCGACGTACATGGACAAGTCTTGGGAGTATTTCCGTATTCTTCTCCTGTAGTCCGACATGAAAGACTCGCCTTTGTCATGAAGAAAACTGGAAAGGTTCCCGCCAGAGGCCGTCATGCTGTTTATCCCCCACAAGAGCTCGCCGAATTCCTTTGACGGCGTCCTTTTCGCCTCTTTTTTTATGGCGGTGGATACGCTCATGCCGAAGACCTCGACATCCTTTACTATCTGTTCTGATTCCTTTGCGATATAGCCGTACTCCTTGAACCTGCTCATGGTCTTGAATATCAGGAAAGGCGATATCTTGGAGCTGGCTATCGTGGCCATGTAGGATATCGCGAAAGGCAGCACTTTTTTGATCTGGCTCCTCCTGTGCTTTACCAGCGTGCCAGGGTAGCTGTAAAAGAAGAAGAACAGGCCGCCTGATATAGTAGCGGCAAGAGTGAATGCGAGCAGCATGGCTGTTATTATGTCGCCGAGCACCAGGCCGAACACGAACGAGAGCATGACGGTTTCGATAATGAAGGTCAGAGTTACGGTGAATAAAGCCATCGAGAGATATTCTTCTATTGTATAGCTGATGTTGGCTTTGTGCAGGTTGTCCCTCACATCCAGGAAATAGTTCCTGATCGAGTGGCTCATGTTCCCGAATATGTTGTACGAAAATCCTACATAGCTGATACTTATCGCCTCTTTGGAATTATTAATTCTCCTATGATATAAATGTATTTTATGAAACTATATCGCTTTAGCCCTATCAGGAATGAAGAGCAGCTCATCAGGGCTGCAGTGATTTTGAAGTAAAGAATTACGAAGAATTCAAGGAAAAGTATTTTGCTAAGTATCCGAAAAGCTTGCGACTTTTAGCTTACGTATTAAGCAACTGATTCACGCTACTCCAATCCTTTCAAGCAGGAAGTCGGGCGACATGTAAAACAGGTTTATGACAGATCCTACCTTCCTGTAGTCTGTTATCTTCTGGTTGAGCAGCCACTCCAGGATGGCAGCTCTTTTTCTTATCTCTTCCTGGACGTCGGTTGCAGTCATGCCCGTGGTATCGGTTACCCTTTTCAGCAGCCCGCTCTTGCTGTTTATCTTGAACTTGTTTGTTGAGCCATCCCACTTGAACACCTCATTGACAAGAGGCACGCCGTTCTTGCTGTCGTATCCCAGCACCTCTACCGAGGAGAACACCTTCCTGACATAGCGCCTGCCCTGCTTGACCCGCTTTACGAACAGGATGGCATCCAGATTCTGGATGAGGCTCGGCGGCAGCGAAATCGGCGGGGATATTAGCCTGTCCATGAGCTTCTGGAAATTCTCCGCGTGTATTGTAGATAAGCCCGGGTGCCCTGTTGCCATCTGCTGGAACAGGACGTATGCCTCCTTGCCCCTTACCTCTCCGACGATGATGTAGTCGGGCCTCTGCCTCATGGATTCCCTGAGCAGCTCGAACATGTCGACTTTGCCCTCTTCGGCTACCGGCGTCCTGGCGACTTCTGGTATCCAGTGCGCGTGCGGCAGCCTTAATTCCGCGGTGTCTTCAATACTAACTATTTTCATCTGCGGCTTTATGAAAAGCGAGAGCACATTGAGCAGGGATGTCTTTCCGGAAGCGGTTCCTCCAGAGACCAGGATGGAGAAGCCGTTCTCCACGAGAAACCAGTAATATGCCATCATCTTCAGGTCGCACGTTCCGAAATTTATCAGGTCCACGGGAGTAAGCGGCTTTTCGGTGAACATCCTTATCGTGAAGTTGCTGCCGTGCCTTGCTATGTCGCTGCCCAGCGTTGATTGGATTCTTGAGCCGTCAGGGAGCGAGCCGTCAAGCAGCGGCTTTGAAACAGATATGGTTTTCCCGCACCGCTCCGAGAGCTTGTTGACGAAAGAATCGAGCTCGTCCCCGCTGCTGAATTTTATGTTAGTTCTGATGGAGCCCAGCTTCGGGTCCCTGTGGTAGATGTATATCGGGATATTTATGCCGTCGCATGATATGTCCTCTATCTGCTTGTCCTGCATGAATGGCTCTATCTTTCCGAGGCCGATGAAATCCCTGAGTATGTAATATTTGTAGATATCCCTCTTGGCGCCCCTTTCCTTCACCTTGAAATAGTCGAAGGCCTTCTCGAGCAGCACGATGATGTATTTTATCGTGTCGGTCCTGGTCAGTTGGAAGAAGTTTATTTCCAGCTTTTCCTGGATGTATTCCTTGACTTCTTCCAGCAGTTTCTCGTCTTTCTCGTCTATCTTCGGTTCATACACGAGATAGACAGGCTCGTTGAGCTTTGTGTTGTAGAATATATGGGCATACGACATCACGTGTTCGCCCTGCTTCGGATTCCTTGGTATGAGCGGGTATTTTATGTTAAGGCTCTTGATGCCTTCTTCGTCGAATTCTTCGAGGCTCTCTATGTCGTATGGTATGTCCGGCAGGCTGACTCCTTCCACCTTGACTTCTATCCGGTCTTCGCCGGAGTAGGAGCTTCCGACGATTTTCAGTCCGGATATCTTCGTCTCGAATGTCCCGGGCTGCAGCATGCCGCCGCCTCCGACAAGCACGCCATGCCCCTGGCCCGGCCCCATAGGCATGAAGCCTGGCATCATGCCGGGCTGTCCCTCCATCCCGAGTAATCCTGTCCTGATGGAGGACTGCTTCTGCTGTTTCTTCGCGGATTTCTTGATCCTGATGTTCTTGAAGCCTGAAGGTGTCTTGAACTTCACTGTCACGTAGTTGCTGTCCATTTTTATCCCCGCTGCATTACTATCTTGTTTCCGTCATACGTTATTTCAACGACGCGCGCGCTGCTCGTCACGTCTCCCGACACTCTATTATTGGGCGCGTCTATATTAAAAATTTCTCTGCTCGCATTTATCGTTGAATCTTTGGAGTCCATGGCTGTCAGGTTCTTGCCGTCGCGCACGAATATCCTGTAAGTGCGGCCCGAGATTGCGGGCGGTATATCCACCCTTACTATGGAGTTTTGGGTGAGCGACGCTTTCACCATGCCGTTCAGCACCGCGTTCAGCACCGTGTCCATCTGGTTCCTGACAGAGATGGCATCCGTGTTTTTCTGCAGGCCCTGGAAGCTGACAAGCACGAAGCTGGTGATCGCGATGCCTATCGCGAACAGCATGATCTCCATTACTATCCTGTACTGGCCTTTCATGTCATTCACGCTTGCTTGATATTTTTCCTGATTTCATTTGCTATTTGGGCCGCTGTCTTGCCGTCGGTGTATATTTTTGTCCCGTGATCAAATCGCGACGCCAATTTATGGACATTTCTGATTTCGCTCGGGCCTATCCTTGATTTGCCTTTTCTTTTGCTGTCGTTTTCTATGCATTTCTCCAGAGGCGCCTTAAGCGAGAAAACAAAATGCCTGCAGCGCAGCTTTCTGATAAGGTTTTCCAGCTGTGACCTGTGGTAAAAGCACCCGTCAAAGACAACAACCTGTCCTCGGCCAAGCTTTTTCATTGCCATGGCAGCGGCTATTTCATTGGCCTTCATGAAATCCGATGCCTTGATATGTCCGCGTTCGATTTTATCAAGACGGTGTTTCCGCATGATTTTGTCGAATGAAACATAATATCCTTTCAGGCTCTTTGCCAGCCTTTTGGCACCAGCCGATTTGCCGGCTCCTGCGGGCCCCCTGATGATGATATAATACACTATACAATAGTTATTGCCACTAAGGTGCTTATTAAAGTTCGCCCGTTCACGACGCTTTCCTGCAGCCCTTTGTTTTCTATGCGCACCGAGCTCTTGTCCAGTCCCGTGATGGAAGTGAGCGGCAGGATCGTGATCTTGTAGCCTTTTTTCTCCGGCGGTTGCACTAGCGCATTGTCATAGTTCAGCTGCACGAACTTGATGGAGAATTTTGTTCTTACCTTCTCCTTTCCGATAGGGTCGCTCTGGACGCATACCGCCGCCGAGGAATTCAGCCCCCATGTCGCCTCTGTTGTCGCGCAGTTGAGTTCCTCCAGGGGGACCTGGACGCTTTTTTCGTATATCGTGTCCTGCGTTACCACGAATATGTCTATCCCGTCCTGGCCGATGAGCATTGAGCCTTTGGGGTCGAGCCTGTTCATCTGCAGCTGCACCTTCCCGCCGTTCTTCGCCACGTGGTTTATGGAAGCTGCCAGGTCCTTTGTGAAATCCTCAGTCGCGCTGAGGCTGAATATTTCCTTGTTCTTTTCGACGATGGGCGTGGCCCAGAGCCATACGGATGCTATGACGCCGAAGAGTATCCCTGTCATGACGATCAGCGTCAGGACCTCGTGCTGGCCTTTCATTTTGCGCTTCATGATTAATAATTGTCTCAGGTCTCTTATAATGGTTCTGTAATCAAGCAAGCGTTCCTGATTTTTTCGCCGTCACGAGCATGCTGCTGGAAGATTGCATATAGCAACAGAACCGGGAAGCAAAGAACCATATAAAATAGCGCCAGACCAAGAAGTACATTGTATTAGAGTATTATCAACATAGATGCTGATATTGTTGAAATCAATTGATCGCTCTCCGATATTTTCTAGAAAACCCTTGTGCCATTTGCCGAAACGATAGAAATTCTTTGTGCCAAGACTTTGCTATAATCAACTTCTCTTATTTCTTCGCCAGCACTTGTAGGTCTTCTTTCAAAGCCGCTAAATGCTGCGGATACAAGAATGAAAAAAGTGGCCACTACAACAAGAACTATTGCCACGACATACTTGTCTTTCATAAAAATTATTATTTACTCTATCGATATCTTTACGCTTGAAGTGACGATCTGCTTGCCGTCCTGCGGCGTCTCGGCCACGCCGTCGTTCTGTATTATCAATGTTCTATCCTTGCTTCCGGCCGCCGCGTTGCCCGTTAGTGCTATCCTGTATGTCTTCAGGCCAGAAATAAGGTCCCTGTATCCCAGGCTATATGTGTTCTGGTACTTCGAGTCCGCGACTTGCGCGCTTGATATGCACAGCACAGACGAGTCGTCTGTCCCGAAAACACCGACCTTCGTGGCGTCGCAGTTGCTGCTTTTTCCGAGCGGTATATTGGCGTCAGTGGCGTATATGGTGCCGTCGGTGGAGATGCTGTAAGTAAGAGATCCTCCCAAGAACTGCAGCGTTCCGGGCTCTGTCAGCCTGATGTTTTCCCTGCCTCCGCCCGCTGCCACGCTCTTTATTTTCTGGTCCATGAGCGTCATGAAGGACTCGGCGTTTTCCAGCAGAGTGGTGTCCCTGCTTTTCTGTATGAGCGGGATGCCCCAGAAATAAACAGACCCTACTACCCCGATAAGTATGCCGGATATGAGAATTGCCGAAACAGCTTCCTGACCTTTCATCATAATTAACATATCTTTCTGGCTGATATATAAATGTAACCCGACGCGCGATCTTGCTCTCTATTATAATGGCAGGAGTCTGGGCGATATCGAAGTTGTCGGAATCGTCTTGCCGGCTACTTATTATGGAGCTTTTGAGGCTGGGGAGTTAAGAAAGGCTGCAGAAGTTCTGCTGCGCGAACTGGCTAAAAGCTAGTCTTTTGATCTGGAGAACTCCGCGAAAACGAGACTTTAGTTTCTGAAATGTTCAGCGGGAGTTGCCTTGATTTATGACATCTTTGGAGATATGGATGCTCCTTTATATTTGCGTGATCCGTCGATGGAAACTTTATTTGGTGATACAGACGGGCTGTATTTCTTAAAACAAGGGCTTCTTATTGCAGGCGATTTTGACAAGGCATTGCCATCAGAAACATACGCAAAAAGGTATTGCGAATTATACACAGCAGTTCAAGAAAATCTGGAATCATTTGTAGTGAGGCCTGTAGGACATTAAATGCTCGGCGCCAGCGGCCTTCTTGCTGCCATTGGCCTGCCCATAGGCCTCGCGGCGGCCATAGGCCTTCTTGGAGCTGATGCCAAAAGCGCATTTATGCGCTTCTCCAGGCGGTCCAGCTTGGTCTGCATCTCTGTGTTCTGCTCCGGCTGCTGGCTTTCATTTTCGGCCATTTCTATCTTGCTGGTGAATTCGTCCAGCTTGCTGATGGACTTCCCGACGGTCTCGGATAGCTCCCCGACACGCTTGATCATTTCCGAGTTTATGCGGACAACGTCATCGACTATTTGCTGGTTCATCTTGACTATGTCGATGAGCTCCTTCATGATCTCATTGCTGGTGCCGGACTTTTCAAGCCGCTCAAGCCGCTTCTCCATCCTTCTGATGGGGCTGAGCGGCACCAGTTCGTATTCTTCTTCTGACATAGAAATCCCTTATAGACCTTTATTTGTCAGAGGTGCTATAAAAAGATTTTTTGCCTAATCAAACTCAGTCGATGAGATTATTGTTTTTCAGGTCTTCTAGGATAAGCTTATCAACGGGCGCTATAGTGCCTTCCGGCTTCCCATGCGCCTGCGCCTTGAAAGTGCCATAATATTCCATGCTTTCTGGCAGAATATCGACAGAAAGCTCTTCCTTAACCTCTCGGATTAATCCCTGCTCGTCGGTCTCACCGGGCTCCTTCAAATTTTATAACCGGTTCCATCAAAACGATTAATTAAGAAAGAATTAAAAAGAAGGAGGCTTACTCCATGTCTCCCATGCCAGGCGGCATTCCGCCACCACCGTGGCCCCCGCCCTTGCTCTGGATGACGTCGTCGATGCGGAGTATCATCTCAGCGGCCTCGCTGGCGGATTTTATGGCCTGCGTTTTTATCTTCAGCGGCTCTATCACGCCGTGGGATTTCATGTCCATGGTGCCGCCGTTGATCACGTCCACGCCGAAGTGGACGCCGCCTTTGTCGTGCTTGTTCCTGAGCTCGACAAGGATGTCTATGGAATCCTTTCCTGTTGATTCTGCCAGTGTGCGCGGAATTATCTCTATCGCCTCTGCAAATGCGTTTATCGCAAGCTGTTCCTTGCCGCCGACGCTCTCTGCGAATTCCCTGAGACCTCTTGCGATTTCGATCTCTATAGAACCGCCGCCTGTGACAACTTTCCCGATTTCAAGAGCTGCCGCGACTCCGAGAACCGCGTCGTCCATGGCGCGCTTCGCCTCGTCAACGACGTGCTCCGTGCCGCCCCTGACGAATATCGAGACAGCCTTCGGGTTCTTGCAGTCCCTTACAAAAATCATGTCTTCGCCGGCTATCTTCATCTCCTCTACAAGCCCTGCATAGCCGAGGTCGTCCTTGGAAAACTCGTCAAGGCTCGTCGCGATCTTTGCCCCTGTTGCCTTTGCCAGCTTTTCCATGTCGCTTTTCTTCACCCTGCGCGCGGCTAAGATGCCGTTCTTCGCGAGATAGTGCTGTGCAAGGTCCTCTATGCCTTTCTGGCAGAACATGACATTGCAGCCTGATGCAGAAACTTTCGCAGCCATGTCTTTCAGCATCTTGGATTCCTGCTCGATGTATTCCTGAAGCTGGCTTGGGTTCGTTATCCTGATCTCGGCGCTCGTCTCTGTCTCCTTCACTTCCAGCGCGACGTCGATCAGCGCGATTTTCGCGTCCTTGAGCTTCTTCGGCATGTTCGGATGCACGACTTCCTTGTCTATGATTATTCCCCGGATGAGCTCCGTGTCGTCCAGAGACCCGCCCTGCTTCTTTTCTATCTTGATGTTGTCCTTGAACACGAACACTTTGCCGTTTTCCGTTGTGGTGACGGTCTTCACGGCCTCTACTGCCAGCTTCGCGAGGCTTTCCTTCGCAGACTCGCCGCTTTTGCCTGTCATGGCGGTCATGGCTATCTTTTCGAGCATGTCAGTGTTCTCGATCGTTATCTTTTCCGCCTGCTTTTCCAGGATCTCGAGCGCCTTGTTCTTTGCCAGCCTGTATCCGCGGATTATCACTGTAGGATGGACGTCCTGTTCTATGAGGCCTTCTGCCTTCTTCAGCAGTTCGCCAGTGATCACGACAGCAGTGGTAGTGCCGTCGCCGACCTCGTCTTCCTGGGTCTTTGCGACCTCTACCATCATCTTTGCGGCAGGGTGCTCTATTTCCATTTCGTCCAGTATAGTGGCGCCGTCGTTGGTTATTGTCACGTCGCCTATAGAATCAACAAGCATCTTGTCCATGCCCTTCGGCCCGAGAGTCGTTCTCACGGTCTCCGCAACCGCCTTTGCTGCAGCGATGTTCCTCGACTGCGCGTCCTTTCCCGTGCTCCTGAAAGTTCCCTCAGGCAAAATGAATATCGGCTGTCCGCCAAGTTGTGCTACCATATTTTTCATCCTCCAATCTTATTTTTTAAAAATTATCAGTTTTTCTTTCTAACGATTTTATGCAACGTCATTTGCGTCATTTCCAGTCATTCTTCCACCTTTTCAAAACCTGTGCATGAAAGTATACAGAATAAGAGTATGATGAAAATCTTTATAAGCCTTTCCAGAAAGCATTGGCTAGCCGTTCCTGATGAGCTTTCTGATGTCCCTCATGGAGCAGTCCATGAAGTCTTTTTCATTTATCGTCGGGACTTCCAGCTCTGCTTCTTCCCTTGTGACGGCAATCAGGGGCTTTCGTGAGAGCTGCGAAAAATTCATCATGTCCCCTACCATGCGCTCGAGCTTTTCCGCCTTTTCTTCTGCTTCGGAAAGCACCAGCAGCCCGTCGTTCTTTGCGATGATGTTGAAAGGGGCGCTATACACGGAAGCGGTATCGAATCCGATCGAGCGGAAATGCCTTGAGACGGAAATCTCGAAGCGCCCTCTGGGCATGTTCTCTGCGGGGTCTTTTTTTGTCTCGAAGGACAGCGGCACAGATACAGGCCCTAAAAACTTTTCCACGGCCTCTACAATCTCAAGGGACGCCTTTTTATTGGCCCTCTCGTGCTCGTAGATTGTTTTCTTGGTCGTGCCCGCTTTTATTGCCAGCTCGCTTTGGGTCATTCCGCTTGCATGTCTTTTTTCCCTGAGGAGCGTGGCATCGATCTCGGCGAACAGGCCGCCGCGCGCCCTTGCTATCAGCGGCTCGGTTTCTTCCATGAAGAAGTTCTCCAGCGCGCTCGTCGATATTGTGGGAATATCAAACCTGTGATATATCACGTCTTCGTCAAGCCGTTCTCTTCTCGTCCTCTCGCCTGCTATGATAGCAGTGGCTTCGAGATTCGCCGCTATGGTCTTCAGGCTGTTCGCTTGTTCCTCTTGTATGGAATCGACATTGCTGAGGACCTTGAGCAGCACGATTTTCCTGCCTTTTTTCGCCGCTATGTCAAAGCATCCGAAATAGCTGCAATGCTCGTATCCCGCGGTTTCAAGCATGCTTTCCGCAAGCTTCACAACGTCTCTCATGCAAATAAAGTCGCTGGAAAGATTCTTATAGCTAAATTAAATCGATTTTAAAAGATGCATCCGCTGATATTAGTAATCTTTTGATCAAACTCGCTGATATTAGTAATCTTTTGATCAAACTTTTAGTAAAAGTTTGGGCCAGTGGCTTAGTGGTAGGGCACCAGTCTTATATGACCTTTGCAGATCCGGAAGGCTCTGCATCGCATCGAGGCCAACTGGAGATCTGATAAAAGAATTTATCTGACCAGAAGTCGAGAGTTCGATCCTCTCCTGGCCCATTTTTTAATTTGTCTTCGCAGAAAAAAATGGATTGATGCAGAAAGCCCCGAAATTAAAGGAAAAATTGCATTAACTATATATATGAAGCGCCAACATTAATTAATTATAAAGATATTTTGGTGATTCAAATGGCAGCAAAAAGAAAAGCAGCAAAAAAGAAAAGATAAATAGAGAGTATTTTCATTTTAATGATTTTGGTTTAAGTTATTTTCTTTTTCTTCTAATTTTCATAACATCTTAGTTGATATATTGCGGAATTTTTCATCCTGCAGGGCATAAAGGCATCTCATTTCCTAAGAGTATGGCACTAATTTTAATGTGTCACCAAGAAACTGCCTCCAGAAACATCCGTCCAGCTTATCTATATGCCCCTTTGATCATCCGTGATAAACAGTCTTCTCGTTCTTGAATTTCATGTCAGTCCAGTTTTCTGACATTTTCTTGCAAAGTGCGCCGAGTTCCTGGCCAAGCCCGTTGTTCCACAGGTCCCATGTCTTCTTTATCCATGCTGCCGTCTTTTTTTCGTCGGGCCGCACGGTAAGCATGTGGTTCTCCCATTTCAGTACCTGGACTCTCTTGTAAATCTGGAAAAGGCGCTCTCTTTCTTTCTCCGTCACCATGTCCTGCTCGAACAGGCAGGAGAATGTCTCGGCCCCGCCTATGATGGGTTCGATTATCTTTTCGGAAAATGAGAAAATCCTGTCGGAAATCTCCATTCTTATCTGGTCTATGACTTTTTCGTTGGTGTCAATGTCGATTTTGAACGTGTCCTTGAGCTCCTGCAATTGCGGAAGCTTGAATTTGTCCTGCATTTTTTTGTAATGCTCGAGGGCGTTCTGCATTCCTATCAGTAGAGAGTATGTCTCCAAACTATAAATGGGCATCGCCACCCAAAATCAAGCTAAAAAGTCACGAGTCCAAAAAATAAGCATGAAATTAGTGGTGAAAATAGGCGGCTCTTTGTGCATAGACGAGAATGGCCCGAATATCTCATATTTTTCAAAACTCATCCCGGTCCTGAAAAAGCTGAAAAAAGAGCACCAGCTCATCGTTGTGATAGGTGGAGGAAAATTCATCAGAAAATACTACAAATCCATAGAGAAGTTCCAGATTTCCCACGACAAAATGGAATGGATAGCAATCGACCTGCTGAAAGTTAATGTCCGTTTCCTCGCGTATCTGCTGGACACGAAGCCGATTTTCTCGCTGGAAGAGCTCAACAGCAGAAGCGAAGGCGTCATTTCTGGTATCGTCCCTGGCAGGAGCACCGACGCCAACGCAGCCCTCGCAGCCGCAAAAATAAAGGCGGGTTTGCTTGTCAAGTTGACAAATGTCGATGGCATTTACACGGCAGATCCGAGAAAGGCTAAATCAGCAAAAAAGATCGACGCATTGCCATTTTCTGAACTGAAAAAATACGCGGTCAGCGGCAAGCCCGGCTCTTATGGCATCCTCGACAAGCTCGCAATGGAAACCATAGTGAAGAATAAAATAAGGACAGTCGTCATGTCCGGGAAAGAACCGAAAGATCTGCTCAGGTTAATACAGGGCAAAAAAACAGGCACGCTTGTATCTTAGCTGATTTTTGATTCCTAATATTTTGATGAAACTTTTGTAAAAGTTTCTCATAGGAACGGCAATGTCCCGTTGAAGACCACGAACCACATCCCAGCTATCCAAGCCACCACAGCGCCGAATACGATGCATTTCTCCTCTACCGAGAGTTCCATAATGTTATATCGTCAGTCGCCGTTTATAAAGTTTTTAGCGAAGATGTTTTTGCCATAATATTTTGATCAAACTTTTGTTTTTGCCATAATAATATTTTGATCAAACTTTTGTAAAAGTTTGGGCTTGTGGTCTAGCGGTATGAGTTGGACGCTCTGGCGTCTTGCGACTAAACGTTTCCCTCACACGGAAAAGGCTGGCGGTTCGACTCCGCCCGAGCCCATTTCATTTCTTCTCTATAATATGCCTTGTGAGTTTGTCTTTCCAGATATGATATATTGTATTGTATCTCCAGTTATCGCCAAGGATAAAATTGACCTTAAAGTTCATGTAAGTTGCGTCCAGCTTTTCCGGTGCAACATGCCCTTTTAATCCTGGAAATGGGTCTGTGTGAAATTCATAGATAATATGGCTGTCAGAAACATCGGTAAATGCAATATCGAGACCAATGGCAGAATCTCGCCTTCCTACAATCCTTGCAAATTCCTTTGGTTTTCCGAATTTAAAGCCCATTTCCATGTATGCCTTTCTCAAAGTATTTTCCATAACAGTGCGCATAACATCAAGAGAGACATCTTCACCAAAACGCTTTTTCACCTCAAGAAAATAAGCTTCATGTGCCCGGAAGAATGCCGCATTGTAGACCATATACCAGCTATCTCAAAAACACTTTTAAGCTTTCTGTTCAAGCTACAAGCATGAAAGCCACGGCAATAGCAAACGCAAACATCGCTCTTGTGAAGTACTGGGGCAAGAGGAACAAGGAACTCATCCTGCCTTTTAATTCCAGCATTTCCATGACGTGCGACGGCCTGCACACGAAAACAACGGTAGAATTCGGGGATTTTGATTCTGATTCAATAACAATCAACGACGAAGAGCTCAGAAAGGATGAAAAGGATATCATGGGTCACATAGAGCGCATCAGGAAAATGGCCGGCATTTCTGAGAAAGCAAAAATCGTTTCCGAGTCCAACTTTCCTGTTGCCGCAGGCCTTGCGTCATCCGCTTCTGGCCTGGCTGCTCTGACATTAGCCGCAAGCAAAGCAGCAGGACTTTCATTGAGCGAAAAAGAGCTTACAATTTTGGCGCGTCTTGGCTCCGGCTCGGCATCGCGTTCTATTTCAGAAGGCTTTGTTGAGTGGCATAAGGGCGAGAAAGACGATGGCTCTGATAGTTATGGCGAAAGCATAGCAAAGAAAAGTCATTGGCCAGAATTCAGGATGCTTGCCTGCATAGTCAGCGAAGCCAAGAAAGCTGTCGGCAGCCGCGCGGGCATGGCGCAGACAGTAGCCAACTGTCCGTATTATGAGGGATGGCTTAAATCAGTAAATAGCGACCTTGATGCTGTAAGAAGCGGAATTCTGGAAAAAAACTTCTCAAAAGTCGGCAGCACAGCCGAGATGAACGCATTGAAGATGCACGCAACAATGATGACCACCACGCCGCCGATAATTTACTGGCAGCCGGCAACGATTGATGTCATGCATCACATTAGTGCATGGCGCCAGGAAGGCCTTGAATCATATTTCACGATGGACGCCGGCCCGCAGGTGAAGATACTCTGCCTCGAAAAGGACATGAAAGAACTGCAAGCCCGGCTGGAAGAGCTGGATTGCATCAAGAAAACTATTGTCTGCAAGCCGGGAGACGGCGCGCAACTTTCTAATACTCACTTGTTCTGAATGTATTCATGATCAGGGTCTATGCATTCGATTTCGACGGGGTTATTGCAGACAGTGCTAAAGGGTGGGCTTTCTTTTGCAGAAAGGCATGGAAAAAATTAGGGAACAAAAAAGTTCCAAGTATTGTGGAGATTAAAAATAATAGGCCTTATATCAAGGATGCAAAAGAATCTTATGGTCTGCTAGTTTTGCTCTCAAAAAATGCAAAGATAAGCAGAGCAGCTGTCAAAAAAGAAGTCAAAGATACACAAAGAGCGAAAGAATTTTCGGAGAAGTTCTTTCTTGAAAAGAACAATTTCATAAAAGAAAATGAGAAAAAATTCTGCGAGCTTTATAGTGTTTATCCGTTCGTTGTGCCGTTTCTCAAAGACATCTTGAAAAGAGAGAAAGTCTATATAGTTACAAACAACAAAAGGAATCAGGTTCTTCTCGTATTAAAAAATACGGGAATAGAAATAAATGAAGATCTCGTTCTCGATGGATCCTCTACTCTGGACAAAAAAGCCCACATAAAAACAATAGCAGAAAAGGAGAAGATAGACACGAAGGACATAGTTTTTGTAGAGGACTCAATAGAGCATCTCATGGACGTCATGTCAACTGGAATCCAGCCTGTACTCGCTTCATGGGGCTATGTGCTGGACGAAGATATCAAACAAGCAAAAAAACTGGGTATAACAATCCTGGACAAGAACAACATTTCTTCTTTATTGACTACAGACAATCAGCAGGAAATGTTCGACATAGTCGACAAAAACAATAAAGTAATCGGCAAAGCCACGCGCAAGGAAGCCCATACAAAAGGCCTCTTGCATCGCGCCGTCCACATACTTATTGTAAATTCAAAAGGACAGATGCTCTTGCAGAAAAGAAGCATGACCAAGGACCTCTATAAAGGTTATTGGATTGACGCAACAGCAGGCCATGTAGATAGCGGGGAAAGCTACGAATCAACTGCAAGGCGCGAGCTCAAAGAAGAGCTTGGGATATCGACAAAATTAGAGACACTTTTCGACTGCAAGAAATACACAGGCAATGACAATGAAATAATACGGGTTTTCCTAGGCAAACATAGTGGTCCGTTCAAGATCAATAAAGAAGAAGTGGATTTAGTCAAGTTCTTCGAGCCGAAAACTATCCTGAAAATGATGGGAACAGAAAACTTCACGCCTGCAACATTGGCCATTTTCGAACAAATCAAGAAAGATCCAGAACTCTTAAAAAGTCTTGGTTTATCGTAAGAGTATGATAACAGTTTCTGCTCCAGGTAAATGCATAATAATCGGAGAGCACGCAGTAGTGTATGGAAAACCGGCAATAATAGCTGCAGTAGGGCTGCGTACAAGTGTCAGTTTCGAGAAATCAGGCAGCGTTACATATAGGGATAAAAGATGGGGACATGACGATACATGGCCATTGGAAGAAGTGTATGAAACTACTGAAAAAATATTGTCTCTCTGGAATTCTTGCGCAGATAAAAAAGACTTTTCAGAACTTTTTAGAAATATCAAGTCAAACCGCTACGAGAATTACAAGAAAACTGTCATAGGAATAGCATTGAAACGTCTCTCGATAAAACATGGTATTATTGTTGACATTGATTCAGAGATACCGGGAGGTTCTGGCCTCGGTTCCTCCTCCTCTTTATCGGTTTCATTGGTCAAAGGAATTGCTGCTGCTTATGATAAATCGCCTTCTTTGGAAGAAATAAACGAAATTGCATACGAGCTTGAAAAAATAATACACGGAACCCCGTCTGGCGGAGATAACTCGGCATGCTGCTTTGGAGGTCTTGTATGGTTCAGAAAGTCGCAGCCAACCAATGAAATAAGATCGTTGAAAGAGGAAATACCTTACAAACTTGAAAATTTCATTCTTGTTAATACAGGACCCCCCGAAAAGACTACAGGAGAGCTCGTTCAGCAAATAAGAAATCTTGAGGAAACGTTCAGGCAGACGCATATTGATGATCTAGAAAGATTAACACTTGAAATGCTGCAGGTGTTAAAAGCTAAAAATTACACGCGAATGAAGCAAATTATAAACGAGGCGCAGAAAAATCTCGCAGAATTGACAGTTTCAACGCCCGGTATAGATAATTTATGCAGTTCTATTAGAGAATTAGGCGGTGCAGCCAAACTCTGTGGTGCAGGCGGCGGCGGGATAGTTTTGTGCTGGCACGAGGATGTAAATAAACTGAAAAAACAAATAAGGCTTCTTGGATTTGAGCCGCTTGAAGTTGATCTGGCGGTTGAAGGCGTAAGAGTTGATTAAATGACAAAATATTCAGCCCCTGGAAAGCTCTTCATCTCGGGAGAATGGGCAATTCTCGAGGTAGGCAATTTTGGCCTTGTCGCCGCTGTGAATAATCGTGTTCATGTTTCTGTCGAGGCTTTGTCAGGATATGATGGCGTCTCCGTCACAGCGGAAGAATTCAAGATCCATGACGCAAGAGCCAAGCTCATCAACGGCAAGCTGAATTTTATGAACCTTGACGACAAGTCAAAAGATACATTAAAGCTCTTGTCAATGGCATTGGAAACAGCCATGAGATTCGCGGAAGAAAAAGGCCATGAATTCAAGCCGTTCAAGGTTTCCGCATCAAGCAAGGATACGCAGTTTGAAGTGAATAGCGAGCTGAAGAAAGTGGGATTCGGCTCTTCTGCGGCTGTCGTTGTAGCAAGCATAGCGGCTGTCTTGGATTTCCTAGGATGCAAATCGACAAAGGAAGAGCTATACAAGCTCTCCACTATTGCCCACTATTTCGCGCAGGGAAAAGTAGGCTCTGCTTTCGACGTTGCAGCTTCTACGTATGGTGGGCTTTTTGTCTATTCGCGATTTGATCCCGACTGGCTGGTGAAAAAAGCAGAAGCAGGCGAGAAGCTTTCTGATATATTGAACGAAAAGTGGCCGGGCCTTTGCATAGAAGAAATCGAAATCCCGGAAGATTTCAGGCTGCTTGTCGGCTGGACAGGAGATTCCGCCTCGACGAGCGCGATGATAAAGCAGATGAACGAATTCAAGGCAAAGGACAGCAAAGAATACTTTCGCTTGTACAATGAAATAGCTCTTATAGCAAAAAAAGCCATCATTGCATTCAAGAAAAAAGACCAGAATAGTTTCATACTTCACCTGCTTGAAAATGAGAATGCCCTTGCCGATCTTGGAAAAGCAAGCGGCGTCAATATAGAAACACCTGAACTGAGAACGCTTTCGGATCTTGCAGCTGACTGCGGCGGAGCTGGTAAGCTTTCTGGAGCAGGCGGCGGAGACTGCGGCATAGGTGTATGTTTCGACAAAGCGATTGCAAAGGATATCGAGATGAAATGGAAAGAGGCCGGATTCAAAACTCTTGACGTGACAATAGACAAAGAAGGCGTGAGAAAAGAAGCATGACTCTGATTTTTAACCTTTTCCATCCCAATTTTACTTATGGAACAAGTGATTCTTGTCGATCCGATGGACAATGAAATTGGTTTTGAGGAGAAGCTAGAGTGCCACAAGATTCCAGTGAAGCTCCACAGGGCGATTTCTATATTCATTTTCAACGACAAGAACCAGCTGCTGATAACGAAGCGTGAAAAAGCAAAGTATCATTGGCCTGGATTCTGGTCGAACACGTGCTGCAGCCATCCAAGGAAGAGCGAGCCGCCAGAACTGGCTGCAAAACGCAGGCTGGAGGAAGAGCTCGGCTTCTCTTGCGATCTTGAGTTCCTGTTCAAGTTCATCTACAAGGCTGATTATGACAACACATGGGGCGAGCACGAGCTGGACCATGTTTTTGCCGGCAGATATGCAGGCCCTATCCACCCGAATCCGTCTGAAATAGGCGACTTGAAGTACGTGGATCTGGACCAGCTTAAGCGCGATGTAAAAGAACATCCCGGGAGCTATACGCCATGGTTCAAGATATGCCTGCCGCGCGTTCTCGAGCACATGGAGAAGAAGTGAATGCCGCTTGACGACAAGGACGAGCTTTTTATCGTAGTCGATAAGAATGACGAGGTTCTCGGCACAGCAACACGCAAGGAATGCCACTCTAACAGGGACCTGATACATAGAGGAATTTATGTTGTTGTTTCTGATTCAAAAGGAAGAATTCTTCTCCAGAAAAGAAGCATGAAAAAAGACCTCGGCCCGGGGTTGTGGGGGATATCGGTGGGCGGCCATTGCTCGCCAGGCGAAAGCTACGAAGATACGGCAAAGCGGGAGATGATGGAAGAGCTTGGGTTATCTTTGAAGATTAAAAAAATAGGGAAGCTTCTCGAAAGAAAGAAGATAGAATCAGAGTACAACACGGTGTTTTCAGCTGTAATTGGAAAAGAAAAAATAAAATTCGACAAGGACGAGATAGATGAAGTGAAATTTTGCACCGAATCGGAAATAAGGAAAATGGCGAAGAGTGCATTTACTGGGTCTTTATGGATGGTAATGAATTTTTACCTAAATTCAAAAAAATAGCTATTCCTGCTCTTGCGGGCGCTCGCGGTAAGCGCGCTGTACAGGTCCCCTGGCCTGGATTTTCCTGTTCCTTGTTATGTAGCCGGCTATCTTGTTCCTGTTGCGCTTTGAAATCTTGAACCCGAAGGCGTTCAGGTCGGTTTTTGTCGCTTCGAAATCAATGCTGAACATCCCGGGATTGGTTTTCCAAAGCTCCTGCCCGACGCTCTTGATGTCTTTCGTTCGTATTCTTCCCATAGTTCTCATCTCAAGCAGGAATGCTTTTATAGCTTCTGGAAATGATTTACACTATGAAAGCCTTCGTCGCGCGCGCGCCTCTGGGGATTTTCGCGTTTTCCGAGGACGGGCAGCTGCTTGCGTATAAGATCGCTGCTTCTGTAGATGAGGGGATAGAGCTTGTCATGGGGAAACAAGATCCTCTTGCAGGCGAGCTTTCCGGCTATGAGATTGAAGAAAACGAGTCTTCATACAGGATTCTGAGAAAGCAGTTCAGGAAGCTTGCTCTGGAGCTTGGTGGAAAGAACGAGGAACAGCTGAATGCCTTTCTCAGCGAGTTTGGAATAAAGTACTCAATGTCCTTCCTCTCCACTGCTGTCACAAGGGACAAGCTTCTGCTCCAGGCAACGAACGCCATGGACGACATGACAAGGATAACTAACATATACGCGGAACGCTTGTGGGAGTGGTTTTCGCTCCATTACCCCGAAGCCAACAGGAAAGATATTGTGGAGAACGTGGCGAAATACGGGAACAGGAAGAATTTCCATAAATTTTCTTCAAGCCTCGGCATCGAGCTGAAGGAAGAGGACGAAAAAATATTGAAGTCGTATGCGATGATGATAAAGTCAACGCTTGAAGAGAAAAAAAAGCTCGAACGTTATGTTGCAACGACCGCAAAAGAAATAATGCCAAATTTCTCGAGCCTTGTCGATCCGCTGCTCGCTGCCCGCTTCCTGTCGCTGGCGGGCTCGCTGGAGCGTCTCGCCAGGATGCCGGCTTCGACCATCCAGCTGCTTGGCGCGGAGAAGGCGCTGTTCCGGCATCTGAAGCAGCAGGGGAAGAGCCCGAAGTTCGGCCTGATATTCCAGGACGGCCGCATCCAGTCGGCTCCGGAGCAGAAGCGCGGGAAGATAGCCCGCGTGATTTCATCGAAGCTGATGCAGGCTGCCAGGATAGACTTCTACTCGCGGAGGACGGAACCCAGGCTTAAAGAAGAGCTCGACGCGGAGATGAAGAAAGTATGAAATGCAAAAAAATCACGAGCATTTCTTTTCAATACCTTCGGTGATTAAAAATGACAATGAAAGAGATATTTCCGGGAGTATGGAGGGAAGGAAAGAAGCTATACACGGAAAACGCGGTTCCCGGCAGGAAAGTTTACAACGAAAAGCTTCTCAAAGACAAAAATAAAGAATTCCGCGAATGGGCTCCTGAAAGAAGCAAGCTTGGCGCTGCAATTGCGAATAACCTCAGGAATTTCTCGTTCGGCAGGAATTCAAAGGTGCTTTATTTGGGCGCAAGCACCGGCACAACAGTGAGCCACGTGAGCGACATCTGCGCCGAGGGGATAATTTATGCCATTGAGTTCTCCGAGCGCGTCTTTCACAGCCTGCTTGACCTGGCAAGGCCGAGGAAAAATATAGTTCCTGTTATGTCCGACGCAAGGAAATTCGAGCGCTATCGCTGGATCGAGGAAGTTGATATTGTATTTTGTGACATCTCGCAGCCAGATGAAACCGAGATTGCGATCAGGAACGCGAAAGAATTCCTGAAGAAAGGCGGCATCCTGATGGTTTCGATAAAATCGCAGAGCATCGACGTCACGAAAAAATCAAAGCAGGTCTATGAAGAGGAAAGGAAGAAGATCGAGAAAGCCGGCTTTGATGTGATAGAAGTCATCGACCTCGAACCTTTCGAGAAGAACCATGCGCTGATAGTTGCTAGGATGTAAGTTCAATAAGTCTTTCCCTGAATTTTTCCCAGTCTTTTTCTGCTATCTTCGCGCCGGCAGCTGCCTCGTGCCCGCCTGCCGAGGCTTTCAGTCCTTCTGCAGCCTCCTTCAGGAGCAATCCAAGATTATACCGCTTGCTCTGGTTCCTCGCGGATACGTCGATCCACGATGTCACCTTTTCATAGACCATCACTATCTTGTCCCTGTGCTTCTCGCTGAGCATCGTGGATACAGGAGAGCGCAGGTTGTACTTCGAGGAGAATTTGTAGAATATTATGTCGCCTATTTTTTCCGTCTTTGTGTCGAGCTCCTGCCTTATCTGCACCAGCTCGTTCTCCACTTCCTGGTACGCGGAAACGAGCTTGCCGCCGTTTTTCGCGTCAAAATCATAGGGGTCTTTCATCTCCGTGAAAAGCGTGACCAGCTGCTCCATGCTCAGCTGCTTCGAGGCTTTTGCAGACGATATCATGTCGGCCAGCCTGCCTAGATGGCTGTCGTATAGCTTGCTCTCTTTTATTTCATATTTCTTCCTGATCTCCTCGACAATATCCTGGGAATCGTCGAGGTTGTAGTCCGCTATCATCCCTACTGCGGCGACCCACATGCTGTCTGACATGTCCGTGACCTGAGAAAGCAGCTTGTACGCGAGATACGTTGCTGATTGGTAGATGCCCTTGTTCTTCAGGCGCGGGTTCATGTGTACTATGTGCTTGCTGTTCATGTCCTTTGTGATCTGGTGGTGGTCTATTATGAGCATCTCGCACAGTCCGCCGAGCTTTTTCATGAATCCCTGCTCCTGGTCTATTGCCATGTCCAGGAATATTATCTTTGTAGGAACAGTCGTTTGTATCTTCCTGATAAGGCTGTCCTCTGGCGGCATGGGCTGCGATATTACGAAAGGTTTCCCGCAGCCTTTTTTTTCCAGGTACTTCTCGACGAGCGCGCATGAGCACACGCCGTCTGCGTCGTTGTTGAAAACTATGACTACGCCATCCTTCTCCGTTATGTCCTGCAGGAACTGCTTTGCGCTGTTTTCAGGGTTCATTGCTATCACGTGATCGATGAATTAGAGATCGGTAACTTTCAAAGAAAATTACTTAAGCTGGATAAAGGCAAATCCTACTTTGTCGCCCTCAAAATCAATAACAGATACCGGCTTGTCTATCTTGTCGAATTTTATCTGCTCAGCTCCGACTTTTTCCATGATCTCCTTGACGTATTTCTCGAATCTCTTGTTGTCGAGGTAGAGTATTATCTTGTCCGAAACAACGAGCTTCTTTTCCCTCCTGTAGGCCTGCACTTCCCTCAGGAGCTCCCTCAGCATGGCCTCTTCCTTCAGCTCCTCGTCCATTTCTGTGTTGAGATAGATTATGTACCCTTCCATTGTCTTGTTCGGCAGCTTGAAGTTCTCGCCGAACACGACTTCCTTCACGTTGCAGAGTTTTTTCAGTATATCGGACATGTTTTCTGCTATGTTCTTCATCCTGTTGTCGCCTGATATGTAAAGCTCCTTGAGAGGCCACCTGAGCTTTATTTTCTGCTCTTTCCTTATAGTGTTGGCCGCCTCTACTATTTTCAGCGCCATTTCCATGGAGTATTCGAGCTTCTCATTCAGGTATTCCTCCTTGGTTGCAGGCCATTTCTGCAGATGCACGGACCTTTTTGTCATGTCATGGTAGATGTGCTCGCTGATGAATGGCATCATGGGCGCCATGAGCCGCGCAAGGCTCTCGAATACAGCAGTCAGCGTGAAATCCACCGCCTCGTCGTTCCGGTCCCTCACGAGTTTTATGTACGTCCTCGAGAAGTCTTGCACGACGAAATCCATCATTTCTCTGGAGACGATGTGGAAGTTGAATTTCTCCATGTTGCTGGTCGAGGATATCACGAGCGAGTTGATCTTCGAGAGTATCCATTTGTCTTCTATCCTCAGCTCCTTCTTCTTTTTCGAGATCTTCGAGTAGGTCTTGAAATAATTGTAAGTGTTCCAGAGTATGTTGATCTGCCTGCCCAGGTCTTCCGCGTTCCTGAAGGAGAATTTCTGCGTTTCCCACGGTGCGACATCGTAGCATATGTAGAGCCGGAGCAAGTCTGCGCCGAGCTTTTCATAAGCGTCATTGGCATCCACTACGTTCCCGAGGCTTTTCGACATCTTTTCCCCTTTTTCGTCAAGCGTCCAGCCGTTCAGGCAGGCCGTCTTGTATGGCAGCTCGTCGAAAGTTGCGAATCCGCATACCATGAGCGTATTGAACCATGCCCTCACCTGGTCCTGGCTCTCGTCGACAAGATCCACTTTCCACAATCTCTCGAACAGCTCCTTGTTCTTGAAAGGATATCCCAGCGAAGCCCAGGGCGCGATGCCCGAGTCGAACCATACGTCCATGATGTCCTTTTCCCTCGACATCTCCTTGCCGCACTCGCATCTTATCTTTACCTTGTCGACGAAGTTCTTGTGCAGGTCGAAATCCTTTGGCAGCTTCTCTGTCGCGAACTCCCTCAGCTCTTCTGACGAGCCTATGACTTTCTTTGTGCCGCACTCGCACGTCCATATAGGGAGAGGGATGCCCCAGAATCTTTGCCTTGTGACCGCCCAGTCGGGCGCTTCTGTTATCACTGTATGATACCGCTCGCGCGCGAATTCCGGCAGCCATGCGACTTCCTTGTTCGCTTTTATTATCCTGTTCCGGAGAATGTCCAGCTTCAGGAACCACTGCCTGCTCATCCTGTATATCAGGGGCGTCTTGCAGCGCCAGCACAGCGGGTACGAGTGCACGAGCTTCCCGGAGTGGAATATCTTTCCCTCGTTCTTCAGGTCCTCGATTATCAGCGGGTCGGCTTTCTTGACGAATATCCCTGCGTATTTTCCCGCGTCCTGCGTGAGGCGGCCTTTCTCGTCCACCGGCGATATCTCCGGGAGATTGTAGTGCTTGCCGAGCCTGTTGTCGACTTCCCCGTGGCCCGGCGCTATATGGACGAGGCCTGTTCCTATGTCCATGGTAACTATGTGCCCGAACTCTTCCTGCGCGTCTGTCTCGCCTTTTATCATGGCTTTGCTTGCCACGCGCTTCTTCATCACGGGGACAGAAAGCAGGACATGATGCGAGTTCGTGTTTTTCGCTATTTCCTTTTGCGATTCCATGTCGAGCAAGGGCTCGTATTTCAGTCCTGCAAGCTTTTTGCCCTGTATTTTTTCAAGAATCTTGTATTTTTTTCCGAGGCTGTCCAGCTCTTCCAGCCTCTTCTCTGCTATGACTAGTTCCTCGTTTTCGCATTCCACTTTTACGTACATCTCGTCCGGATGGACTGCTATAGCCGCATTGGCCGGCAGCGTCCATGGAGTTGTCGTGAAGACCAGCATGTACGTGTTTGTGCCGGTCAGGTGAAACTTGGCGATTATGGATGGATCCTCCACGTTCTTGTAGGATTCGCTGGCTTCTATTCCTGCCAGCACGGTCTCGCAGTGCGGGCACCAGAACCCGGACCTGTAACCCTCCACAAATAAGCCTTTCTCGAACCATTTTTTGATGGTCCACCAGCCGGATTCAAGATAATAATTTTCCGATGTCAGGTACGGGTCAAGCCAGCCGCGCCACGCCGCAACCTTCTTGTAGAAATTGAGCCACACGGGCTCGTTGCCCTTTGCGAATTTCTTGCACGCGTCTATGAATTTATCGACTCCGACTTTCTCTTCTATGTCGGTCTTTGATTTTATGCCGAGTTCCTTCTCGACCTTGTTTTCTATGGGAAGCCCGCCGCAGTCGAATCCAGGCTGGAACCACACGGAAAAGCCCTGCATGTGCTTGAATTTTCCCCAGATGTCCTTGAAGACGGTGGTCTTCGCGTGGCCCACATGCGGCACTCCATTGACATAAGGCGGGCCGTCAAGGAGGTAGAACTTATCCTTCTTCGGGTCCATCTTCACGATTTTCTCGGCGACTTTCTTCTCCTGCCAGAGCTTCTGCACATGCGCCTCTATCTGTTTCGGGTCGTAAGTCATTCAATCACCGCAGGTGTTGAAAGAAAATGCTAAGTTATTGTGGCACTTCATGATAATACTCTTCTGCTGGTAAATTTATTAGCGTTGCTTTGGGACTAAGAGCTCTCTTCTTTTTGAAAGCCTATGCTCGATTTCTATTACTGGGATAACAAATCCAGGGTTGCTAGCAGAGGGTTTAGGTGAGTAAAATTTGCCATCACCTTTCTTAAATACGTCTAGTAGCTTCCGCTCCCCGTCTTCTGAATAGACTACAAATCTACCTAAGTAGTTTTCTGCAATTTGTCTGTACATATTTTTCACCTCTTCTCGCTTTTCTGAAATTCTCTTAGTATAGTAACGTATCCATGATTGCTGAAATATCCGCAAGCCGTTTTTCTCGGCACATCAAGATATTCAACAACAGGAAGTAGGAATTGCCCAGCTTCAACTACCCACCTGCCATTTTCCTTATGCACCACGAACTTTCCAAGACTTTCTTTTCTATCGCCACTTGCATATATGGTCATTTCTTTCCTCTCGAAAAAAGGCAAGTTAAATGACATATTTTACACCTTACACCTCGTTCTATATTCTGATGTCCCTGCATGAAATTTTTTGAAAGAGGAAAAAGCAGGGTCAGGTTATCGCTAGATTAAGCAATAATCTGGCTAAGGCTGAGGACGAGTATTTCTGCAGATGATACGGTCTTCAGCGCTTGTGTCATAAAGCTTATCTAGCATGCTAGAATTTATAAGCTTTCCATCGCGAATGGATTACCATGGATTGCGAGCTCTGCGGCAGGCGAGCGGAAGGAAAAGCCAGGATTGAAGGCACTGTTGTTTCTGTGTGCGGCGCTTGCGCGAGATTCGGCGAGGCGATTTACGAGGCGAAGCCCGTGAAGATTCCCGACAAGCCGAGATACAGGCAGCCCGAAGAAGTGTATTTTGTGGATAATCTTGCTGCTGTCGTAAAGAACGCAAGGGAAGACATGAACTTGGCAAGAGAAGAGCTTGCAGAGAGAATCAAGGAAAAATCTTCTGTCATCGAAAGAATTGAAAAAGGCATGCGCCCAGAGAAGCACGTCGTGGAGAAGCTTGAGCGCGTTATTGGTGTTAGGTTGATATCGTCCGCCGAGGCTGAAAAGACGATAATCGAGAAAAAATCATCAGAGCCCCTGACGCTGGGCGACGTGGTCACGATAAAGAAGAAAAAGAAGTATAGTGAAGCAAATAAATAACCTGGATATTATGCATTTGCTTCGCATATAGCAAACAAGGAAGTAATACCTGCTTATTTCCTTGTATTGCTATAATCTTTTATAAGTTCTTTCTGTCATATTTCAATTGGCCATTATGAGCTTCTGAAGGAAGCTGTGACTTGGTTATGGCCGCTGTAGTGTAGATGGGCATTCAGTTGAAGCTCTGCACATTGGTAACATGCGGGACTGTGGATCCCTCGTCTCGGGTTCGAATCCCGACAGCGGCCTCCTTTTTATGAATTTTATCAGTTTCTTTCTTTTATGTGGCATAGCCATATTTGGTACAATAAATTTACTTACAAGAAAATAGTTCTTTCTTGAGACAAGGAATTCAAAGTTATATGCTGTTAGAAAATAGTATTTACCTTGAGGCATTAGCTTCCATCTCTGGTCCCTAATTATATTTGAAGAACAGCAGAAAATTTTATTAACCGCTTTTTGTAATTCATATTGTGGTTTAGAACTACAAATCCTAATAGCACATTGTGGATATTCAGGGCGTTTTATTCTTACATCTCCATCACCATCTATTACACCGGCTAAATATGCTCCAAAGAATTGTAAATTTTCTAAGCACCAAATTGGTGGCTTTGGCGGATCAGAAAAATTTATGTCAAGTTTCTCGAATACAGGTAACAGCCTTTTTACACTAATTTGAAAATGCGTATAGCCCCTTTTATCCTTGAACAAACTGTTAGATCGGAACAACTTGTTTTTAGAAATTTTCCTAAACTTTTTGATCATAGGCAAAGAAGTAACAACGCCAACTTTAACATAGTACCTAGTGATTTTTACACGTTTTACATATTGTTTCTTCAAGTAACCGTCTGTTTGGGCAACACCAACCCAATAAGCTAAATCAGCAGAAGGTTTAATTTTACTATTCAGTTCATCATATTTACTATAGTGCATTATTTTGATGTATTTTCATGGCTTTTATTCATGAGCCGGGCGGACACTTATCATGAGAAGTGATCATTCAGTTCTCTTTATCACGTGCCATCCGAATTCAGTCTTCACAGGGCCTGAAAGCTGCCCTTTCTCGAGTTCGAATGCTGCCTTCTCGAAAGGCTTCACCATCATCCCGCGGCCGAATGTTCCGAGGTCGCCGCCTACTTTGCATGACGGGCACATGGATTTCTGCTGGGCCAAAGCTGAAAAGCTGGTGCCATGGTGCAGGTCCTCTATTATTTCCTGGATTTCCTGCTCCGTCTTGACTAGGATATGGGAGCACCTTATTTTGTCCGGCATAGTTTTTCTCTTCCCGTAAAATATTTAAAACTGCGCTGAATCGATGTAATTATCGTGCAATTTCCAGTGAACGAGCTCTGACTTTCTTCTTTTTACCTCCTCCCCATTCATTTTTACGAGAAACCCCGGTTTGTTGGACGTATCAATATATACTACATATAACCAGAAATTTGGTTGCTTGTAAACGGCTTCTATATTCTGACACGTAAGGATTATCGGCATGCCATCGTTTCTTTTTGCCCTTACTTCTATTTGTCTGTCCCCGGAAATTATGTCGAAACCCTCGTTGGTGGCTATATGCGGGCTTCGACCCTGCTGGATTTCATGTTCTATGGAGAATTTTAGAGCTTCCTTTTCAATTAGGTCTTTGTGCATTGTAATACCTCCCACAAATATGTGTATGTCATCGGCAAGCAGCCAAGTTTCGGAAATCTTGTCTTGGTTTTCTATGTATTTAAGCAAATCGCAAGTGCAGAAGATATAGTATGCAAAAAAATTGCATAGGAATATTTGCATTTGGCTATATTTTAACCTGAAAATTGCCCATAAAGTAGCAAGAATTTTTAAAAATGCTAAAACGGCAGCAGGTACCCGAAGAAATGCAGCACAAGCGCGATCACGACTATCAGTATGATGACTACTATGATGTTCTTTATTAGCTTCAGTCCCAAGATCACCACGACTATAAGCACGATCAGGGATGCCAAGCTTTCAAGCAGCGCCATCGAAACACCAAAAGACCTAAGAGGGGTATATGTATAAAAATCGCGAGAGGTGGGATGATACCTTTAAATATAATATTTCACTATATGATAGTGGTGACAACAATGGCAAGAAGGGATCCAGTTCACTTCCGTGAAGGACGCATCTTCTAGCTATTGTTTTAAGTCGCGAATTGATTCTAAAGGACGCATTTCTTTGCCCTCTGAGATCAGGCGAAGCCTTGGATTTTCTGTTAATGATATCATGGAACTGGATGTTTCTGTTTTTGATGGTTTCATAAAAATCAAAAAAGCTGAAAATGGCTGCGATAGTGTAAAGGCCAGCACATCAGGTTGTGGCCCTGTTAATGTGGGTTCGATTCCCGCTCGCGGCCCTGGAAAATCGAGAAAAGGAGGAATTTTTTATGAAAAAACAAAACGAGGCTAAGGCGCTGGACGGCGCTGGCTGTCTTCACGAAGCGAGAAGCTGTTGAGATTTTCGGAGGGAACGAGGGAGTCGGCATCCTTGATTATGTTACAAGAAATGGATATGGTGGAAGAGAATATCTCGAAAGCGGCATCTGGAGAGAAAGACTCGAAGGCCGGCCTTCTGGATTCAGATACAACGTCAATGGTATTGCTGACGATATCGAAGACATAGCAGCTGTCTGGAAATTCATAAAGGAGACAGGCATCGAAAAGCCGGTAAAGCCGGATAAGATACTAGAGCAACTAGCACGCGCTCGTCTGCAAGGAGAAGCTCTGCAAATATTTTCCCCGTGGGGACCTCGTTACAAGAAAACCGCCGCAAAAATAGAGCCAAGCGACCCAGAAATAGACACGCTCAGGGAAATAAGGCTGGCATTTGAGGCATTTGCCGGAAGAAATTATCAAATAAGATTTCTGCTGATGCCAGCAGATACTTACGGCATAGACATAAATGGCCTAAACAGCGGCTTCGTCAGGGAGTATTTCAAATGGCTGGAGGATGCAGCTTATTCAGAACTTACCAATGTAGCGGCGGTCGAAGTTAAGCCGTGGTCAAGAATAATAGAACACAGCAAATATGAGTATGAAGAACTAAAGAGAGAAATTCGGGATGATTTCTTCACGCGCATTGGGGATAGAGAATACGAAAGAGCTGTCCTGACGGCTCTTAGATTTAATCCGGCAAACGCCGAGCAAAGTGCTAGAAATTATTGCATTGAAAGGGTTGCAGAAGCCGAAATAATCGAGAGCCTTTATGGACCGATAAAGATGAGCCTTGTGAGGAAAGGAAAAGATTCTCTGGACGGAAAACTGAAGAGGATCTACGTAATCCCGGAAGAAAATCGCGCTCCATGGATGAGGGGTGATTCCTGATGGACGTCTCCGAATGGATAGACCTTCACGTGCACATCGGCCCTGAAATACTGCCGCGGCGTTTTAATGTCCAGCAAATTGTTCGGCAAGAAAAAGGGAAGATAGGTGGCATGGCACTAAAGAATCACTGCTACCCTACGATGCCGTTGATAAAAAGTGCTGAAGTTCCAGACGATTTGCTATTGATCGGATCGGTTGCGCTCAACAACTATAACGGCGGACTTAACGCAGACGCTATCTACGCATCGGCCGAGATATCAAAATATCCGTTGATAGTATGGTTTCCTACAATAAGCGCTAGGAATTTCCTGGAAAGTAGCAAGTATGAGATTCCGCCAGAATGGGTAGGTGAAAATTTTGTGTCGCGCGCATCCAAAGACGTGCCAAGTATATCTGTATTGGATACCCAAGAGAATTTGTCGGCAGAAACCCGCAGAGCGCTGGAGATGATAAAGGAGAAAGGGTGTATACTTGCCACGGGCCACATTTCATGGAAGGAGTCTAAAAAATTGGTGGAAGAAGCAGTAAAGATGGGGATCGAGAAGATAATCATCACGCACCCGATCTACCAGCGCATCAACATGCCTCTTGAAGTGCAGCAAGAGCTTGCAAAAAACAATGGCGTTTACATAGAGCAGTGCTATTCGATGTATTCAATAGATAAGATATCTGCGGAAAAAATAGCAGAACAGGTCAAGGCAATAGGGCCCGAAAAATGCATAATAAGCTCTGACGTTGGCCAGATTAGCAGTCCCTCACCAAGTGAGGCATTGGGAATTTTTACAAAGCTTCTGATTGATAGAGGACTTTCAGAAAAAGACACTGAAATTATGGGAAGGGATAACCCAAGAAAGCTTATAGGATTTCAAAAGAAGTGATTAACATGCCATTCCAAACCCCCCGCGGCACGAGAGACACCGAACCCGAGGAAATGATTAGGTATGAGTATGTCCTGGGAGTCATAAAGAAAATATTTGCGCGCTACGGGTTCGACCAGCTCGACACGCCGGCTTTCGAGGAGTGGGAATTGCTTTCTGCAAAAAAGGGCGGCGGCGAGGCGATAAAGGACGAGATCTATTACTTCAAGGACAAGTCAGACCGCGAGCTTGGATTGCGCTTCGATCTCACGGTCCCTCTGGGACGATTTGTTGCGTCTAATCCGAACCTGCCCAAGCCGTTCAAGCGATATCAGGTTGGAAAGGTCTGGCGCTATGACAAGCCGGGAGCTTTGCGCTGGCGCGAATTTACCCAGGCTGACATAGACATTGTAGGCACCGAGAGCATGGAAGCAGAAGCCGAGTGCCTGAAGGTGATGTGCGACATATTCGAAGAATTGGGCTTCAAGGATTTCTTCATCAGGCTGAACAACAGGAAGATCACGGAAGACTTTGTAAAGACGCTTGGAATCAGCAATGTCCCCGATGTTTTCCGCTCCATCGACAAGCTGGAAAAAATAGGCGCAGACGAGGTCTCAAAAGAACTGAAAGGAAAAGGCATTCAGAAATCTGCGATAGAAAGCATCCTGAATTTTGTCCAGATAAAAGACCTGGAAAAAGTAAAGAAATACATTTCATCAGAAGGCATAAAAGAGCTTGAAAAAATCCTGGATCTTACAAAAAACTACAAAGGAAAAATCCAGCCTGACATGTCTCTTGTCCGCGGCCTGGATTATTACACAGGGCCTGTTTTCGAAATATCCCTCGGCAAAGATGTCTCCGTCGGAGGCGGCGGCCGCTACGAAGATCTCGTCGAGACATTAGGCGGCAAGAAGATGCCTGCGACTGGAATCTCAATCGGCGTTACGCGCCTTGTCGCCGTCATGGAAGAAAGGAAGATGTTCAATCTCGAAAAGACGAACTGCAAGATCTTTGTGGTCTCTGTGAATGAAAGCGTGAAAAAAGACGTTGCAAAACTAGTTGATAATCTAAGAAGGCTTGAGGTGCCGTCTGAGTTCGACATCATGTCCCGCTCTTTAAGCAAGCAGATGAGCTACATAAATTCGCGCGGCATCCCGTTCGCGCTTGTCATCGGGGAAAAAGAGCTTGAGGCGAAAAAAGCCAAGATCCGTGACATGAAGAGCGGAAAAGAAGAGGACATCTGGCTGGACAAGCTGGAAGATGTGAAGGAATTTATTTCCTGAGCTTTAGAATCATTAAGTGATTTGTTTTTTTGAATTTGGCCAGCGTCTTGAAGCCGAGGTTCCTGTAGAAGCCTGGCTTGTCAGTTGTCAGTAAAACGATATGAGCGCCGCGTTTCTTTTTTATTTTTGCCAGGATTGCATTAACAAGAAATGTCCCGATGCCTTTTCTTTGGTGTCCCGGGAGCACATTGACCCAGAATATCTCATAGGCACTATAATCCATCCAGGATTGCATGTAACCTGCAAATCCCAATATATTGTGCTCTTCCTCTGCGCATAAGTATTCAGGCTTGATAATGTAGTCGCTGAACATTGCCTGTATTTCCAGCTTTGAGCTCTTCTCGTATTTTTTCGAGTAGTTTATGCCAACAATTTTCGAGGCGTTTGGTACTTCATGCAATTTCATCTTTCTGATTTTCATGTGATTTCTTTGCCGAGCCGATATTTAATAGAAAAATACCGAGTCTCTAACCTACCAAAAACCCGTCCTAGACTTAGACCCTGTTCAAGCGATTACACGAACTCATTTTCTTCCAGTACCGTCCCGCATTCGTGGCAAAACCTGCTTTCATGCACAGGATCGTATTCTATGTTGTCGGAGCCGCACTCGCTGCATACGCGGATGCGTGCAGCCAATCTCTGCATAGACTACACCCTGCTGCTGGCCGGTTCACAGCCAGGAAAAAAGAGACGAAAGGCAGCATCCCGCATAACTATCGAAGGCAATGCTTCTCATCTTACAAGGGATGCCGCTTTCCTCATGAATAGACATTGCCCGCGGCTTTAAAAGTCATTTCTCCTTTTTCGCCTATCCTTCGCAAAAGAGAAATGTATTTATATGGAAACAACTTGCAGTTGTTTCCAATATGCCAAAGAACTTTTAGTTCTTTGAGCATAAGCATAGCCACGGACAAGGGACGATTCTAGTCCACAACAGATATATCATTTATATCTTTGACAACAGCTTTTCTGTAGCTTGGAGACCTGAATGGATCCTGGCATTCGGCGACTAGCTGATCGTTTCTTACGAATTCTCCTGCAATTCTAAGGTCGCCTGCTTTTGTTATTTCTATTTCATACTTTTCCTTAAAATCATCTGCTACATATCCTGGAATCTCAACGGATACAGGCTCTGGGCCTATGTGTGCATGCACTTCGTAATGCGTATGTCGGTCTTTTATGCTGGTTCCCCTGAATTCAGCTTGTTCGGTTGGCATTTTTCTTCCCCTAATCAGGCTTTTACCAAAAGCTTAAGAACCCTTGCATCAAAAATATAATAGACTCTTACTTCTCAGGCTGGGGCCGTTGGTCTCAGCATTTGCAAAGAAGGTAAAGAATTGGATAAAATACAGGTGATTTTATGAAAAATACGAATGAAAACAAGACAAGTAGCAATATAGAAAAGATAGTGCCGGATACGAGCATTTTGATATCGGGCATACTTTCTGATCTTATAAAAAAAGGCGAGCTTGGCGGCGCTCAGGTCATCATGCCGGAGTTTGTTGTGGAGGAACTCCGTGCCCAGGCATCAAAGGGGCGCGAGATTGGCTTCAAGGGACTCGAGGAGATGAAGAAGCTCCGCGAGCTCCACGGGAAAGGCATAGAGATAGTGAAGATCGGCAGGAGGCAGACATACGAGGAGATCCAGCTCGCCAAGTACGGCCGCATAGACGCGCTCATCATGGACATCGCGCGCGACCAGAATGCTACCATCTACACGGCAGATTATGTGCAGGCGCTGGTAGCAGAAGCGGAAGGCATAAAGACGCGATATTTCAAGTCTTACGAAAAGAAGCTCAAGATCAAGCTGCAGGAGATGCTGACAGAAGATACCATGAGCCTGCATCTTAAGGAAGGCACGCTTCCTCTGGCAAAGCGCGGGAGGCCGGGAAATTTCTCCCTTGTCAAGATTAGCGACGAGCGCCTCAGCGTCGAGCAGCTGGAGGCAATGATAAAGGAAGTCATGGAAGCCGCGCGCTACGAGGATGATTCATTCATCGAGGTCGCGGGCCATGTAGCCAGCGTCGTGCAGCTCGGCGACATGAGGATAGCGATAGCGAGGCCGCCTTTTTCCGACGGCGTTGAGGTCACGGTAGTCAGGCCCATAACGAAGCTGTCGCTGGATGATTACAGGCTCTCGGAAAAGCTGAAAGACAGGCTGGCGAAGAGCGCCGACGGGATATTGATTGCCGGCCCTCCAGGCTCGGGAAAATCCACTTTCGCAGCCAGCATTGCGGAATTCTTCGAGAACCAGGGAAAGATAGTGAAGACCATGGAATCCCCGCGCGACCTGCAGGTCAGGCCAGAGATTACGCAATACAGCAAGCTGAAGGGAAGCTTCGAGAACACGGCTGACATGCTTTTGCTGGTCAGGCCGGACTATACGATATTCGACGAACTGCGCAAGACAGAGGACTTTGTAGTCTTCTCGGACATGCGGCTCGCTGGCGTCGGCATGATAGGCGTCGTGCATGCCACGGACCCTGTGGATGCGGTGCAGCGGTTCATAGGCCGCATAGAATTGGGAATGATACCGCACATAATCGACACGATAATATACATCAAAGACGGAAGGATAGAAAAAGTCTATATGCTCAAGCTCGTTGTCCGCACCCCGACAGGCATGACAGAAGCTGATCTGGCCCGTCCGCTTGTCGAGGTCAGCAACTTCGAGAATGATGCGCTGGAGTACGAGATCTACACGTACGGGGAGGAGAACGTCATCATCCCGATACAGGGAGGCAAGAAGCCTTCCGCCCTTCAGGAGCTTGCCAAGAAGCAGATACTGCAGGAGATAAGGAAGTTCGACCGTTTCGCAACCGTGGAGATACTCAACGAGAACAAGATCGCCGTCAAGGTGGATAACGACTCAATAGCCAAGATAATCGGCAAGCAGGGCAAGACAGTGAAGGAGCTCGAGGAAAAGCTCGGCATCGGCATAGACATCGTGCCCAAGGTCTCGACTCTGGGCAAGAAAGTAAGTTTCGACATCGAGGAAACAGGCGCATACCTGACGTTCAACTTCGAGGCTAGGCAGGGAAACATGGCGAATTTTCATATCGGCGACAAGTACCTGTTCTCGGCGACTGTCGGCAAATCAGGCCAGGTCCGCGTGGCAAAGGACAGCGACATCGGCCGGGAAGTCCTGAAGGCAATAGTCAAGGACGACCTGCACGTGTTCGTGTAGCCGAAATTAACTTTTTAAGAACATGTCTGCTCTATTAAATTCTGGAATGCTCCTGTAGCTCAGAGCAAATCCCTTGATTGGGACTGCGAGAAATTTGGATAGAAGACAGAAGTGAAAATGCTTCTATCGATCATGCACTTGCCTCCTACAGGCATGGAGGTGAGCAGAGTGAGGTCTTCGACTTCATGATGATGACTGTGCCTGTTGATAGCAAGGGGTCGCGCGTTCGAATCGCGCCAGGGGCGCTTTTATAATTTAGAATAATAACTAATTTATAAGTGTATTTTCGGCTAATGCTGCAATCAATTCAGCAAATTCAGCTGCAGAGTTAATTAAATGTGAAGCCACAAAACATGTCCGGTTTCTTTTGTGGGTTCACTATAATCAACCATTCTTATCATTCTGGCAAGATAATTTCACTAAAATCCCTAACCCTACAATAACAGATTTGGTTTCGTTAAAAGAGGGCCCGCATAACTATAGAGGATTTTGTTTAAGAAATGATGGCAGAACGTCTACAGGCACCGTAACGATACTTCCTTTAGAAGAAAACAATTTGGAGAAGGAAACTGCACAGATATTTTCATATGGTACGAGCCTTGCCTAACCAGTCAGAAATGCAATCCAGATGATGTACCTACGGGACCGAATAAAATCCGTATTAAATTGAGATGTGCCTTATGTGAACAGCAACAGCGAGAAGTGGAATTGAATATTTGTGTGAGACCTTCTAACGAATGCTAATTCTTCTCCAAATAAGTTTTCCCCATAATTACGCAGGAATTACGCCTGCTTTTAACTTTAAATTTCGCCGTTGGCGATAGTAAATAAGTGAATCAGATGAAAGTCTTTGTAGCCCTGCCATTCCTGGCTGTTTTTGCCCTGCTTGCGGCGCCTGCATTTGCCGCTGGCAACCTTACTGTGCAGGGCGCGAACCTGGCACCAAGCTTCATCAACACGAATGTCACTACGGCCATGTTGAATCTTTCCCTTAACTCCACGGTTAATACGACGAACATCACGGCAATAAATATCACCATACTGGGCGTCAATGCCTCGACTAATATATCTTCGGTGGTTGTCTGGAATTCCACGAACCACACGCAGGCAACCAGCATCACGATGAACTCAACGACAAACAAGACGACCATATCAATAAGCACGGCAATCGGCGTGAATACTTCTGCGAACAACACGATACTCATCGCGATAACCCTGTTCCAGAACGCGAGCATCCGCTCCGCAGTAGCGGTAAACATCTCCGCGTCAACAGAGATAGGCGTGGATTCGGGCAGCAACGTGACTATAACGAACAGCTCCCTGCAGTCCGGCAACTCGCAGATACAGGACGTCCATGCGAATGCCACAGTCACGCCGCTTTACATCGACACTGGCATCATAAACCAGTCCATGATCTACACATTCACCCCTGCGGGCCGCGACGCCTTCAGCAATATTTCGATCACCATCCCTGTGAATTATACAATAGTGAATGTCACCGAAGTCAAGCAGGGATCGAGCGTTTTGTACAATGATACGGTAGCCATTGTCACGACCGCATTCAACAGGACAAGCGGCGTCATAAACCTGACGAACACGGCATCCGGCGGCTTCGGGACTAGCGGCGCCGTGGCCGTGAATATTTCGATCAATGCGTCTTCAACTGCTGTCACAAGCCTTGTTTTCAATTCCACGCTCACGGGCAGCAACATCTCCGGAGCGCTGCCTAATGTCACGGGAAGCAACACGACAGCGGCGACGCAGCAGCTGGTGAATATAACAAACGTCACCGTCTCGAAGGGGACTGCTCTTGCCAACAGCGCGGATTTCTGGGAATTTAACTTCACAATGAATTTCACTGCCAATGTCTCCGGAATCCTTCAGTTCAAGCTCACTAACTGGAACAACACGGCGAGCCAGACGATTGCCCTGCAGAACGGGACATCGGGCAACATCAGCTACTATGCGTCGCTCCGCGACGGGGCGAACAGCACGAAGAACATGAATGTCACGAACGAGTACAATCTTACGCAGGGCGTTTCTCTATTTACATGCTGCACTACGACTGCGGTTTATACGCTTGTCCTGAAAATGATCATACCTGCTGGAACGCCTTCTTCCGCATCATGGTTCGCCACATATGGCGCAATATTCCGCTCTTCATAGTATATCCCTTCATAGTCCAGTGGTACAAATGCAAAAAGCCGCCATGCTCATAGTATTGATTGCTTTCTCCGTTTTTTTAGTATCGCTAGCGCATGGCGAGCAGACAGGCAGCGTTAATTTGACAAGCGTGAAGAATACGTTCGTCACGGGACTGCAGGGAAACGTGGTTGACTATTGCAACACGACAGCCCACTGTCTCGACTCCACCAACTACAAGTGCTTCGTGGATTATGATGCGCAAAGCATAAACGGCTCTTACACCGGATGGTGCGCGGCAGTCAGCAAGACGAGCTGCTCCCGCAACAACGCGGCCTCGGCAAGCTACGAGAACACAACGACAGGCAGCAATTACTGCGTTAACAGCACGGCTTACAGGTCGTGCAGCAACGGCAACTGGTCTGTTAATGCGACTCTGTGCTCTTCAGGCGAGACGTGCAGCGACGGCGCCTGCAGCAGCTCATCATCATCCGGCAGCGGCGGCAGCGGCAGCTCCTCCTCGTCTAACGCGTCCGGGTCTTTCATAGTCATCACGTCTTATCCGTCGGCCTTCAACCTGACGCAGGGCGATAACATCAGCAAGACAGTCAGCATCACAAACGGCAATTCGACGCAGAGGAATATAACGCTGGCGATTTCCGGGATAAACCTGGCATGGTTTGTGGTATCGCCCGACAAGATAGCAGTGATGAGTGCCAAGGCCAATGGCTCTTTCATGATAAACTTCTCGGTGCCGTCGGACGCGGAAGTCAAAGCGTATACAATAACAGCAACCGCATCCACAAGCAATGCGTCAATTATCGGCACCGAGAACTTCACTCTAACGGTTCTTCCGAGCAACAAGACCGTGGAGGAGCAGATCAAGCCCTCGCTAAACGCTTATACGGAACAGCTTGCAGCGCTGGAAACAAGGCTGGCGCAGGAAAAGACGAATTTCACCCAGGCGAAGGTCGCGAAGATACAGAACCTGATAGATTTCGCCAGGACAAAGCTGGAGCACGCAAGGAAGCTGCTTGACGAGGGCAAATACTTCGATTCAAACACCGAGATCGAGGAAGTCAAGGGATTGATCAGCGATATCAAGGCCGCATTCGACCAGAAGGATGACCAAAACCAGCCGGTTGTGCAGACGGACGACCTGACATTCATCATAGCACTGGTAGTGATAGTAGCCGCGGCATCTGCAGTTGTTGCATTTTTCATGTGGCCCACGAAGGAAGCTGGCTATTCCAAGGAAGGCGGGTGGCTTCACACGGAAGAGAAGAAAAGCCTCTCGGACAGGCTGAAGAAGAAGTTCAAGAAAAAGAAGGCGGGAGAGAGTTATTTTTATGAACCTAAGCAGGGCAAATAAGTTCGAGAAGATAATGGCAGTGGGCGCCATATTGTCTTTTGCGCTTTCCGCGGTCTTCATAAAGCTCAGCGGGTTCTCCGTCTCTTCGCTGGTGAATCTTTCCAATACCATGATAGGAAAGTTGCTCGCGCAGTCGTCAGGCCTTAACACTTTCGGTTCCATCTCCGTTGTCCTTGGATATTTTGCCAGCGTTTTCCTCGCTCTGGCATTCCTCACGCTGGCTTTCTCTTTCCTCGCGTCTTACGGATTTTATGAGAATAGGAAAAAAGCCGGCCTCGTGCTGTCTTTCATAGGAGGGATTATTTTCTTCTTTTTCCTCGGCTTCACGCTGGCATCGCTGCTGGTTGCTGTCGGCATCGTCATTTCCGGCTATGTGATAGTTCCGATGGCGAACAATTACGGCCAGGAATTCAAGAAATGGATACATTTTCGCGTCGGCTCCAATACGGTGAGCAGGGCGCATTTTATATTTAATCTTGCCGTAGCCATCGCTGTCTTCGTCGCGGTGCTCTCGGGTCTTGCGTTTTACCAGGCCGAGTTCAAGTCGGAGCTAAAGTCAAGCATCTCGGCGGCGATCAAGCCGAGCCTGCCCTCGGGCATTGACGAAAAATCTTTCGATGCCTTGATGGACAAGCAGGTCGCCACGCTCATCGCCTCGCCGCTGTTTTCATCCTATATCAGCTGGCTCCCCGTGATAAGCGCATTCACGGTATGGGCGATACTCGAATTCCTGAGGCTCTTCACGCCTTTCCTCGCGGGAGCTTTCACGTCGCTGATAATCAAGCTTGAGAATAAGGATTAAGAAATTAGTTTTGCTTCCTGTTCAGCGCGGCCTCGCAGAGCGAATACATCTCTCTTTTCATCTGCAGATGGTTCATCTCCTTGGACTTCATCTTCCCGCACATTTCCCTTACCTTTGAGAACAGGTCTTTGTCCAAGACAAAATGGTTGTTGGCTCCCCTCAGGTCCCTGAGGTACTGCGATACCGCGGGCTGGCTGATGCCGATGAGGTCGGCCACTTCTTTCTGGTTCATGCCGCATGATATAAGCTCTTTGGCGATAGCCGATCGCAAAGCCGGAAGAAAATCCTGTGATATTATTTCGCAGTCCAGTCTCATGTTGGGCATTTTTCATTTCCTCCCGGTATTTGTCGAGCAAAGATATTTCTTGTTCTTCCTTTCGGCAATAGTTATCCTGTCTTTGAGCAGGCCGGCCCAGTGCTCCACTTGCAATTCATGCACCTTCAATATTAAAGCCGCATCCTGCATCTTGATTTCCCCTTCCTTTTCCATCAGGCTGGCCAGGTCCTGCGCGCCCGGCTGTGATGTGAAGCCTTCCTTTGCGGCTTCCTGGATGAGCGCGAAATTTTCTGTCACAATATTTTTTACAGGGCTCACTACATTTGATTTTATCTCTTTCCTGATGCCCGTTTCTTTTATCTGCTTCGCTATCTTTTCTTGTTTCGATTCTATTATGTTTTTTTCTTTTTTCAGGGAAGAGTTTTCCTGCTGGAGTTTTGTTATCACTTCTGTTATAGTGATCAATGCGTCGTTTATGTCGCTGAGCGCCGTGTTTATCTGTTTTTCCACCTCGCCGACGCGTTTCTCGAGATTTTTTATCCTGTCATCTGTGGTCTGGAACAGCATGGAATCCAAGAGTATAGTAAGATGCATCTATTAAAATTTATACCGGCCGAGCCATATGGAACAAGTGATGTACGTAACCAAAGCCGACGGAACGAAGCAGGAGTTTGACGCGGAAAAGATAGTGCAGACTTGCGCCAGGGCTGGCCTGTCAAGGCAGGAAGCGGCTGACGTCGCATCGGTGATTCGCTCAAAGCTGTACGACGGGATCCGCACGAGGGATATATTCCAGCTCATAAAGGATGAGATCGAGTCAAGGGACGAGAAAAGCGCGTACAACATCCGGCTACGCGATGCTATCGCAGACCTGGATCCCGTGAGCTTCGAGATTTACGTGAAGAAGCTGCTTGAAATGAAAGGCTATGAAACGCAATGGAATAGGCTGATAAAAGGCAGGTATGTCGAGCATCAGGTCGATGTGATAGCCTCGGAAAAAGGTAAAAAATTCATGGTCGAGTGCAAGCACCACTTCAATCCGCACAGGTTCACGGGGCTCGGCACCTGCCTGCAGGTGCAGGCCAGGATGGAAGACATCAACGCATCAAAGCAGCTCTTCGACTCTTCGTGGATATTTACCAACAACAAATTTTCCGAGCACGCGAAGAAATATTCGCGCGGAATAGGCATACGCCTCACTGGATGGCGGTACGAAAAGAAGTTTTCCATAGAGTCCCTGATCGATGAAAATATAATGTTTCCTGTGACGATACTGAAGATAGGGGAAATAGATAGGAGGAAGCTGCTCAAGAAAGGCGTCATCACATTGGGCGACTTGATCGAGAAGGGAAAGGACGTGAGCCCCGCGGCATTTCACGAGGCCAGCGCCCTTCCTAAGCTTTAAATGTGCAGGTCTTATTAACATTCTGTTGTCCGCGGCTGGCTGGAGAGCATCTCAGGTCTATGACTCTGTCCTAGGCTGGTGTCTTCATGATGCCTTTATGAGCTTTGATCTGGCCAGCGGCAGAAATTTTGCTGGTTTTCTATTTATACTTCAAAGACAAAAATAGAACATGGAAGATTTTTTTGACATAAGCGAGGTTTTGTACCAGAAGTTTCTTTTGGACATTTATCGCCACTGCGACAAGCTCGAACTGCGCAGCATCTCCCCGAACGAAAAGGAAAAGATGGCGGTCGAGATGGTGGGCTTTGTGGGGAAGGTCATCAACTCGCTGGAGAACAAGAAGCCGCTGATGAAGATCGAGAAAAACAACAGCAGGTCGCTGAAGAAAATATCGCAGATGATAGAGACGAAAGTAAAATGCGACGAATTCGCGAAAAGCGTAGTGAATTATTATATTTCCAAGAAAAAGATCAGCAAGGATGACTTGAGTTCCTATCTTACTGTGGCAGCCATAGTGGTCGTCAGCAAGGGGAAGAAGACGGACATCAAGGACCTGGAGGAAAAGATAGCGAATGCGAAGCCGTACGTGTTTCGCGTGGCATCCCTGCTTTCGCCGGCGGTCTGCCTGCACGAGAAGCTCTTCACGAAAGTCTCCTCGCAGCACAGCCACGAGGAAGTCTTCGCCTCGCAGAACTTCGACATGTCATTCACGAAATACATCGACTGATTATTTATCTCATTTTAAAACTTATTCTGGCTATTATTTCATGAGTGCCGGCTTCGCATAACTCGGCAGTGCACCAGATTTCCTTTTGGAAAGGTGAATCTCGAAGCGACTTTCTTGGAAAGAAAGTTGCATCAAAGAACGAGTTAACTGGCGAGCTTCGGCTCATGCAGGTAATCCGCAAGTCGCGGCTTTCGGGTCTGCAATCAAATCCTGCAGCCGGCGCTTCTTTTCTTTTATTATTTAAGGTTTTTACAAAATGTGAAATCTATGGAAGTCGTAGTGCTCCCTGATATTAGAGTGATGTATGTAATAGCAGAGAATGGCCCAGAGGGTGCAAAAGACGCTTTTGATAAACTAGAAAAGCATCTTACTACGCTCAAAGGGAGAAAGTTTTATGGAACTTTTCTCAACGAAGAATACAGAGCTTGTGTTGAAGTAGAAGAACTGGACAACCCTTCGGAAAAAGAAATCATTACAGGTATAATACCAGGCGGCAGGTATCTTAAGAAAAAGATTGAAAACTGGCTGGAAAATTTAGATAAAATTGGTTCTACATTCGAATCTATGGCAGCAACAAACACAGAAGATAAAAGCCGGCCGCGCATAGAATTTTACAGGAGCATGAAAGAACTATTTCTATTGTTCCCTATACTCGACAAATAAAGCGTTTTAACCTTTCTCGCAAACTATTTCCATTCAAGCCGGCGTGGCAGAATCTGGCAAATGCGCTCGCCTTGAGAGCGAGTGGGCTCAGTCCCACGCAGGTTCAAATCCTGCCGCCGGCGCTTTCATACCAACTAGACTATATTTCGTCTATCAGATCCTGCACAGATGCGTATGTGTCAGTCCTTATGTAACACCCGCATTTTACTAAGTCGTGCAAAATTCGCTTCGCTTCTTTTTTGTCTATAAGTTTTTTTCTCGCGCATAGAATCAGAAATGTAGTCAGCCACATGGTCTCTATTCCCCTGGCTTTGGCAAATAGAATTATATTTCCATCATTCGTAAGAATAAAATCTTTCTCACTTTCGGCCATTTTGATAAGTTCAATGTCCGCAGAACTCAGGATGCCTGTTTTTTCAGTGAGCTGGCCGGCCTTTTTGATTTCTATCCATTTTCCTATGCCATTTTTAATCTCATCATATCCCGCTTTTCCATCTTTTGTTATTTCTTGCTCTATCCCCTGGGTAATCTTGATTTTCTTGAAATAGCGCGATAGAAGTCGCAGTTTACCTATTCTCGCGAGATGTATAATAACGGAAGAATCTACAACGGCCATTTTTTCACGTCTCTTTTCGCCTCTTCGGGGCCGAGACCTATGTCTACGCCATGCTTCGCTGCCATGTCCCACATTTCCATGTACGAAAGTTCCGCCAGTTCAGCCGCTTTTCTGTAAGAAATCTTATGCTCGCGCAGCAGTTCTACCGCCCTTTTTATTTTCCATTCTTTCAGGGCAGTTGCAAGGAGCTTCCTTACGGCTTCGGCTCTGTCAGTGTGTTCCGCCTTTTCTACCTGTTCCACATCCCTTAGCATCTTGTCCGGTATGCGCGCTGTTATCACTGCCATAATACTCACCTTCTATAATCATGTTTACAAAAGTATATAAATGTAATACAATGATTACGTGTAAGCAGAGTTTTTATGAACTCTCATGAGTAATTGTTTGTATGACAAAAAAGAAAAGCAAGCTCGCAGATCTATTCAAACAGGCGCATGGGCTAGTTACCCACGAAGAAGTCAGAAAACTTAGGCGGGAAAATGAAGAGTCATTGAAAAGAAAGGCAAAAAATTTATGATGCAAATTAGACTGGCTAAGAAATCCGACAAAAATGAATTTCTGGAGCTTGCCCTGGAAAGGGACGCTGGCCTGAATTCGTCGAGCCATTACTATCCGCCTTTCAGGAAAATTATCGGAAACATCAGCTACTGGAATCATAAGTTTGCCGACCTAGTTGCATCGCGCAGCCTTCTCCTGGCTTTCGTGGACGGAAAGCCTGCAGGATTTTTGTATTTCACCGCTGCGTTCATCGACTATCCTGCAGCTTATGTTGAGCTTGTCTTCGTCTCGAAGAGCGTCAGAAAGCTTGGAGTCGCAAAAAAATTATTCGACAGTGTCGAGAAAATTGTAGCAAAACTCGGACATGCCAAAATATTTTCAAGCACAAATCCTGATAATGCTATCTCCCTGAAGATGCACAGGAAACTCGGCTACAAGAAATGCGGCTTAATAGACGGGATAGAGACCCCGACGAGCAGGGAGATATTTCTTTCCAAAAGCCTGAAAATAAAATCTGATTAAGGCGTAATTCTATTGTAATTCTCCCGTGAGTTAGCTTTATTAACGGCTTTTACCAAGGATTATAAGCGATTGAGGCGCACAAACAATAACACCGCCGAGATCGCCCGTATAGGAGGAGATATATAGATGGTATTGGTTGACATCTTGGCCAATCTTACATCAGGTGCAATAAGCTTCCTCCCGCAGTTGGTGAGCGCGGTCATTTTGCTCATCATCGGACTCGTTGTCGGAAAGATTGTAGGGCGCGTAGTCAAGGAAGTCCTGGATCGTGTACGCCTGGACTACTATGTGTCTGAGACGCACAAGCCGGCAATAAGCCTAAGCTCGTTGTTTTCAGTGATTGCCAGATGGTGGATCTACTTAGCATTCATCGCGGCGGCGCTGTCGAGCCAGGTGCTGGGAATCGCTTCATTGGCGCTGTGGATATCTGAGGTGCAGGCCTTCATACCAAGAATTATCGGAGCAGCTGTGATCATGGTGGTCGGCTACGTGCTCGCTGAGTATATCAGGGGGCACATAAAGAAAGGTCCGACGCTCTACGGGGCTCTTGTGGGCAAAGTTTTGTTCTTCTTTGTCCTCTACGTGTCCATTGCGTTGGCGCTGCCGATACTGGGGATCTCGTCTGCCCTGATTAGCAACATCCTGCTGGTCATCATAGCATCGGTAGGGCTCGGAGTTGCTCTGGCGCTTGGCCTTGGGTTGAAGGATGCGGTATCGGATGTATCCAAAAGATATGTCAAGAAGATGAAAGTTTGAGGTTTTTTTCTTTCCCCTTAATTTTATTTTTCAGGATTAGTTTTCACTATGTTTCTTGCTGAAGAAGGTTTTCGTGTAAAAACGGGTCGTTGATGTTGAAGAGCCAAAATTTCCGATTCGCGTTCTTGCCCGCTGATTTTCTCCTTCACACCCGACAGCGAGAGATGCTTCATCTTGCCGACCATGCCGCAGCCTTGTCCAGCCATGCAGCCGACATGATTGCCGAATCAAACACCAGCACCAGCATGCCGAAGAAGAATGCAGCCGCCATTGCAAAGAAGATGATTATCGGGATTAGCGCCGCGGCGAAAGCCCTGCGCCTGCTCATGTTCTGCAGGATGGACATGCCGTTCACCGTATAGTAGAGTGCCTGGAAGATGAATACGGTTCCTATTATGGGCAGCCAGCCCAGCAGCGCTGCCGGGGTGAAGCCGTATGACGCAGCCTTGTAGGTTTCGGCAAAGCCCTTTTTGGCCCCGAACAGCTTGGCAAATGCATGCCCGATCGCAGCAGCGACGAAGTTTGCAGCGATCATCAGCACCCAGAGGAATATGAAAAGCGCTGCGAATCCGAGCGCAGCGGCGAATCCGAATAAAGTGAATGCCCATGAAATGGTTGTGGTGCCCGTAGCAAACAGCACTATCGCATTCAGCAGCAGGAAAATGAATGATATCAGCGCATGGTAAAGGAAAGCGCTCATCAGCCCCTTCTCCGTCTTGAGGTAATTGAAAAGCTCGTCGGGAGAAAAGATGGATTTTTTCGCTTTTCCACGTATTGTAAATTTTCTCTCTGCCATATGTTTGTGCCTTTCTCCATTTGGTCGCGGCACTATAAATTCTCTATTTAATTCTTTGTTTTCTAGATAAGCAATAGACATTGCGCTCGTAGTCTAGCGGTTGCATGGAAATGCCGCCAAAGGATACGACCTTGCCAAGGTCGCGAAGGCATCAGATTTCTGATGCCTCGACATACCCGGGTTCAAATCCCGGCGGGCGCACTTAAATTTTTAATTCATCCATTTCAATTCAGGGCTGCAATAATTACTTCAACGTCTTTGATGTTCCGAATGTACCCTTTCTGCAATTTTGCACGAAAATGCAGCCGCAATAATCTTGATATTTCTTTTCGCCGTGAAACAGGCACGTAATTCCACAAGCTGTATGATTGCAGCAATGCGATGTATTGGTCTAACCTATATTTTTCGCCGGCATGAACAGTATGGCATTTGGCATGAAACCCGTTTGCACCAAGGAACGGCAAGATTTCAGTGCTGATTTTATAGTTCTTTGGCAGATTATGGCCGAGTTCGCGTTCCAAAATCATCCGGAAGTCCTTTTGGATTGCAGCGTATCGTGGCTGAGCAATGTAAAGGATTCCTCCTGGTTTCAATACGCGCTTGATCTCGCTAATTGATTTTCTATTCATGAACCAGTGAAATGCTATGAATGCTGTTACCGCATCAAACGTGCCGTCAGCAAACGGGAGTTTTTCTGCAACGCCTTGCATATAAGAAACGTTTTTCTCCGGCCGCTGCAAAGCGGTTATTAGCATCTTTACGTCTGCATCGCAACCAACGATCAATCCTTTATTTTTTGCCAGTTGCCGGGTGGAAATTCCTGTGCCGCACCCCAGATCCAATATAATTGGCTGCCGTGTATTGATTGCACGATATAGAATAGATATAGCTTTCTTCGGATATGATGGTCGCATGGCATCGTATTGTGCAGCAAGCTTGCCGAATTCGCCAGAAGACTTTGACACGTTTTTACACACTCTTTTTAACATTTTACATCGGTGCCCGGTTCAAATGCGGGCGTATCCACAAGAAGCAGATTCATTTTGCCCCTGTAATCGTAAGGCGTGTTTTTAGGGATAATGATCACGTCGTCTTTTTTGCATTTGATTATTTCGTCATCGATTGAGAATTCGCCTTTTCCGCTGATAACAAAATATAGGCGGTTGCATTTTACGTTCTTTATTTTTCCGTGTCTGCCAGTGACGGCTACACGTGCGCAGCTCATTTCCGGGAAATCATCTTTTGACGTGTAAGACAGCCCTTTGATTCCCTTCCATCCGAACTTTCTTGCATTTTTATTTGTGAATTTCATTTTTTCCGCCTCACTTTTTCTTCTTCTCGAAAACATGCCTATATTTGAACACCGCGAAAGCCAGTATCAGCCCTGCGATCACGTCCAGCACCGCATGCTGCTTGATGAACATGGTAGACAAGATGATGAGCACGGTTACCGGGGCGACTATCATGGCAAGCCTCCTGTTCCTCAGGTAGATGAACAGCGTCGCGAGGGTCGGCATCGCGACGTGCAGCGACGGCAGCGCATTCACCGGAGCATCTAAGGACTGCACGAAGACAACGCCCCAGTTGAAGAAGTCCGTTGGCTCGACGTTCGTGCGTATCACGTACGTCTGGAATGTCATGAATATCGCGACGCTTATCGCGAGCACTGCGATCATGGACAGCGCCATCGTCCTGTACTGATTGTAGTCCTTCCAGTAGAGTGCGAACGGCAGCAGCACGACAGGCACGTACAGGGCGTAAGGTATCACAAAAACAGCGATGTATGGTATCAGGGAATCCAGCCACGTCGTCACGAGGATGCCTGTGGGTTTTATTATTTGCGCCGCCTTGTAACCTATGCCATTGAGCACACCAAGGAGCAATAGAAGCCCGATCTTTTTCGCTGTCTCGTTCGCGCGGGACATTATTATTATGTGATTAGGGATTAATTTATAGCATCTGTATAAATCAATCTTTGGCATTGCAATGTTTTTTCGCATTTTGGCAGCTGCAAAAGCAAATATTTAAGCAGGGAATGGTAAGTATTTTTGTGATAGTTATGCTGTTCAAAAAAGACCATGATGAAAAGAAGGATGCAAAAGGCGCGAAGAACATATGGGACATGAAGGACATCAAGCAGGCGATCGAAGAGCCGCCTGCTCATGAGGAGATGCCGTTTCCCTCGATGCCGCCGGCGCTTCCTGCGACAGCCTTCCCTTCCCATGCCTATTCGCCTCACGGGCGCGAGCAGAGCGCGCCTTTGTTCGTGAAGGTCGAGAAATACAGGGAAGTGATATCAAGCATCCAGGAGATGAAGCTGTTCATCGCCGGCGTGAAGGACACGTTCGCCATACTTCAGGAGCTTGAGCACGTCCGCAGCGACGCGATAAATATCATGAAAGTGACTGTCCAGAGGCTGGAGAAAGCGACAATGGAGCTCGATTCGGAGCTCCTGCGGCCGAGGGGCGTCAATATATCGCCTTTCGAGCAGGGCGAGACAGAGGCCAAGCACATCGAGTCTTCATTGACCGAGCTCCAGAAGCAGCTCCTTGAATTGAAGCAGGATCTCCAGGGAATGAGATGAAATTAGGAATAAACTACCATAGGTATTCGGCGTAATTCATGGGCTGCCTTCTGGTACGGCAGCAGCTTTCTTTCTGTTGCTTTTGTATATGTGCTCAATCCGTCATCAAGACCCCCTTTATAGGAAATCATTTCTCTAATTTCGATGAATGCTAATTCTATTCGGGCTGTATTATCCATATTTACCATCCCCTTTGCTTGTTCTTCTGGAATAACTCGCCTTGCCTCGTCTTCACGATAAAGACGAATGCTTTCAGAAAACAAGTAGCTAAGAGAACTATTTCTTTGTAGAGCCGCAGATATATGTTTCTCGTAGAATTGTTTTGCAAGTTTTCGCTGGATGCTGTCCGCATATTGGGGCCATCTTCTTGCCGCATCATGGTAAATAAAAAATCTCTTGGAACCTGAAGGCAAGAGAAGCTGTTTAAGAAGCAGAGCCGCAGCAGCCCCCATGTAATCGCAGCGCCATTCTCTTCTGCAAATACCTTCAAGCGCAGCTATGCTTTCTGGGCTTTGGTAATTCTCTGTTTCATAAGAACGAGTTCTCATGGCAGCTTCTATGCCAGCCAAAATAGCATCGAGTTCTCCGTCTTCGATTTTTTGCGGCGTGGGAACCATTATTCTTGGGATTTCTCCCAGGAACTCTTCGGCAGAAATGAAACCGATACATGCTGCCTGGATTGGCAGTTTGTTTGGAATTTCCAATTGGCCATAAGCATATTCTATAGCTTCTGCACGTCTTTCATTTTCACATTCCGGGTTTTCTGGCATATATAGTCAGAATTGTTACCGGAGAAAATTATTAGAATGCGGAGGGCCGGATTCGAACCGACGAACGGACTAACCGACAAGATAACCCATTCTGGATGAACCAGAGAAGCTAACTTGAGTATCGCAGTCATCTTTGCATCCTAACTCAAGATGTCGCTTGCGCCTTTTTCTGGAGCCCTTTTCTCATAATATTCAATCGCTTGTTCTTTGTTTCCGCAAGCGCTTTTTTCTTGCAAGAAAAAAGGGCTTGACCAGGCTTGGCTACCTCCGCTTGCTTATTCTGATTGTTCCCGAAGACTTTTATTATGAATAGCATTCGAGCAAGTTTCTCTTTAGGTGCTAGAAATGGCAAAAGTTAAGGTTTATACGCCTTTATAGATTGTTTGATTTCGTTCAAGCGGCCAAAGTTATATTGGTTGTCTCCGCGCATGCGATGGCTTCGCAGCTGCCCAGCGCGCCAATAAAAGCGCCGAGCAATGCAGCTTTGCCAAGAGTTGGGAAAAGACGCCTGCGTAGAGCTGATTTGATTTGTTTCTTTTCTGTCTTTAATTCTAGAATTCTTTGACTATAGCCCATTCGTACCACCTATTCAGATTGATATGACAACCTTTTTAAGCCTTTCTCTTATAGTTACTTCTTAGTGGTATAAGTGAAAGGCGAAGACGACTTCATGATTGCCCTGGTGGCAGGGCTGATGATACTGGCCATACTCATCGCGGTGTTCAGCTTCGGCTTCGAGCCCGGAACCGTGAAGAAAACGGGGAAAGTCACGTTCCAGGAAGTGCCTTTCTATAATATTTCAACCGCCATGCCTGTCGGGTCGCAGCAGTATTCTGCAATAAGCACGTTTTCATTCAACTTCGATGCCAGCAACCTGCGCGAATCCCGCGCTATAATGCTGGACAACCAGACGCTCCAGAACGGCGTGTTCTTCGGCGAGCGTGGGCTGCAGTACAGGCTGCTTGTGAAGGAGCCATCCCGCCTTGATGTCTCTTTCAAAGTCGTCAAATCCAACCAGCTCGAGCCGCTCGTCATGCAGATAAACGGCAGGACGGTTGTCAGCCGCATCTACGAGCCCGGCGAATACACGATCCGCGTTGATAATTCCATGCTGAGCGGGGACATGCTCGTCTCGATGAATGCCGTCAGCTCCGGGTGGCAGATATGGGCCCCGAACCTCTACGAGCTCCATGACATGCGCCTTGACGTCGAGGGCTACCAGGAAAAGGCGTCAAATTTCATTTTTGTGCTTGGGAACGAGTCAAGGACGTTCACATTTGGTAAAGTGGACCTGGCGTTCCTGAAGAACGTTGGCAGGCTGAACGCAACGCTGAACTTCAACAGGATATACTCGGCCCCGCCTTCCAATGCGATATCGTTCCAGTTCCTGAAATCCGACATCCGCGAGGGCGACAACGTGCTGAGCCTTGCTGCTGACAAGGACTCGGAATTCAAGGGCACCGTAGCCGTGACAATTTATTATCTCAAGGAGCGCACATTCGAGGCAAGGACGCCGCTGAACCTCACGCAGACGGAGTACGACATCATGAACAGGACATTGATACGCTTCAACGCGGTTAATGTCGCGCGTTCCGGTGGCCTTGCAATAAAAATAGAAAACAGGAACGGCGTGACGTTCCGCGAGTTCGCCAAATTGGATGGCAATTCGCGGTTCGAGTTCGTGGTGAACAAGGGCGGAATGGTGCCGGGCCTGAACGTGCTCACGATATCGGGCCTGGAAGGCGCCGTGTTCGACGTGACAGACCTGGGCATAAAATTGAGGCAGGTATAATTCGTCTTAAGAAGAATTGGTGTTCTTATGGTTGAATACAAAAAATCCCTTTTCAGAGAAACGATGAGAGAAGCAGTTCATGATAAGTACAAACTGGCCGGGTCTCTTGTTGCTGATGGCTACGGCTCTCTGAGCGCAGTTGCTTACCTTTTTGGAGGCGCACCGGGAGTGGTTATGGATGTAAAGGACGGCGCCACTGCGCTGGGCCAGACAGGCTGGATACTTGCAGCTTATTGGAATGACCTCACAACAAAGCAGAAAAAGATACTTGCTGGATTATCTTTGGCAGAGGAATGGCTGCCTGGAATAACAGACCTTGTCCCGTCAGCGACAATCGCGCACTATGTAGCCGCGCGAAACAGGGCGAAGAGGAATCTGGAAGAGGGTGATAATAATGGCTGATATTAAAGATGGAGCAAAAGAAGTTTATGATAAAGCAAAGGAATACACTGCAAAAGGCTTTGCCAGTGCAAAAGAGTATGCAAATAAAGTGTTGAGTCATATTGATCAGAAGCTCGACCCTGGCAACAGTGTCCTTGGTAATATCAAACACAGAAGGCCTGAATTGCGTCTCGGGCTCGCTCTCGAAGCCTATTTGTTTTTCAGGGACTACCCAAAAACTGCTGTTTATGGAAAAGTTGCAGCAGGTGCTTTTGCGCCGATGCTCATTGATAAATTGTACAGGAGCAACACATGGCCGTATGATTTTGCATACAATATGGCCCGCCTCGCAGCAGATGAAGAGAACGCATATGCTGACGGCACAGCGATTCCGGTAGCTGAGCAGGAAGAGATAATTCGCCAGTCACTCCTCTCCGAACCGAAGTATCTGGAAACGATACGGGATGTCATGAGGCACGACGTGGCTTATGATGCCATAGATATGTTTGTAGGAAAGGATATGCAGGCGCTCCCGCGCGTATATTTCCAGGACATCATAAGGTTTTTCAACAGCATCCCTGTTATTCCGGATATCCCGGCAGGTTTGCAGGACAAATTCGGGCAAAGCAGCATCGATGTGTTCGGCGTTGCGATAAACATTTATGACGTTTATAGGCTTACGGGCAAGTGGAACGGAGTTTTCGAGAAGGAGCGCCCTTACATAATTATAGGCACGGCAACGACAGAGTCGATTGAAAGCGCCCTGCCTACATTATCTTTGGCGAGCGGCTGGGAATTCCGCGAGCTGGGCAAGGAGCTGCTCAGGCGTGGCGGAATCAAGACACCGGAAAAGAACCAGGCAACTGAGAAATAGTATAGTTAAGGTGAAAAATCATGACAGAAGAAATTCAGCCAAGAGGAATAAGATCCAGATTGAGGATATGGGCAGTATCCACGTATGCCGCTGCATATCTCACGGGAATGGCTTACACCTACGCAGGCGGAGAGGCGCCAAGCAGGGGATACGTCATGTACGGAGCGCTGCCTCTTGCTTTCGCCCTTGCGAGGCCGCTGGTCAGGAAAAGCTACTCAGCTCTCGAGGACTGGGCGTACGAGAGGCGCGTCGCGCGAAATAATCCCGGACCGGCAAATAACAAACCTGTAGCGGGTCCTGGAATAGGACCTTACGATCCGTTAGCGTCAGGCCCGCCAAGCGCTTCAAGGCCATAGTCCATTTCTATATTTTTATAACTGCCTTGTGCATATGTAATTATGCAGGAAATCTACAAGCAGATAGACGCCTTGGAAAAAGAGCTCGAAAAGGTAAAGACGCATTTCAATCTCGGCAAGATTTCTCTTGATTTCTCGAAGAAAAGGATACTCCAGATCGAGCGCCACAGGTCGCATCTTCTTTCAAAGCTCCCGGATCACGAGAGGGAGCTGTACATCATGCGCAAGGAACTGAACAGATTCTCATAAATGATTTTACAAATTTAGTGCCTGTTACAGCCTTTGGCGCGTTTAACAAATTTATATGGCGCCTTCTCCAATAACATTGCAGAGAACTCGGCAAGGTTACTCTAGAGTACAGAGTGGATTGAATGGCAGATTTAACACCATTACAGGTCAAGCAAAATATAGAGGCAAATGGAGCACTTAGTGGGATTATAGTAGCAGGAGTTACAGGAGGACTTCCACCTGGAACCATAATTGCCAATGTTCTGGCAGCAGTACCTGTGCAATTACCAACATTGCAAACTGCTACTAATCCACAGGCGCTTCGGCAAGGCGTTATTTTGGCAGTTATGGCAGCTACTGGAGCTGCTGCGCCGGCAGGAGCAGCTATAGGACACCAGGGTCCGGAGTCATTAGCCCAGCACTTTGTTATAAAAATCTTGCAGCCTGATCCGCACGATCCTATAGAAGTTCCTATGGAAGTAGAAGCTTCCACAGGCCGTCCGTATCACGGCCATTTTGTTTTCATGTGCGAAGTTACAGGAGGTACCGGACCTTTCAGATATTATTGGGAATATCGCACAAGAGCCGCTCCTGGCGGATGGGGCCCTTGGCGGCACTTCTGGCCATATGACAACAATGGCAACGCGTTGGGCGCACCGGCAGTTCAGTGGAATCAACTGACTGCTTTTCCAGATCAGGAGTACAGCTTTTTCAAGGGCGGTTACGATGACCAGGTTCAGAATAATTTTCACTACGTAGTTCCGATTGTCAATAACATGAACGATCCATGGGCCAGCCTGCCTGAAGGCATGTACATGGTTCGCGTGACTGTGCGGGACGATCACGACAACCGCATAAGGCAGGCAGAAACGATTTTCACGGTTGTGCGGAAAGTCCGCGGCAGGATGCAGGTCATTATAACGCAGCCGCAGAAAGCCGAAGGCAAGGACATGCCAGAGTTTCCAATCAAAAAAGAAGGATCAACGAATAATCCTTACCATGACCCGATTACGTTCGACTGCGAAGTAGCAGGCGGATCGGGAAACTATCTCTATAAATGGACAGCAGAGGCGGTTGATGCCGGATCTCTTGCAGCAGGATACAATGTTGTTTCTAGCCCTATTCCTCTCAATTTTGTCAGCCGCAAGACCTTCAGAAGAGGCGGCTCGACTCATCCAGTTGAAAATCCGCAAGATCCCGAGGCAAGCCTTCCGGAAAGCCTTTACAAAATAAAATTGGAGGTCGAGGACATAAATGCCCCGGCCGGCATGCCAAATGCCACCGCCGAAACATGGATCCGCGTCGGCGACGTCGGCACTCCGACGCCGCGCTCGCGCTCGTCTTATCTCGGCGGCCCTGACTGGCTCGGCCGCCCTGCTGTCCGCGTCGGAGGCGGCATCACAGGGCCTTACTCTCCTACAGCCGGCATGGGATATGTCAAGCGCAACGCAGTGACAGGCGGATTGGAAAGGATGCGCTACAGGGCGCAGAACCCGATGGCTGGGATTGGAAGAGGGTTCAGCACCTCGGACGACCGCTTCGGCAAGGACAAGACGGAATTCAAGAGCGACAAGGTCCGCGGCGGGACGGTCTCGAAGAACCCGGCGATACAGGCTGCCGTCAATCAGGGGAAGCGCGACCTCAACCGCTGGGCCCGCAGCCTCTCGAGGCCTGTTTTCGCGAAGAAGCAGGGGGAACTCGCGAAGATGACCAAGATATGGTCGGACAACAGGAAGCAGTGGGTCGACGTGCGGAAAAAGGCGCGGAAAAGATCAGGCGGGTGGGCGTCTTTTAAGGGATTTGGCAAGGGTAAAGGCACCGGCGACGCAGTGCTCGCAGCAGTGGCCATAAGCAAACTGATTACGAGCGACGATGAGAGACGTATGATCAGCGAGGAGGTCCAGCGCACCTATAATGCTTTCACAAAGGCTGACAACGACCTGATGAACTTCTCGCACCAGGCCCAGGTAGACATGGAAGATGAGATCAATAAGATATTCAGCACGGACTTCGTCGAATCCATTGCGAAGCGCGCGGCATTCAAGTACAAAGTCAGTGACAAGGACAGCGTCGAGCTTGTCAAGAGCGAGCTCATGATTGAAAAAGAGAATACAGTCTCGCACCTCATCGCAACAGGCAAGGATCGCTTCGGCGGCCCTGTGGGCGCGCTGCGCAGCGCCTCGCTGAGCGCGAAGACCATAGGAAGCGGATATTTCGGCTTCCTCACGGCGCTGCGGCTGTTCATCTTCGGCCCATGGACCATAACAACGCTCTTCGTGATATTGCAGTTCTTCTTCGTCTTCACTTACGTGGGGTACGTGCCGCAGATTTTGTACATCATGCCCATCATAGCGGGCGCGTTCGTCTTCCTGCTGAACTTCGCGGACACCATGCGGCCGCTGGACTGGCTCACGCATTTCATGTCAGGCGCGATGATAGGCTATAGCGCCGCCCTGCTCCTCATAGCGCTGGGCGCGCACACATGGACATTCATAGGCGGCACGAACACGTTCGCGTTCTGGATAGCGTGGCTGATACTATCGTTCATAGGAGTGTTCCAGTTTTACCAGACAGGAGATTGAGAAAATGAAAACAACCGAAAAGGAATTTGGGAACGGATTTGATGTTTGTTTAGCTGGTGCAGTCCAAGCGGACATGATACGGGAAGTTATGCCGGAAAAAACGCCGGAAACGATAACAGGAAAAATATATTCAGAAATTCAGAAAAACGCATCAGGAACGGCAAAGAACTACGGCATTTCGATCAATTCTGATGTATTGAAAAAGATATCGCAGCTAAGCTTTAGAGCCAGCGCAAAATACGCGACATCATCAATATCTGGAGAGGTTTTTTTGGCGGAGTCGCGCTTGAAAAATGAAAATAATATGTTAGCATCGACGACAAGATTCAGCGGCATTCACAACAAACCCTTGTCTTCTAAACGCTTCCTCGCGGATTTGTTTACCTCTCTTCCTAGTCTTAGCGCATCCTCGTCTGTGAGCTTGCTGTCTTTCAGCATCTCATCCATTTTCTTCAGAAGTTTCAGCCTCTCGATCTTCCCCCTGATCAGCTCCCTCGTCACCTCGGACCAATTCACTTCCTTGAACGAGTCCATGTCTTTCTTTAATTGCTCCGGAACAGATAGTGTTATTGTTGGCATGAAATCACCTCACGATATTATTTATACTAAATATAATATTTGCACAGATTTAAATAATTATGCGTCTTTGGATGTTCTGGCCGGAAACGAAGAAAACGTATCCGGTGAAGGAGTTGTTGCCGTTAGCAATGAAATAAAAAAGCAGTCCAAACCAGCAGAAACGAAAGGTGATTCAGATAGGCTATAGAACTGTACTCCAGGGCTCGGTGGTGGTGCTCATATTTGCCTACGTGGCGCTCGGGCCCTATTCCTCGATTTACCAGCAGGCTCTCGATTCGATAAAAGGGCCTTTCGAGACCGCGTTCCGCGCGGTGAAGAACGCGCTCTACGACATCTACCTGCTCGCCACGAACCCAACTGAATGGTACGCGCGCCAGCAGGTTGTGAATGCGCGGCCTGAGAAGCCCATATCGTTCCCCAAGTCCCTGGAAGTCACGCAACTGGACGCCACGCCGTCTTCCGTTCCAGGCGGCCAGCCTTTTGTGCTGACATTCGTGCTGAAGAACGAGGGCGACCTGCCCGTGAAGAACGTGAAAGCCAAGGTATCCTGCAACCAGTGGTGCGACGCGCCGCTGCCCAAGGAAGTCACTGAAATCGACAAGGACCCGTTCTTCCTTTGCGTCGATTACACGCTTCAGAACGAGGTTTGGTGTGGAAGGAGTTGCGACCAGTATCTTGGCTTCAAGCAAGGCGGCAATCCGATTCAGATACCGAAGTACACGTCTAATCAGTGCGTTGATAAGTGCAAAGCCGCCGAGGGTGACAGCAGCGGATTGGACAAGGTGTTCGGCGGCTTTGGCTATGCTGTTGGATATGTCGCAGGCGGCGCGACCGGCGCTGTCGGCGGCGCGCTGGCAGGCGCGGGCATCGGAATAGCCAATAGCGTGCCCGAGGTGCTTGAAGGCACTGTTGATCACGGCATCCCGGGAACAGCATGGAACATCGTGACAGAAACCATGGTTTCAGGAGTTGTCGGAGGCGGAGCGCGGGGAGCTGTGGGAGGCGCAGCCGGCGGAGCAGATGTGGGCTCAGCAATAGGATGGGCGCTGGGCGCGGGCACGAAGACCGTCTGCAACACAAAGGATGTGAAAGCCTTCACGCAGAACATATCATTCAATCCTGCCTACCAGTATGAGAAAGGCGCGGCGGACATCGTCACGCTCGAGCCTTTCGTCGCGAAGAAGTTCGAGGGCCGCGAGGCCGAGACGCGCGTTGCCAAAATCTATCTGAACGTGAGCTTCGATCACGCCACGAGCACCCAGCTCTTTGCCACTGTAATAAGCCAGGAGGAAAGGGAGCGCCTCATCAAGGAGCGCCGCCTCGAGTTCAAGCCCGTCGTCGCTGTCACGAAAGTCGCGCCAGCGAAGCTCTCGCTGAACGTGGGGCCGCAGCCGCTCCTAGCAGGGAAGCCTGTGACGCTGCTCGTATCGGTGTCAAATGACCGCGACGACAGCAGAATAATATTGAAGCGCGGCACGCCTATATGGATCAGGCTGCCGAGAGACATCGGCACCGGGCTGGAATGCGCGGGCTCAAGCATCTCGACAAAATATTTGGTATTTACTGACAAGGACGGGAAAGAAAGAGCGGTTGAAGTGGATGAAAAAATACAAGACACAAAAGTATTCGAAGAGGTTTACGGGTCTGCGACAGCGGAGCTGCTCAAGTACCGCGTGCAACCCGCAGCCCCGACAGAGCGCATAGAGATCCTGCCTTACGAGTTCAACACGATATTCGTCTTCCTGTGCCACTTCACTGCGCAGGACAACCAGGTTATAGGCACTGCGAAGACCGGCATCATAACTGCCGAGCTTCCATCTTACGAATTTGTCCACACCATCAAGAAGGACGTGCCAGTCACGACGCCCGTCGGCATTTTGTTCGACCCCTACGAGAATTACTGCAACAGCGCTGGCACCCAGGATACGTGCCACGACAGGTCAAAGAACGACAACAGGAATGTAGGCATATGCTACTGGGATTCCATAGAAGGCGGCCTGACCTCGCCCGGCGCGGCTGTCGCGAGCGCTGTCCAGAGGACGTTCAGCAACGTCTGCCACTCCTGCGGCTCCGAGCCGACATGCGGCAAGTTCAAGACGCCGGTGGGATGCGCCGAAGCCACCGAGCGCTGCAGCTTCCCGTGCAAATGGACTCCGGGAGCCAAGGACCCTGCGAATCTCGTTGATCTCGAAGGCAGGTGCGAGAATGTGGATGCCGGCGGGACGAACATTAAGTTCGGGGCGTTCAGCGGACCCATAGCAGAGCGGATAATCAGGCAGGCAAAGGCCATGGGCTTCAATAACCCGGAAGATATTTCACATGTATTGCAGATTGCGTTGCAAGAGACCGGTATGCAACACTGCAAGAACGGCTTAATGAGCTGCAGCGGCTCCAATCGCGACATGGTTGTTGTTGGCGACAAGGGAAATTCAGTGGGAATATTCCAGCTTAACAGGCCATCGCATCCTGACTGGTTCGACCCGCAGAAAAACGGTTGCAATGGCCAGACGCCTTACGACCTTGACTGCAACATCTATCTGGGCGTGAAGCACATCAGGAACCTCTATGATAAGTTCTACAGCGAACCCGTAAAAACATATGTCTGTTGGCGGCAAGACCTGAAGAAAAAACCGGATGATCCAACAAATCCGATAGTAAGCGCCAGTTATCACGGGTGGGAGGCTGTTTTCCGTCACTACAATGGCTGGAACTCGATCTGTCTCGATAGGGATGGCAAGCCTGTTGGAAACCCATACTATGTAGAGAATACGTTCGAACAGAAAATACCAAGGGAAGTTGATATAAAGATAGGTGAAGTGCTAAAGGAGAAGCCGATGATCGTATCAGTCTCCACTGCGCAGCCAAAAGAAGAGCAGACCTTCACGATAACAGCCACGGCTTCCGCGACATATGACAAGATGGAAGTCAAAATATTTACACAACCCCCGAGTGCGCCCAATCCTATAGTTGTGGATGGAAAAACCTGCATAACGCCCACGACCTTCTGCAGGCTCGAGTGGATTGCGCAGTTCGGCACGTACACCTATGCCGCCAAGATGTGGGACGAGAGCGGCAAGGAGATTCCGCCAGATCCTGACTGGAAAGGCACTTTCACGGTCCTCAGCAGCACCGCAAAAACCTATGCGGTGGATGCTAATTTCTGTGCAAGCAAAGCTGAAAGATGCACAGATGGCGAAGGCGGCTGCGTGGATAATTCAGGTTGCAAGGGCACTTCTAACGAAGTCAAAGGCGGCGGCCAGACAGAATCTTTGACGTGCACAGACGTAAGCAGTTATGGCATCAACGGCAAGATATGCTGCTATGCAAGCTGGATAGACGACCCCAATGGCTGCGTCGCCAAATACAAGGCAGCGCACCCGTCAACGTGAAGACAAGGCAATTTATTTTTTGGATTCGTCAAAAATCAGAGCAAGAAAATAATTGCATCAAAATAGAAGTCCTGATGAAGATAATTTAGAAACAAGAGAAAACTTAGTGAATTACTGCTTTGCGCCGAGGGCTTTCAGCTTTTTTTCTGCGGCTTTCTTTTCAGCTCCCTTGCCATACTTGGCGACAAGGAAAAGCCTGTTGATTTCTTTTTGGTTTTCTGTCTGGGTCCTGATGGTTCCAAGGTTGGCATCAAGCCCGCCTACAGAGCTGTTAAGCGATTCGATGCCGCTTTTGTAATCTCTGTTCGCCTCTCTCTGTTCGCCAACGAAGCCAAGAAAATTATCATCTAAACGGTTCAGGCTTTCGTGGAATTCTGCGTCAGCTTGTTCCGCCCTTGCGCTGGTCGCTCTGTAGTCTTTGATCAGCTCGCCCATCTGCGAATTCATGCTGCCTACCTTGCTTTCTACGCTGCCTATGCGCGTGCCGTAGCTTCTCAATGTTTCTGCAATAGGATCTCTCTTCGGCGCAGCCGGTTTCGGAGCTTCCCTTGTGAGCTTTATCGGCTTGCGTGCTGTGATAGCGTCGTTGTCATATACCTGTCCGTCTTCCATCACGATTCTCGATGACGGGACATAATAGACTTCTCTGCCATTGTCGTTTTCGACTTTAACTATAGAATCGCTGCCGTCCTGGCCCCTTATTCTGAATATGTAGCCTTTTCTCAGGTTTGCTACTATTCTTTCCTGGTCAGCAGGGTTCGAGAAAGTCACTTTCAACATGTATGCCATTTGGTATTTTTTAGTTTCCGCATCCGCAGATCTTTGTGCAAGCGCTATTTGTTCGCTGCTCATTCCATCTGTCAGCTGCAGCGCCTGCGTTCCAGGTAAATACGGCACGCTCTCTGCAAATAAAGTTGCTACCAGTTCGCTGACAGGGCCGTTAAGATTGCTGACTTGAATAAGCTCGGGATTTTTAACTACTAAAGTTTGCTCGACAGGAACGTACGGATTTTTTGCATGATAGACTTCCATCTGGAGATTTTTACCCTGTTCTGCAACAACAGTGGAGTTACCGTCTTTATCTGTTCCTTTTTTTTCAGCGCCGCGAAGAGCTGCCCATCTGGCTGCTTCTCCGGTGTCTAATTTCACAGTGTCTCCGGGCAAAATAACATTTACCCAGTTGTATGCTTCCCTCATATCTGCAAGAGGGAATGAGTATTCTGCCCCTTTGACGTCTTTCAAAACTAGTACATATGATGGTATTCCCGCTGTCTTTCCATTAGAGCTTATGTTTCTCGGAAGGACATATCGTTCTGTAACCGTGATGCCGTTGGTTAATGCTGTTCTCATCTGGCCTTCTGTGCTGTTCCAGTAAGCCTTTTCTCTTTCTTCTAGCGCCTGATCATCTTTTTTACGCTGTTCAGCAGCAGATTGGTCCTGCTGTGCTTGTTCTGCGTTTCTATTATTTAGATAACTGCAGCCTTCATAACTTGCTAGTCCAACAGCAAGCAAACCGCCACCTATAATGTAAGGAAGTTTGTTTCCTCTGGCTCGAGGCCTTGGGCCACCTGTGCCGGTTCCGCCACCACCAAATCCAGGAGTTGCTGTCATTTCATTTCACCTTTCTTTTTCATTCCAGCAGAAAAGTATTTAAAGCTTTTGTCACTTCTAAGTGACGAATTAATTACGATTGAAGTACATTTGTTTTAGCTATGAGATCTCTCAGCAGCAAATGCCTTTGTGGTTTCGTATAACTTATCAACATATTTCTGCATCGTTTCCTGCCATCGGTGCCCGCCGGCTCTTTCGGTCTCTTTTGCAGCGCGGTACATCTGGATGAACGGCGGCGATTCGTAGCCGAAGATCAGCCCGTCTGAGAATATGGCATTGGTGAAGCTTGTTGTCGCAGATTGCGGGAACATGATGTCGGGCATTTCCCTTGCCAGTGTTTCTATATAGCCTCTCCACAGGGTGCCTTCTTCGAAATCCCTGACGCCGTCGAATAAGACGGATAGTGTAGATGCCGCGCATGCCTTCGGCAGCAGTTCAAGGACTGCGTTCTGGTCTTCGCTGCTCACGTTCCCGCTTATTACGCGCAGCTGCTTTGCAAATGAAGTGGTATAGCTGTTGTAGTCCGGGCGCATGCCGAATCCAAAGTCCAGTTCAGAAAGATAATGTAGATACTGGGCAGCAAAGGGCTCGCCTGTTTCTCTGGCATAATCGGCTATGATATTCGCGCCGCCCTTGTCCTTTAGGAAAGCCCTGAAGTTTTTGTCTGCGGCAAATTTTTCCGCGAAGGCTCTGGTGGATTTCCGGGAAGTCCCGGCGACTGCAAGCAATTTTTCTGCAGCTTCCTTGAATTGGGTGGCGACAACTGGTTGGGTCATCACTATCGCTGCTATCGATTCTGCCAGTTCAGTTCCTGCAAGTTCATATGCTATGCTGAGAACGCTTTCATAGTCGCTCATGCCGCGCACTGCAACGTCATAGAGATTTGATGTAACGAGCTCTTCAGCGTATTTGCGGGAATTTGTTATGCCGAACCCGCCAACGAAAAACAGCCCTGAAGCGAGACGATGGAAAGCATTGATCCTCTGAGTTTTCGAGGGGCTCAAATCCAGCGCACTTTCGCGCAAGTCCTTGTATTCACCCTCTTTTATTATGGCTTCTGCAGCCCCTGGAGTTAAGTCAAATAAGCGTGTGAAATATTCTTCAATAGTCCTGATGCCGGTGCTATCCATGATGTTCAGTAGAGTATTCGGGTTCTGCAGCGCAAGTTCCCAGTTCCCCAAAAGTTCTTTTTGTCCGCCGAACATCGCTTTCCAGAAGCTGCCGCTCTCTGATAACGCTTCCTTTAGGAAATAATTGCCGCCTACATAGTAAAGGTTGAGGAGGCGGCTGTATGCCGATGAATCTTGAGGATTGTATACCTTGCTATCTGCAAGGTACCTTCTTGCGGCCGGCGCGTCGCCAAAAACAGCTGTTTGCAGCGCGAATGCAAGGCCTTCATCCAGGCCTCCTGCAGGGTTTAGCTTACCAAAGCCGGCTTGGAGGCGCTTGGCAAAGTGCCTGTGGCAGCCCTCGTGAAAATATACGCCAGGATCGTAAGGCCTTATTAGTGACGTGTCTTGGTCAGGATAATATCTTCCTTCCACGATTGTCTGGGGGTTTTCCCTCTGCGTTTTTCCAATCCAGAAGTATTTTCCTGTCCCGTCAAGCGTGAAAACATCGCCGATGCCCCTCCGGTTAAGATAAAATGCAAGCTGTTCGACGAATTTTTGAGGCACATCGTCGTACATCATCCTGAAGCCATATTCTGGGACTTTTTCTCTAGGCTCGGTTGATGCACTTTGTTCTGGCTGATGCTTTGAAGAGGGCTGTGCCTTTTTGAACCATGTCATGTAATCACTTCAAAGTAGTATCTATAGAAAGGCTTTTAAGGCTTTCCCATGTGATGGATCCGTGATGCAGCAAGAACTAGAACCCGCCCATCATCCTGAGCCAGTTACGCAGTCCAGGTCCCAAGCCAAGTATTAGTACCACAAGCTTGAGGAAAGTCCTCTTTTCGACTTCTTTCGGGTCCTTCAGCTCGCGGTCGAATGCGTACAGGACTATGGGAACGACCACAATCTTCAGCAGGAACATGGTCCATGCCCCGGCCAGCCCTATCAGGAATCCGGGAAGCACATGCTGCTCGAAGTATCCAAGGTATTGCAGCGCGACGAACGTGGTAGCGGCGTCGAAAAGATGGACGAGGATTATGAACATGTTCTCGGCAGACAGGAAATCATTCAGTTTTTTGAATCTCTTTTTGGCTGCGAATTTTACGATGGCAAAAAGCACGATCCATGCAGCAGCTATCGCCAGCACGGCTGCGAATGCAAATGAGTTCGCGAACCGCAGCTGCGAAAGCACGGCAATGTCGATTACCGCCCCGATAGCGAACCACAGCTTGTAGTATCTGAATTTGTTTTTCATCACCCTCGATGCTGCCACCACTGCAAGCAAGGAGATGAAAGCAACAAGGAAAATCGTGACATAGATCAGCGGGCTGACGAAGAGGAAATTCCTTGTCGCTCCAGAAGCTTCGCCGAAGTCTTCCCACGCCCTGAATATGCCACCCATCGCCACGAAAGGTATCACGCCTATCAGGAACGAGCGGTCTATTTTTATCCGCAGCTTTTTCAGGATCTTGTAGATAACGAACGCCGTTGCGATGAGGATTATGCCAAATGTCGCAGTGTTGATGATATTGTATCCTGTGCCCTGCACCAGCGGCTGTATGAAGAACGTGTTGAAGAAATCGCTGTTCTCCTGGGCGAATGTTTTTGGAAGTAGCAGCAGCGAAAGAAGTGGAAGAATCATGGCGGCTTTTTTCATAAATCTACTTGCAGGGAAATTATATAATTGCATGTATAGAAGTAAATACCATGAGCGAGTTGTTGGTTCTGTCTCTCGAGGAAATCGTGGAAATAAACAGAAAATTTAATGGAGGAGTTAAAAGAGGCGGTCTGGATTTTATCATCTCTAAAATAAAGTCATTTGCACTTACTGCAGATTTCAGAAAGGATGTGGCCAAATCAGCAGAACATTATGGTATTATATCATCCAGAACCATGTTTTTATTGACGGAAATAAGAGAACAGCAACAGAGGCTACAAAACTATTCTGCGAAGCCAATGGCTTTCATATCGGCTTGCCGCCCAACGGATTTATCTATATTTCATTGAAAATAGCTAATAGTGATATCGCGTTTCAAGAACTGGTAGATGTGCTGTATGAAAGATTAGGGAGGAGAAACGCATGAAATATTTCATCCGCCACAAAATAGACAAAAAAGGAAAGATAACAGAAGTCAGGGTCCCCAAAAAGGAAGTCATGAAGGAAATAAATGCCATGATCAGAAAAGACAGGGAAATGCTGAAAATACTTGAAAAGTTGTGAAGAGCAGGAAACTTGTGCTTCATTCTTTTAGGCTGCCGCTAAGAAAATCTTTTAATTGAGGCAAAACGAATATCTTATAGCAGATTGTAATAATAATGGAACTTTTAACAACAATCTGCTATATGGAAAGAACATTGAATAATATTCCAAAATCAATGTTCTTTACTATTAGTTGTAAGAAAGGTAGTGTCAATGAAATTTATCATCCCTCTTCTGCTCGGCGCCGTGCTGCTCATAAGCGGCTGCACGGCCATAGGCGGGCCCGGCGGCATCTTCGGCGCGGACGTCATAAACGTGAAGACGCGCACGGTGGAGGAGCCCGGAAGGGACCCGATAGTCATACGCGACATAATGACGATACCGACGTCTCCTGTCCTGCCGGACCAGGAAGTCTATTTTTCATTCATCATAGAGAACGTGAACAAGGTCCATACGGTCACGAACGTCAGGGCAGACCTGTTCAACGCTCCGGGATTCAAAAATGCAGCAGGGCATCTTTGCAACAGCGGCGTCAACGTGTGCCTGCCTGACGTGCCGCCGGACTGCACAAACATAAGGCCGTGCGACCTGCTTCCGGGGGAGCAGCGCCAGATACAATACACCCTGAAGGCACCGTCAAAGGTCCAGATCGCCAACATAAAGACCCAGACGCGGCTCGACTTCAAGGTGCTCTACGACTTCGACAGCGAGATGAATTTTGTCATTCCTGCAGTAAACAAGGAAGAAGTCATCAGGCGGCAGCGCGAGGGCGAGAAGCTCGACATCACCTTCGAGAAATCATTCAGCGCGGGCCCTGTTCGGCTGGATGTCCAGCCGCTTGGCGTGAATTACATACTCGACGATCTTCCCACTATAATGCTGTTCAGCGTTGCGAACGTGGGCAGCGGCAACCTGATGAAGTCGGAGATACCGGTCTTTAATCCTGCTGTTCCAATAACCGGCAGCAGCAGGTCATCGCAGCAGGGTGTACAGCTAACCTTCAGCCCCGAGCTTGCGGTGGATCAGGTGCCGGGAGACCTGATAACAAGGATGTTCGGTTCGCCAGCGACTTCGACGGACGGGATAGTTTATACGAACAAGAACGAGAAGATACTAATGTACCGCGACAAATCGCAGGTCTCGCTGAGGTTCCCAGTGAAACTCAGGGACTTCACGATTCTGCGCAACAACCAGATTCCGTTCCGCTCCTACGAGATCAAGACCAAGATATTATACACGTACGAGCTGAGGAACTATGTGGATATCATAGTGAATCCTTTCGAGAACACCTGATTTTTGAGTTCGCCGGAAAACCCGAAGCTTTGGCTGCAGGACGAACGGCAAGAATTCAAAAAGAAATCCATGCCTTCAGGCATAGGCAGCAAAAGTATTTCATTCTGTTTGTTTGATCAAGAACCTGCCGTTTGCGATGGATGTTTTGATGCCTTCAAAAAACCCAAAACCAAAGCGACAATAAAGGAAAAATAAAACCTATTTATTGCGCGCATCCAATAAAAATTCTATGCTCAAGTATATTTTGCTCGCGGCGCTTGTCTTCTCGGTGGGCTGCGTCACCCAGGAGCAGGGCAGCAGCCTGTCCGTAATCCTGCAGTCCGACCCTCCTGTGGTCTTCGAGAACAGCGTCGCGCGCGTCCATGTGGATGTGACGAACCAGGATACGAAAAGGCTCGAGAACGTGAAGGTGCAGATCTTCAGCTCCGGAGTCATGTCATTCGTCAATGAGCCCGCGTGCGTGCAGTCCGGAGATTTCAAGTTCCTCCTGCCTCAGGAGTTCAGGACGTTCTCGTGCAGCTTCAGGGCGCCGAAGATCAACCAGGACAGGGTCACGTCGAAGCTCGATGCAAAAGCCACCTTCGATGCCACCCTTTCCGCGGTCCGGCAGATGGAGCTGATGACAGAGGAAGAATACAACAACAGGCTCGCCTCGTCGGGAATCGCGCAGAAGCCGCAGAGCTACACGTACAGCGACAGGAACATCCAGCTGCAGGTGGATTTCTCGGAACCGCTTCCTGTTGTGATAAAGCAGGGGAGGAAATTCTTCGTGAAATTCACTGTAAGGAACATAGGCAGCGGTTTCATTAATGCTCTGGAGCCGCAGGATGTGGAGCTGGTGCAGAAGGGCTCTCTGGACCAGGAGAAGGAGGGCAATGTTCTTCAGTCCATCAATGCCAGGGGCGAATACGAGCCGTGCCGTTTGCAGGAGACGATCTCGCCGATAGGCAAGGATTTCCCGTCATTCGCGTGCCAGATACTGATGCCCGCGAACGTCAATGTCCTCACGAACTACAACGTGATAATTAGTATCAGGTACCACTACGAAATTCGCGATTCCGTAACAGTCGATGTGATAAGATAGGCGCTACAGCAGAAAAAGCGTGTCGTATCCGATGATAGTAAGTTAATGAAAAACAAAAGAATGAACAAAAACAACCTTAGAAATGCTCGAACGAAACTATAAAAACACCGAACTGCAATAAATATTAGTCAATTAAAGACAGGCGATGAAATGAAAAAATCTTCACTATTCTTGATTCTGGCGGTTCTTGCAGTTGTCGTGATTGCGGGCTGCATTGGCGGAAGGCCTGCCAAGCAGGAGCCAACTAGGGGCGTTGATATCAACAGCTTTGAGGCGAATCCGCGCCAGGCGCGGTCGGGCGAGTTCGTTATATTTGACCTGGAAGTCGAGAACATCGGCGGCACCACGGCCCGCAATGTGCAGGTGGATCTCTTCGGCGTCGATGGGCAGTGGAGAGATTCGTTCGGCAATGTCATCCGCGACACCCAGACAAAGCAGATAGGCACGCTCAGGCCGCCTTTGCCCGAGCGCAACATCCCAGGAGACTTCAAGCTTATGCAGTGGCAGCTCCAGACTCCGGTGATCCCGCAGGGCATTTCCCCGACAAGGCAGATAGAGGCAAGAGTGACTTATGATTACAATACTTCAGGCGCTTTGGTAGTTGGCGCTATCAGCGAGGATGAGTACAGGAGGCAGCAGATCACGGGACAGGGCCCGACATTTGTTGCGGAGAGTGTGAATAGCCAGGGGCCTATCCATCTCGAGATCCCTGAAAAATTCAAGCAGAACATAATTGTTGACACGACAAGCAGCGATCCCACATCAGTGCATTCGTTCCGATTCGAATTCGTCAATGTGGGCGACGGCTTCCCGATAACGCCGGAATCCGACAACAGGATCAAGGGTGCTGGCGGCAAGCTTTCCGGCACGATCGACGTGCAGGGACCCGGAGTGGAGTTCGAGGACTGCCTCGGCCAGAGGTCGGGCACCCGTGTGAATCTGGACAACTCGGAGATAGCGGTCAAGCTGAGGGAAAACAACAGGGTTCCTATCGCATGCACCATAAAGATAGACAGGGCGCAGTGGGGCAACAGGCCTGAGGACACCGTGCAGTTCGTCTTCAACATATTCTACCGCTATTATGTGCCGAAGACGGCGCTTGTGCAGATCATAGGCGAGAGATGATTCTGTCTTTTATTTTTATGAATACTAAGCACAGTGAATATCTGAAAATTCTAGCAATGCCTATTGGTTGTCTTATCATAACACTGCTCATTGGAGTATCTTTTAGGCTACCAAGAGCAGCAGACTACCTGATGGTTCTCATCATGCTTTTCTGGCCACAGATACCATATTTGTTTTTGTCTCTCTGGAAAAAGAAGTTTTCACCAAAGATTTTTGTTGCATTTCTCGTGTTTAATGCCATATGGTCGATAGCATTCGTTTTTCTATCTACCAGCAACTACTATGTCATTAACGATGTTATTGTCCCTTAAGTTATCCTCGCTAACAAAAATGTTTTGATCAATAAGTTCATTCTTTACGGAAGATGTGAAAGAAATCATTCAGGATTTTTTTGTCGATCAGCAGCCGAGTAAGTTTTCTTTTCTTGTCGCAGATAACTTACCTGATTTTGCCTGTATGGAAAAAACGTTTCGCCAAATTATTGCGCCAGTAGCAACAAGATAAGCTCTTTTTATAACTTGCTTTCAATTTTTAAACCATGAAGCAGTGCAAAGAGTGTAAATTATTCTATAAAGACGCTTCTTGGGCTAAAAAATGCGAAGTTTGGTGTAAGGAACACAGTTCTTGCAACTTAGAAATAGCTAAACATTCTATTAAAGCCTGAATAGTATTTTTGGCCGAGTCAGGCATTTCTAAATTTTAACCTTTCTGGAAACACCTGAACCCAAATATTTAAGCCGCCTCATATAATAGTAAGCCATGAGGATTTATGTTTTGCTGCTTGTTGCAGCGCTAATTTTTATTTCAGGCTGCATCGGCGGCAATGTGAAAACTGACAGTAATAACGGACTCACGGTAAATGCGTTCTCTGTTGAGCCCATGATCGCGGAAGCTTCTGATAATGTCCGCTTCTTCCTCGATGTCGAGAACGTCGGAGGCACGACAGCGACCTGCGTGAAATCGGAGCTCTTCGGAGTTGATGGATGGCGCGACGGCCTGACAGGCACTCCGCTCAGCCTCCCTACGACCGCGGTCCTGCAGCCGCAGAAAGGCATCCTGTTCAACATATTCAACGGAGGCCTGGATTTCTGCTATTTCGACGCGACTCAGGGCAGGCAGATCTGCGCGAACTACAGGAAGGATCAGGGACTTTCTCTTAGCGGCTTCATCGGCAATAATTTCCTCGCATACACGAATCAATTTTGCAACGGAGCAACGCTGGCCGCAGGCGGCATAGATCCGTTGGCCAGGCTGATAAGATTCCAGCCTTCGCTCTCGCCGCCCCTGCCGGAGCGCAACAAGGCCGGCCAGAGCTGGATTGCCGAATGGCTGCTCAAGCCGCCCGTGCTGCCGGAAGGGCTTAAATCCGATTACACGGTGAGGGCGCGCACTTCTTACTTCTACACGTCGAACGCCCAGGTGAATATCAATGCGATGAACAAGGATGAGTTCAAGAGAAGAGAGATCGCGGGCACAGCCAATCCGGATCCGCCTCTCAATGTCGAGAACGTTAATGGCGCGCCTATCCAGATAGTGGCAACGCGCGGCTCGGACCCGATGGTGATAAACCAGGACACGGCTCTCGGCCCTGTTGAATATTTCTCATACACATTCGAGCTGGTCAATACAGGAGAAGGCTATCCGCTGCCGACAGATGCGGACGTGCCCGAGACAGTAGGTCCTGCTACCGAGAGCGGCTACGTGTTCGCGGTAGCGAGCATCAACGGCCCCGGCGCGTTCTTCTCCAATTGCTTGGGCCAGTCCGGCACGGAGATATTCATACCCAGCAGCATCGCCCAGAACCTTGTGAAGATACGCGCGGACAAGCGCGCGCCGTTCGGCTGCCAGATAGGCATAGACCGCTCGCGATGGATCGACACGCCTGTGGGCACCGTGTCGATAACGTTCCAGGTGTTCTACCGCTACTACATCGACCGCGAAGCCACAGTGAGAGTGATCGGGCCTGAAAGGTTCTGAACTCAGAAAGGATAATTTTCCCAGTCTTCATAATCGTCTGCCCCGCCAAACCACGGTTCCCAGCCTTCGGCAACCGGATCTGTTTCCATGTCAATATGCCCGCCGGGAAATACAAGAACCCATGAAGTAGCGCCGCGCTTCGCGCAGCCATATGTATATTTTATGGCCTCAACAACTTTCTTGTCGTCTAGTTTTTTAGTGGCAGTTTCTATCGAGTCGAGCATGGCCACAGCATTTTCCACGTATGAGATCTTGGGCAAGAACCACATCGCAGAAGAGAAAACTTTTTTGCTTACAGATTTTTTGAAACCTGCAAACCTCTCGGGCAACTCTTCGCAGTAAGTTCGCAATTGTGATTTCAGTTTCTCATGGTCGCCACAGTAATAAACTTTTGGTAGCAGCAGGGTATATGCAGTGGCTGCGCTCTGCCCGGCAGAATCAAGAACAGCAGAGTAGTTCTCCTTGTATTTAAGCGGGTCAAAGTTCTGCTCCATGTCTTCCCAAAAATCAAGAGCATCATGGAATTCGGGATCTTTGAATCTAGTTACCAGTTCTTCCGTCTTTCTGTGATGTTCGCTGATTTTTTCTTTTATTTTTAGCAGTCCGCCAAGCCACGAAGCATACCATTTGGCCGCCTGCTCCCCGCCTTTCCTGGACATCTTTGTACACTGCAGCAGGAAGCGACTGGGATTATAACCCGCTTTTACGGCGTGGGGAATATTCATGATGATCCAGGATGCCGTCTCTTTCCCGAATTGCTCTGCTGCCCACTCAGATATCTGTGCAAAATTGTATGTTTCCACACCCATTCTTTGCATATGTGCAGCATTCAGTGCATAAGGCTTCAGTACACGAAGCCTGCCTGTAAGATAAACAGCCAGCATCTCATCCATGAAATCGCCGGCTTTTACGCCTTCGCCCAGAACTTCTGGCAGGACATAGGCATACAAGCTGCCGAAACGCTTTCCGCCTTCCTCGACTGCACGCCTGACATGATTATAGTATTCTTCTGGTTGCAATCCTCGCTCAAGCGCGGCAATGTATCTCAGGCTGAAATAATCTCCTGTTAAATGTCCAAATTCCTTATGAGCCGCTAGGAATAGCTCGGCATATTTATCAAAATCAAACCATGCCTCGCCCATATGTTTTGAGGAGTTTTCAAAAAATCTCTCTAGCGAGACGTGGCCAACAGAATTTGCAACCTGCAATACGTGTTTTTCAAAATCGTTTCCTTTTGTATAGATGCCTGTTTCTTGCGCACGATGGATGCCGCTTGCTATTGCTTCTGCTGTTTCGTAGTGGCAACAGCGTTCCAACTGCTCAATAGACTCTATAGGTCTCCCCCAGTAAGTGGACATGGCTCATGGTATAAGATTTAAAAATTTAAATTCGAAGCTGTTCACCCGAAAGCCATCAACCCTTTCTTACCATTCTCGAGCACAATCTTCCCATAAACTCCGTCATAGCCAGGCTTGACTTTTATTTTGCCGTCGCGGTTAAGAAGGATTATGTTTGCCAGTTTCTTCTCCGCAACTTTTTCCAGCTCTTCCTTTTCCACTTTCAGCAGAACGTTGAATTCGTTGCCGAATTTCGAGATGAGAAGATTATATACATCCCATACTTTTTTCGTGAAAACGCCCTGCCCCACAGAAGCAGCAATCAACTCGCTCAGCGGCACGAGGGACTTGAAAGGCACCGCATTGTCGGGCATGTAGCCCTCTTCTCTGTCAGCTAACTCTTCAACGCGGTGCAGCACGCCTATTGTCAGCTGCTTTTTGCATTTCGGGCAGATGTTGTTCCTTGCTATAGATTCCTTTGGCTCAAGGCATACATTGCAGTTCCGGTGTCCGTCGTAATGATACTTACCTTCTTCTGGATGAAATTCTAAAGTTTCTATGAATCCGTTTTTGTCTTTTTTCCTGATGATTTCAATAAGATTTTTGTAAGTCATTTTTTTCATATCAAAAACACAGCATTCTCTTCCCAAGCGCCAAGGCCAGTGGGAGTGAGCGTCAGAGAAAGAAACAATAGAAAAATCATCAAGGTCTGATATACGCCAGCACATTTTCGGATCCGACGAGAGTCCAGTTTCAATTGCATGTATGTACTTTACATTTTCCTGAAAACATTCTTTTACGGAATTAAAACCCGAAAAAGCGCCAAAAAGCGAAAACCAGGGAGTAAAGATATGTGCGGGTATAATTTCTATGTCTTTAGAAATGCTCATCAGATTTTCAACAAGCTCGATAGAACTAAAACCGAAGATCGGACGGCCGTCGTAATCTCGCCTCCCTTTTGTATCAAGAAAAGAGTTAATCTGGTCGGCTACTTCAAAGTTCGGTGCCAGAATGACGTGATGGATTCTTCTGCCTCTGCCGTCTTGAGTATAGATTAATGAAAGTTCAACTGAAAGAACAAAGTTCATATCATCGTAAGTGTAAATGCCGGTTCCATTATCATATAGTTTGCTTTTCAGTTCTTTCATCCAAAGTGGGTGTGTGAAATCACCAGTACCAATCAAATTCAGGCCTTTTATTTTTCCGTATTTTGTCAAGTTATCAATATCTAAATCCTTTGATGTCGCGCGGGAATATTTTGAATGAATATGAAGGTCAGTGAATATATTTGGCATTTTTAAGCTATCGATCCAATTCTTAAATATGGATAGAATTATTGTGACAACACGAGAAAATCCGGATTTGGATGGAGTTGCATGTTCTTATGCATATGCGGAGTTTCTAAATAAGAAAGGGATTAGTGTACAGTACGCAGTTTTTGGTACGCCTTTGGATGATGCAAAGTTCATATACAAAAAGGCAAGAGTTCCGATAAGAAAACAAGCTAGGATTATGGGCGATGAAAAAATTATACTAACAGATACAAGCATTGTTGCCAAAATACCAAAGTCTATTGACCCTGAAAGAGTTATAGAAATCGTGGATCACAGAACACGTAATGAGTCTTCAAGGTTTGTATATGCAAAGATTCAAATTGAACAGGTAGGGGCAGCAGCGACGCTTATAACAGAAAAATTCATGAGAGAAAGAATTAAAGTCAGCTATGAATCGCGGCTGCTTTTGTTTTATGCCATTGTATCAAGTACAATAAATTTCAATAATAATGTGACAACAACACGTGATATCAAGGCCGCAAAATGGCTGCAGAAAGAACTGCGTCTAAATAAAAATTATTTGCACAGTTTCTTTTTAGTTATTTCAAAAGTTAAAAATCTTAGGAAGAAAATGGATATAGGACTATACGAGTTCCCAAATACAAAGATATGCATTGGCCAATTGGAGATTATAGATGCCAGAAAATTCATTTCAAAAAACAAAAATAAAATAGACAAAATACTGAAGACTGCAGAGAATGAAAAACATGGAAAAATATCTCTACTGACAATAATAGATATCGAAAAAGCAGAAAACATATTCTATTCTGAAAGCCCGGCAGTCCGGAAAGCGCTGGAAGACATATTTAAAATCAGGTTCAAGGATAATGTCGCATACAGGAAAGGAATAATAATGCGCAAGGAACTCTCGCCTTTGCTCGACGAGTACTTCAAAAAACGACTTAAATAATCTCCTCCCAATCTTAGATCATGCTTCTTACGGACAAGGAGATTCGTGCGCTTGTTGAAAAGGGACTGCTTGTGCAGGACATGATAGATGCCAAGGCGCAGATACAGCAGTGCGGCGTCGATCTGACAGTCGCTAACGTATTTACGCTGGAAGGCGAGGGCGTCCTGGATTTTGACAACACAAAAAGGCAGATCCCGAAATACAAGGAAGTTCTCATCAGCGGTGATCACTGGATGCTTCAGCCCGGCGTCTATCACATAGCATTCAATGAAAAGATAGTGCTGCCGAAGAATATCGCAGGCCTGATGTTCCCGCGCTCATCGGCGCTGACATGCGGCATAGTGGAGCATACTGCGGTCTGGGATCCCGGATACGAGGGTCGCTCATTTTTCCATGCGGAAGTCTCGCGGCCCGTGAAGATATTCAGAAACGCCCGCCTCGGCCAGATGATTTTCCTGCGGCTCTCGGAAGATTCATCAGGATATTCAGGCATTTACAAGGGCGAAGATCTGGTGAAATTCGCGAAGCGCGGCGGAGGGAATTAAGCTCATGCTTAAGATTAAAAAAGGTAACAGGGTCCTTCGCATCAAGGACTGCCGCGGATTGTCTTCTGTCAGGGGACTTATGTTCGACAAGCTTGAAGACAAGGAAGGCGCCTTAATACACGCGAATAGCATCTGGACGCCTTTTTGCAAGCCTCTCGACCTGTATTTTCTTGATGAAAAATTCATTGTCATTGAAAAGCAGTCCGCGCCGCCGCTCACCCTGAACCCGAAAACATGGAAAGCTTATTTGAACAGGAAAGCCAGATATTGTCTTGAAGTTAAGTCTGGCATTTCAGGCATCAAAAAAGGAAGTAAAATAAGTTTCATAAAGCAAAGTTAAAAGAAGATCTCACTTCTTCTCGACTTTCTCTTCTTTCAGCATTTTCTTTGCTATCAGGAACACCACCAGTGCGATTATCACGAAATTGATGAGCGCTGAAAGGAATGCTCCCCATTTGATAATTACAGGGCCTATGCTTGCGGTCGCGGTCTGCCAGCCACCGCCTGGAATGAAGGCGCCTATGACGGGCATTATAATATTATCTACCAGAGACTGCACAAGGTTTGTCAGCGCAACGCCGATGATGAATGCTATGGCCAGCGCGATGATCTTGTATTCCCTGAGAAATTCCGTGAATTCTTTCATGAACCCCATTCTGCTGCCCCCGAATTTAACCAAAATTAAAGAAAAAGATATCCGCTGTTATTAAATTCTTATAGATAACTTTTAAATAGAACTTCATGGGCCTGTGGTCTAGTGGCATGACGTCTGCTTGACGTGCAGAAGATTGGCGGTTCGATAGCGCATATTATTGCGCCGAAATTCCGCCCGGGCCCATTTCTTTAATATATTATTTTTAATATATTCAGATTTTTCTCTCTTTCCCGGATGCTGGAATTTTATTAAATTCAAAAAATCGTATAAGTCTCTTTTAGAGCCTATATAGATTCTCCATTCCTCAAGGTCTCTTATAGTATCATAAGGCTTTCTGGCAGAATAGCATATACGCGGTTCATTTACATGAAACCCTAAATGAATTAAACATTTGTGAACATCGAAAGTGAAATTTTTATCTCTCTGTACAAAAACGAAATAAACTACATTTTTCTTTTCATTATAACCGATACACCCGTCGGTATCGAATAAGCCGGACAAATAAGATATGAGAAATTCTTTACTATTCTTGACTTCTTCTGGTACTTTTAAAAGTCCAGTTTTTTTCCCGGTAGGGCAAAATAAAGAAATGAAGGAATGTACCGGTCTGCTACCTATTTCTATTTTATGATATGTATTATGGTCGCTAATGTAGCCTCCAATCATGAAGATTTTTTTGAATAATGAATTTATTATTTCGATATGAAACTCTGAATCTGTTGCAAGCGTTATATATCTGCAGTTTTTATGGACGTAACCGTCGCCATTGATAGCACCCAATAGGTATGCTAAATCTTTTGTCATAGCTTTTGGTAATAAACATTTTTTATTCCCTACAGAAACATATTCCATTTTTTTATATGCCAAGTCTAGAATATTATTATCAAGCTTAGAAAATAATTTTAGGTACTTTATTGGAATTGGGCTTACTCCAGAAATCCAGTAGTAATAAGTTGATTTATGTATTTTATTTTTAATTAAAGAAATTGCTTCTTTCCCGTGTTTTGCATGAAAATTTTTTAGTATTTTTCCCAATCCAAAAATCACAATCGTATCGTCAATATCCAATAAATAATTCTTTAATTTTATCATAGTTTATAATGAACCTACTAGTTTAAATATATAGGTTGCAGGTTCGATTCCTGCCGGGCCCACTTTATGTCCACATGTAATGCACACAATGAAACAAATGTGGTCATAAGAAAGCTTTAATAGTTCTACTTTATAACGTATGTTATATGAAAGAACCGAATAGTAATAAAATATTACGTAAGTTATACACAGAAACCGGTATGCAGAAAGTGCTTGAAGTTGTTTTTCAATTCCCAGAAAAAGAGTTCAGCCTCAGCGACTTGGCAAAGGAAGCAGGGGTCGCAAAGGCAAATATCGGAAAAATTTTGGATGAGCTTGAGAAAGCCGAAATGATTGATAAAGTGGAATTGCCAAAGATATGGCGGATTAAAGCCAAGCAGCAGAGCCCGAATTTTAGGAAAATGAAGATAGTCCGCAATATGAATCTTGTTAATCAGAGCGGTTTGGCAGAATTTCTAAACACTATGTATGATAATCCAAAAGCCATTGTTCTGTTTGGCAGCTTTCGTTGGGGAGAGGACATTTCAAATTCGGATATTGATGTAGCTATCGAAACAGAAAATATCAGAAAATACATTAGCATGAAATTGCTGCAGCTTCCAGAATTTGAGAAAATACTTGGCAGGCGGGTGCAGATTCATGCATTCAATAGGCGTGGTGTTGATGTCAACGTCTTCAACAACATTGCAAATGGCATAGTCCTATCTGGTTTTCTGGAGGTCAAGCCATGAGAAAGGATCGCATAGAATTTTTAGTTAAAACAGCAGAACTGCGGCCTCGACTGCAGGACAAAGAACGGGTAAAATCAATATTAACGTCAGCAGAAACCAATGCAGTTGTTGTCAGTAAAATACCTCGGTCAGAAGATAGTGCAACAGTAATTTTCAGGGAAATGTACGAGTCTATAAGACAACTAGGAGATGCAGAATGGTGGCTCCTTGGCTACGAGCCGCTCAATCATGAAGTATGCCTGGAAATTCTGAAGGAAGCTGACATCAAAGACAAAGTTAAATTGAACCACCTCGCACGATTCAAGAAAATAAGGAATGACATAAACTATCGCGGTTTTCGGGCATCAATGCCGCAGGCGCAGGAGATTCTTTATTTCTGGAATACATGTGGCAAGGAGATATTGGGTATGTTGAAAAAACGGGCTAAATGACCGGTTGCGAGTTAACCAAACCTGCAATTGTATATGTGCCGGACCCATTTTTATTATTTTTGACTTCTGGAAGGAATGCTACTGTAAAATCACTTTCTATTGTGTCAAAATACAGAAAAGAAAAAGAAAATCTCAAAATGAGTCCATATAGCCTATAGTTGAATTCACTTGCCGAGAATCAAACCCATGGTACACTGTAAAATGACCTATACTTCATTTAACCTCTCGAAAATCTTTAAGAACGACGTTTAACAATAGAATATAGTCAGGGTGTGGTTTGGTTGCTGAAAGGCCATAAGGGTCTGTCTAAGATATTGTTTGTTTCTATTGTTATTGCTATAGTCAGTCTTATATCGGTCGTTTCCTTCGCAGCAGTCAAAACATACGATGCAAAAACGAGAACTGTTACTATCTTAAGTCCTCTGCCTGTTGCAGAACTCCAGCTTATAGAAAATACAGACCAGTGTTTAATAAACTGTTATGCTGTTATTCGTCTCAAAGTCAATAGCCAAGTAACAATTCCAGCCTCCCCGGAAAATAATTACAAGTGGGATTTTGTAAAACAGGACGCTAAACTCGGACTCCAAGAATATCGGTTTGAGCTGTTTTCTGATGTTCAGAAGCAAGAACCGCGGTATTCAGCTGCATGCAGTCCCTATACAGAAAATGTAAATTCAACGACAATAACATTTGACAACTGCACACAAGTACAAAATGGAACTGATTCTTACATAGTTAAAGAGTATGTGCCTTTTGAATTCTACGGATACACTTTCCAGCAAGGAAAGGATTATTACATTAAGCTGAAAGGGAAAAAATACGCTCAATTTAATAATAATGTAGAATGGATTCCAACGTTTTATGGCATACAGATAAATGAGTGGGCATGGTGGAACGATAGCTGGCTCTATAAGCGCGAGATAAACATAACAGCAAACGGCAATAATGCTACTAACGGAACTTTAAGGATAACGCTTAACACGACAAACTTCAACTACACTAAGGCAAACACAACAGGAAAAGATATACGTTTTGTCAATTCTTCTGATGTAGCAGGCGGAGAACTTTCGTACTATATAGAACAATGGAATTCAAGTGGAAATTCGACAATCTGGGTCACATTGCCGCACGTATCCAATACCACAGTCAACACAATCTACATGTACTATGGAAATAACAATACGGAATCTACGAGCAATGCAACAGCCACTTTTGTGCTGTATACGCATATGTATGATAATGAAACTGTTGGCAACAATGCAGCCGGCTACCGCCAGTGCTCCCCTGAAAACCTGCCAACAAAATACCAAATTGCCAATAATGTTTCCCTGACAACTAACAACAGCCTGAGGTTCGAGGGCACTTATAGTGCAAGGCTTTGCAGCGACAATCCGGCAGGCCTTTCAGACCAGACACATTTGTACATATTTTCCATGTACCCGAATATAAGTGCCGATAATATTTCCCTCGGGATAAGGTGGTTTGTCAACCGATCAGACGCCAAGATAAATGACCTGATGTTCGGAAACAATACATTCAAATATTATGATGGCGGTTCCATTCAAACAGCTGCTGATGCGCCAGCCGGGCAATGGTATACTGTATGGACTTATGCAAGACCATCCCAGCTATTGTCCGACGTATATCTAAATGGCCAGATTGTTAAGGCCAATTTGAGCGCATTTGGCTGGGCAGCGTACAGCCCTGCAAAGTATTCGATAATCCAGGAGTACGTAAGCGGCCATTTTGAGAGCTGGATAGACAGTATTTTCGCCTCTAACACTTCGTATCCGCTTCCGAATATTTCAATTGGTGTTGAGGTAATCAGGGGAGCAAGCGAGGCTGACGCGAGGCAGGCAATAGAGGACGGTATTCGCGCCTCGCTGGGAAACGTTACAATATACACAGACCGGACAATTTACCTGCGTTACCTTAATGGCACGCAGGCCGCAGGCAAGTTTGACAAATTCACTTCTAACGGCACAAAGCGCTGGGCGTTCAATTACGTCACATCTGGCGAGACTGCCACAAACATGCAGAACCTGACATCTAATGTGTACGTATGGGAGAAATCTGCCCTTGCTACATCCCAGATTCGCAATGAAGTGGAGACACTGATTAATGCGACTAAGTAGGCTTTTTGGACGAAAATTAAGAAGAAGTAGTGTGAGATTATGAAATTTAATAAATTCATTTTTTTACCGGTGATCGGAATTTTACTTTTTTTAGGTTTAATTTTTTTGAATTCATCAAACAATTACATAAAAACCGAAGAATTAATTTTGAAATATTCAGATAAAATAGCACAAAACGATGCAGAAGCTATTAAACAATCTATAATGTCTAATAGTTATGCAAATGTAATTATAGAATTAGACGATAATAACAATATTGATGAAATTCTCACTAGTTTATACCCATTTGAATTTAAACAAAAAGAAAGTAGTATGTATTTTGTTGGAAAAGCAAGCTTAACTGGAATAGAAAAACTACTTCAAAATCAGCATGTTATCAGAATTTATTATAATTTTCACGTTTCGAGATAGGAAATCTATATGTGGAGGAAAACTGTAATCATAGTTATAAGTTTTTTATTACTGGTGAATATAGGTTTTTCTCAAAATTTTGTTGAAGATGTTACTTCATCGGAAAAAATAAATGAATTTAATAAAAAATTTATTTTGTATGATAAAAGCGAATACATTCCTATTATAGTAGAAATTAAAAATGTTTATAAACGAGAAGATATTTTATTAAGTTTGCCTCCAAGCAAATTTAGATTCAAGAGATTTGTATATAATGGTTTTTCTGGTTTTGCTTCAAGCGATTTATTTAAAACTTTACTTGAAAATCAAGAAGTATCGGGTATTTACTATAATTTTAAAGTTCAGTCATCTTTATCCGAATCCGTTCCATTAATTCAGGCAACAAATATATGGACTCGATCTTTAAATGGTACTAATTTTACAGGTCATGGACAAACTGTTTGCATTGTGGATACAGGTGTAAATTATTCACATCCAGATTTAGGCGGATGTTTTGGAACTGGATGCAAAATCGTTTCTGGGTATAATACAATTAATGAAAATACAAATATTAACGATACAGATGGACATGGAACTCACGTGGTAGGAATCGTATCTGCTAATGGAAGTTTAGTAGGAATTGCACCAAATTCTACGATAGTTATAGTGAAAGGTGTTGGTGGCAGTGTTGATGATGCAGGCGAAGCAATTAAATGGTGTATAGACAATAGAAATAATTTTAATATATCCATAATATCAATGAGTTTTTCTGTGAAAGATTTTTTTGATCAAGAAATTATATATAATACTTCTTGTGATACAGCTGATAATGCCGTAAAACAAGCAAATAATGCCACACAATTTGGAATTTTATCAATTTCTTCTGCTGGTAACTCTGGAAATAAAACAGGAGTAACGTCACCAGCCTGTGGCTCTAATATTACTTCTATTGGAGCCACAAATGATCAGAATAACTTAATAGGAAATTGGACCATACCAAACCCAGATTGTATTGATAATGGAACTAAAATTGATCAAATAGGTTGCGGATCTAATAGAGGAAATATTTTAGATATGTTAGCACCGGGGGCTATAATTACCTCAACTGGACTAAACGGAGGACAAAGTAGTTATATTGGCACATCCCAAGCAGCCCCTCACGTCGCAGGCGTCGCGGCGTTAATGCTTCAGGCAGCTAATCAATCTGGAAGAACTCTAACCCCAGCTCAAATAGAAAAAATAATGAAAGACACAGGCAAGAAAGTCTACGACAATGCTACAGGCCTTATATTTCCACGTGTGCATGCATATAGGGCTGTTTTGTCCATTCTATATAATTTGACAGTTACAGATTTGCAGGACATCTACTCCAATGAAACCGGGACAAAGCTATACGAATTTTCTATCTATAATAGCCTCAATTCGACGCAGAATAATATCAACTGGTCTCTCGATTTGGGAGATAGCACTGTAATCAATAGCAACCAGAACCTCAGCTTCGGAAATTACAGCGAGGCATTTGTTTTTGTTGAATACGACTATAACGTAACAGGAAATAAAACGGTCATAAGCAGAGTCAATTCTACGAATGGATTGGGAAATAACGAGACAATAACAGTCATAATCGACGGGCCGAACCTGAAAATGGAGAGCCTTTCTATGTTAAATTCGACAGGCACGCAGCGGATATTTGAATTTCTCATAAACAACACAGGAACAACGAACCTAACGTCTATTGACTGGCAGTTTAATGTGACAGGAGAGACGACGATTAACAGCACACAGACATTCAATTTGACTGCAAAGGACTTTACATTTATCTACATCGATTATAATTATAGTACCGGAGGGCAGCATAACATCACTGCAAAAACAGACAGAAATAATGCTATTACGGAAGTAAACGAAACTGACAATTTGTTGACTTTGCAAGATATTTGAGTGAACCAAACCCACGCTCCAATACATTCCCACCCATTTTTTGTTTTTAATACGTTTCTGTTATCTGGTTTTATATGACGCTCTACAAGAAGCTCGTGAGGGACAGGATTCCCGAGATCATACTGCGGGACGGGAGAATGGTCAAGATAAGGACCGCCGACACGCAGGAATTCGACAGGTTCCTGAAGCAGAAGTTCCTGGAGGAAACAGAGGAATTTTTCGAGTCGTTCGAGAAAGACGAGCTTGCGGATCTGCTGCAGATGATCCATGCGTGCGCAGAATTTCACGGATTTAGCATGGACGACCTGGAAGACCTGAGGAAAAAGAAAGCTGCTGAAAAGGGCGGGTTTTCGCGCCGCACGATACTCGAATCCGTGGATTAGGTTTCTGAACCCTCTATTATATCCCGCTTCTTGCGCTGCATATCTTTCCCGTGGTTCTTGATGCCTTCTTTTTAAGTTTCTCTGTCTAACTTTCTTCTACGCATCCGTGGTCTAGTATCAATCCCTTCTTTGAAAAGAAGGTCTTGATGAACCCCAAGAAACTCAAGGCTTCGCAAATAATTAGGGATTGATGGATAGTGGTATGACATGAGCTTCCCACGACTTCGGAAAAAGCTTATAATCCGGGTTCGATTCCCGGCGGGTGCATGCTTTAAAGAATTTTAATTGGAACAGGTTGCTATGGTTCTTACATATTCTACAATGCTGGCGCTTGGTACAGAGGCTCCAGACTTCAGCCTTATGGATGTTGTGTCAGGCAGACCAGTTTCGCTGCAAACATTCGCAGGCAAGAAAGCTTTCCTTGTCATGTTCATCTGCAGACATTGCCCCTATGTTCAGCATGTCAAAAGCGAGCTGGCACGCTTGGGAAAAGATTATGCAGGAAAAGATATCGGCGTTGTTGCAGTTAGCTCGAATGACGGCGACTCTTATCCGGAGGATATGCCGGAAAGCCTGAAGGAAATGGCAGAAGAGCTTGGACTCTCGTTCCCTTTCTGTTATGATGAAACGCAGCAGGTGGCAAAAAAATACACTGCAGCATGCACGCCGGATTTCTTTCTTTTCGATGAGAACAAGAAGCTTGTCTACAGAGGCCAGCTTGACGACAGCAGGCCCGGCAACGGCATCCCGCTTACTGGAAAAGACATGCGAGCTGCAATCGACAGCCTGCTGAAAGGCAAACCTGTAAGTATCATACAAAAGCCCAGCATTGGCTGCAATATCAAATGGAAACCTGGTAATGAGCCTGGTTATTTTAGGAAATAACAACTTCAGCAAGAATGATAGAAATTTTAATTTATACCCATCTTAATTTTATCTGGTGATATTATGAAAATCGACAAGAAAATGACAGGCTTGCTTTCGCTCGTCTTCGGCTTGCTGATATTGATCAAGCCGGACGTGCTGGCGCTGCTTGTTGCGATATATCTGATCATATTCGGCGCGCTCGAGCTCAGTGAAGCGGCGTGAAGAGCCTTAGGTTTGGCGATATCTTGTTTAGTCGTTCGCCTGTGTCCGGGCCTATGGCGAGCACCTCGTATCTCGGGTCGCTTTCTATGCTCTTCTGGAGGTAGGTTTTCAGGCCGAACTTCTCCGCGTTCTCCTTCAGCTGCTGTATTGTCAGGCTGTCCACCACGCTCACGACTACTATCTCGACTTCGTCCCATTTCTTCGCAAACATCCCGGACTGATTCTCCTTCGCGCCTATCGCTGCCAGGCAGCACTGCTGTATCTCGAGCGCCATGTTGACGTCGGGGTTGTTTATTGTTATTACTGCCATTTTCTTCTTTTCCATGAGTTTTCTTCGGCACAAGTTTTTTAATAAGCAGCCAGGCGGCCCGTTCAAGCAATAAATAAAATGATGGCCATATTCTGAGGCATGGATATCGAGAAGCCCGGAAAATTCCAGGTGATAAACTATCTGTTCATTTTCATCCCGATTTCGCTGCTGCTCGCGTTCTTCAATGCGGGCGCGATATACGTCTTCGTCTTTTCCATTTTATCCTTGATCCCGATAGCGAAATATATAGGCCACTCGACCGAGAACCTGGCGCTCCAGACGAGCCCTACGCTGGGCGCGCTCATGAACGCTACTTTCGGCAACGCGATAGAGCTCATCATAGCCATCTTCGCGCTGCAGGCCGGACTGCTGGAGGTTGTCAAGGCTTCGATAACAGGATCCATCATAGGAAACCTGCTGCTGCTGATAGGCCTGAGCATGTTCGCGGGAGGCCTGCGCTACAAGGAGCAGAAATTCAACACGGATTCGGCTGGCGTCTCATCCACCATGCTCATCATAGCCGTGACAGGGCTCTCTATTCCGACGGTGTATGCGCTCACCACTGGCGGGCAGGCGACTGGCGCCATAAGCTTGGCTGTTTCTGTCGTGATGGCCGTGATTTATATCCTCGGCCTCGTATTCACGCTTTTCACGCACAAGCACCTGTTCGACGTGGGCGACGAGCTGAAGAAAGCAAAGATTAAGCCTGCTCTCGCGAAGAGGACGGCAGTCATGATGCTCTTTGGCTTCACGGCTTTGGCTGCGCTGCAGTCGGGGCTTCTGGTCTCGACTATCCAGTCCGCTTCGCAGCAGATAGGCCTCAGCCAGGTATTCATCGGCGTCGTGATCATAGCCATCATCACGAATATCGCGGAGAAGATAAGCGCCGTTTCTTATGCCCTCAAGGACAAGATCGACATTTCCATAGAGATAGGCACGAACTCGGCGACGCAAATAGCGTTGTTCGTCGTGCCTTTGATAGTGCTGATAAGCTCCGTGATGTCCAGGCCGCTGACTCTTGTGTTCCCGGTGTTCGAGCTCGCCGCCGTGATATTCAGCGTTCTCATCATAAATTACATCGGCTCCGACGGCCGCTGCAACTGGCTCGAGGGCGCGCAGCTGATAACCGTCTACCTGATAATAGTGATCGCGTTCTATTTCATCTAAGATGGATAGCAGTCGTGATAAAGAAGGGCGTGTTTCTGAAAACGGAATTTGTTGTTGATTCTAAGCAATAAATAAAGTAACCAAATTGAAAAATTCTAAAAAATCTCAATGCGTGGGCAGCTCTTCTTTTCCTCTAGTTTTCTTCTTCTTGGGCATTTTCGGCCCCTTTGTCAGCACAACAGGATCTGATTTTCCTTTCATTTCTCTCACCTTCAGCCTCGGGCGTATATTGTAGAAATTCCTGAGCATCTTCGCGAACTTTATCCTTCTTTTTTCCCTCTTGTCGAGCATGTCCCACCTGTAGAGCGTCAGTATATGCCTGCCGCACGTGCTGCACGCCATCTTGGGATCGTCGCTCTCTATCCTCGTGTCGCAGTTCTCGCAGAAGTATATGTAACGCTTCCCGCCTGTCACGAGCTTGACATGCCCTGCGCAGAACTTGCACGCCTCTTCTTTTGCCTTGCTGAAGTAGCTGCGCACGCAATTTTGGCAGTAGTAGATGTATGGATAAGTTTTCTTGTTGTGCAGATAAGGCTCAAGCAGGAAGCTGGTTGCGAGCCTATCAAGTGGCATGACATTTTGTTGTAGCAAAGATATTAAAAACTAAAGAGAACTTTCAAGGAGCCGCCTATTATTTTGGACCCATTTTATTTCAGAACGGATTGAAGCAACTTTCGTTGATGAGAAATTTTTTTCCTTTTTGTCATGTGAATTTTTAGCAAGATTTTGCCGCATTATTAATATTCTTTTTTGTTGCTGCAGAATTGCATGAATCAGGGCCTTGCTCTCATAAAATCCGTAAGCTCTGGAGAGCAGTTGCATTCTTTTTGCCTGTAAGTTTGCATTTATGTCACTGCCTAATTTGAGGAAAGTCCATAAAAAATAACCAAGATCGTCTGCTCGCTTGCCTGGTGCAGCACTGTCAAAATCAATCAAGCCTACTGGCCTATTATCCAGCATCACAATGTTCCAGGGAGAAATGTCATTGTGACAGACCACTTCTTTTTTGCCTGTTAGATTGCTGCCTTCCGTAGCGTCATGAAATTTTTTTATCATGATGACTATTGAAATCAGTTGGCTATTTGTCCATTTCATATCTTTGTGTGGTACGGAACCCCTGGTAAAGGTCAAAATTTCCCTGCCCTTTTCATCGATGCCAAGAAATCTTGGTGAGTACTCAAAATGCTTTTTCTCAAGGAGCTTTAGAAGATCGCGGGTAAATTGGGATTTAGTTTTGACAGTGCGTCGCACAGTATTTCCTATTTGCACGACGTTGGTAGCTGTTCTTCCGCCTGATAATTTTTTCTCATTAAACATCATGATAGTTTATAGGAGACTTACCCTAGAATATTCCCGAACCCTTCAATAGCGGCGTCTTCCTGTTCGTCTATTTTCCTGAGCACGTCTTTCGCTTTCTTGTAGTGTTCCGCCAGCCCTTTCATAAGCCCGTCGGCCAGCTTTACTGCGTCGTCGCTCCCGTCATAGACTATGAAATAGCCGTCCTCTTCCATGTCCAGCGACAGGGCGCTCCTGATTGTGATGCTGCCCCTGTTCACGGTATCATCTTTTTTCAGCAAATCCTCGGCCTTTGCCTTGTTTTCCGCCGGAACCAGATAAACCACGCGCATAGATTTCCATTCGCAGCAAATGACTTAAGGTTTATTGCAGATGCTCGACGCAAAGAAAAGGCTTGGCAAAAAGATATTCCTTTTGAATTCGCCGCCGGACGTCAGGGAATCAAAATCTACCCATGAGATCCTTATTATGCAGCCCATTGTTCTGGGAGGAAATATCGAAAAGATTAGTGATTGGCAACAACTATTTTAATTGGCCAATGAAATAGATTCATATGGCAAGGCGGGAGAAAGGCGCGACAGGAGCGGCAAAGGAGATTATCGACGGCATAGGAGTCGGGTTCTTCTTCGCCATTTTTCTTTCGCTGTACATCTTGAATTTCACGGACATCCAGCTGCCGATCTGGATCATCTACGGCATCCTCGCGCCTCTCATATCCGCGCTGGCCATAACAGCCATGATCTACTCGAGCAAGGAGAAGCGCGACCGCTACATGGTGAAATACTGGGCAGAGACCCAGAGGCGCCAGAAGGAGAAGGAAAAAGGATTGTGGAGATGAATCATTTTCTGGATTTCCTTCCTTTAGCAAGGCCGGCTATAACAGGCACGATTATTATCACAGCTACGGCCGACCAGAACATCGGGTTTGTCAGGTTGCCCAGCGGCTTTGTAGTGTCCAGCGCCGCGGTTATTGCCGTGTCAATGATAATGCCGATAATGGCGGCAGCTGCCCCGAAAAGAAGGCCTTCTTTTGCGCCGGGCTTGACACGCCTGAAATAAATCAGTGTAAATGCGACCAAGATGATAAGTGTGGATGCTATTGCAATCAGCGGCATCGCGGATGGATAAGCAAGCGTTGCGAGGAAAGTGACGATGAAAGGAATAAGATATATTGCTACGCCGAAAGCAACTGCTCTTTTGTAATCCATAAAATTTATTGGCAAGCCCGGAAGATAAAACTTAGTGTCATTTCTGGCTCTTCTTTATCTCGACTATCTTTATCTTGAATATCAGTGTCTTGCCGGCAAGGAAATGGTTCGTGTCTATTACTGCCGTGGTGTTCTTGATCTCTATCACCCGGACAGGCTGGCCGCCTGCATAGAGGTTGTCGCCGGCTTTCGTGCCGTTCGGGACGCTCGAAAGAGGCACTTCTATGACATTTTTCGGGTCCGGCATGCCGTAAGCGTCTTCCGGCTCGATAGTAACATTTTTCTCCTCGCCCTTGTGCATCCCGATGACTGCGGCGTCAAAACCCTTTATCATCTGACCCGCTCCGGCGTCGAATTCCAGCGGCGCGCGTCCCGCGGAGCTGTCGAACACGGTGCCGTTCTCCAGCATGCCAGTGTATTCAACGCTGACGTGGTCGCCCTTTTCGACAGCCAGTGTTGCCGCGCACCCGAGAACAAAGACAACAGAAACCAATGCGATCAGGTATTTCATCAATATATTCCTGGATTAAATGTTTTAAATGTGTAAGTTTAACTGATTCTAGAAATCACGCGCCGCCGTAGCTCAATCTGGCAGAGCGATTGCTTCGTATGCTAATCCCTTTCTTACAAAGAAAGGTCTTGGCGAACCCCAAAGAAATATGGAAGCATATTATTTGGGCGAAATAGCAATAGGTTAAGGGTTCAATTCCCTTCGGCGGCTCTTAAGGAAAATTTAGTTCTTAAGCTTTTCTGCAAGCACATAAATATGATATCAAGAAAGCTTCCATGGGATCAAATATACAGAACTTGGACAGGTGCTTGCACAGAATTAGGCGTGCAGCCTGAAAGTTTATTTGGTTTTGTGGAAATAGAAGCCACAGAACGCATAAATGGATACAATGTTGATTGGATAACAAAAGCCGATAAACCAACTAGCTATGTTTATCGTTATGCAGGACATCCACGATATGGAATTTTGGATACTGCAGGGACACTTTACGACTCTAGAAGTTCATCAGAAGAACAGGCAGCTGTTTGGATGAGAGCGTTTGCCCGCGATCGAATGTGTAATCGTCCTATTGTATGGGAACAAAGAGGAATTTTTGAATTGCTGAATAATTTAGATTCTTCACTAAGAGAAGCTTTTCCAGACATGGGATTCATATGGAATGGTAATACAAGACGCGTTTTACCTATACAAATAGATTTTTACGAAGAAATCCCTGTCCCTGCAAATGGATACGATTTAATCCGAAGAGGAGCAGAAGAAGCAAAACTTACGGATTCCGAATGCCAATTAATAAAATACATAGACCCATCTGAAAAACGAAGAATTACAGATGAATCAGAAGTAACAAATATACAAGACTATCTTGCAGGAAAGAAACCGCAAGAATAAGCTATAACTTACTTTTTCTTCCTGCTGTCGAGGAATGCGAATTTGATCGCGAATAAGCATGTGACAAGCACGATTATCGCCCAGACCCACCCGAGATTCAGCGCGAACGAGAAGGTGTTTGTCAGCTCCTGCACGTCAGGGGTGTTCCCGAGAGCCGAGAACGTGGAGACTGTCTGTCCCATCGCGACAAGAACGAACATGAAGAGCACGTCGCCTGCCAGCGCTATAATCGCGAGTATCCCTGCGATGATGTTTGTCGGTTTCATCTTGAAAACACCTCAAAAACTTCTGTTTTCGAGAGAAGCTGTTTTATTTCTTCATGCTTCATTTTTGGAACACCTCATATACTTCTGTTCCGAAAAGAAGTTCTTCTCCGATTTCTATGAACTTCATCTTGAAAACTCCTTGCAAATTTTTGTTTTCGAGAACTTCATAACTATCAAACTCCAGGCAGAAGGCTTCCCGCGCTGAGCAGCAAATTCAGCGAGAGCGAGAACTGCATGGCTATTATGAATGCCATCGCGAACACCGAGACAACGACGAATGCCGTTATCATGTCCGTCCTGAACATCTCCTTCACGCCCCTGTAGAGCACTGCGAGGCCGAAGGCGAAGAGTATCAGCGATGCGAGCAGGCCCAATATTATACCTAGCACAGGCAACCAAGCCAGCACGGCAATGAGCAGTATCGCCAGGGTTATCGGCGCGAGAGCGTAAGATATGGCTGTCAGCCCCTCGAAGAAGCCGCCTTTTGAGCCGAGCGCGTTTGCTATGGTCTTTATCACGAAGCCCGCCACGATCCCCACGCCTATCACGAGCGCGAATATCCAGGGCGCGAGCGTGAGCTTTGAAGTGATTATGGTTATAGCCGCGGCAGCCATGACGGCGCTCTCAACCAGAACAAGAGCTGTCTTTTGCATGCTTTTGCGTTTTGCCGCGTTTGAGAAAGCCTTTCCGGCATCCCTGAAGATCTCAAGGCACATTGATTACATTTCCACAGCATGATTTATAAAGATTATTTTTCAACAAAGGTTGTTGTTATGTCGCGTAAGCTGCGCAGCAGGAAGGCGCTCAATAGGTTCAGCGAGGAGCAGGTTGCAAAGGTAGCAAGCGGCTGCGTCCTAGGAGTGATGATCTGGATTTTATAGCAGATGATCGCGGTCTGGAGATTGCATATCCTATTTTCGGCATGAGGCCTGCAAAAGATATGGGAATGGAGGGCTTTCATTTTACATACGTAAATGAAATCCTTGTAGCAGTGTTTAATAGCGAAATAAAAGGCTATAGAATACCGGACGAAGCTTATTCTGGGGCATTGGCTAAGAAAACGGAACATGGCACAATATATCTGGCGCAACCGGAACTGAATATTGCGCTGAAGATAAGGAGGGGCAGCAGCAAGGGAAAGATGTACGGAAAAGACGGCCTTGATTTTGCTGCCATCTGCACGGGACTGGAAAGTGAAAGAACAGAGCTTGATCTGGATCTTCTGGCATTCTACATGCAGGGCGGCGTGTGCCAGAGCTGCCGCCTCGCGGAAGAAACAGCATGCAGGCGTGGCGTAGAACGTTGCGAAAAAAAACTTTCAGAAACCTGCAAGTATCATATGAGGAATACAGATTAACAGCCACAAACTCCCAAGAGAAAAGCACAACTTACTCTTTTTTGGCCTTTGGCTGCGGCATCACTACCATCCCGCCTATGCCCGCGGCTGCGAACTGATGGACCAGGCTTGCCACGTTGTTCGCGATGTCCTGCACCTCGTTGATGTTGATCTCCTTCCTTTCGGGCCCGAGCACCTCGACGGATGAAGGGCCGAAAATCATGATCGCCGTGAGCGCGGTATATAGGTCCTTTATGAAAAGCTTCATCGTGACGGCATACGAATACGCCACATCCACGTCCTTCATGGGATTCTTGACTTCCCTGACATCGAAGAATTTCTTCTCGTAGATGAACATGCCCGGGGCGTTCTCCATCTTCGCGATGTGCTCCTTGAGCGAGGCCTCGGCTATCTCGCTGCTGATGGCGAGGATCTCCACCGAGAATATGAATTCGTACCACTTGTCTTTCCTGCGCTTCTCGATCTCGGCTTTCATTTTTGGAACACCTCATAAATTTCTGTTCCGAAAAGAAGCTGCTTTTTTATTTCTTGCTTCATTTCCATGGTTTCAATTTGGAAGAAGCCCTTAAATAGCTTTTTGAGATTTCTTACCTAAGGTATGTAAATATGAAGTCCTCAGTCTTCGTTCTTGGTATTTTGGCTATATTGATCTTCCTTCCTGCCGCGCACGCGGCATTGCAGGAATGGACAATAGACATCTCGCTTAATGATGACAAGACGAGCGACTGGGTCGTCTCATATTCCTATGATGCTCCGGTGCAGAAGAGCGATTTTTTCATATTGGCGGGCGTGACGTCCTTCAATGTCACGGCCGACGGCCAGCCAATTGACTGCTCCATCTCGCGGAGCATCGGCTCCTCGATAGTGTGCAATAACATCAATGCCAGGGCAGTGACTTACAGCATAAGGACATTTCCCATGATCAGCTCCCTCCAGGGGCTGAGCATTTTCACGCACAGGTTCTCGATAATCCAGCTGACAGGCAAGTTTTCCATCATTATCAAGCTGCCTTTCGGCACGGCTCTGGCAGAGAGCTCCAAGCTGGAAGGCACGGGCCTGAACCCGTTTGAGCCGGAGGGCGGCAGGCAGGGCTCCGACGGCAGGCGCATCTTCGTGCAGTGGGACTACCAGAACCCGAAGCTTGGCGACACCTCGGATTTCGCGGTGGTCTACGAGCAGGTTCAGCCGGTGGATTTCAACGTATTCACAGTAATAATCGCAGGAGTAGTGATAGTGTTCCTGGCATTCCTCGTCTTCTTCTTCCGCCGCAGCCGCGTCGAGGATATGCTTCCCGTACTGACAGAGAACGAGCGCCGCGTCATGGAGCTTGTGCTCCGGGACAAGAAGATCGACCAGCGGAAGATCGTGAAGGAAACGGATTTCAGCAAGGCAAAGGTTTCAAGGATTATACATGACCTTGAAAAGCGCGGGCTCATAGAAAAACGGATCAGGGGCAGGAATAACGTAATTTCATTGAAAAAAACAAGGAATTTGCCGAATTTGGACGAAAAACAGAAATGAATTTTGCAGCAAGAATTAGATAAGAATTATAGCCTAAAAAGGCTAAATATTGGCTTTGGAACGTTTTTTCTTGATTTGTAAGATATATAAACCTTTTTGATATAGCCTGATAGGGGCAATATAAGGCAGTGAAACGGTTTCAAGTCACTCTTATATACAAACCTTGGACATATAATGGTTAACAAGAAGTCCGATAGACACATCTATCTATCCATTATGATGTTATATTCAAGCTAAGCTTAAACTTGGTTTGATCCGGACAAACAAAAAAAAGTTGCCTTGGAACCGTAGGTTCTAGGGCATATAAAGGAGGTTGCATAACCATGCAATTTGGAAGATTAGGAAAATTAGTTGCAGCAGGTTCTATCGCAGCAGTCATGGTAGGCTCTTCGGTAGCATTTGCGCAACTCCAGAACTATCCATCGCCTTTCGTAGCAGGCGGTAGTGCCAATGCATTGGTCGTAGTTGGAAAAGCAGCTATGCCAAGCGACGTTGTGGGGGCAGTTGACCTCGCAGTTCGTTTGGGTGGCGAAGCGACAACAGACGTCAATGTAGCAGGTACATCGATAGGATTGAGCATCTCTGGCGAGGGCAAAGAGGTATCAACAACAAACACAAAGATATTCCTCAACGACACTCTCGGCAAGACCGGTGTGAGATCCACGATAACAAAGGACGATATGCCAGTGCTCTTGAAAAGCGGCATATTGGACGACGCAGATGCAAGTACAACGCACAACTACCAGCAATTCATCTATCTGACTCCGTCAGATACGACTTGTACAGCATCGTCTGAGAACTACTGCCTGCAGTTCGAGAAGCCAGGATCCAGCTCTTCAGTAGACCCGACATACACGTTCGGAAGATTCCCGACATCTCCGACGACAAGCGATTACTTCTATAGGACGTACGTGACGTTCGACAAGGATGTCAACGCGACGACCTCAATAGGAGAAAAAGTGACTCTTTTCGGAAAACCATATACAATATCCAGCGGCACAACTTTCGGCGTATCCAGCTCCAAGCTGGTGCTGTTCGGAGGCGCTAACACGCAGGTCTTAACAGGCGGCGAAATATCCAAAACGACTGTTAATGGCGTCGATTACGACGTGACCATGGTTGGTGCATCCAACGCAACACTCGCTGTAGTCAAGGTAGGCACAGAGCAGCAAAGCATTAACAAGGGATCTTCGAAGAAGGTCGGCGGACTTGACGTATACGTTGATGACGTGTACTACCTGTCCCAGAACGACCAGACTCAGAACTCTGCTAAGCTTTTGCTGGGTTCTGCCAAAATAACCCTGCAGGACGGCAGCAAGGTGAAGCTAGGGGACGCTGAGGATTCAGTCGACGGAACTCTTGTCAACCTGACGATGTCTTCAGGAAAACTTTCTGCCTTCACCATATACATGGGCGGCAGGTCGTCAACAGACGACTTCCTGAAGGTCGGCGCAAGTTTCACGGACCCGCTTTGGAAATCGTTCAGCATAGCGTTTCCAAACGTAGTCCCAGGAACTACAGACTCGACAAGATCCGTGATATCCGTTAAGCCGTCAGGGGACAACGTCCTTCAGATGACGTTCACTGACGACAGAGGATACGCAAAAACAGTCGACTGGGCATACAAATCGTCAGCAACAGGCGCGACCCTCAACTTGAGCGATTCAAGCGGCAACCAGATCGTGGTAGTCGAGAATCAGTCTCTGGTGAAGGACAACCTGTTCACTGTCGATGCGGGCGACTTCACGCACCTCTTCAAGCTGACCGGAACAAGCATTGACGCTACGTCTTCGTCCAACATCGAGATAACAGACCAGTTCTCCGGCGTTACGACCAAGATAACTCTTGGCACGGACAACGTTGAGACCAAGGTCATCGACGGACAGACGTATTACTTCAATACGACCGCTCAGACAGGCGTGAAGGTGACATGGGGCGCAAGCGCAGCAGACCACCTTGTCGGAACATTCCAGACAGTCTTCCCAAGACTAAAGGGCAAGAACGGTGAGTTCATGGCCTTGGTCAGCGGCGGAGTGACTGGAAGCATAGACGTCATAAACGGCACGAAGATTCAGCTCCCGACAGGAGCAGTGAGTTTGACGCAGCTGACGGGCGGCAATACATGGAGCATAACTGCAGCAACTAAGGAAGACAGCACGGCATCAGTAGTTTCTGGCGCCACTAATGTCAACCTTTCGTCAGCAGGGAACTCCACATTCCAGCTCGGCAGGACATCGAACGGCGGCCTATGGTACAACCTGGCCGGTGTAGACAACGACACAATAACACTGGCATTCCAGGGAGCATCAGCGGCGGCAGGCGCGTCCAACCTTGGCAACGCATCTGTCGTACTCGTCGAGGAAAGAGATGACAACAATGACCAGTACGCGGTTGTCGTGACCGCAGGCGTAGAAACATCTGGTTCCAACCAGGTATCTATCCCGTCGGCACCGACGTTCAGCTGGGGTGCAGCAGGCGCGCAGAGTGCCACACTCGGATCTGACTCCACAATAACTGACTACGTGGACCTTTGGGGCACGTGGGTCAGGAGAACAACGTCAGGCCAGGATACAATGACCCTCAACTACCCGGACGAGCAGGTCATTGCTAACCTCGCGGTGCTGGCAGATGGCGCAACAGCTTCACCTTCAGGAACAGCTGGAAAAACCGTCAAGAGCGCTGTGCCCATCAAGACAGCCATCGGAAAGCTGGACACGGAAGTAACGTCATCCGACAAGTCGACAAAGAACCTCATCTTGGTCGGCGGTCCGTTCGTCAACACCCTTGTTGCCGAACTCGCGACTGCGGGCAAGACAAGAACTGGCCAGTTCTATCTGGACCAGGGAAAAGGTTACGCAGTGGTTGACTATGTCGCCAATGCATTCGCCTCTGGAAAGGCAGCGCTGGTCGTCGCAGGCACGTCCGCGGACGACACGAGGGCTGTGACTGGAAAGTTGCAGAACTTCGACACAGCTGGCTTGACCGGAGCAAGAATGGAATGGAAGAACGGCGTTATCGCAACGCTTCCGGCATAAATAGGGTCTAAGGGATTTTTTCCCTTTTTCTTTTCCTTTTTATCATTTTTACTGATTAGATGTCAGGCTCTAAACTAATGGATTCTGACAAGTTTTTCAAACTTTACGCGAAAATACCGGAAGCTGAGCGCAAAAAGTAAGAAAGATTAATTCTTTTTTAACTTATAATTTCTACATCGTCTTTGTTGAGAAAATAAACCACAACTCCAAGTTTCCTAATGGCAGTCAAAGTTTTAGCAACAATGTTTCTGTAGTATTTGTCTTCGGGTAAAGCAAGAACATAAGTTGCATTCGGATGTTCTGAGATCCTTAATGCCAACTGCCCTATAGCTCTTATGTTCTCGACTTCTATCTCGAAATCATATGGTTCTTTTAAGGGAGCTCAATAAGGTATAAAAACGATTTCATTTTCCCTTATGATATGGCAAGTAGGCATCGCAGAGTTCCCGAGGGGCGCCGGAAAATGAACAGAACACTTAAATAGGTGATTTACTCAAATAGATGTTATGAAAGTACAAATTAAAAACGGGGTTTATGCTGTGATGATATTAGTATTGTTAGTATCGTCAGTTGCGGTGGTTTCAGCGCAAGGCAAAGAAAAAGTTAGAGTGATTGCTCATACAGATGAAGAAGTTTCAGGTGCATTGGCAAAGGGTTGTGAGATAGTCAGAGAGACCAGAACACTAAAAGCCTTAGTTTGCTCTGAGGATGTTGCTTCTTCGCTCGGATTGCAAGATGATGTTAGAGTATTTGCAATGGATTCAAAAGCTAATACACAGATAAGAGCAGACTTGGTGCAGTCATCTGGCAACAATGGAGAAGGAAGGAAAATTGTTGTCATTGATACAGGTTACAATTATAATCATCAAGAATTAAGCTCGAGCTATCTTGGAGGGAAAGATTTTGTTAATGGCGATAATGACCCATTTGACGACAATGGCCATGGAAGTCATGTCGCTGGAATTATAACTGCTGATGGCATAGATGCTAATGCCAAAGGTGTTGCGCCAGCAACTGGAATAATTTCTGGAAAAGTGCTTGATGCTGCTGGCTCAGGGTTCTTTAGCAATGTTGTTGCTGCAATTTATTGGGCAGTTGACGGTAATGATGGCATTGCAGGAACGGCAGACGACTTTAATGCAGACGCAATAAGCATGAGCCTCGGCACATCACAGCCTTATACATATAAAGGATTCTGTGATAGCGTTTTGCCAGATTTGACTAATGCTATAAAATATGCAAGAGGCAGAAATGTCGCTGTTATTGTTGCAGCAGGCAACAGTGGCGGCGCAGGCGTTTCAATTCCAGGTTGCATAAGCTATTCCACAACAGTTGGCGCAGTTGATAGCTCTGGTAAAATTGCAACCTTTTCCGGCAAAGGAAAAGCAGTTGATATTAGCGCTCCGGGTGTAAGCATTTTCTCTTCATGGTTAGGTAATGATTACAAAACAGCAAGCGGAACAAGCATGGCAACACCAATGGTTAGTGGCGCAGTAGCTTTAATTAAATTTGCTCATCCTGGTTACAATGTAACTCAAGTAGAAGGTGCGTTATTCAAAACAGCAAAAGATTTAGGAAAGGCTGGTTACGACACAAGTTACGGATGGGGCAGAGTAGATGCGTATAGAGCTGTAAACTATATATAATAACTTTCTTAGGATCGTGAGTGAACCGAATGGCGGCCTCTGGAATTACAGATAACAAGGCTTATGCCCAGCACAATATCAGGGCTTCCTTACTATCCACATCAGGAAATTTTCTCCGGCAACTTTGATGTGTTTTTTTGAGGCAGGAAGTTTCCAGTAGGGAAGATATTTCTCTATGCGCGTCCCCGTGTACGCCTCCTTTTCAAAAATAACAAGCGCCCCGCCTTTCGCGAGCATCTTGTTTATATTAATTGCGACTTTCCCTGCATAATGTTCCGGGATGTAGGGAAGTATGCCGACGCAGAGAATGATGTCGTATTTCCCTTTGCAATAATCAACCACGTCGTGCTGTACGAATTTGGCGCCGCTGCCGCTCTTTTTTGCCGCTGACAGCGCAACCTTTGAAATATCCACCCCTGTCGCAGAAGGGATTCTTTCAGCAAGTTTCGCGGTGATGATGCCCAGGCCGCAGCCAAGGTCCAGTGCAGAATTGTATTTGCCTTGCGGGATATTCTTTACAATATCCTCTGCTATTCTCTTGTGGTGGTCTGCATCGCCAAATCCCTTGTTGATCTTGTAAGTGTATTCAAACCGCAGCCTTCTCCAGAACGACTGCCTGTTCAGGATTTTTTGATAGACCCATGTCGCCAGCCTGTAAAGATACCCCATACTAACCACTAAGAGAAGTTTCGGAAATGATTAAAATCAATCTATTAATAGCATTCTGGCGAAATATTCGCATGAAGTCGCGCATCCGCCGCTCCGACAGGCATTTCTACTGCTCTTTCTGGAAGGAAGGGTTCTGCTCTGCGAAGAACGTTTTCATCCTGTCGCGGACAGACGCCGAAGCGCACTGCGCCAGGTGCAGGGATTTTGTTCCGCTCGGCAGGAAATGATGCGCATTCTGTTCCTTTCTTATTGTGGCAATGAAACGCGTTGTTTGTCACTATATAGTTGTGATGCTGGCGTAATTGAAAAGCATATAAAGACTATAGGACAAAAAATGAAGTAATGTCTGAGGTCAATGTGGTCGAGAAAAAAATCATCGACATTTTGCGGGAAGAGGAGATCCTCTCTACTTCTGAGCTGGCAAGGAAGCTGAATATGCGCCGCGAGCTGACTGCGGGCTATCTTGAGGCGCTCGCGGACCAGGGAAAATTGAAGAAAGCCAAGGTGGGGAGATCTAACGTCTATATTCCTCTACAGAAGCCGGAAAAAACCCAGAAGAAATCAGAGAAAACCCAGAAGAAATAAATAAAAAACATATTTATACCACGATGACCAAAGGTCATATATCTTTCCCGGACGGAAATGAAATGATTGGAAAAACAGGGCTAATCGGACTCATGAAAGGTACGGCAGGCTTAGTTTTGGCAGTGGTCTTTGCGGTCGCTTTGGTCGCTTTCTTCGTTGTTCCCATATTCGCCACGCACACAATATCGGCAAGCGTTAGCCCTACAACGACTGACCAGAGCCAGTCAGTTAATCTTAACTTCACATTCTCACTTTCTGCGCCAACAACAACGAATGTCACGAACATCACTATTAACTTCACGGCAGCCGGCTGGACGCTTCCTGGCGCCAACACTACAGTAGACTGCCCGACAATCAACGGCACCATCTGGGTGGCTGATCTTCCTGTAGGCGGCGGAGTGCGCTGCTACAACACTACGGTAACCAGTGTGGCCAACGGTACCGACAACCTCTTCATTGCGATTATCGGAACAACTTCCCCGGCGACTACAGGCGCAAAGACCTTTGTCATAAATTCAACAGATTCCACAGGCGGGCAGTCGAACAACACTGTGGATGTGACTGTTCTCGGCCTCAGCGGAAACATGACAATCAACGACACGACAGCAGCAATAGATTCGCAGAAATCATATTCCTTCACGATTAAAAACAACGGAACCGATGACATAAAATCTATTTACATAGGCTACACAAACTGGACAAATGCCACAGTAGCTGGAAATGTCACGTGCCCGACAATCGGCGGCGCATGGACAAAAAGCGTGACAGCCACAATTATCGGCTGCTATGCGGATGCAGGACAGACAGCCCTAGCCGCAGGCTCCTCCACGACGATAACAGTCTCGAACTGGGTTGCCATAAATACCGCAGGAATAAAGAACCTTGCATTGACCGTGCAGGGCAATGCAGGCGGCAACTACACAGAAACTTTGAACAATCCGAACCTGACAGTGTTCGGAACACTTTCAACAGCCTTCACGGACGAGGCCACGGCAACGCGGCCAATATCAAATACAACCTATTCAATGTTTCGTTTGAACCTGACGTCAAAGGGAGAGCAGATTAATGTAACATCAATAGTAGTGGCATTCTCCGGCACTGTGCTGGCAGCGGACATCCAGTCAATAATGCTTTTCAACAGCACAGGGCCCGCGACAGGAACCGCCCTGGCGCATATAGCGGGCGCCACAAACGGCTCTGCGCTCGCAGGCAGCCCGCTCGCAGTGACAATAACGCCGACAGCCCCCGGCATAGAAATTCTTAACGGCAGTTCAAACGCGACGCACATAGTCATTAACATATCAACAGGAGCAACAGGCGGCAGGACGCTTGCCGCGAACATAACAGCAGCCGCTAATATTACAGCGCAGGGATTCACGTCAAAGCAGTCGGTGACTTCTTCAGGAACATTCCCGACAGCATCAACGCAGACAACGATTTTTGGCAATCTCAGTCTGAACACGACGAACACCGTTGTGACGGGGAATAATATTGCAAAGGCGGGCGCTCTTAATTTCACGGCGCTGCATATCAACCTGACTGCGCAGGGAGAGCAGATGAATGCAATTACGCTTACAATAAACACCACAGCAACGCAGCTCAACGACATAAGCTCGCTTATGGTTTACAATGACACAGGCTGCGACGGCGGCAACTTCGTCGCTTCAGCAGACAAGCTGATTAATGCAACTGCAGCCGCCCCTTCCGCGTCGCAGGCAATAAGGCTGGGAAATGCGACATTCAACGAGACCGTGCCGGCAGGCGTCACAAGGTGTTATTTTGTTGCATATAACGTTTCGTCAAACCCCGCGGGCGGCAATGTATTCGGAACGCTGATCTCGCCTGCAGGTGCAGCAGCAACAGGCGCGTCTTCCAGCACGGCAATAACATCCTACGGCGCCAACGGCCAGAACTCGCTGAACGCTACAATAACCGGCAACCTCACGGTAGCGATTACAAACAGGTCGGCCAGCACAGTCGTGATAGGCACGGTGAATTTCACGACAGTGCAGGTAAACATCACAGCCACTGGCGAGAACGTGACGCAAATCAAGTTCATAGTTAATCAGGAAGGAACCGCGCTTACATCAAATTCACTGACCAAACTGCTCATTGCCCGCGACAACAACACGAACGGCATATTCGACGGCACAGCTACGGATACGGTGCTTAACAGCACTGCGGCTTCCGCGGGCGGAGTGACCGTCTTTTTAGTCAATGCAACCGCGAACGAAACTATAGCAAACGGCACCACTCAGAGCTACCTGGTGATGTATAATGTTGGGAGTACGAGCGGCGGCGATGTTTTTACCACAACAATTGCCCTGTCTAACATCACTGCAACCGGCGGCGTCTCAAACCAGACACTTACAGGAAGCAACAGCTCGCATGCAGCGGCTGTCAATTCCTCGCTCGTGAAGATCTTCGGAAACTTCTCCATTGACGGATTCAATGTCACGAGGAGCGCGGTCAACGCGAATGCGACCAACTTCCCGATCCTGAAGCTCAATTTCACCGCGACAGCGGAAAATATGAGCATCGAGCAGATCAATATAACGCTTAACGCGACGACGGTTGGCGACATCACGGCAGCCCAGCTTTACAATGACACAAACAACAACTCAGTGCTGGATGCAAGCGAGCCTGTCGCTGGCGCAGCAGCTACAATTTCCGGCAATGTCATCCGCTTCGGCGCGCCCGGCTCAAACTTCTTCAATGTGCCCAATGGGACCATTGTCGGCATGATCCTAGTTGTCAACGTGAGCAACTCTGCTGCCGGGCTGAACACAGTCGACGCTCACATAGTTGCTGCAGCTAACGTCACAGTCAAGGGCAACCAGTCTGTAGTGGCCATTACGCCGCTCGGCAGCTATTCAATAGACCCTGCCGGCTCCGCAAGCATAAGGCCACTCTCTGCCGTAGCAAACTTCTCCACCACAGCAGTCGCGATAAACAGCCAGACCACAGTCACGATAATAGTCAACAACACAGCAGGAGACTTTGCAGGCGACAAGATATCCGAGATCATGATCAACTACAGCGGCCGCATGAACGACACGATTGCAGGCAATATTACATGCCCGACATTCCTGAGCGTGACGTGGAACAAGACCCTCGACACTACAAACGACCTGATATTCTGCAACAGCACAGGGCCCAATAACATCCTCAACCCGGGCAACACAACCAGCCCGAACGCAACAATAATAGTGAGCAACTGGGTTGCTCTGGGAACGTCCGGCAACTACACGATACCCGTTATAGTCAGGGGCAACGCAGGCAACGGCACCAAGAATGTTTCTGTCAATCCGTTCATAAGCGTCTCAGGCTCGCTCACGATGGCGTTCGCGGACAAAGCATCTGCTACGGTGCAGATTAACACGTCAAACTACAAGCTGGCCATGATCAATATTACTCCAACAGGCGAGGGCGTTTTCAACCCTGTTTTGGCATTGAATCTTTCAGTGGTTTCAGGCAATGTCACAGCTCTTACAATCTACAACAACACAGGCTGCGACGGCACAACGCTTGGTAGCGTGCTCGGCGTCAACACGACAAGCGGGACATTGAACGGCACCGCGACCACAGTTGCGAACACGACAGCGGCAGCGGGGCAGAATACGTGCTTCATAATAGCGGTCAATGTTTCCGCGGGCGCAACTGGAGGAAACTTCATCCAGCTTAACATGTCTGCTAATAACATAACAGCCACAGGGATGAACTCCAGCCAGGCGATAACAGCAACAGGCAACAACACCCTTGCATCAACAGCAGCGGAAATCTACGGAAACATCACTGTGACCGTCGAGAACCTCGCGCCTAGCAGGAGGGCCGCAAGCAGCGACGGCGTTGCGATGCTCAAGATCAACATAACAGCGCTCGGCGAGAACCTCAACATCACTGCAATCAATGTCACCCTAGGCAACAACGCGACAGGCGGCAACCTCTCCGCGACGAACGGAACAAGAATCTATAATGACACGAATGCGAACAACGCGTTCAACTTCGGCACAGACCTGAACTTCACTGTAGCCAATGGCAGCTTCGCGAGCACTGCTAATCCCCAGTTGAATCTGACATTCACCGACTTCGTGGTGCCCGCATCCACAACAAGGACAATATTTGTAGTCTTCAATATCTCATCAACGATACAGAACAACGCGATTATCAACGCGACAATATTCAGGGCGAACGATGTCCAGCTCATCGGTGGCGTGTCAGGCATAGGCATCAGTCCGCTTACTGGCGTGCCGGCGACGTCGACGAACACGACGCTTGACAGCACTGCGCCGACTGTGACAATCACCGCACCGACAAACATCACGACAAACGTCCAGAACCAGAGTGTTACATTTACGGCGAGCAACGAGAACACGGACACCTGCGTGATCCAGAACAACACAGCGAACTACACGCTCTCGTCCTGCGGCAACATAACGCTGCTGGCTGCAGTGGGCGCCAACACAGTGAAGATATTCGCAAACGACACCGCGAACAACACGGCTGTTTCAACCATAGCATTCACCTACGACATCCAGGGCCCAGTGGTAACAATAACCGCCCCGACAAACATCACCACAAACGTCCAGAACCAGAGCCTGACTTACACTTCATCAGACACCACAGGCACACCGTTGCAGTGCGTGGTACAGAACAACAGCGTGAATTTCAGCATCGCTAGCTGCGCAAACATAACCTTCCTCGCAGCAGTAGGCGTTAACACAGTCAAGGTCTTCTCCAACGACACAGGCAACAACACGAACGTCTCATCGGTCTCATTCACCTACGACATCCAGGGCCCAGTGGTAACAATAACCGCCCCGACAAACATCACCACAAACGTCCAGAACCAGAGCCTGACTTACACATCCTCTGACACCACAGGCACACCAATAACCTGTGTAAGAGAGCTCAACGGCGTGAACACGTCAATAACAAGCTGCGGCAACCAGACATTCAGCGCAACAGTGGGCGTGAACACGGTCAAGATATTCTCCAACGACACAGGCAACAACACGAATGTTTCTTCCATCTCATTCAGCTACGACACCCAGGGCCCAGTGGTAACAATAACCGCCCCGACAAACATCACCACAAACGTCCAGAACCAGAGCCTGACTTACACATCCTCTGACACCACAGGCACACCAATAACCTGTGTAAGAGAGCTCAACGGCGTGAACACGTCAATAACAAGCTGCGGCAACCAGACATTCAGCGCAACAGTGGGCGTGAACACGGTCAAGATATTCTCCAACGACACAGGCAACAACACGAACGTCTCATCGGTCTCATTCAGCTACGACATCCAGGGCCCTGTGATAACAATCACATCGCCGCTCAATACGTCATACAACACTACAAACATCACGCTTACTTACGTGGCAACTGACACCACAGGCACGCCGATTACATGCGTCCGCGAACTGAACGGGACAAATTCATCGATTTCAAGCTGCGGCAACCAGACATTCGGCGTAAGCGCAGGCAGCAACACAGTGAAAGTCTTCAGCAACGACACAGGAAACAACACGAACGTTTCATCCGTCTCATTTACAGTCGACACGACAGCGCCTACAGTGATCGCGTCAGGCCCGAACGGGACCATTACAGCTGCATCCACAATACTCAACGTGACAACAAACGAGAACGCGACATGCAAGTACGACACGACAGATCAGGATTACAACACCATGGCAAACACAATGACTGGCGCTGCGGCAATACACAATGCGACTGTCTCAGGCCTTGTGAACGCGACAACTTACACTTACCAGGTAAGGTGCCAGGATACTGCAGGCAACGCCATGACAACATCATCAGTCATATCATTTAGCACGAACATCACAACCGACATAACAGGGCCTAACGCACCAGGAAACCTGACGACAGTGCAGGTGTCTGGCACGCGGCAGGTTAATCTGACATGGTCAGCTTCCGGCTCTGCGGATGCTGTGCAGTACAGGGTGTACAGGGCATCTAGCGCAGCAGTGACAGTCAATTCCTCACTAATAGCATCGCTGGGCAACGTCACAAAGTATACAGACAATGTGCCTGCAGATGGCACGTGGAATTATACAGTAACTGCAGTAGATACTGCGAGCAATGAGGGCAGCGCAGCCACAGCTGTAGCAGTCACAGTAAACACCGCAGATTCAACAGCGCCTAATGCACCCAGCGGCTTGGCAGCAGTGCAGGTGCCTGGGCAAAGAACAGTCAACTTGACATGGACCAAATCAACTTCAGCTGACTCAAGCAGCTATAACATTTACCGTGCATTGGGTAGCGCAGTCAGCTCATCCTCGCAGCTGGTAGCGACAGTGGGTAATGTGTCTAAGTACTCCAACGATGTTCCGACAGACGGAACATGGAATTATACAGTCACAGCCATAGATACAGCAGGCAATGAGAATACTACAGGAGCAACAGCAGCTGCTGTGACAATAGATCTGACAGTGCCTGTAGTATTGGCTGTTGGTCCTTCAGCCGGCTCTGCACAATCCTCTACATCAGTAGCGCTTCTGGTCAACACAAGCGAGGCAGCGACCTGCAAGTTCGACACTTCAGACACAGCCTACATAAACATGAGCAACACCATGACAGGCACCAGCCTGACGCACAACTTCACATTGACAAGCCTGGCAGACGGAGTGCACGCAAGATATGTGCGCTGCTCTGACAGCTCTGGCAACAACATGACAACGTCGACAGTAATATGGTTCTCTGTGAACACGACAGGCAACTTCAATTACACGCAGGGCCTGAACAGGGGCTGGAACACATTGTTCATACCGCAGACAGGCGTGCTGACAACCATGGGCTACAACAGCTCGAACACGCAGAACTTTAACATAACTTACATGCTCAACCTGAGCCTGAACGGCAACTACTCGCTGGTCTATTACAACACAGACGGCACAAGCAGCGGCTGGAAGTCCTTCAACGTCACGGACTGGGCAGGCAGCGACCTGAAGTACATCAACAACACGAACGACAAGCCGTACTGGATAAACATGTCAGCTGCGGACAGGTTTGAGATATAGTTGGAAGCGGTTTTGCCTTTTTATAATTTTAATTTGTAAGTAATGGGTGTGGTAGCAGGATGAAAAAGAGCATATTATTTGGAATTTTATTTCTTGCAGCTGTTTTTGCAGCCTTTGCTATTCCTTCTGTTAACGCGCAGAGCTGTTGTTCTACTTACTCTGGCTTCGTCTACATCAACGGAACCCTTGCTGCCAATGGCACAGTGGTGCAATCAGTTGTCAACGGCGCAAACGCGACTAATGTGACGAATTTCACTGTCGGGAATATCGGCGACAAGGGGCAGGGGTACTACATCGTGAATGTCCCCGGCAACCCAGGCGACAACGTTTCTTTCAAGGTTAATGGCATCGCGGTCATTGCGATGAACGGCACAAACGCTTCAGCGCAGCCATGGGGCATAGGATGGCGCCCGTTTAACCTTACTATGAACACGTCAAACAATGGCGTGGCATGCTTCTATTCAGGCGCGTGCACCACAGGCTTCTGCACTGACGGCTACTGCTGCAATTCAGCCTGCGGAGGCGCAAGCGAGGACTGCAACGTAGCCGGCTCCCTTGGAACATGCACTTCCACTGCTACGGCTTCATCAGGCGGCGGAGGAGGCAGCAGCGGCGCAGCACCGGGGACATTGCCGAGCGAGTCGCAGACAGTTGTCGGGACAATAGCAGCAGGCGGAACAGCGGATGTTAATTTTGCCAAATCAGCGACTCTTGGCATCGAGTCCATCGAGATCACAGTCAATCAGCAGGTCAGCAGCGTTTCCGTCACGGTGAAGGAAACAAGCGCGCCGTCTTCGGGGGGCGTTGCAATCTCATCTTCAGACGGCAGCACTTACAAGTACCTCGACATCACGCCGACAGTCAGCAATGACAAGATATCCTCGGCCAAGATACAGTTCAAAGTTCCCAAATCATGGTTTGACACAAACAGCATAGATCCCGCGACAGTCGTGCTGAAGAAAAATGCCGCCGCGGGCTGGTCAAACCTGCCCACAACGCAGACAAAATTCGACGGGACGTATTATTATTACGAGTCCACGACAACAAGCTTCTCCACTTACGCGATAACAGGCCAGAAGACGCAGGCCGCGCCTGTCGTGCCAAATGGAACGACGCCGCCAGGCAATGTGACGCCGGGGCAGCAAAAACCGTCGATTTCAATTTTATCGCCTGGCAGCAATTATATAAATATATTTCCGGATCCGATCGTAGTGAAGCTGGCAGCTTATAATGTGAATCTCGTTCCTGCAGGCGGCGCGCCTGCTGAAACAGAAGGACACTTCCATGTTTATCTTGATGGAGGCCAGGAGCAGAGAGGTGCGCAGACGGAATTCAGGTTCGAGAATGTTGCTATAGGCGAACACGCAATACGCGTTGAACTCCACAGAAATGACCACTCGCAATTCGACCCCCCTGTAGTCCAGTCAGTACAAATTAAAGTAATAGCAAGAGAAGGGCAGCCACGGACAAGCGGCGATGCTGTATTCTGGGCAGGCGCGGTCATCCTGCTGGTAGTAGTCCTCGGCGGCGGCTACTGGTACTTCACGAAGAAGCCGAAGCATAAATAAATTTCAGGTGGATATAGAAACAAAATTCGAATTTACGATTGCTCGGAAGGCGCCGGGATTTTCCTCCCCTTTGCCTGCTATCGCCTATTTATTTCTTCCTGCCAGAGATTAGAAAATGAAACATCTGTTAGTTGTCGGCTTGCTGCTGGTTTCTGCCTTGGCCGCCGGCTGCGTCCAGCAGGACACGCCTATAATGGAGATATCCGCCCCGGGACATCCGCAGATTTACGCGTTCAATAATGATATAAGGCAGTCAATGCTTGTGAAAGCGGAGAACCAGAAAGAAATACGCGACCTGTTCCAGAATGAGCGGCATATCGACATAGTGTTCAACGGCACGGACGAGCTCGACAACGGGATGTTCCGCATAGCACTCATAGACATCAGCTCGAAGATCCCGTTCTATTTCGCCGCCGAAGGCAGGGCAACGAACATAGACATCTACTATTTCCTCGCGGACAACGGCACGCAATGGTACAATTCCACCAATGAGCCGATAGCCGAGCCGCCTCTCAGAGGCCTGACCCTGTGGCTGAAAGGCCCTGCAACAGGCGCGACAGGCACTTCAGTCAGCCTGCAGGGCAAGACAGTTCTGCTCCAGGGCATGAGCCAGAAGAACGTCTCGCTGGCAGCAGACAAGCTCACGCTGGTCGTCTTCGGCATAAACAACCTCACGGACATCAAGAAAACCTAGAATCAGGAAAGATAGAATTCACGGTAATCATAATGGCAATCAAAAAATTCGACCTGAATCTGATCTCAGGAAAAATAAGAAAGCCGTGGGATCCTAAAGACGTTGAAACTGTAGTTCTGGGGAAGAATGAAGGCGTCAAAATCCCGAAAGGAATTGAGCATTGCCCTGTTGCTTTGGAGCCATCTGTAGTTCTCATGTTCGAGCCGTCAAAACTGAAAAGCAAAGGAAACTGAATTCCTGTAGGCTTTTCTACTCAAATCAGACCGGCGCAAGCACGAAGTTCTGCGACAGGATAGATATCAGGGCTATTACGATCACGAGTGCTATTGTTATCAGCGCCGCTTGCTTGTAATTTTTCTTCATCCTCACGTGAATCCCGACCATGAGAAATATCAATGCCCATATGAGCAGCGCCGTTTTCACGACCGCATGCGGTATCCACCCCAGCAGCATGAAAGGCGTGGCGGAATAAACCAGCACGAAAAGCGATGTGAGGTAAGAATTCCTGCTCAGCTTGCCGTAAGCGAGGAGCGAAAAAACCAGCGAGATAAGGAAAAATCCGGCAACGAATGACATGAATATAATTGTCGCAGTTCCAAGATGCCCGTAGATCATTTTTGCCGGCGTGAGGCCGAAAAAGATGGATGCCTGGTTCATAGTGGCAAAGACTGCGCTGATCGCGGCAGTGTAAGCCGTCGTTTCTGCTGCCCGCTGCTTTGCCTTGCGGTAGAACCTGTAGGGATTGTCGATAAGGAAATTTACCATATGATCACGTGAGGATGCAGCCATAAAAAACCGGTGCAATATTAAATATTATCGTGTTATTAAATACCTTATCGTAGAGAATTGAATTACCTGTAATTCATAAAATCCTAGTATCATAGTGAAAAAATAGACGAGCGTGTAGATGATGAGGCTGAGTTCTGTATTTTTTGTCGTGATGTCATTGCTGGCTGCCGCATATTTTGCCTACCAGATAATCTTCATATTCCCGCTGGTCACGTCTACTCTCGGCCTGATATTCAACATACTCCTCATAGGCGCGGAGATGCTGGCCGCTTTGTTCAGCATTTACCTGTATCATTCCGTGTTCTGCACCCTTGAATGGAAAAGTCCCGCGCTCGTCAAGATGAAGAGCTGGCCTTTTGTTTCAGTCATGATGCCGGTCTATAACGAGGACATGAAGATAGTCTCGCAGACGCTGCAGGCCTGTAGATCACAGGACTATCCGAAAAATAAGTATGAGATAATAGTTGCCGACGACACGCAGGATGAAAAAAAGATGAAGGCTCTCGAGGGCTATTGCAAAAAGCACGGGATAAAGTATATACACCGCTCTGAGAGGAAGGGCTACAAAGCCGGCGCCTTGAACAACGCGCTCCCTCGCGCCCGGGGACAGGTAATTGCATTGCTTGACGCGGATGACATGCCTGTCAGGAATTTCCTTTCCACGACGGTGAATGTGCTCATGCAGGATGCAAAGACCGCCTTCGTGCAGACGCGCAACGCGGAGCGCAACGATAATGACAACTTGATTACGGGCATAGGCAGGATGATGCGCGACCTGTTCTTCGGGGCGATCCTGAAGAGCAAGGACATGAGGAATCTCGCGATATTCTGCGGCTCCGGCGGCGTTATCAGGCGCAGCGTGATAGAGGAGAACAACGGCTGGCCTGAGGACACTCTTACCGAGGACATAGACCTCTCGACGATAGTTTTTGCCAGGGGCTACACATCCCGCTACATAAATCCTGTGGGATGCAAGGGCCTGCTGCCCGCGACATTCTCCGGGTTTTCCGGCCAGACATACAGGTGGGCACACGGGACCACGAAGACGCTGAGGCTGCGCTTCAGGGCTATAATGAAGATCCCCGGCTTCTGGAGGAAGGCGGAACATTTCCTTTCATGCTCCACTTACGTGCTCGGGCCTGCCATACTCGCGATAGACCTGCTCATGGTCGCGCATCTCCTGCTTAAGATACCTATATTCCACATGTATGAGCCCAAGTTTCTCTGGGTCTTTGGCGTGACCCTTACGCTGAGCTCGTTCCTTGCGCTGCTTTTCGTGCAGTTCCGCGACAAGAAGATAATAATGAAGAGGATAATAGCTTACATATTTGCGATATACGGCCTAGCCGTGAATTTCACCAAGGCGTTCTTCGCCGGATTTTTCAAGAGCAAGCCGGCGTTCTACAGGACGCCCCGCGAAGCAGGAAAGAAGGATTACGCAGCCATAGCGAAGCGCTACTGGCCCGACACTGCAATAGGCCTGATATCAATATATGCCGGACTCATTTCGCTGTGGGATCCGCTCTACAATGTCCAGGGGACGTGGGTCATCATCTTCGGAATCGGGTTCCTCACAGCGCCTGTGCTTGCGCTGAAGTACGGATAGGTTGAGAAAGCTTGTAGCGTGCTGCTTTTGCCAGAGCGTTGCACAATTCCGCTGCTGCCAGTTTTTTTGCTATTTCTTTTTGTTTCTTTGCCCTTGGCAGACCAGAAAACTCTGTCCTGTGAGCAAGATATTCGCCGCAAAGCTTATGGTTGTAAAATTGCGCGACTATATAGTCTTTTCTCAGATGAAGAACAATAAGGTCTCCATAGATTTTGTTTCTGTATCTCCATTGACCTACAAAATAGTCCATTGTATCTGCTTGCTGCGGCAGGTGTCCATGCAGTTTGCCTGCAACGGAATTAGAATAAGGAATTACTATAGTCCCTTCTTTCAGGTGTATGCCCAAATGAACCCTTCCTTAATTTGTCTGGAAAGTATTAAAAGATTTTTTCTGGAATGAGGCTGATTGTTTTAACTTGACAAATGATGACCGACGTGAGCAGTATGGCGTACCGCCGCCATACTGCTAGCTAAGAGCATTGTGACGAAACACAATGCTCTTCCCGTCGGTCATCATACCTATAGTTAAAACAATCAATGAGGCTCAGGCTTTGTAAACCAGCAAGCCGCTGTTGTTGTAAGCAACAGGGAATTTTCCCATGCACGTCACGTTGAAGCTGTTGAGGAACCACTGCTCCATGTATATGTGCGAGATGTTGTAGCCCTGCGGCACCTCGCATGTCCTGTAGAAATTCTCAAGCTCGTTTATCCTTTGCGTGACATTCGGCGCGTATTCAGCATAGCCGTCAATGAAGTTCCTGCGTTCAGCTATGCCAGAGATCCAGTGTCCCCACTGCCAGTCGCTCAGTATTGTCGCGTTCTCTTCTGTATTGTTTTTCAGCCACAGCATCGCGCTGTACTGCTGTGTTGTGGGATAGCTGTTGGCGAAGTAAAGTATTTTTGACGAGGCAAGGATAATGGAATAGATGAATACTAAGGCGATTAGTGTTTTGAAAAGTTTTTTGCCTCGAAGAAATTTCGTTTTCTTTGAGGTCTCGAAATGCTTTGCATTTTGAAGACCATCAAGATAAATAAAAGAATATACAGCCAGCAGCGCCACGGGAACAGCCAGATATATCAGAAACCGCTCTGCGATGATGCCCAGCGCCAGCGCGAGCAGCAGCCAGTATGCCAGGAAGGGATGTTTCTTCTTCCACATGCCGAATATCGCGAGCCCTGCGATTGCGAATGTTATGTAAGCGTCAGGAGAAATCTCGAAAAAGAAGTTCTGTATCCCTGAAATTTGCAGGCTGTATCCGCGCGTTATGTACTCTTCATGCAGCCCGTTGGCTTCCGGCAGGCCGTGCGCCGCTAAGAAAGGCGCGTAGTATGCAGACGCAATAGCCGCTGCAATCAAAAAAGACAGGAAGATCTTCTTGTATTTGGCCGCCCTGAACAGCGCGACAACGCCAAAGAACATGGCGGTTTCAGGGTGGAACAGCGCAGCGATGCCAAGCAGAGTCCCGGCGATGACGATGTTTTTGTTTGATGCAAGCGCGGACTTTTTATCTGCACCATCAATCTTTTTCAGCAGGAAATAAAGCGCAGCCATGCCCAGCGCAAACGGCGGAGCCCTGCTTGACAGATGGGAGTTGAAATATATCGTCCCGGGAAGCAGGATCAGAAAGACCGAGGACAAAAACGCGTATTTTTTTGAGATATGATCGCGGACTATGAGGTAAAAGAAAACAGAGCTTATAGCTCCAAATACGACTACAAAAATGATCCCGCCTATTTCCACCGGCAGCGCAAGCGCAAACAGCGCAATGCCCCTGCTGAAGAGCGGGGGATAGGTGTATTCCCTGCCGCCGAAGCTGAGGTGGTCGTAATTGATTCCGTTTAAGATATCCTGAGCCTGCCTCTGGTGCATATAAGTGGGGAACCCTATTGTGCTTGGGTTGCTGAAATAAGTCCATCTCAATAACGAGGGAAGGGAAAATATGGCAACTGATATAATAAAAATAACGGCCAGTTCCATTTTCAGTTTATTTTTATCCCTCGGCATATCCGGCGTTTTTGCTTTCTTTAGTCTTCTTTTCATTCCGACACCATCACCAACATTTTCTTCGGCATAATTATACCTTGTAAAGATGTGCGTATCCGTTGCCCATCACTTCTTTGAACATCGCAGAGAACCTTTTCACACTGTTTGGCGAGAGCAGGATGTCTTCCACTTCATTCACATAAATATAAGTCGCATTGTACTTGCCCATGATTTCAATTATTTTTGCCTTGTCATTGGAGGAGAATATGGCATCCAGGTCGCGCCTTCGCTCCATGTAATCTGGCACGGATTCCTGGAAAGATCCGAGTATGTTTTTCCTTTCGGCCAGGAAAGGTATCCACGAGCCTGATACCTGCCATCTCGCTGCTATTGTCGCGTTCTTTTCTGTGTTTTGCTGCGCCCAGTCCAGCACGGCCTTGTCTTCCTGCCGCAGCTCGGCCCTTGCATAGCTGTAGTTGAAGACGAACAAAGAAGCTATCACAAGCACAAGAACAAGCGCGGCCTGTACATTCTTTTCGCTTGAGAACATTTTCCAGTATCTGGCGAAACCGATGCCGGCGAGCAGCGATGCCGGTATTATCGAGAAAGTGAAGACCCTTTCCGGGTAGGCTCCAAGAAAAAACGAGTATGCAGTGAGCGCAATGAATACGAATGAGATCCTTTTAGTGCTCTTGCCGATCCCGAGCACAGCCATTGCAACCAGCAGCGGGCTGAGTCCGAAAGCATACTGGCTGAGAACTATGGGATTTATGGCGATAATGGATGAGTATGCTCCTGCAAGTTTCGTTCCCAGCATCCATAAAACAGCGACAGCTAGTGACGGCAGTAGACGTTTCTTCCTCTCCCATCCGATAGCGAGGACAATGAAGATGAATATTATGAAGGACAGCGCATGCGTGAGCGCGAGCAGGATGCTGAACACTGCAAAATATCTTTTTTTGTTGTCAAGAAGAGAATAGAGTGCGAGGAACATGAGTATGAAACCGGCATTTTGAGGTGCCAGGAATATTGCAGTATTTACTATCTCCACAGCTATGCCGAATATGAAAGTCGCTGCTAGCGCAGTTTTTTCATCCGTCAGTTTTTTTGCAAACAAGAAGAAGGCGAGCACGGCAATAAATCCGATAAGGGGGGCAAGTAGTTTCGCTGCTTCGAGCGGATCCGCGGTAAAGAATACCGGAATGATCATCATGTGAAAGAGCGGCGGGTAGGCGCTTAGAGTTCCGCCTGCATTTAGCCTGTCATAAAATAAATCCCCCTGGAGTATTTCTTTGGACTTTTCCAGGTGATACCATGAATCGCTGCCCTTCGGATAGTCGTTCATCATCGCGGGATAAATCCTTATGGCAAGGAGAAAGATGAAGACGGCTATTGTCAGGTAAAGGAATTTTTTGTCTTTTGCGCTTTTCTTTTCTTTTGCTGCCATCAAAACACCATTGACAAAATAATTTCAATAGCTCTCATCCAGTTATTTCCTTCAGCATGACCGTAGCATAGCTGCCTTTTGGCAGGATGAACTTAAGTTTCACGTCGCTGCCCGAGATCTCGGCGCTTTCTATTCGCGGTTTTACAAAGGCCTTTCTCATGCCGCCCTCGCAGGACAGCTTCAGGTCTTTAATGCGGAAGTCTTCGCTTGATATCTTCTCTTTTTCCATGATGCGCCTGAGGATTTTTCCGAAAACGCTTCTTGCGATTTTGGTTCGTGCCCCGATTATTGGAGCATCGCCGTAATCAGGTTTCTTTGTTTTCTTGATATAGGCGTCCAGCATTTTGTTGAAGATGAACGACTGGTAGGCATTGACAAAGAATTTCAGTCTCCGTTTTGTAACGTATTTGATTCCTTTGTGAATGTCTCTTGAATGTTCATTGATTATTTTCAGCGCGTCGCCGTATCGTTTTTTTATCAGGTGCCTTCCGACTATCTGGTTGTCGTTATGCGCCCCGAACCTTTGCTGCCCGAAGTAGTTAGGCATGCCTTTTGATTTCAGGGATTTCAGCAATGCATTGAGATTCTCCGTGTTTCTGCATCCGTGAAGCGTTATTTCGAATGCGTTGCTCTCCAGGTCTCCGACAGCTATCGGGCGCGATGACATGCCGGTCTTTTCCGCCGACAGCTCGTCATTGCAGTAGTTTTCGCCGGAGAAATTCTTGATTGTGATATGCTGCGTTGTTATGGCAACCCGGTCTTTCAGCCCGGCAAAGCCGATATCTTTTTCCTTGATGCCATAAATTTTTGCGAGCCTCTTTATCGCTTCCTCTGTGGTGAGCCCTTTTTTTGTCACTTTGAGGATGCTGTATGGCCCGTCTATTTTCTCGACGCGCTTCCCTCTTTTGTACTGGACAAGGAATTTCCTGCTTATCGACTCTTTCACGACAAAGTCTTCCTCCGTGAGAAAAGAGCCGCCGATGCCCTTGAGCGTATTGAAGCGTTTCATGATGTATAATTTGTCTGGGAGATTTTAAAATAGAGATAAGAACGTTTAAATTTAGCATTCGGTCTGGTCACTGCTACCAATTGTATGAACTTTAATTATTTGACCTTTTAAGCAAGTTGTAGTGAATTTGCACTGAATTATTTCATTCGGCTTTATGCGATCTTTATTCCACAAGCAAGTCTGAAGCTTACCATCAATATAAACAGCAATATCTTCCCCTCCCATAGAAATTGTACCGATATTCATAATGTATAGTGTATCATTAAAAAGACTATCAATGCGTACCATTCTTGCTTGACTACTTAACCATTTTGTGAATACTATACATTTATTATTTTTACATTCGATTGTAGCTGTATAATCTCCTCCAGTGCAATTACATCCTACATTACAGGTAAATTCAGGTTGATAAATATTTTCAGGAGGTGGCATACATCCAACACAATCCTTGCATGAAGCATATCTGCAATCGCTGTCCTTCTCGCAATAAAGAGGATCATTTTTGTACTTGTATTCCGGGTTGCTGAGATAAGAATAAGCTAGAATTCCACCTACAAGGACTGCAAGTATAGCGGAATAAATAGCAATATTCCGCTTGCCGTTACTTTTCTGCATTTACCATTCTTGCGAAAAAGAGCTTATTAATCTCACTTCAGCAGCGGCAGCGAGCCGGTGACTTTGTCTATTTTCTTCTCGTCGTCGGGGCCGATGCCCAGTGTCGTTATTGTTCCTGGGGTCAGTTCTGTGCGGCCCGCGTCGGAAATAATCGCATGTATCAGGCCGTTCTTGCGGCATTTCTCCCTGAGGACAAGAAGCTCGTCCAGAGTTCTTGCCTTGAGGACGACCTTCTTTTGGCCTTCCATTTCCCATTTATTTAGCGTCGCTTTGTTTGTCTTGAGAACTGCCGAGACGCTTGCATGGGAACACTGGGCAGCCAGCTTGCCCTTGCTCATCTTGACGTCGCTGCGGACAACGATAACCTGCTTCATGTTATTCATCATAATTATTTCCTCAGCCTGTTCTTAAGTATCTTCAGGGAACTTTTAGTTCTCTGAGATCCCAAAGAACTTCGTTCTTTGAGGATGAATAGCACGATCCTCGCGCTGTCTGCCGCTGTCATGCCTTTGTATGCGTCGTAGCTGACATTCACGGGAACTTCTTCTATTTTCATCCCGTGCCTTGCGGCCGCAAGGAGCATCTCGGATTCGAATTCGTACCGCCTTTGGGTGAGGTTCATTTTTTTCAGGGCGTGTTTTCTTACTGCCCTGAACCCGCACAGCGCATCTCTTACGGGAACGCCCAGGATTTTCCTGGCCACGGCATTCGCAAGACGTCTTTGGATGGGGATTTTTTTCATCTCCCTTACGCCTATTGCCAGGTCGCACCTGTCAAGAGCGGATATGAATTTTGGTATCTCCTCGGGCTTCAGCTGGAGGTCGGCGTCGATGAATACGATCTTCTCGCAGCTCGCTTTTTTGCTCCCGGCGGCGCATGCAAATCCTTTGCCGTGGTTTTCCCCGAGTTTTATCACGGTTGCGTTTTCCTGCTTTGCCATCTCGGCTGTCCCGTCAGCAGAGCCGTCGTCCACAATAATGATTTCATACTTGCTTGAAACGTTCCTTATTCTTTTCACGACTTCTTTGATGCTGCTCTCTTCGTTGTATGCGGGCACGACGACAGATGCTTCATAAGTATTTTTCATTGTTATCATTTCGCCCCTGAAAATGCCTTGCTGATTCTTTGAAGCGCGGTAATGTTGGACAGGATAGCGAGCAATGCTATCATGTAAATCAGGTAAATGCCGCTGATTGCTCCAAGAAGCAGTCCCAGAAAGAGGAAGGAAAGTCTTTCAGCCCTTTCCATGAGGCCGAATCGCATTTCCTGCTGTATGAGGCCCTTCTCTTTTGCAGCGGCTTTGGCATATGTCGTCATCACGGAGCCGAAAAGATATGCAAAAAGCCAGAATTTTGCGCCGGGCCAGAGATATGGCAGGGAAGCAAAGAATAGCCCAGTTATTATGAAGAACTCCACGTACCTGTCGACTATTGTGTCCAGGTAAGCCCCTTTGCTGCTTGAGGTCTTGGTATGGCGCGCGACTGCGCCGTCTATCGCGTCGCATAAGGCGGTTATTGCAAAGAATGCGGCCCCGAAGACGAGCATGTTTTGGGTGATCATATATGCTGCCAGCAGGGCAAAGATTATGGATAGCGCTGTCCAGCTGTTGGCGCTGAGGAAGGACATGTTTTTGCCTATTGATTTTTCCCAAGCAGAGAATTTTTTCCTGTTCCCGGATAGCATGCAGTATATCTCCTTATATTCGCTTTGTTGATATGCTCAAGGAAAAGCCACGTGAAGAGCATTGTGTACCTTCGCAATGCTCTTAGCTAGCAGTATGGCGGCGGTGCGCCATACAGCTCACGTGGGTTTTCTTATAGATTATCAACAAAGTTCGCTTTTTAAATTGCCGCAGCAAACTATTAAAAATGGTGGCTGAATTTTTTCTCGGGCTGATAGCGGCATTCGGTTATGCAGGGGTTTTTTTGGCTTCCCTAATAGGCAACGCATCCATCATACTGCCTCTGCCCTCGGCTATAATCATATTCTTCGCCGGCAAGATCCTCGACCCGCTGCTTGTCGGAGTCGTTGCAGCCATCGGGGGCGCGATCGGCGAGATGACCGCCTATGCGCTGGGCGCGGGCGGCAATTACCTGGCGGAGAAAAAGAAGATGGCAAGGAAGAAAGGGCTTGCCGCATGGTTCACGCGCGGCAATGCATGGTTCAGGAAGCACAATGGCTTCCTGATCGTCTTTGCCTTCTCCGTGGTGCCGCTGCCTCACGATGTGATCGGGATAATATGCGGCGCGATAAAATACGACTGGAAGAAATTCTTTGCGGCAACGCTGCTAGGAAAGATAATATTATATACAGCCATTGCCTATGCAGGATTTTATGGCGTGGAATTTTTCATGAATTTTGTTTAAGATGAAAGCATCCTCTTCAATTTCTTCCTGGAGCGCCTGATCGCGCTTGAAACTATGATGTTGAACGCGCTGGTTGATTTCTGCGGCAGCGTTACGCGCCCTTTTTTTATCGCTTTCAGTATCCCGTCCACGCTGTCTGCGTCTATGCCGCATGCGTAGCTTCCCACAGCCTTGAGGATATGTGCGTCGCTGCCCGAGGTCATGGGTTTCCTCATATCCCTGGCCTGCCTGTATGCGCGCATGTTCCTGAACGCCAGAGTGTTGCCGTTCAGCACTTCAATGGCGTCAGCCTTTTTCCATATATCTTTCTGGTGAAACGAGTACTTCGGGCTGCGGAACGGATGCGAGATTATTGTTGTCCCGCCGTGGCTTTTCGAATGGTCAAGAAGCTCGAAGGCATCGGGCCTTTTGAAGAACTTGTCAGGCAGCTTTTCGAGCCCGAGGACGATGATGTGGCCTTTGCTCTCGCCGTAGTATGCCGTTATTTCGGTTGCAGGTATCAGCAAGGCCTTGTGCTTGAGTTTTTTTGCCTCGTAGTATCCGCCCATCGAGTTGTGGTCTGTTATCGCTACGGCCCCAAGCTCCTGGTCCGCCTTGCGCATGATGTCCTTCACGGCGAGCACGGTATCGCTGGAATGTATGCTGTGGCATTGGAGTTCTACTAGCATGTTCTCATTTTAGAACGAGCGTATTTATAACTTGAGAACTTTTCTTATGTCTGCATGGATGGCTCCGTTTGAAAATATGATTGGGGCAAGCTCACAAAGCCGTCCAGGTTTCCGGCAGCAACTAGGGCAGTTGCATATACAGTGCTCCCCAGAAGTCTGGTGTATCTGATGCGTGTATCTGTTTTCTGACAGCATCGACAATAACTTTTTCTGCTGCTATGTCTGCTTCTGTAAAGAAATCATGGTCGCTTTTCATTGTCCTCTTGCCGTCGCGCCCCTCATAATGCTCGAGAAGTATTTTTCCCGCGTTTTTCGCGGTTTTTATGGCGACGTCAAGTTCTTTTGGCATCTTTTAAACCTCCTTCAAGAATTTAGAAATATCTTTGAATTCTTGTGTTCCTGCCCGTTGCATAAGATCGAATATAACAGATTCCGTTGTTGTTGGCGTGGCTTTCGACTTTTCTATAAGCTTTGCGCCAATTTTCCAGTCAAGTTTTTTCCTTGAGATCTACCACGGAGTTTTCTTGAATTTCGTGTAGTAGCCGACCACGTTCGTTATCCAGTGTATGGGCGGCGTGATTATGAGCAGCGTCACGACTATGATGAGGTTGAGCTGGTATACAAGCGAGGCGAGGATGAATGCTGCGACAAGGAATCCTTCCTGGTCCAGCAGCGGCGCCGCGTCTCCGCGTTTTATGTCGAGCCGCCTTTTTATGAATGAGCCGCCGATATCACCGATCATGGTTCCTATGCTGAGCGCGATAACTAATGGCATTGTCATTTGTGGCAGGGTTAGCCCGAGGTACGCAATGTCTTTCTGGTACATGACTTCAAGCGTTCCCGCAAGTATCCCGACTATGATGCCGCCGATGGTGCCTTCCCATGTCTTGCCGTCGCCGAAGATTCTCTTTCCCCTGAATATTCTTCCCCCGTCGAGGGGGCGCTTTCCCTGCATCAGCGGCGGGAAGCCATTGGCAGCATAAGCGGGAGCGATAAACCACAGCGACTGCAGAATTAGCAGAAGCACCATGATAACAAAATTGTATTATAAGTTATAAATATTGTGAAAATAGCTTGATTAACGCTTCAGGACATCAACGAGATGGCTGAATTTCTCTATTTCATGGTCAGGCGCGATGCCCTTTACTCCTATATTATCTTCATGTTTGGCTATCTTTACATAAACAGACTTCATCGAGCCCTTTTTTGCCAGCAGTATGTCCTGGTTCAGCCTGTCGCCGATAACAGTGCAGTTTTCAGCAGGAATATTCAGCTTTCCGGCTATCTGTTCTGCAAATTTTCCGTGGGGTTTCCTGTAGCCGATATCAGCAGATATGAAAATCTCCTGGAAGAATTTGTCAATCCTGCACTTTTTGAGAAGTTCATGGGGAAGGATGCTGGACGCGTTGTTGGATATCGCGACAATTTTGTAGTTTTTTGACAGCCTCTCGAGGGTTTTGCTGACATCAGGCAGCGGCTTGGCAAGCGCAAGCTCTGGCTGGATGAAAATGCGGTCAAGCTCGTTGAATAGTTTTTCATCTCTCTTGCCGTTCTTGTAGAGGAGTTTCGCGAAGGCCTTCTTCTTGACTGGTTTGATCTTGATTGCACTGAAAAAAGATTCCAGCTGGTCTTTTAGCGTGTGTTCTCTTAGGGTTATTTTTGAATCTTTCCTCAGCCTGGACTTTTCAGCGACAAATCTTTCCGCCAGGTCTGCAACCTTCTCATTGGAGTACTTTTCTATTCCAACACGCTTGAGGACGTCGTTTATCCCCTTCATGTTGGCGGGCATCCAGTTTTTCTCTCCCATGTCCAGGATGCACAGAGTTCCACCGATATCGAACAAGAGCACGTTTTCTTTCCGCGCTTCCGCGCTTTCTATGATCTTCTCGGCCATGTCGGCCGCGCCTTTCATGGAGAACCTGAATTTCTTCATGTTGTCCCTGGCTTGCTCCAGCATCTTTCTGTCGTTCATTATGTCTTCCACCAGCATGGAGAATTCTTTTGTGCTTTTGGCGCGCCAGCCCATGCCGTTGCTGGCAATAAAGCGCGCTGCTATGCGCTCGTTGGCTATCGCATTATTCACGATGAGCGGCAGCTGCATGTAGATGGATTCGAAGACAAAATTGAACCCGGCTTTCCCTGCGGCCAGGTCGGCGCACGCGTAGAAGTCCTGCATGTTGCCTACGAAGCCGCGCGCGCGCAGGCTGTCGTTGGTTTTTTCCAGCGCTTTCAGCTTGCTGTAAAGGCCCATGTTCTTCCCGCATATCACTATTACATTTACCTTTTCCTTCAGCCGCAGCAATGCCGTCGCGTACTCCTCAACTTTTCCTATACCCTCTCCGCCTTGCGTGAGCAGTATTGTGAATCTGTCCTGCAGCCCCAGCTCTTTCAGCGTTTCTTTCCTGCTTCTTGGGCTGGCGAATTTGCTGTCGATGGGAAAATCGACCAGGAAGAGCCTTTCTTTTTTGATGCCCCTTTCCAGCATGTCATCATATGCCTGCTGCGAAGGCACGAAATATATGTCAATGCCCTCGTGGAGCCAGCACCGGTGCCCGACGAGCACGTCTGCGTTGTACGCGAATACAGGAGTTTTGATTCCGCATCGTTTTTTGATGTCGCCTATGGCCTGCGTCGCGGCGAAGTGCGTGGAAAATATGGCGTCATATTTTTCTTTTCTGATGAGATCCACCAGTTTTTGCTCTGTTTTCAGCATCGTGTTGTTCAGCATCCGTATTATAGTCGCCCTGTCTGAAAGGAAGCTGAGGTAGTAGTCGAACAGCTGCGGATATTTCAGCCATAGCTTCCATCCCCTCTTCAGCGAGTTGTCTACGAAGCGCGAGTTCAGGTCGTGCGCGAAATCCAGGAGCGTCGCCTCGTAGCCGCGCGCCTCCATCTCTTTCATCACGGCCACCGACGGAGCCTTGAATCCGCCGCCTGTGTCGCAGTATAAAATCAGGCATTTTTTCTGTTTCATTATAGAACGACCTTCATTGATAAAAACTTTACTGCACATTTTTGATTAAACTTCCCTCAGAGCCATTTTTGATTAAACTTTTTCACCTTATGGTTATAATACCAAAAAGTTTATTGGAAAACAACTTAAGCTAAATTGCTTTTAATGCATTTTGTTCAACAAGTAATTGGCGATATATCTGAGTATCATCGGAAAGATAACAAATAAATGGGTCAAGTATAAAGACGTAAAAAATGCCTATGCCAAGAAAGCCCTTCAGAAGTCTCGCGACAAAAGGGACAAGATAATCAAGTCTCTGGACCACCTGATTTCGATGCGACTGGTGAACAATGAGATCATCAACGAGCTCGGCGCCTCGTTCAGCACCATCCGCAGGGACGGGGACAGGATAACAAAGTTCGCGAGGCCTGATGCAGAGCAGAAGATAAAGGACGAGATAGAGTGGTATCTGCTCATAAGGCAAAGGCTTGGGGAAGAGAAGTACAGGACGTTTTTGCCCGAAATAATCGCGTATTCTCTTGATAAGAACAAGGTATTCTATACAATGAAGCACTATTCCATGCCGACATTGAGAACCCTGATATTCGAATACAAGATCAAGGAGAAGGAAATAATCAGGCGCATCGAGTATGTACTGGATTCTCTTGCCAACAATGTCTATTCTTTGCAGGATACGATACCTGCGCCCGCGGACTATGTCGAAGTCTGCCACCAGCGGCATATAATAAAGAGGATAAAGTACGCGGTGAAAATGAATCCGAAGCTTCAGAAGATGGTTGACAAGAAAACAATCTCTATCAACGGGAAGGAATACATCAATTCGATGGCTCTTCTCGCTGCGGTGTTCAGGGATAATTCTATCATGAAAAAGTTGCAGCCGCCGAAGCTATGGGTTATTCACGGGGATGTCCACTACAACAACATCCTCTCAAGCCCTTTCAGGAACAGGAACATTCTGATAGACTGCCGCGGCCGCAGCCACTACGGCACGGTCCAGTGCGATGTCGCCATGGACATAGCCAAGATATACCACGAGATCCGCAGCTATTACTCGATAATAGAGAGGAACGAGTACAACCTCTTCCTGCATGAAACAGCGAAGGGCATAGCGATAAACTTCGAATTCACAAACAAGGACATAAAGCAGCTCTACGACAGCCTTTTCCATCAGATTGAAGAAATGCTGCAGCAGAAATTCAGCGCCAAGGAATTCGGCAACTGGAAATATCGCGCAGACTTCATAGAGGGCAAGCTCTACGTCACCATGCTGCCCTTCCATATTGAGCCGTTTTCCGAGTCCATTGTCTGCTATGCCACGGGCGTCGTCCGCCTGAACGAATGGATGGAAAGATATCATCCTGCTTTATACAGGCAGTTGAGAAGCAGATACATCGGGTGAAAAAATGCAAGCAGTAATTCTGGCAGCAGGGACCGGATCCAGGCTCAGGCCTCTTACAGAGCACATCCCAAAGCCTCTTGTTCCTGTTTCCTTCCGAGGCGGCCGCGTCGTGACGATAATAGACAAGATAATAAATCAGGTCAAGGCAGCGGGCATAAAGGATGTTTTCGTAGTTGTCAATTATAAGAAAGAAATGATCCAGAAATATCTGGGCGACGGGTCAGCATACGGCCTGCATGTGACCTATGTTTTTCAGGACAAGCTGGACGGCAATGGAGGCGCACTGTTCAGGTGCAAGGGCCTAGCCACGGAAGACGTGCTGTTCACGGATTGCGACAATTTTGTCGACGACGAGAAAATATTTTTAAAGATGAGGGACCTGTTTGATGAATCCCGCGCTGACGCAGTCGTCGGCGTGAACAGGGTTGATGACATAACGCGTTTTGCGATTTTCAAGACAGACAAGACGGGAAAGATAGTCGACATATTCGAGAAGCCGACTGACAGGAAGGAGTGGGGCAATCTGGCAAAGACAGGGTTTGCCATCATCGCAGGGAAAGTGATTAAAATGGACAGGGATGTCTGCAAAACAGAAAAGGGCGAGTATGCGACCACGCAGCTCTTCAAGCACATGCTCGAGAACGGGATGAAGCTGGCACCCTATATAGTAGAAGCGGAATTCGAGGACATAGGCACGTGGGAAAGCTACGGCAAGATTCTGGATAAGACGTCAAAAGAGTAAAAGTGATTATGTACTGCTATTTTGTGAAGAACATGCTAATGAATTTTAAGAAAAATTCTTTGATTTTGTAAAACAGATGAAAAAGGCCAAAAACACTTTTATGCAGAAGGACTTTCTATAAAATAAGTTACCCTTCCATGCTTTTTTGAACGCCGACAAAACCATTTTAACCTTTCCAAATAGTAAGATTCTATGAGAAAGCGCGTCCTTGTTTTCGTGTTCAGCATCCTGCTGGCCTTGCTCACGATAAGCCTTTTCGGCATCGGCGATGTGGCGTTCGTCGTCGCAAACAGCAACATTTACCTGCTTGCCTTTGCAGCTGCGTGCCAGACGGTCATCATGCTTTTGTATGCAGCGCGTTTCCGCCTCGTGTCTTCGAAATACAAGCGCCTGTCGTTCAAGGATGCGCTGTATATATCGACTGTGGGAAATTTCGTCAGCATGGTGACGCCGATAGCTAGGATAGGTGGCCAGCCGCTGATGATATATCTCACAAAGCCGAAGATCGGGAACGCGAAATCTTCGGCCATCGTGATGATGGACACGATGATAGACTTCATACCCTCCACTGTTCTTGTGATGGCCATACTGCTGCTCTTCTACGGCAGAATACCTTACCAGCTCTTGCTGCCGCTAGTTGTGTTCGCCATAATAACAGGCATAATGCTTGCCGGGTTCATGAAGCTTTTCCTCTCCAAGGATGTTCTGGCCCGCCTCCTCGACTGGTTCATAGAAAGGATACGGAGGTTCAGGAAGCTCGACAGGATATTTCATGCTCATATATTCGAGAAGTCGTTCCGTCACGTGCTTGCGGACAAGAAGATCATGTCAGCCGGCATGGGAGTCTCCTTCATGATAAAGTTCTTTGAGCTGCTGCGCATATGGATAATATTCTCCGCAATAGGCATATTCCTGTCCCCTGTGACGGTGCTCATAATCTGGGCTGTCATGATTCTGCTCCTCACGATACCGTGGCTGCCCGGCTCACTCGGGCTTTTCGAATTCGGCGCTTCCTCGGCGTTCATCGTGCTTGGCCTTGCGTCGTCCCAGGCAGCAGGCGGCGTCCTGCTCGACCGCTTCGTGTCGTTCTGGTTCGTGATAGCCTTCTCGCTTGCAATGATCTGGCTCTCGCGCCAGCGGCTGGGCGAGATCATGAAGCTCGCGGAGAAGAAATAAAAATTGGCGAAGCTAAGTATGTAAACCAGAAATGGAGAATGAACATGCAAAAGCTATAGTCGCCCAGAAATTCAGGGCTAGCAAGAATAGTATTAACACGTTAATAAAGTAGTATTAACAGGTTAATATAACGTGGTAGCGTATGGAAAAAAGATTCTATGACAGGCAGAGTGAGCTGAAACAACTTGCAGAGGAGTTTGAATCCATAAAGGGTGGCAAGCTTGTTGTAATGTATGGCCGCAGAAGAGTGGGCAAAACCGAGATAATCAAGCGGTTTCTTGAAACCATAAAAGCGAAAAAGCTGTATTATTATGTTGACCTTGTTGAAAGGCCTGTGCTTATTAGCGGTATGCAGGCCGAGATAGGAAAGCAGATAGGCGAAGCTCCGCTGTTCAATACATGGGATGATTTTTTTGCTTACATCATAAAGGAATCGGAAAAAGAAAAGTTTGTTCTTGCCATAGACGAATTCCAGCGGTTTTTGCAGGTATCACCAGACTTCATAACGAAACTGCAGCGCTACTGGGATGAGAGCCTGAAGTATAGCAAGGTCATGATACTGATTGTAGGGTCGTCCATAGGTATGATGGAAAAGATCGGGAAAAGCTACGCAAGTCCGCTTTATGGCCGCGTGACAAGTCGCATAAAGATAAGCCCTTTCCGTTACGTCGATATGCGCGAAATGTTCAGAGATATAAGCGAAGAAGAAAGAGTGCGCTACTATGCGGTATTTGGCGGCACGCCGTATTATCTGGCGGAAGCAAAGAATGAAGGGGAATCTATCGAGCAGTCTATAGTAAACCTGATGCTTGTCAAGAGGGGGGCGCTTTTTGACGAGCCGGCAGCCCTTATGGAATCGGAAAAGCTAAGGACGCACGCAAGGTACAATTCCATACTGCAGGCCATATCAGCAGGCAAAGAAATAACCAGGGAAATGGAAGATTTCACAAATATAAAATCAACCACGCTGCCGGCGTATCTGCAGAGAATGGGAACATTGCTTGATATCGTGCAGATGAATAACCCTGTGCTTGGAAAGGAGCGCCTTGGCAGATATACAATTAGCGACAATTTCTACAAATTCTGGTATAAATTCGTCTTCCCGAATAAATCAGACCTTAACCTGGGCAAGACGAATGAGGTCAAGTCATGGGTAATGACGAACCTTAATGCGTACGTAGCAAGGGCCTTTGAAGGGATTGTTCATCAGCTACTTCATTTGTACAATGGCAGGCAGATAAAAGGCATGGAAATAGATTTCGAGGAAGTAGGCAACTGGTGGGACAGAAAGTCTAATGAGATAGATATAGTAGCCTATAACAGGAAAAAAGGTACTGTACTGCTTGGTGAAATAAAGTGGACAAACGAGAAAACTGACGTGGATGTTTTTGATGATCTGATAAGAAAATCAAAACTCGTGAACTTCCGTGGTATAGCCAAGTTTATCATGGTATCAAAAAACGGCTTCACGAAGAGATGCATCGAGAAGATGGAACAGATGCACTGCGTATATCTGGACCTGACCGATATCGAGAAACTGTTTGATGATGCCAAGTTAAGCTTATTTTCGGCCTCGCCAAGCTCAGGAAGGAAAATGAAATCTGGCTAGAAACAAGTCTTTTTGGAGCGACTGACAAATCTATAAATTACTACAAAAAAATTATCCTGAGCGCTTTTTACAATAAATCTTATGCTGTTTTTCGTGGAAACAGGCGTGGAATTCACATCCAAATATGGAGATATTGATGAAGAAATTCAGACCTCGTCTAAAATTGCTTGTTGAAAAAACTAATGGAATGGGATGGGGTTTTCATGACAACCTTGAATGGATGTACAAAGAGCTGAGATAATGACAAATAAAGTGCATGCGCCAGAAGACATCACAGGGATTGCTGCAGAGAAGCAGAGCTTCTCTGAGCTGCCAGAAAGCTACGCTTTCTGAGCATGAGCCCTCCGAAATTCGCAGCGATAATTCAATGCCCCCGGCGGGATTTTCAGCGAAGCTGGAAAAGCATGCGGGCTTTGCCCAGCATCGCCTTTGAACCCGCGTTAAAAGGTCCGCAACCTCTCGTCCTGTCCAGACTAGACTACGGGAGCATATGTTACGTTTGCAGAGATACTCTTTTGAATTTATTTATAACAGAAATGTGATAATTTGACTCTCCTTGTTCGAGCGGTCAATCGTTTCAAAAAAGAAGCATTAAAAAGATTCCTGTCAAGAATCAGTAGTCAAAGTAAAGGTGAAACTCATATGAAAATAAAATGGGATACGAGTTATGTATTATGTAATATGGCGTTACGATTCGCGTCAGTAAAATGGGATACGACTCGCGACGAAGGAGTGAGGGGTATATGAAATGCACATCTTGCCATGTCAATGTAATTTCGGAGAATAACTTCACGAAATTCAAATGCCCTGCCTGCCTCGAGAACGACGTCATCCGCTGCGAGGCCTGCAGGAGAAAGAGCAATGTCTTTGTCTGTTCCTGCGGGTTCGAGGGGCCGTGATTATGGGCCAGGTAGCTCTTACGCTAAAGGTTGGCCTTGAAGGCCCTGATGTTGATGTTGATGAAGTCAAGAGAAAGATATCAGGAGCAGTAGACCCCAAGGAGATAAGGGAAGTTCCTATAGCTTTCGGCCTGAAGATGCTCGAGGTGCTGCTGGTCTTCGACGACAAGCAGGGCGCGAACACCGACGATCTCGAGAAGAAGATATCCGAAATAGAAGGCGTCTCATCCGTGGAAGCGGGCGACGTCACGCTGATATGAATCTAGAGATTCGGATTCAAATATTTTTCGCCCAGCTAAATATATGCAAGATTACGATATAACAACTATTGCAGATAAGCTGTCCGGCGTGCCGGAAGTTGAATACGTTCTAGCAAAAAAGCAAAAAGGCGTTATTTCTGTCTGGACAGTGATTAATGGATGGAGTCCGGCTGCCAGAAACCGTGTTTATCAAAGCGAGCAAGCAGTTATTGACAACATGCCGGGATATGACTTTGATTTTCATCTTATTGAAAGAACAGGCAGGGAAATCGGAGCTATAAAGGACATAATTCCGGAAGCTTCGCCTATCTTTATACGTTTAGAGCATCGCTAAACTAGCAAATGGTTTATGAAATTCCTGGAGTTTCTGAAGCCTGTTTCAGTTTGCCTTTTCTATAGAGTCTCAATGCCTTGTTTCTGCTGACATACTCTGTAGTTCCAGTTACTATCATTGCCCCTGAATTGAATATCCTGTGCGCATCTGCAAACGTCACGCACACATCAGGATGGTAAATCTCTCTTTCAGCCTTGTCGTATGCAACTCTGTCCACTTCGATTGGTAATGCGCACTGCGGATTATCGCAGTGAAGGGCTATTGTTTCTGCCGGCTTATTTCTAGATAGTAGATTATACCACGCCATGATATCGGTTAATAATTGACGTAATAGCCTTTTATTGCTTTGTGTAATTATTCATCCTATGAAATCCATAAAATTCGAAGATATTTTCGTCCCTATAATTTTCTCCGGCAAAAAGGACACTACTTGGCGTATCAATGACGAGAAAAACATTGCTGCTGGCGACGAGATTTCCCTGTGCTACAAGAACGGGAAGGAATTCGCGCGAGCGAAAGTCTTATGAAGCAGAGAAAAGACTTTTGGCAGCCTGACAGAAGAGGACGAGGGAGGCGCAGATGTTTTCGCCAGTGACAAAGAAATGTATGAGACGTTTTCACAGCATTACGGGTTCAAAGTTACTCCGCAAACAAAAGTCAAAGTAATTAAATTCCACCTTGTCTAAGCTTTATCAATTTTGCTATTTGCATATCACTTATGAAAATTGACATGAACCAGTTGGTTGTATTTTTAGTGAGGGCAAAGACGCAGACATACGCTGGAGACGGCAAAGAGATTGATCCGCAGAGGCCCGGCTTCCGGGAGCTTGAATTTAGGGAAGGCGACTTTGAATACAGGGACAGCTATGCAGGCTTCTTTTTTGCCCCAGGACAAGAAGTTGTAAGGTTCAGGGGAGAGCCTATATGGGCTATGGCTTATAGTGGCGGAATGCATTCGAAATATCATGGAAACAGGGAATTTGCCCTGCAAACCTTTGGATTCCTGAAAGAAGCGCTGAAGCGTGTTGATGTTTCGCGGCCTTTCAGAGGAACTGAGTTTTTTGATAACGGAGACTGGATATATAGAGATGCAAGTCAGGGAGATATCACAGACTTCATAGGAACTGAACACATTCTTCATAAAGGACATGAAGTTTTCAGGCAGCATTACATTGGTGGATTAATTGTAAGTCAGTAAGCAGGAAAGCATTTAATTCTTTTTCTGCAAATATATTATACAGAATATAAATTCCTTAGGCGATTCATATCGGAATCCAACTGACTCAGCTGATAAGCAGCAAAGAAATGGAAATCGACGAGCTCTTCGACAAGCGCGTCGCAATCGACGCATTCAACTGGATCTATCAGTTCCTTTCCATCATCCGCCAGCCGGACGGCGAGCCGCTGAAGGACAGCCAGGGCCGCGTCACGTCCCATTTGTCTGGTCTATATTATAGGACATTGAAGCTTCTCGAAGCGGGGATCAAGCCCGTCTATGTGTTCGACGGCGAGCCGCCTGCGTTCAAGAAAGCGACAAATGACCAGCGCCGCAGCATCCGCGAGGAGGCGGCGCGCGAGTGGCGGGAAGCGCTGGAAAAAAAAGACTTCGAGGGCGCGAAGAAGGCGGCGCAGCGCTCCACGCAGATCAATGAAGAGATCATAGCAGGCAGCAAGCAGCTGCTCGAAGCCATGGGCATCCCGGTGGTGCAGGCTGAGAGCGAGGGAGAGGCATTGTGCTCTTTGATGGTCAGGGAAGGCGACGCCTACGCCGTAGCAACCCAGGATTACGACTCCCTGCTTTTCGGCGCCACCAGGCTGGTCAGGAATCTTTCCATCACAGGCAGGAGAAAGCGAGGCAGCGGCTATATCGACGTGAAGCCCGAGATGATAGTGCTCAGGGAACTGCTGGATAAACTGGGCATCACGCAGGACCAGCTCATACTTCTTGGCATAGTCATTGGCACGGATTTCAACCCCGGCGGCATCCCGGGATACGGCCCGAAGAAAGCGCTTGAGCTCGTGAAGGAGAAGAAAACATTGCAGGCGGCGCTCAATGGCCTCGCATGGGACTTCCCGGTGCAGCCCGAGGAGATTTTCGAGTTCTTCAAGCACCCGAAGAAGACAAATTACAATATCTCGTTCAAGCCCATGGACCAGGACCGCATCAAAGCCATTCTATGCGACGAACACGATTTCTCGGAAGACCGCATAGTGAATGCTATGAAGAAGGTTTCCAAGTCGGGCCAGAGCTCGCTCGGCAGATGGGTGAAGTGATCAGTCGAATAGATATAATCCTTTCAGAAGAAATTATGTTGCTGATGTTTTTGTTTCAGGCATCAAAAAACTAGTAAAAACATAAACGACCGTCAGATTAAGTTCAGGAAATAGTAAAGTCTTCTCAACAGAAAGCAAGATTTATGGTTCGCAATCACTCTTGCAATTAGATTTAGTTTCTCCTGGCTCGCACGCGCCGTTGCCGCAATTAGCGCTAGGTACAGGAGGACTGCCGCCTAATCCACCGCAGGTGCTGTCAAGGCTGCCAGTTGTTACATCGCCATAGACAGGCGGGCACCCGCACAGCTTCGCGCATTGTACCACATCCGATGCCCCTTTTTTCGCGCACAGGTATCCGAGGTTGCACTTCGCGTTTGTGGTGCCAGAGGGGCTGTATCCGGCCAGTACGACGTTATTGACATTGGATGCCTTGCATTCGTATATGTTTCTCAGGTTGCCGCAGCCAGCTGAAAAAGCTGCTGTCTCGTCTATTGAACTGACTCCTTTCCAGAAGCCCGACACGAAAAAAGCCCCTATCGCTACCATGACAAGCACTGCGATAGCGATTATTACTATGATATTTACGGGAAGTTCCAGGCCCTTCATCGCCTTTCTTGAAGAAGATTTTTTCCCTTTTGGTCTCATAAGTAATTCTTTCTCAGATTCGGTATATATAGATTCGTCGAGTTGCTGAAGAAATGACATTCCGCAGATATGTTATCGGTTATGAGCTACAAAAAGAAAAATAGCTAGGATTATGCTCCTACTGGGCATCCGCATCTTCTGGCGCATTGGTTTATATCAGTGCCCTTGTTACTGCCGCTTGTGCTTATGCTTTTTAGCGCGCACATTTCTGACAAAGATTTTTGTACCGGCGTCGCATCTCCGGCATCCTGGTGCTGGACTTTGGCATCGCCCATTCTGCTTACGTCGCAGTTATAGACTGCCGTGAAAAGGTTGCACGCGCTGTTCAGCGAGGCTTCTCTTCTCTGGTCCAAAGACCCGCCGCCGAGCCAGCCCGAAAAGAGCGCACCCACGGCAACAAGAACCAGCACGGCGATAGCAATTACGACTATCATGTTTATCGGAAGCTCAAGTCCTTTCATCCGTTTGGCTTTATTCCCTTTCATCTGATTCACTTTATCTATTATGGCGAATGGTGTATAAATACTTTCTTCGCCCTTCCTGCCTATCGATAACATTTTGGTTCGATTTTTTGGCGCTAAAAATAAAAGAACCAGACGTATGCGATGATGCTTTTGTCATGAAAACTTTTGGCTACCGTCATGAAAATAAAATGCAAAACTGAATAGACTACTTGACTAAAGTTATCTCTATGGTCGAGACGTTGGTTTTCTCGCCCCTGCTGTCCTGGACTTCGTCTGTCCCGATTTTTATCTGCTGCACTGACGCGTCCTTCAGGAACTTGTTCCTTACGACCTCTGCGACATCCACGGCCTTGGATATGCTCATTCCCCGCGCCTTTAATGTCACTGTCTTCTGTCCCTGCGTGAATTGCGTCGCCGCTGCCAGCACATAAGACATGACTGGTTTCTTCCCGACGAACACGACGTCGTCCGCTGCCCTGTTCCCTGCCATCGCTAACACCTCTTTTATAGCAATACAAGAAAAGATTTAGTTATTACTTTTCTTGTTTGCTATATGTGAAGCAAATGTATAATACCCAGATTATTTATTTGCTTCACTATATATGACGGCCAATTTCGGCCATCATTTGTTGTTGCTGAAAACCGCTGTTTTCTCTTTCGTTTTTTGATGCAAGAAGGAATGAAATTCCTTCTGCACGCACGAAGCTTTGCTTCGTGCTGTGAAACTTTTTCTAAAGACATTTTTGATGAAACTTTTTTCTAAAAGTTCTTTTCGATTAATTCTATTAACATTTTCAGCCATTTTTGATCAAACTTTTCCCATAGACATTTTTGATCAAACTTTTTCACCTTTTATATTAATACCAAAAAGTTTGCAAAAAGTTTCTAAGCAGGCCTGCAGAACCCTTTGCAGCATTCGGCAAAGCATTTCGCGTCCCTGCTTCCGCTGCATCCCGCTGCATTCAGCTTCTTGGGGCCGCAGATATCAGCCAGGATATCGATGTCTTTCACGTCACTCCCGTCGGATGTGCATGTTGGCGATTTTATCGTATATGCTATGCAGATGCTGGTCTTCTGCCGCTGCTGCTCTATTGCATTCTGTGCCTGCCATCCGGGGCCGAAAAGGAAGCCGAGCAGCACGCTCAGCACGAGCACTGCCAGTATTATGAAGATGATGGTTTCTATCGCGAGCGAGATGCCTTTCTTGCGATCCATAGATGTCTTTTTGCCTCGGCTCAATAAATAGCTGATGTTATTTTTGTCTGTGTTAGTGTTCCTGCTTATTTAATGACGGCAGCAAGAAACTCTGATGACTTCGGGAAAATAAGCTAAGGCAGGTATTCGACAACATCAAACCCGCTTGGAGTGCAGCCTAGCGTGTATTTTTTGTTGTCCGGATTTGGCAGGCTGTTGCTTATCTGTCTGGCGCAGATGCGCGACGGCTGGTAGTCGACAGGCTTCGAGTCGTCTTGCCCGAGAACGTTCTGGAAAGTCTGCAGCGCGTGGTTTCCGATGTTCTGCACCGCCGGGTTCGCGTTGCACGTCCAGAGAGCGCCGCCGCAGCATGCCATGTCTCCTTGCGCAGTCCAGCCGTAGAGAACATAAGGCGGCGGGGTTGTGCCGGTAGGCAGGTCATTGACGCAGTCCAGAACATTCAGGTTGTCCTCGACGCTCATGTCCAGCTCGAAAGGCCGCGGAGTGAACCTGTTGTTCTTCTCGTCGTGGTAATAGTATGAACTGGATGAGATTGAGCCGCCGTTTGCGGCATAAAAGCCCATTACTCTTGGCACATACGTCTGTGTCTGGTCAGGCAGGTATTTCTCTATGTCGCTGAATTTTATGTTGTTCGCGTCTGCGCCGTCATTTTTTACGGCCTTTTCAATGGCGCCTATGACTCCTCCTTGCCTCCCTTTTTCTCCGGGGCCGCTGTTGTAGGCAGCCGCCGCCAGTTTCATCAGCTCATCCTTGTCTTTTGTGTATTCCGAGAGCTTGTTGAATAGGAAGTGCAGGTATTTTGCTCCGCCTTGTATGCTCTTTTGCGCATCGAACCGGTCGTCTTCCGCAGGCCTGCATACAGCAGGCGTTATGCTGTTGCACCTGTTGTCCTCGATATTTGATATGCTTCCGGGGCATGTTACCGTGTCTGTTCCATATGAGTACACGATGAGCCCGTAGCTTCTCGCTGTTTCCGGGATCAGCTGCATAAGACCTACAGCACCGGCGCAGGAAATCGAGCTCGGGTCGCAGCTGCCATCATCTGCCCGAAGGCTTTCTGCCTGCATGATTGCCGTGACAAATGCCCTGACCTCGTCTTTGGAGTAATCAAATGTGGTTGTGACCCATGGGATCAATCCCAGATTTACGTCCGTGTCGCTGAATTCCCATGCACTGACGGCATTTTCCACTGCCGCTGAGAACGGAGTTGCATCGCACGCTGTTCCGGAAAAGCTCACATCGCCCAATTCCCTGATGCTTATGTCGGCGTCATAGTGCAGGATCAGCCCCTGTTTGGTGTACTGGAATCCCATGCCAGCCTCGTCATCATTTGGTGCGCGCAACTCGATGTCATTGTTGGGCTTGTAGCTGGCATCGATTCGGAAAGCATTTTTCGGGAGCACGCTCTGGAATTTGTTCTTTATGATGCTCTTGGAATTTTGCTTGTAGGTCTCGGCTGTCGCAGCAGTTGTGTAGAGAAGGTCGCTTCCCGGTCTTTGTGAAGGTCTTAACGGGTCTATTTTCAGCAGGTCTGACATTATAATGACATTATCGACTACTTTTCTCGCCCCGGCTACCATCTGCTTGAATTTGGTGAATATCACGTTGTTGTTGGTTACTGGCGCGACTATCCTGGGCTGTGTGTTGGGGTTTGCCGTGACCGACTGGTTAGATTTCGTGTCGATCTCGTCATCCTTCACTGAGAAGTCTGTCTGCATGTTCTGGATTATGAACGGAACGCCGTTCGCGGTGAATTTGTCCGGGATCTCCTTGAACGGGACGAATTTCTTGTTAAGGTAGGCGAGCAGATGTCCCTCCTCGACGGCGCCGCGCGGGTAGCATATAAGCGGGGCCGTATTAAAGGAAAGAGCATTGAAATTGTATTTGTCCTGCGGCAGCGGCAGCCCTGATTTCTTGGGCAATTTCGTGTCTGAGTACTGGTACCAGTAGTTGTCTTTCATCGCAGTCGCGGGCAGTCCCTCGTCCTCCTCGTCAAGGCCGCACCCCAAAGATTCATATCCGGTCCTGAAAATAGATTGTATTGTTGAGACATACCACGTCATGCCCAGCGAGCGCTCAACAAGGAAAAATGTGTTCTTTGCCTTTATGATTGCAAGCTCCTCGAGCACGATTTCCTGGCTTTTCTGGTTGCTCGATGTGACACTGGTCATAACTACCATCAGGAAGAAGAATATCAGTATCGCAGCGAATATCGTGAATAGTATTTCCCCTGCGTCGCCTTTCTTATGAACTTTTTTCACGCTGTATTCACCTCTATGAACCCGAGAATCTCGCCCTTGTACAGCACGGGTATCTCTGCTCCCCTTACCTGTCCTATGCTCTGCAGGGTACGCGCTGACAAAGGCGCGCAGCACAGCAGCCCGGTGCTGCACTGGCCGCTTTCCTTGGGTATTGAAACGCGTCCTGTGGGGCACTCGCTGCCTTGGGCAAAGTCGCACACGCCGATCCTGTTCCTCGCCGTGCCGCATGAAGGAATTACATTGCCCCCGGAATCAAGCCACTGGCCGTTGGGATTTTTATTGTCTGCGCAGCATATCTCGAAAAAACCGCATGCATTGGTGGCATCGCTTACCTCTTTTCTCCCATTGCCGCATCCTAGAGGGATTGCGCCGCCCCCGCCTATAGCCTGTGAAAGCTGGGACATGCATATCCCCTGCTGGCTGTCCCCGCATTTGTGCGGTACGCTGTCGATTCTCGCCAGCACGTTGTCGTTCTTCGTTATGACGACGGAATAGAAATCCAGCTTGTACTTGTCAAGGAAGGCGCGGATGTCTTTGACTGCCGGCTCGGAATTGGACGCGCCCATCGATCCCGTTGCAGCTGTTTCGAGCGCGTGCTCGAGGAATTGCCTGTCCTTCAGTTTCATGTACTCGAATGCGTCGCCGATGAAGTAAGGCTTTGACGCTTCCGAGACGGTAAAGGTGGGATTTATCGTTTTCCCCCAGTTGATGACGTAGAAAAACAGCGCCGCTATCATCACGGCAACAACAAGCAGCAGCAGCACGACTGTAGTTGCAAATGGCAGTATCGCGCCTTTTTCATGCTTCATTTTGCAAACACCTCATTATAGCAATACAAGAAAAGATTTAGGTATTACTTTTCTTGTTTGCTATATGTGAAGCAAGTTATAATATGTCCAGATTCTTTCCTTGCTTCACTATAACTTTCGTTTGCGAAAGAAGCTGTTTTATTTTTTCATGCTTCATTTTGCAAACACCTCATTAACTTTCGTTTGCGAAAGAAGCTGTTTTATTTTTTCATGCTTCATTTTGCAAACACCTTTACTTTATTCAGCGCATAATATCACAGCGCCGACGTTGTCGGACTCGGATGCTATGTTGTCCTTCAGGTCTCCCTTGAGCTTCGTGCAGGCCTCTTTGTTAGGCATTGTAATCAGGGAACTATCGAAACCTTGTTTCAATGGATATGCTCTTATGATGTGCGTATCTTTTTCCTGCGTATAGGTCACATAAGACTCGATGATCGGGACGCCAGGAAGGTATCTGCAGTTGATGTCTTTTTGCTCCTCAGTCACGGTTGATATTGTTGGTTTGTAGAATATGCACACATGACTGCTTGGTATGATCCCGCCTGATTTCCTGATCGGCAATCCGCACTGATATTGCTGTGCAAAGTCCTTGTCGATATTTAGGGGTCTTATGCACGGCACTGCCATCTCCCTGATCGTTTTGGTCTCGTAAGCCTGCTCTGCTAAGCATCCTGCCCGCGTGAGCCACGTGTCATAGACCTCGAGCACCATCTTCGCAGGCCGGACGTTCTCGTAGAACGCGGGCTTCATACATGCACTTTTAATGCATTTTTGCCGTGATGGGCATTGCGCATCATCGGTGCAGACATGACCGATGACATCCTCCTCCAGTATCGAAACAGGCATTTCTATGCTCCTCCTGCTTATCAGCAGCGCTGTATCCGGAATATAGCCGAACTCCCACTCCTTTTTCTTGTCGATGTCCTCTATCTTCAGCCTGTAGGCGAATGCGCAGTATCTTACATATGGCAGCTCGTAGTTTTTGTTTTTCTTGTCTGCTTCCGATGCAATGTCTTCAGCAGCGTCAAGCTTGCTCGAGAGGAATACGCCCTTTGCGAATGTCAGCTCCGAGCTTCCCAGCGAGTCCGCGAGCTGGCTCGATATCCTTTCCGCAGTGCGCAGGTCCACTGCAGGCTTGAGGTTAATAAACAGCCATATGAAAAACAGCGCGACAGCCAGGACTACGGCGATCTTCACCACGTACATGAAAAGTTCTATATGCCCCGGCTTCTCTGCGATTCAGAAACACCTCTTCGTTCGCGGAATAAAAATTAATTTATCTTAATTAACATCCCTTCTCGCTTGAATATCATAGTATGTGGATCCTTGTCGCATGGTATGTTATTCGGAACGACACTGACTTTCGACTCGATAAAATCAACATAGCTGGAGCTTTTTTCGTTCCTGTAAAAGATAATGCCATTTGCAGTTATTGTTACCTTGCAGTCTTGGCCCGTGAGGACGTAAGAGTCTTCTGTGCCATCAGGCGCGTTCATCATGCTGTTTATTATGCCGGCTATCTTCTCCGCTTCCAGTCGCGTGTTCGTCCTCACGCTTTCATTGACGCCGCCGAAGCCGACTGTCACGAGAAAGAACGCGACGAAGCCAAGGATCACCATCATCTGGAAGCTCCAGAGTATTGATCCTTTAGCATTTACCCGGGCCATGCCCACCACCATTTCCTTTCAAAGACTTCTAGCCAGTTTTCCAGTTTTTGTTTATAGACATCAGGAGGAACAAGTGCTATTGCATTCGTATTTTTCAGGTAGTCCGTGGATTCTACTGTCGGGCTTAGTCCTAGAACACTTTCTATCGTCTGCGTGAATATGTTCTTGGTGAAGAATGATCCGTCGCTCTTGTACGGATCAGGAGTCCAGCAGAATCCGTCAGGCATGTTATTTACCTGGATTCTTATGCACATGTCGTCGCTGCTGAACATGCCGTCAGTAGAAACAACTTTCCCGGATGTTGCCTCGTCAATGTTCTGTATCTTGTCGACGCATGCATAGTGGTCGCCGGCTTTCTTTGCAGTCACTTTGCCGTCCACTTTGGAAACTTCATATTCATACATCGGATACTTTATCATTTTGTCGCACTTGTAATCGTCTTGTAAGGATTTGCAGGGCTGCTTGTATATCTGCACGTCAGAATTTATTCTGCACGGGCTCGCGAGGTTGAAGTCAGAGACTTTGTATGACACGACAGTAGCCATGAAATGCGCGGCTGCTTCATAACCCGAATAGGCAATCCCTCCGATTGTAACTGCCCACGAAACCCATGCTACGGGACTCGGGACAAATTTGGAAACGACTTTTAGAAACGTTGAGCCTGCGGCTTTGTATAGCGCCGCAGATCCTCCCGCCCCAACCGCGGTCCATCCAAACGCCTTTTCCAGGTTTTTATCACGGTTCCCTCTTGCGTCATACACGAGCTCCACATATTTCACGTTGCCGCAAGCCTTCTCGTCCAGAGGGAATTTATACACGGCATCTCTTGTCTTGAGGCACAAAGCATTTGTCCCGCATGGCCTGTATTTTATAAGAGTCCTGTCCACTGAAGCCAGTGTTGAATATCCGAAGAATTCGAACTTGTTGGTGCTAGCCCATTTCCCCAGATTGCCCGTTGTTGGCTCAGGCTGCTCCTTGATCTCCGTGATTGCGCGCGGCTTCTGGTTCGGGATCACGTTGAGGGCCTGCGTCAGGATCACGTTATTCACCAGCACGACATTTTTGTTTGCGGTGTCAGGGAATTTGTCCTGAGCTTCCTGCGACACGATGCCAGCATAGTCGTTCAGCTGCTTGATGAAATCTCCTGTGTCCGGAATTCCGCCATCTGAATTTATCTTGTCCGGTGGGTATTCGAACGGCGCGATGAACCTGTAGCCGAAATCCTTGTGGAACACTTCCCAGCCAGTTGCATCGCCCGGCGCAAACGATTCATAGTAGAGAACGTAATGCGGGTCGCCGCCGCTTTTTATCGCGAATGCAGGAAGGAAATCCACGCCCAGCAGGCTCAGCGGCTTGGGCTGCGGCAGCGCGAATCCCTTGAGCACTGCAGCAGGAACATCTTTATTCGGCGATCCTGCGCAAGCTTCGTTGATCTTCGATCTCAGCAGGTCGGTGTTGAGGACTGAAGTCTGGAGGTCGGGATTGAACACCGTTCCCCAGATGCTTATCAGCAGCCACACGAAAATCACGAGAAGTATCAGGGAAACAAGCATGAGCACAACGTCGTCCAGTGCGCCCTTTTTTCTTTTACTTGCCAATCAAACCACCGAAACCTTTGAAAGCATTGATAAAGGTAGGCAAGATAGTGCTGCCAATTGTCATCATGATGAGAAGCACGACGAGCACTATTATTATCGACACGACGACATATTCCACGCGCATAGGTAAGTAATGCGCTGCGTAGAATAAATATGTGCGTTTCGTCAAAGAATAAAAGAGAAATTTTTCAGAGATATAGATGAAAGGACTGCCGCAGGCATTTATCGGAACGACTTTCTGCATATGCAGGCTGTCAAGGAAGACATGACAGAGGCTGTGAGGCTGAATATAGAGAGTTTCATGTCTCTGAGAAAGTTGTCAGGCAACTGGAAACTGCATTCAGTTCAATATTCAATACCTACGCGAAATAGCCCAGCGTTCCGGATATGGAAGCAAGAGCTTTGTCCATGACCCCACTCTGGAAGAGGAAGAAAACCAAAGCCAGCCCGACTATAATGACTATTACTATGAACTTCACCACATTCTCTGATATTACCTCATCTGCGTCGCCTTTCATAAAATCATCTCATCTTGTAATGCATTTATTGCTGTCTTTGTCCCATTTGCAACTGAGCCCGCATACGTCTAATTTGCATTCCCTGAGGGAGAGGTCTTCGCATTTGGTTCCGGCAGGATCCGGGATGCACGTGGCGCATTTTGCCACGGAATTGTCCCAGAAGCATGACAGGCCGGAATAACGGCCGCACTTGCATTTGTTTATGTTCTGCACGATTTCGGCATCATCGCATTTCGTCACTATCGGGCACTTGTTGCAGCTTGTCACTTGAACAATCGTTCCGCGGAAGGTGGTGACAGATTTATCACTGAACCAGCAGTTCGCGGATTCCTGGCATAGTTGCTGGTCTGTTTTCAGCAGGGAGCAGTCGAATTTCTTGGGTGTTCCGCTGGTGCCGCATGTTATGACAGGCCCGGAAAATGCCACGCTCGTGATGAAGTTGCTTGCGCACTGCGACAGGAATTCGTCCTTTGAGGGCGAAGGGTCCTTGTGGCCGTACCTTTCATAGCAGTCCCGATTAACGTCAAAGAACCCGAGCACATAGTATTCCGGGTTAAGCGACGCGTTCCAGATTGGTTTAGGACCTTCGGTGGTTGTCCATATGTCAAAAGACATAGGATTATCTATTGAAATGCCGTCTTTGTCATTTGGGCCCGGCTCGATTTTTTCTGTTGCTGTCGATGAGGCTGCCCTGTTCTTGAAGAATAAGACAGGAGTCATTGCATTGGCTTTATCCCACTTGAAAAAAAGTTTTACGTCTTTCAGCTGGACCTTATAGTCATAAACCTTGTATATGGGGCAGCCGCTACAGTCGGTGCTTTCGGCTTCTGTGCAGGCAACCTCGACAACAGGCTCGCCGGTAAGTCTCGACTGCTTCGATCCCGCGGGCTCGAATCCCAGCACGCTTGCGTACTCGAACAGAAAATCCTTGAAGACGCCTGCGAAAAGGATGAGTATGAACAGCACGAAAATCATCACGATGAGCGCGTAAGTCGTGTTTATTGCCATGATTTTTATTTGTCTTCTCTGAATAAATAAGTGATTCCGCTCCAGCGTTGCCAATTTCAGCAGTTATGAGGATAGTTTTCAGGAGGCACCCTGAACAGGTAAGCTCCGAGGAAATTCTTCTGGCAATCCCCGAGAGTAATCAAATCCTTTTGTATGCACTCCTCTTCCTGCGGTGTTTTTGGCGCTCTCCAGAATCCGATGATGTAGTCCTCTCCAAGCCGGACGATGCCTTTTCTCTTTTCATCTTGTATTTTTTTTATGTAGGCATCGTCTGTTGGCGGGTCTTCCACGTGCATTGTGAAGAATGGCTTGCGGCCCGCGCATGTTGCAAACGATGACGGGTTGTCAAATTTTTCCAGTTGTACCTTCACCTGCTTCTGGCACAGAGTGAATTGCTTGCTGCAAACTGTCACGTCTTTTTCCATCTCGCATGTATTGTCCTTGTCAGTAAGGTATATGGTTACGACTTCAGACTGTTCCCTGCACTCCACGAGCATTTTTGCCTTGCATATCAGGTTTCCGCCGAGCAAGGATGGAGTTGGTACGCTTATGTCTTTCAGGCCGAACTTGTAGGCGCCGAGGTAAAGATTCTGGTGGAGCTGAAGATTCCTCTCAGTAAAATCTTTGTTGCCTCTTTCGTCTATTATCGGCGGGTCGTGGCTCTGGACGCTGAACCTGACTTTCGGGATGCCCGTGGGCTCTCCGGATTTCAGGTTCACTTCAGTGCTGGCAATATCGCGCGCTTTTGTGCCTTTGAAATATATCACCGGCACGATGTCCATGCTCGCGCCTTCCTTGCCGGAGAATTTCACCTGCAATGTATCCACGTCTATGTCGTAGTTGTTCATGCCTTCCGCTGTCTGCGAGCACGTGACTTTGGTCTCCGGGTAGGAAACGAGCAGCACGACGTTTTGCAGCGTGTCAAGGAACTTTCCCACCTGCTCGATCTCTATCTGCGTTTTTCCGCGCTGCACCTCGCTGAATCCTGTTATAAGCACAAGTACCAGGACTATCAGTATGAACACCATCACTATGAAAACTACGACCGTTTTCGGCAGTCCCTCAATATCCATAAGAAAACCTCATCCGGACGAGACTATCCTGTCAGTCACGCCGGAGCTGAATGTGCTGGCGAATTTTATCAGCTCGGGCGCGCTGCCGGTGGCGAGCATGATGGCGATAGCAGCTATTATCAGCCCGAATATGAGCCAGAGCAACGGGCTTTCCACCATTCCTTTCCCTCCGGAAGGTTTGGTGCCAAAAAGATGCGCGCAGATCAGAAGTAATTGATTGTAGGTGCTCATAACTATCACGCGAATACAGGACTGACAGGCAGCACGCCCTTCAGGAGTCCTGTCAGCCAGAGTGCTATGACAAATATTACAAGGGAGGACATCAAGTACAGCAGGAATCTCATTATATTTTCCATATAGCTCTCATGTATGCTTGACCATCTTACTAATTAAAGATTTCTTCTTGCGAAACTATGGAGCCACGGTGCTGATCAGCGGCTCGAATATGGCCAGCGTGAAGAAGAATATTATTATGAACACTATGTAGCCTATGACAAGGGCGTTGCCGCCTATCTTCTTCATTCCCGTGTCGTCGTCCCCGGACTCTATCTGGTTTATGAATATCGCGAGTATTACGGAAGTCTCTATGAGATAGATCCCCACGACGATGATGAACTCGAAGGGCGTTATGGATATCCCGCCGAAGAGGCTCGAGAGCGAGCCGAATCCCAGCTCGCCTGCCGCGCCGAGGTTTGACGTCTGGATGTTGATCTGCTGCAGTATCCGTATTATTATTATGGCCATCGTGACGATTACGCCGGATATCATCGGCGAGAGGAAGTAAGCCTGGAATTTCAGGGAGTTCAGCGTGTCGCTCAGCTCCTCTTTCACTTCTTCCTGTGTGCTGTGCAGGCCTTTGAGATAGCGCGAGACAGTGAGCATGGCCTGCGATGCCGTATTCACGCCTTTCTTCGTGGATTCGACGACGGTCCTCATCACGGACTTGATCATCTTCGACGGATAATACCGGACGGCGCCGTATTCGGGATCGAAGAATGCCTGCTGGAACGTGTAGCCCAGCATCTTCATGTTGTTCAGCGCTTTTTCAAAGAGGTCCTTGATTTTCAGGTTTTCTATCCTGTCCATCGACCTTTCTATTGACACTTCGATAGGCACGCCTCCGGAGAGCTGGCTGCCGAGCTGGAACAGGGCTTCTGCGAATTCTCCCTCGACTTTCCTGGTCTGTGCTCTCACCGTCCATCTCGTCCTTGCGAGCAGCAGGAAATACAGGCCGAGCCCGAGTGCGATCCCGAATGTTATCAGCATCGCCGGAACTATTCCCTGGAATTTTACGCCTTCCTGCACAGCTGCGGCTGCCTCGGCATTCGCCATCACTATGCCCAAGGTTATTATCACTGCACCGACGACTAGGGCGATAGGCCATGCGCTGACTGCTTTCTTTCGCATGAAGAACTTGCCCCTGGGCGGCACGTCAGGATTTTCCGAGATATCTATCTTGCTTAATGTGACCGGCCTGCTCTCGAGTATCCGCACTATTATGAAGTACAGGACCAGAGGCAGCACCACGTCATATCCCATGAATAGTATTGTGGAACCCACATGCAGGAATATGGAAATAAGAGGGAACAGAACTAGGCCCATCACGGGCAGTATTATTCCCAGGGCATGCACGACCATCACCGGCAGCTTGAGCTGCTGGTTGAAGTTCTTCGCGTTCTCGCGCGTGCCTTCAAGGATGATATTCACGGACTCGTCGAGCATCTTTATTCTTTTTTCTCCCATCTGGCTGAGAGAAGTTATCATGAGTTCCACGGCTTCTATGAATTCCCTGTTTTTGCCCCACTTCCTGCTGTAGTTTATGAGCGCCTCCTTCATGGAGAGATAGTTTCCTACCTCGACGTCCCATAGCATCTTCTTGAGCTCGTAGCCAAGACAGCCGGAAATATTCTCCGATGCGAATTTTACGGCCCCCTCGAGGCTCGGCACGTTTCGCATGTACATGGCCATGTAAAGTATGAAAGTCACGATCTCGCTGCTCGTCTCCACCTCGTATTTCCTTTTCAGGTGGAACGGGTACGCATAGATGTAGTAGGTGAAGAACATCGCGATGAACAGCAGCAGGATGCCTATGTCTGTCGGCAGGAAAAGCGCCATCATCGCTATTGTTGCTATTATGCTCACGACTGCGAAGAGCGCCGTGAAGGACATCGCGCCGCGCGGCGTTACATTCAGATGGCAGAATTCTATGGCCTCCCCGATCTTCCCTCCCCCTTTCTTGCCGGGATCGATCTTCAGCCATTTCTCCGACTTGTTGCACGCCTTTTCATAGAGCGTCCTTGGCAGCGAAGCGAGAGCTTCCTCTTCCTTGAATATCCTGTACTCGCGCGACATGATCCTCTTTATGTGCTGCTCCCTGTCTTCTTCCCCTTTTCTCGGGGTCCGCGGGTCTGGCCTGTTCATGCTAATTAACTTGTTTCAGGTGTAGAAATAGATTATATGAAATAAACTTAATTGAACATTTTATTGTAGAATTTTTCCCGGCCGATTAAATTCAGGAATTCTATTTTCTTTTTCTCTCCCTCAAAGTCCCCTTCTTCTGACCAGCTTATGCCTAAAAGTATGGTGAGTTTTAGCGCATCATAAATGTGTTTCTTTTCAGATGCGCCTAATTTGTGATATTTTGAATATATGCTTACAACTTTTTTAGCTTCTTTTTCTTGGAAGCCTTTTTGTGGCGGCCATGCCCACCAGTAAATCAGGTTTGCAATGTCGTATATGAGATAGGAATAGAAGCTAGCATCAAAATCAAGAACATTTACGACTTTGCCTTTTTGAAACAAGAAGTTGCTATAATTGAGGTCTGCATGACATAGAACTTTCGGCAATGATTTTGGGAATTCCAGTTTCATGAGTTCGCTTTTCAGCCAACTTTCTCTTTCATTTTTTTCTGTTTCTCTTGATCGCTTCTTGTACTCTCTCAGGCAATATTCAGCATTGAATTCTTGGCGGTCCTTAAAATATCTGGGATTATACAGCCTCATAAGATTGTGCAGTTTTGCAACTAACTTTACTACCTCTTCCAATTCTTTTAGGTCAAAAAAATCATTCGGGTTTTTCCCGTGCTTGCCTTCTATGTATCCAATGATTATATAGGGTTTGCCTTTGTATTTTCCGAAATACTTTCCGGAAGATGTTTTTATGATCGGCGGAACAGGGTATTTTTTGCTTCTTAAATAATTAAACAAACGCACCTCAAAAAGCACATGATTTTTTTGTCGGTTTTCATAATATTTTAAAACAAATTTTCCTTTGGGTGTTATTAGCAGTAATGTAGTTTGTGCTTCTCCATGTGCGAATGTTTTGAAACTCTCATACTTCCCCAAATCATAATTTGAAAGGATTTTACTAAAATCTTCTTTCGAGAATTTTGTTTTGACTGCCATAAGAATTAATTGAAATCATAATTATTTATAAAATATTTTGTATCTTCATTCTACTCGTACTTCCTCTTGATCCACTGCTGCCATCGCTCGTATATCATGTCGTTGTCGAGCGCCCCGGTCTCTTCCTTCACGTCGCCGCCGATCAGGTGGAACATTGAATTCGATTCCATGATCGACTGCGCTTCGATTATGTCCGGGTTGTTCTTCTTCTCCGCGAAATCTACGAGCGTCTGCATTATCTTCCCGCGCAGCTTTATGTTGCCCCATATCGCGTCCCAGTTGCCGCGCCACTCGCGCACGCGCTCCGCGATGTCGTTGAGTATCACGCTCTCTCCGGTCAGCAGCGTCTTTGTGGGCTTCAGCACGTCGTCTTTCGCGGAGTATTCCATGAGGTTCTCGAAGCCGCCCTCTGCTGCGGGATCAGACTTCCAGTGCTTCCTCACTTCCGTTATCTCTACGACGCGCCTGAAAGACCTGAGTCCGTCTGCGGATTTCAGCATGTTCGCGATGAGCACTATGTCAGTAGCCTTGAAGCTGGTCGGCGGAACGCCGAGGTCATTCACAACTCGGTCAAACACGCCGTATGCGGAATCGCCGTGTATCGTCCCGGCAACTACGTTCGCGAGCGCGCCGATTCTCATTGCTTCGTAAAGCGCGAGGGCTTCCTTGCTTCTCACTTCCCCGACGATCAGCGCGGAATCGCCGAGACGGAGCGCAGCCCTCAGCCCTTCCTCTGCGGGAAGCTCTGTCTCGACGTTCGTTATCACGGAGCGCGATTTCAGCCGCTCGATATTGTAGCCGATGTCCCTGAGCTGCGGAACCGGGATCTCTAATGTGTCCTCTAAGGTAACAATTCTGATCTTTGGCATGATCTGCACCATGCACGCGCCGAGGAACGAGGATTTTCCGCTGGATCTTGTTCCTGCGATGAGCAGCGTCCTTGCGCCGTCGATGAGGAACCACATCAGTCCTGCGGAAAACGGGTCTATCATGCGGTTCTTTATGAACAGCGGGAATGTCCATGGCTTGTCCCTGTGCCTGCGGAAAGCGAATGCCAGCCCCTCGGGAGAAAGCGTCCTTGTTATTGCAGCGACCCTTGCGCGGCCTCCGGGCACGTAAAGCTCGGTGTCCAGCACGGGGTTCGCTTCGTCCAGCGGCCTTCCTGACAGGAGCCTGAAGCGCGTGGCCCATGATTCTCCATCTTCCCTGCTCGGCACTACGTTGGTCTCGCATTCCTGGTGCGTGCCGTGGAAGATATACATCGGCTGCTGCCCTATCGGCGAGTTGATCGCTATGTCCTGCACGTTCTCGTCTTTGAGGACAAGGTCGAGTATCCCGAGCCCCGCTGTGTATCTGCTCAGTATGTTGGCGAGCTTTGATACCTCCTCTTCGCCGATGTTGTAGTCGTTCTCGATGCTCAGGTCCCTGAGCATGTCTATGCCTATCCTGTAAATATTCTCCCTGACGCGCTCCGGCTCTGAAAGCTCTATGTCCCTCGGCTCGTGCCGGCCTAAATAGCGGCGGGCCGTGTCAAGCAGGATGTATTGCATTTCGCTGAGCTTGAACTCCGGAGGTATTATGTGGTAGAGCATCCGGATCTTTCCCGGCATCTTGTAGATCTCCACGTCGGTGTCCTCTATTGAATAGCGCTCGACGAGCTCTGCGTTCGCGGGGGGCAGCGATATGTAGCGCGTATAAATGAAATTCGGCCTTATTGTCGGGTGGAATATTTTCCTGTAGAGCGACCTGTTCTTGTGCTCGGCCAGGACTGGCCTTGCAGTCTGTATAAGCTTTGTCTCCTCCAGTATTTGCTGTATCGGCAGCAGCGCGTGCTGCAGGTAGTGCGCGTTGCAGTTCTTTTCCGCGCCCAGCGTGCGCTCCCACCGGACATTCACGCGCCTGATCTCGCGCAGCAGGTTCTTGTACGCTTCCACGGGGTCGTAGCGCAGGTCGTTTGTCACGTTCCTGAGGAACTCGAATCTCTGCGGAGCCTCTGACTCGCACCCGCCTATCACGACGTTCCTGATGGTGATGATCCTCGTATTCACGATCTTTTCTATTGCCAGCGCTATTTCCAGCAGCATCTTGGATTCCGAGAAGTCGTATTCGTACTCGCGCGTCCCGGCGAGCACAATCCTGGCGACGCGCTTGAGCTCGAGAAGCTTGTCGATTGTCGCGGCCATCGCGACGTCGTAGTCCTCGATGCTCGAGTCGAAGATCGCCCCGACTGTGCTGATGCGCATCTTCTGGCTCTCTTCGTCGTACTCGTACTCCCAGACCATGACCTGTATTTGTCTGCGAGTTATTTATTGCTTCTATTTTCCTAACGGAGAAAAATTATTTTGCTATTTATAGATGAACGTCAAAAAGATTTCATGCTTTCAAAAAGCCGGGAAGATTGTATCCGGCTTCTCGACCCATGGATTACGGTTTCTGACAGAGGTTTCCGCAGCGCCGGACGTTTTTATCTATGGCCGTATGAAAAAAATGTTGCATATCAAAGAGTATTTTTAGCAGTGTATGCCGACGAGAAACAAAAGGAAGCAGATGAGTCTGTAAGAGTTCTCTACCTCGGCAAAGATAACAGAACGCAGTGGCGCAAGACTTGAAACTAAATCTTAATAAGCCAGAAAAACAAAGACATAGTATGGCAAAGGAGACCAATTACCAGGTCATAATATCCGAGCTCGTCCGCCGCAGCAACGAGGATACGAGGCGGCTCAGGGTGCTGGAGCAGCGCATGGATGCACTGGACACGCGCCTCGCTTCCATAGAGGACATCTCGCTCGACAAGACAAAGAAGTCGCACATGCATTTTACGCAGCTCGACGAGGCGACAAAGAGGCTGAACGAGGAAATGATAACAATAAAAAACACGCTGGACAAGATAAATAAGCAGATAACGAACTTCGCGCGCAAGCGCGACATCAAGGAAATAGAGAGGATGCTTGACCTCCTCAGCCCGCAGACGGAAGATGTCATAGCGATGGAGAGTTAGTAGGACAAGAACCGGCCGTTTTTGATGTTATGGTTGCCGAATGAAAAATAAAGCATCTGATGTTTAAAATATACAAGTAAAAACCAAAAGGGAGATTGATAAACATGTTTTTTCACAAGAAGCAGGAAACAAGGCCGGTTCCTGCGGACGAGATCAACGCGATGACAAGGCGCGGCATGTCCGACAAGGATATAATAAAGGCGCTCAAGGCGAAGGGTTATTCTTACAGCGACATAGAGAAGGCGATGCTATCCGCGGTCAAATCGGGAATCAGCGACGACAAAGTTCCTTCAAGGGCCGCGCCGCAGGAACAGGAGTTCGGCTACGACTTCGGGGAACAAGCCGCGACAGAGAGCTTCGACACCATGGGGACGGAGGATATTTTTGCGGGCCAGGAGCAGCCGCAGTTCGAGAATCTTCCGCAGTTCTCGCCCGACCAGCAGCAGCCCGTGGAGGAGCTTGTCGAGGGGATAGTGGAGGAAAAATGGCAGCGCTTCCAGGACGAGATGACGCGCTTCGAGGAAGGGCTCGAGGGCGTGAAAGCGGACATGAAAGTGTTCGAGGAGCGCATCGACGCCGCGAAGAAGGAATCCCCCACAGCGGAGCTGGAAAGCCGCTCGAACGAGCTTGCCGACCATCTCGAGGACCTGGACGCGCGCGTAGGCGGCCTTGAGCGGGCATTCAAGCAGATGCTGCCGTCCCTCACGAGAAACATAGAATCCCTGTCTGCGATGATAAACGAGATGAAATCCAAGCAGGAGCCGAGAAGCTTCGCTTGAGCGAAGCTTAAAGCTCAATTTGTTTATTGTTTCTGGTAGTTTTCAAGTTTTGCGATTGCATGCCTATGAATCCGGTTAGTTGAGTGCAGAATTCTAGTCATATTTTTCCAGCAGTTTTTTCAGTTCGTTTTTCTTCCACCATGCGAATTCGTCTGCTGCCATCAGAATACAATGGGCTTGGAAGCAGTAAATAATGACATTAATCGCTTTTCGTCACGAACACCATGGCTATGGCAAGTATGACTATGACGAATATTATCCCGACGACGGAATCGCTGACCTGCACGCCGAAGCTGCCCAGCGCTGTCCAGAATATGATTATGGCCACTCCCGCCAGCACCGCGTATGTGCCCTTGTTTCCCAGCACCTTGCTCGCGTCGCCGCCCGACATCGCGATGAAAAGTATCACCACAAGCAGCGCTGCTATGACCAGCGTCGCCAGGCCAAACAGGTTCACGAAGAAGTTCGCGAGCGCAGGGCCCCCGAAGCCTATCACGAAGAACGCGAAAACCAGCGCCATGACGCCGTTTATCCTGTTGTTGTCCACCCACTTGCTCCTGTACAGAAGCGCGAACACTATTGTGAAAGTGAAGACAAAGGGAAGCAGGAAGCCGAAGAAGCCCATGGCATTGAGGTTTGTCACGAGCACTGTGAATGGATCAGCCATGTTATTTCCTTCCTCGATAGATTATTTATACGTTTTTTGTGGCAGTTATCAGTAAGCGTTGCGGCGGTCGCGAGCAGGCTAGGTTGTCGATAATCGCGATGTTCGTAGCAGGTGTTATCAAAAATGCCGAAGTGTGGAGATTGTGCCCCATTTTTGCAAGAAGAATAAAGATGTAACTCCAGTAGTATATTTTAGAAATGATGATTCAAAAAAGAAAATCGTCTCTGCTTATTTCTTCTCTTCGGCCTTGCCGCCTGGTTCTTTCGTTATCAGGTAGGCTGCTGCTAGGATGATGGCCAGCCAGAATATCAGGCTTGTCGTCCCAGCATCCAGGAAGACGAATCCCGAGAATGTCCCGCTGCTCGTCAGGAAGAGCACTATTGCGATTATCAGTATCACGATGAACGCCATGACCCCTGTATGGTGCTTCTTCTCGGTTCCCACGAGCGTTGCGAACAGTATGAACACCAGTATGCCGGCGAGGAATATAGAGGCTCCTCCGAAGATGCTAACGAAGAACGACGCGAGCTGCGGGCCTCCGACGCCTGTCACGAAGAATGCTATGACGAATGCCAGGGCGAAATTGACGCGCTTGCCCGAGTCCTTTCCGAACAGGCCGGACTTGTCCAGCAATCCATAAACGATTGCGAATGTGAATAGCCATGGCAGCAGGAATCCGTAGAAGTCGAATCCGGCGAAACTTGAAATGAAAGCTGCATTTGCTGGCATTTTTGTATCTCCTTTTTCTTTTATCTTATTGTTTTCCGTTATTTATATAGTTTCATTGCTCGCGGATTTTGTGAAAGTTGATATTTATCAACCGGGTGCAGGCTTGTGCTTATACACTGCCCAGAAGACCATCAATATTACAACGATGCCTATTCCCCATCCCACAGCAGTCGCATCCCAGCTCGCCGGCAGGAAGCCCTTCACGAGATCCCACTGGCTTATCAGCACCACGAGAAGAGATATCAGCACAACGACCATTGGCAGCGAATCGTGGTCGCTCTTCCCGGCTGCGTCCTTCTTCTCGCCGAACAGCTTCTTCAGCAGCACGAAAAAGAATATTATTATCAGGATCCCGGCAGCTATCGGCAGGTAAGTCTGCATGCCCGCCACGAACGGCTCGTACATCGCGGAGAATATGCCAAACACGGCAGCTATCACGGCATTGACTCTTTTGTTTTTGTTGAACAAGTTTGCGCTTTCCAGAAGTCCGAGGACTATCGCAAAAACGAAAAAGAACGCCGCGACGTACGGGAGAAATATGATATCGAGAGCCATATCAAATTACCTTCAGAATCCCATTTTGTCTCTTGACTTTTCAACGAAGCTTTTCTGGTGGCGGATTTCATCTAGTTCAAGGTCCAGCTGGGTTTTTCTTGCAAGCAACGGGCCTATATCTGTTTTCGCAGCTACGTTGTCTTTCAAACCCTCCAATTTCCTGATTTGGTCGTCAATGCTTTTTTGTTCAAGCCTCACACGCTTTTCAGCCTGTTCAAGGTCACGCCTTGACATGCTCTCGAAGTGTGGATGCTGTGCTGGCTGGGCTGAATATGGCATCGCTCCCCCGCGCCTGCCTTCATATGCCATGGTTCCACCGCCTCCTGGTCTCCGGAAATGCCGCCCAAGGAAATACACCAGCCCGATGACTATCACGAATATGAAGTAGAACTGCGACGCGAATATAGCGAAGCCCTCGAAATACCGGCTGGCGATTATGAACGCGTATATCGCTATCCCGAAAAGCAGGCGCAGCTTCGTGTTTTCAGGAGCGACTATTATCCCTGACGCAACATAGACAAATATTATAAGGAATACCGTAGGCACGAAGAAGAACAGTATGATGTCCTGGAATATGTTCCCGGTGAAAGGCGAGCCCGGATACGCGCTCATCCCGAGTATCTCGCGGAAGAGCATCTCGCCGATATCAACAACCATGTCTAACTATAGAAGTTTCCAGAATAAATAGATAGCTAGGGAAGGAAAGAAAAATCATGTGGCACGGGCAAGTTCTCACCATTAGTTGGCGTACAATTCAGCGTACAACTTTGCCGCATTTGTCATGTAGCTCTTCAGTTCAGCCTCGGTCTCTCTCTCTATTGCAGGATGGTTCTCTTCATGCGACATCCCTGCTCTTGTATATCTGGCGCCGCGTTTTTCGTGAATCAGCGTCTTCGCTTTTTCTTTGCCTGTTCTGGGAGTTCCGTCAAGATGATTTTTTGCAACGTAAGCCTTAATGCCATTGTGTTCAAGCCCTTCTATGACATAAGGCACGCCTCCAAGCGTTTTCCTTCCGATTCTTTGGAGGTCGCGAATATCTACTTCATAAAAGGGCAGTTCTCTTCGGGTGTCTTCCGCGGCCATCCGGTAAGTAAGCTGGTCTATGAGGTCTTTGGCTCTTTCAGTATCGTAAAAGCTGTCCCTGTAGTTCATAGGTCCGCCTGCCTTCGGAGGCTCTGTGACTCTCTCTTCCTTCTTGCCGCAGATGTATTTGTCGTATGCTTTCGCGATAAAACGCGGAACTGGCAGCTCGCCAGGTATTCCAGTCAATGTTTCTCCTGGATTATCTACAAGCCTCCCAATCTTACCCTTCTTGGACAAATCGGTTTTCGATACTACTGACATGACTTACACCTGCTCTATATATGGTTAGACCCCTATATATAGTTTTCGCTACCTCTTAGTGACGAAAAATACTGCCATATTGCTGTTATAGCAGCCTACTTGTCGTTGAAGTAGTTGCCATCGACCATCCTCCTGAATGCAACGTCCAGCTCCGCGCGGCCCATGAGCAGGGGCACGATTTCCCTGTTGCCCTTCACATAAGGCATTCCGGCTGAGTCGCGGTATATGCACAACTCTCCGTACTGGCCGCTCATGTCCACGAATCTCACGCCGTACTGGTTCCTGAATGTCTTGATCTCGATGTCCCTTGTTCTTTTGTGCTCCTCGGAATTGCCTTTTTTGAAGCCCTGATAGAGCGCATCTGCCATGAATCCCAGCGTGCTGTCGTCGACCTTGCCCGAGCGCGCGATGTCCTTGAAGTCGCGGAATTTATCTGCATAGCTTGGAGCGCTCTTTTCGTTTGACTCTGCCCATGCCGCGACTTTATTGCTGTAAAAACTCATATCTATCACTTCTTGAAAAAATCAGGTTTGGCGCAGTTGTTCGCCGCCTGCGCGAGGAGCGCAATCAGCTCTTCCTGCGCCTGCGCTGTGCCTGCCTGGATGTTCGAGAATGAAAACTCCTTCGGCGCCTGCTGCCCGAATCTCCTGAGGAACGAGAACGCGACTTCCCTGACCTGCTCTCCTGTGAGCTTGTTATTCAGCGCGAACTCCAGGTACTGGCGCGGTGAAGAAAGAGCCGCAAGGCTGTCCCGGGTCTGCTGAATAGTCGAGCGTCGTTCCTGAACAAGCCTTGTCATGATTATCACCTTTGTTATATGTTTGCATTTTCTGCATCATTTCACCTTTCTTCTTTCGTTATTTTTTGGGAATATTAGGATTGTGGTAGCAGCGCAAAGACATTTCGCTCTTAGCAAAACAAGGAATTTCCGTCAGAACTGGAAGTAGAAGTAAGATTTAAATACAAGAAAGACCTACTAAATAGTAAATTAGTAAGAATAAAAAGAATAAAGTAAGAATAGTACAGAAAATAGACGAACCAGTAGTATGCGATGCCGCTGTCGTCGAAACAGCTAATCGCCAAAATCGCCATCAACGCAAAGGACACAAAATAATATCTGAAGACAAGGTCTGCAAGAACACCATTCTTTTGGTGTCCTGCGGAAACGAAAGTTTCCGAGGTCTCAGAAAGCTATGCTTTCTGCAGATCGCAAAGACCTTTTCTTTAGAAAAGGGATTTGCATGGAAGAAGTAAAAATCTCGAGCAAGGGCCAGATAGTGATACCGAAGTACCTGCGCGACTCCCTCGGGCTGAAGCAGGGCGACGTCGTCATGATAGCGAAGCATGATAACAAGCTCATCCTGATGAAAAAGCCCGATGACCCTTTGTCGGCGCTGGCAGAAGCAGGCGGCAAGGTGGCCATGAAAAACATCCGCCGCCGCATCAAAGAGGAGTAGTAGGATAATATTTTTACACAGGAGAGGAAGTTGATATCTGCAGAAAGCAAAGCTTTCTGAGATGCCAAAGAACTTACGTTCTTTGAGCAAGAATGAGAACCTAGGTTCTCGTCTTATTTGTAGTGTAAGAAAAAGGACGGTTTGGTAGAAGAACCTGACGTTTTTGATGTTTGTAGTATAATTAACCTACGTTTATATTAGTGCCATTAAGGACATAAAAACCGGCATAAGGAACGATTGCCAAAATATTGCCAAAATATTGCCAAAAGAAAAAATAAAATAAAAGCAGGAAAGTTTGTCATGCCAAAAAAACGAGAAGAAAAACAGCAAACGACAGAAAAGATATATCTTGACACTTTCATCTTCATGGACCTGCTGTCGGGAAACGAGGAATATGCAAAGAAAGCCCGGGGATATCTGGAGGCAATAAAAGCCGGCCAGGTGCATGGAATTGTCTCGTCCATCCTGCTCACGGAGCTGGCATTTCACCTGAAAAGGAAGCGCGGCAGGGAGAAGGCGGAGGAAATGCTCTATTACATACGTTCCCTTCCTGGCCTTTCCATTGTTCCCGTGACAGAAGAAATAGCAAAGGAAGCTGGCATCCTCCGCGCGCGCTACATCAGGAAAATCCCGAAAAAGCTCACGTACTTCGATGCGATCCATCTCGCAACCGCAATCAATCAGAAATGCAGCAAATTCGTCACTGGCGACAGGGGCTTCAGGGAAATCAAGGAGATAGAAGTGGAGATTTATTGAACTGCACATTCACTGAACTACTTTGATTTCTTTTACTTTTGTAAAGTCTTCATCAAAAGTAGCGATATGTGTTATCTTATATTTTGTCATCACGACTATATTGGTGCAGTCGGTAAAGCTGAATTTAGTGCCCTTCTGGCTTTTGAACAGCTCCCATGCGCGCTCGATATCCGTTTCATCTACTTTTAAAATCTCACAGGATTCCCTTAGTGTTGTCCCTGTAACAGATGCTTTTTCGAGGCTTTTTGTCCGCCATAATGTTGCAGTAACTGCCTCATCAAATATGTAATCAGAAATGATCATTTCTCCAAATTTGTCATTTGTGATATCATTGCCCAATGCAACAGCCTTTTCGTGATTTGAATCGCTTTCAATTTCTAAAGCAACTAAAAAGCTTGTGTCAAGGAAAATCATTCTTTTTCACCATATAGAATTTTGTCTACCTCTTCGCTCCATCTGACTTTTTCTTTTGTTTTTATTATGCCGCTTATATTCATCAGATTTTTTGGATTATGTTTCCTTGTAACACGTTTTTCGTTTATCCAGCGCTTCATCGCGCCCGTCAACGCATCGCCTAGCTTCATTCGCTCTTCTATGCTAAGTGCCCTGAATTTCCGAAACGTTTCTTCGTCCACGCCACGAACAGCGATTAAAGTTTTTACCATTTATATAACTTGTTTAACAAGTATATAAAGATAACAACCAGAGAGAGGCAAGAAGATTCGACAAAAATAATCAGGTCGCTGAGAAAAGAGTGGGACGAATGAAGCTCGTTCTGGATTCCGGGATTATCATCGCATTTGCCGCGCTGGAAAAAGACAAATCTCTCGATTCCATAGAAAAAATACTGAACCTGACAAAGAGCAAAAAAATCGAGGCTTTTATTTCTTCTATAACAATCGCAGAGGTTTTCACTTGCTTCTGCAGAAGGAACGATGCAAAAAAAGCAGTCGAGATATCGCTGTTTTTGGAAGAGATAGGCATTGAACCAGTAAATGTGAACAAGGAAATAGCAAAAAACAGCGGCGTGCTCAAGTCGAAATATAAAATGTCATTTGCAGATGCGATTATAGTTGCAACAGCCATCGATAGAAACGCTCATCTGATCGCGTATGACAAAGAGTTTGAACAGATAAAAGAAATCCGGATTCTTAAGCCCGAAGATTTCGTGAAGATGCTCTGATTTTTATATCCTCTACTGCAAATTATCACTCATGGACTATTCGCCCGTCGTCGAGAAGCTGCTCAAAAAGCACGGGATAGAGATCGGCCACCGCATAGCAGTAGAAAAAGGCAGCAACATTTACGAAGGCATAGTCATGCCGAATACCGGAGATCCAAACCTTCTTGCCCTCAAGCTGGAGAACGGCTATAACGTCGGCCTCGACATTTCCGGTGCAAAGATCAAAAAACTTGATTCAGCCAAGCCAAAGCCGTTCACCACAAAACAGAAGGAATTCGTGAAATTCGACAAGTCAAAGCCATTGGTTTCTCTCGTCACCACAGGCGGTACCATAACATCGAAGATCGACTACAACACAGGCGGCGTGATCTCGCTGATGACGCCAGAGGAATTCGTGAAGAAGATACCGGAGATCGGGAGCATCGCGAACATAGGCATCGTCCAGCCCTTCAACAAGATGAGCGAGGACATGGACCCGAAGGACTGGGCGATTCTTGCCGAAGAGGTCGCGAAGCAGCTCAACAAGAGCGCAGTCGGCGCCATAGTCACGCACGGCACGGACACGCTGCATTACACTTCTGCCGCGCTCTCGTTCATGCTCAAGACGCCGAAGCCGGTGGTGCTTGTGGGCTCCCAGCGCTCAAGCGACCGCGGCTCCGCTGACAGCGCCATGAATCTCATATGCGCGGCCTATGCAGCGACGTCCGGCATAGCCGAGGTCGGCACGTGCATGCACGCGACGATGAATGATGATTATTGCTATTTCATCCGCGGCACGAAAGTCCGCAAGATGCACGCCTCGCGCCGCGACGCGTTCCGCCCCATAAACGACCTGCCGCTGGCGAAGATCCACCCGAGCGGCAACATAGAGATCATGAATGAGAACTACAAAAAAAGAGAAAACGCAAAGGCAGTAGCAGACACGAAATTCGAGGAGAATGTGGCGCTGCAAAAAGTCTACCCGGGAAGCGATCCTGAAATACTCGACTACCTTGCATCGAAGTACAAAGGCATTGTCCTCGAGGCCACAGCATTCGGGCACGTGCCGACGAACTCGAGGAAATCATGGATACCGGCAATAAAGAAAATCAGCAAAGACATGCCTATAGTCATTGCCAGTCAGTCCATCTACGGCCGCGTCAATACGAATGTATATACAAACCTGAGAATACTGTTCAGCGAAACGCAGGCCATCCCTGCGGAGGACATGCACCCCGAAACGGCGTTTGTCAAGCTCGGCTTCGTGCTTGGCCATACCAAGAAGCTGGAAGAAGTGAGGAAGATGATGCTCACGAATCTCGCCGGCGAGATATCATCACGCGATCTCGACACGTTTCTGATTTAAATTCTTTCAGGATTTTGTAAGAATAATGACAGCAGAACAGCGAAGGCAATTCATAAATGTAGCAAGATCATATATCGGAAAGCCTTACAGGGAGTGGAGGCGCGGCGATTCAAGGTCGGAAGCGCTCACGTGCTATGAGCTTGTTCATAAGGCATTTGCTGATATCGGTATTGTAGATTTTCCTAATCACATATACGAACAATGGAAGCTCCCGAAAATTGAAACGCCGCAATTAGGAGACCTGGGTTTTACTTTTGGAATAGGCAGCATGCCGAATCACGTTTTTATAACTACTGAAAGAGGTGCAATTCATTCGAGCCAGGAAATGGGAGATGTGAGGGAAGTACCAGTCGATGAATTGATGAAAACAGCCAGATATAAACGGGTAAATTACGTCTCGGCTGAGTCGTATTTCCGCAGACTGGCAATATCCAACAACCTTTAGTCGTTTTTAATTATTAGCACCCAATAACCAGTTATGCTCGATTACAAATCTCTCGGCATGCGCGCCGGGCTGGAAATACACCAGCAGCTCGATGCAGGGCACAAGCTGTTCTGCAGGTGTCTCATAAAGAAGAGCGAGGATTTTCCTTTTTCCGTGGCGCGAAGGCTGCGCCCTGCCGCGGGCGAGCTCGACGTCGTTGATCCTGCGGCGATATACGAGTTCCTCAGGAACAAGAAATTCATCTACAAATACAATCCTGAATCCTCGTGCTTAATTGAATTGGATGAAAAACCCCCGGACCACATCAATGCTAGTGCTCTCGAGACCGTACTGAAAATTTCGAAGATGCTCTCCGCCTCTATAGTCAATGAAGTCCATGTGATGCGCAAGACCGTGATAGACGGCTCTGCAGTGTCGGGATTCCAGCGCACCGCGCTCATAGCGCTCAACGGATTTCTCGACACGAGCTTCGGCGAAGTCGGTATCCGGACCATATCTCTCGAGGAAGATGCCGGGACTCCGCTGCAGCGCGGCCACGATTTTGTGGAGTACCGCCTCGACCGGCTTGGCATCCCGCTTGTGGAGATAGCGACATCCGCGGAGATGCACACTCCCGGGCAGGTCAAGGAAGTTGCCGAGTCCATAGGCATGCTGCTGAGAAGCTTTCCTGTGGTAAGGGGCATCGGGTCGATAAGGCAGGACGTGAATGTCTCCATAGAATCCGGAGCGCGCGTGGAGATAAAGGGCTTCCAGGAGCTCGAGAAGATTCCCCAGCTCGTGGAGAACGAAGTGCAGCGCCAGATTTCGCTGCTGCAGATAAAGGACGAGCTGCACAAGCGCGGCCTAAGGGAAAATGAGTTCGGCATGCCGAAGAGCGTCACTGATATGTTCAGGGATACCAATGCAGGTTTCGTGAGAAGGGTGGTGGATGCAGGCGGTTTTGTATGCGCTGCGAAGCTGCCGGGATTCGCGGGCCTGATGAAGATGCATTGCGGGGACCGCACTTTCGGCAGGGAACTGTCGGCTTACGCGGAAGCCTTCGGCCTCGGTCTGGTGCATAGCGACGAGCTGCAGAAATTTCCTTTCCTGGAGGGCGAGTTCAACAGCCTGCGCAAAGAACTGGGCGCAGGCGAGCGCGATCTTCTGTTTATTGTGGCGGGCCATTCGCTTGAGGCGGTAGGCAAAACAGCCGAGGCGGTGATAGAGCGCGCGAAGCGCTGCCTGCTGGGCGTCCCGGAAGAGACGCGCGTCGCCGACGGCATCGGCTCGAAATACACGCGCCCGCTGCCGGGCTCGGGCCGCCTGTATCCGGAATCGGACATCCCTGCAATTGCGATTGACAGAAAATATCTGGAAGGTCTGAAACTGCCGAAGACGCTGTCGGAAATCAGGGAACAGCTCAGCGAGGAACTGACGCCTGAGCTGGCGAAGCAGCTCGTGCGCTCGAAGCATTTCCCGCTCTTCGAGGAATTCAAGGGCTTTGGCCCGCGGCTTGTCGCCGCTACATTCCTCTCGACGTTCACGGACCTGCGCAGGCGCGGCTTCGCTGTCGAGAAGATCACGCGCGACCATCTGTTCAAGGTATTCTCCCTCGCGCAAAAGGGATCGTTGTCCAAGGACGCGCTGCCTCTTGTGTTCGAGCAGCTCGCCTCCGGCGTCGATGTTGATGAAGTGTTATCAAAGTTCGAGGCGCTTTCTGAAAAAGAAATAGAAAAAATAGTAAAAGAAACGATTGCGGGGAATGCCGGCAAGAAAGAGTCCCTCATAATAGGCCTTGTGATGCAGCAGCTCCGCGGCCGCGCTGACGGGCGAGTTGTAGCGGACATCGTGAGAAGGGAAATGAAGTGATTGGAGTGACCGTTATGCCAAAAGTTATTTTCACATACTCATGGATTTACGATCAGCATTGGAAAGATATCCAAAAGAAAAAAAGCTACCATTCTCCAAAGAAGATAGAAAATTTCATCAGGAAGGCAGAAAAATTATGGAGAAAGGACGAGAAGAAAATTCTGGCGGAACTTTCCAGAATCACCGGACTGAAGTGGAAGTCGAAGGCAATCACGTGCTATGTCGTCGGCAGGTGCGCGCCGTTTTCCGATCCGCTCACCCTGCCCGTGATGGAGAAATATCCTGACTATTTCATTGATACGCTGATCCATGAATTGCTGCACCAGTTGCTGTTTGTTCAGAACGAAGCCGAGACCAAAAAAGCTTGGGATTACATATTCAAAAAATACAGGAAAGAGCCGCTTAACACAAAACTACACATACCTGTTCATGCTGTTCATTCTCACATCTATCTGAAATTTTTTGATGAAAGAAGGCTGAAGCGCGAAATTAAGGTGATCAGATTCATGCCTGATTACAAAAGATCATGGGAAATCGTCGAAAGAAGTCATAAGGAAATTCTTCGTGAATTCAAATCCAGAATAAAGAAGTTAAATAGAGCAAAGCAAATGTAAGCTTAATAGTCGTTCGCATGCATGTATACAATATGACAAAAATTATAGCATTTGGAAAAATTTCGATGGCGCTAAATCTACTCGTAGATGGGAAGGCTACAATATCTAAAGCAGCGGAGATTGCAGGAATAGATGTATGGGCATTTATCGAAGAAATCAAAAAATCAAAGATTATTTGGGTTAAAGACGAGATTGTTGATAAAGATCTAGAGGCGGTTATTTCTCAGCTATAAATACCGCTTTTTCAAATGTTGCTCATGGTCTTCGAGATTCTTACAGGCGCCTTCGGCTCGCTGCTCTCTGTCGGAGGAATCATCTCGCTTCTGATAAATGTGATTATCACGGCAATCGCCATCATGATAGCCGACAAGCTGATCACGCACGAGATCTCTGTGAAGCATAGCCTGCTGATGGCGTTCATCGCCTACCTTATAGTGCCTATTCTGTTCTCCTTCCTCTTCACTTTCGTGCCCGGCATAGCGGTGATAGGAATCATCCTGCCGCTAGTGGCATGGATAATACTAGGGGAGCTGCTGCTCAAGTCCGACAGGAAGCAGAAAGCGATAGTGGCAATAATAGCCTACGCGGTGAATATCCTGCTGCTGACATACGTGTCAGGGTTTATTTTTGCCGTTCTGCCGTTCTAGGCGCGGGTTTTGCGATCATCGAGGGGCCAGCGGCTTCGAGTGTCATGTGGTGAAGCTTTAATATGGCAGCATCTAGTTGCGGCCTATATTTCTGTTGCTGATCGCCAGGCCAGTAGCGGCCCGCGTATAAAATATTGCTTCTCAGGTGATCCCTGTCAGCTCTGTTATAGTTTTTGTCGTTCATTTGTCATCGCCTAGAGGATAATTTTGCAGTGTGGCAGGAGTTTTTATCGATGCCGTCTTTGGCGGAAGGCTTGCCAGCTCTTCGTCAGCTAAAGCTATGCTTTTGTACAATGCATCCAGCCTTCCTCGGTTGGCCGCCACGACTGCGCAAGGAACCTGTGTATGTGCGTAATAAGCCGCCGCGATCAGCGCGCTTTTCTGGAGCTCAAGATAGCTCCGGCGGGTTTCTATGTCGTCCATTTTTATTTGCCCCTGCTAGTCAGCCATTTGTATCCGGCTCCCAGAGCAGCCCCTATAGCAGGCAGCGAAGTAGCCACATATATCTTAGTCATAGGATCGGCATGCGCAGCCTCCGCAATTGCAATTCCAAGAGTAGTAAGCCCCGCAGCGCCAAGCATCGACGGCGTCACGTATGGCTTCCAGTTGAATGGCCTGCTCATTTCAGGGTCAAAATTATATTCCCTTAGGTCAGGTAATTCATTCGTTGCCAGTGTTTTTCCGTCGTGTTTCATCGTTGTCATTAAAATCGCCTCAATTGCACTGCTCGTAGATCAGGAAATGTTTCCCGGATACCACGAACCTCTTTCCGTCCTGCAGGTAGTCGTTCTCCCCGAGCTTCCTGCTGCCGGCGCGTATCTTCTCTATCAGCTCGCGCTTCGCTTTTCTCTTCGACATGAATCTGAATTTCATTTTTTATCACCATCAATGGGTTCTAGGCTCGTCTGTAGGTTCTTTAAGTATTTCTTTTGCGCCCTCTCTTTGGTCTATTATTTCTGCTAGAGGAACATATTTAGCAACTAGCTCGAGACCTGCATCTGGCTTGTATCCCTTTGCCATGTCCATCAGGAAATGAGTTGGATCTGTGTGGGTACTTCTTTCAAACCAGTCTCTGGTTCTTTTTGCTTCCTGCAATTTCTTTTTGTGGATTTTACGATTTCCTAGATAGGTTAATCCCTCGCCTGTTGCCCAGCCAGAGATAGGCCCTGTAACATCATGCCCCGGCTCCCAGACGCCATTCGCGCCGAAGATGCCGGCATAAATAGGTGAAAGAATTCTTGCTGTGTAGCCCGCATTTTTCGCAGAGTTTGTTTCCCCGTTTGCTCTTGCTACCCCAGTACCGACGGCCGCGTATTTTGTTTTCTCCCCGCGCCTCTGCAGGATATCGCTGTTCTCGGCAGCCCAGTCAAGGATAGCTTCTTTCGCCATGGAAAAATAACTTTTGCTGCCTTCGTCTGACCAATGGAAACTCATTTTCACACCCCGATAATTATTGTTACTACTATATAGTAATTAAGTAGTATATATAGTTTTTGGCTTTATATAGCCGTTCAGGCCGCGAACAGGGAATTGTTCGAGGCTGTTTCGATCTTCGCATCAACGACCTGGCCGAACGAGAAATCGCCTTTCAATACAACGGGCTTGTATGAATGATTCCTTCCTATCCATGTATTTTTCTGCTCGTTGAAATCGTCTATCAGGACTGGCCCGTGCCATCCGATCCATCTTTCGTTGTTTTTCTTCGATATTTCCCTTACCAATGACGACATCTTCTGCGTCCGCTCCTTTTTTGTCTCTGTAGCTACCTGTTTCAGCTTCGCAGCGGGCGTGTTGGGCCTGTTCCCGTACGCCGAGACATTGGCGAAGTCGGGTTTCATCTCTTTTATCAGTTTCATGGACGCCTCGAAGTCTTCTTCCGTCTCCTCGGGGAAGCCGCAGATCATGTCGCTCCAGATAGTGATGTCAGGGATTTCTTCCCTGAAAGCATTGACTATATCCTTGAAATCAGCAACAGAATACTTCCTCCACATTTTTTTCAGCACCGCGTCCGATCCGCTCTGCACGGGGAGGTGCAGGAACTTGAACACCTTCTCGCTTCTGTAGGCTTCTATCAGCTCCGGGAGGAACTTCTTCACGTGCTCGGGGTTCATCATTCCTATGCGCATCCTGTAGTTGCCTTCTGCTTTTGCCGCGATGTTTTTTATGAGCTCGGCAAGATTAGTGTTTCTGTCAAAGCCGTAGCACCCGTTGTCCTGGCTGGTGATCCAGAATTCCTTGGTTCCGTCTTTTACCGATGTTTTTATTGACTCGGCAATGTTTTCTTCCGGGAACGAGAACAAGTCTCCTTTAGCTATCTTGGTCGAGCAGAATGTGCAGAATGACTTGCAGCCGCTGGATATCGGGATGATGTCGATGACAGGATTCGTTCTCTGCCTTTTCATCAATGCCTTGTCGATTCGCGCTTTTCCCAGGACTTCCATGTATTCCCCCCTGAGCACGGCATCGGCGACATCAGTCACTTCGTCGATGTGGTGCGTGCTCAATAGAGAAGCAGTCGGCGCGACTTCCTTCAGTATGTCATACTCTGCCTCGGGCATGCAGCCGGCAACTATGAGCTTTTTCTCCGGGGTGTTTTGCTGGATGCTGCGCAACTGGTGCAGGATTTTGTTTTCTGTCACGCTCTTGACAGAGCACGAATTGACGATGACAACATCCGCATCGTTGAAATTGCTCACGGAAAATCCTTTCTCCCTCAGCTGCTTTTCCATAATCTGGCTTTCCGCCATGTTATTGCTGCATCCGTAGGTGATTATGTTTATTTTTTTTGTTTCCATTAAGAAAACCTCAATATAATCTTCCGCCGATCTCCACTTCCATGTCAGGCCGTATTAGCACGCATTCTCCATCCTTGTCGGGAATGCCGAGAGTCAGTACTTCGGAGATGGCCGGCCCTATTTTTCTTGGAGGCAAATTGACCACGCAAAGCACAAGCTCGTCCTTGAGATCGTCATTGGTATAGTTAGCGGTCAGCTGCGCGCAGGACGTTTTTATGCCCATATCTCCGCCAAAATCAATCTTCAGCTTGTAAGCCGGTTTTCTTGCTTCCGGGAAATCTTCCACGGCAATAATCCTGCCCACGCGTATGTCGAGCTTTTGGAAATCTTCAATAGTAGCCATGCTAACAAACTAAAAAGAAAATTTAAAAAACAATCAGCTTTTCTTTTTCCTTCGCTTCGGGGGCGCAATCACCGCTATGGAATTAGCATGCAAAATCTAGATATATCCTCAGCGCCTGCAGAACGAGAATTCGTCGAGCGTTGTCCAGCGCTTGCGCAGCAGCTTTTTCACTTCTTTTAAGCCTTTGATGCTCGCATTTCTTTGCACCAGCCGCTTCAGGGCGCGCTTGTCGGTCTCTTTTTCGCCTGCTGACATGTCCTTCACGTGCTCCTCTTCATGGAATTGCACAAAGAGCCGCAGGGCTTTTGGCATGCCGCGCTTCACTACTATGAAATTGCCGTTGGTGAATCCGAGAAGGCCTTTGCCCATGTATTTCTCGTCAGCGTGGAATATGCTCACGCCCAGGTAAGAAGGATAGCCAGGATATGATGCAAACGATGGTATTCCGGCGTTTTCCAGCGAGAATTTTTTGTACGTGGAATAGATATTTCTTTTCCTGTAGGCTTCCTCTTTGCCATATGACGAATAGTTTCCGTGCATTATTGTCACCTAGAAATACGGGTCATGGTAGCTCGGGAAAGGGGATATCTGCCTGTTCAGCCGCACCATCGCTTCCCTGTTGAGCTTCGCTTCGTCATGAGGCTTGCCGTATTTTTCGCACTCGATATGCCCTTTTTCATGATCCATTGCGAATTCAGTGGCCCAGTAAGGCATGCGCTCGTCGCTGTGCCTGTTTATTCTTGATACTGCATCTGTCCATGCAACAACGCCGTCAGGGATATATTGTTCCTCTAGTTGTCTTATTTCAGGCCCCTTTTCGTATGCAATATGTTCAGCAGCAGGAAGGCCAGGGCCCAGGGAAGCAGCCGCTAAATAGATCCCGAAGGCCGCGTTTCTTGCCCGTTTTTTGTAGTTCTTCAACAGCCTTCCTAGATAAGAGCGATTGTCATCTCTGGACGTTTCTTTCTCCTGCTGTCTGTCAGATTCCTTCTCCATAAATATCAGTCTCTGTCTATCAACAACCATTTCCTTCTTGATTAATCTTCTTCCTGTACAAGTAATAAAAGAAGATTACTATTAGAATTTATTTGTCTTAGAGTGGATAATGATAGGCGTGTTTGGCAGCCCGGGTTTTTACAAGCTTCTGGACAACCTCGAAACAATAGACAAGGAAACGCCTTTCGGAAAGCCCTCCTCTCCGGTAAATGTTGGCACTATCAGCGGCAAGGAAGTGGCATTCATCGCCCGCCACGGCCTCCAGCACGAGTTCCCGCCGCACAGGATCCCGTACAAATCCAACCTTTACGCTTTCAAGGAACTCGGCGTCACGAGGATAATCGCCCCGGCAGCCGCGACGTCCCTGAAAAGGAACATAGAGCCGGGCAGCTTTCTTGTGCCAGACCAGTTCGTCAATTTCACGCGCCGCGATGATACTTTTTATGAAGAGCGCCCGGTGACGCACATCAGCTGCGCGGAGCCTTACTGCCCCGAGCTGCGCGCGCTGCTGGCCGAAGCCGGAAAGCAAATGCAGCTGAAGATGCACGAAAAAGGCGCTGCTGTGATAATAGAAGGCCCGCGCTTCCCGTCGCTTGCGGAGAGCGCGTTTTACCGCTCGCAGGGATGGGACGCCATAGACATGACGCAATACCCCGAGATGGTGCTCGCCCGCGAGCTGGAGATGTGCTATGCCAACATATCTCTTGTCACAGATTACGACTCGGCGATAAAAGCTGATATTCATGGCGAAGTTCCGGACCGCATGAATGATGTCGAGGAGAGCAACGAGAAGCTGAGGAAGCTGATATTCGAGGTCATCCCAAAGATCGCCGAAGTGCGGACATGCATCTGCTCGCACGCGCTTGAAGGGAGCAGGATTTAAATAATTACTGAGAAGTGACAATAAAGCTTAAATACCTTACTGCTATAATCTAAAAGTGAATTATATGCCGACTGAAACCCAGGCTGAAATCCATGTTCCAGCATTCATGGATGGGCCAAGAATCATAGTCCCACAAATCAGCCTTGGCAGAGATATTGAATACAGGACAGACGAGAAAAGAAATACGCTGTCTGCTGTTCGTTATCAGGACTTCAAGCCTGCAACACTTGCAGAATTGAGGCATGCTTATTTTGACAAGGACGAGAAAGGCGTTTTTGTTTCTCCGGATTACAGGCAGAGCGTTCTTTCAGCACGTGGTCGCGGAGAATGGACATCGACATTTCTAAGAGATGGAAAAGAATCTGCAGAAAGACCGGAACGGGTGATTTATGACGGCGGAATATGGATGGCAGAGGGCGGAAAAGTAACTCCTGTTGAACTTCCTGGCGACGGCTGGACTCTTGAATACGACAAACCTACAGGCTTTCCAAGCAGGACATCTTCGAATAGAAATGATGCTCATAAAATATTCGGTGATGACACTTCATATTTCTATGCAACAAGAAACGGCTTGAGGGCTGTGTTGCGGAACTTCAACCTCGGCGGCGACGGGCCGTTCTCCGTCGATGCGGGCTTCGAGCCCGACGGCAGGAACTCGGACGTCGGTTCGCGTTCGTGCGGTAGGTCTGAGCAAGACGCGCAGCGTCTTGCGACGTCTCATGTTGTGAGCGCAGATGACCAGCCTGTGTATGTCATGGGTCAAACAGAATATGACGTATTGACGAGGGTAGCCAAAGATAACACAGAAGTAGCCGATATTCTCCCAAGAATTACCATAAAGAAATAAGATTAAATCCTCTTGTTCTATAGTTCTACCACGCCTTGGCTGGCGAGATTGCACGAGTTACTCTTTATCAGCAACTTTAACTTTTTTTATAATTAATGACCCGGAGCGTGTTTTCGCATCCCAAATCTTTTCTGATTCTTCTATTACTATTTTTTTATTTCCATAAAGAGGACACCATGTTACGAAACTTTCAGCTTCTCCGCCTTCGAACATTATGTGTATCCCGTATTTCTTGTTCAATTCAACTAAATCATTAATGCACTCCTCGTCGATCTTCCTGCCCAGCCATTTCTCGTCAAGAGGCGGCGCCCCGACTGCAACGATTATTATCTCGAATCCCGCTGCAATCATCTCCCTCAGTACTTCCTCGGGATTGCGCCCCCAGAAAGGCGCCATGCTCTGCAGCCCCAGCTCTTTGCAGATATTGTCTATCCTCTGCTTCTGGTAGTTGCTCGCGATCGCGCCTGTAGTTATGCCAGCAACTTTGTCTTTTACCTTTTCAAGCAGAGACTGCAGGTCTTTGAGCTCGTCTTCTTTGATGCCTTTTGTCTTCCCGGTTATCAGCGGAATCCATGTCAGCTCAGAGATCGTCTGCAGCAGGTGAAGGTTGTGCGTGTGGAACATGTAGCTTTCCTTGTTCTCCGATTCCATGCCCAGCAGGTATTCTATGCTGTGGCCGGCCTGCTTTGCGAGATAAACCGCATATATCGAGTCCTTCCCACCGCTTATCAGCGACGCGAGTTTCATACCAGAGAATTAAAAGTATAAGTTTAAAAGATAGTCAATGCATCATCGAACAACAGGACGTTTGCCGGCAATTTTCCTTCTTCTAGTCTTTACCACCGCCGCCTGCATTTCTGCTGCCAGTCCTGCGGCCATAAACGGCACTACCTACTCTACGCTTTGCTCTGGAAACGCGTCGGCAGGGGAAGTGATCTCCTGCAAGAATTATCAGGCGCCTCTTATCGTTGTTTTGTTGTCTGGAGATGCGGTGATAAACAGCACCTTGTCCGATGAGAATGGATTTTATTCGATGCAGCTGCCTGCGGGCAATTACAGCATTTGCCTTGAAGGCGCGCAATACTCGTGCCGCGCCTTGGGCATCGAATCAGGAGAGGAAAAAACCATCGACCTGTCTACGTTCCCGCTTCCTGCTTAAAGAGGGGTGGTCGCGATGAAAAGTCCTATTGAAAGTATCATGGCTATCATCATCCCGCTGGCGTAGTAGAAGCAGATCTCTTTCAGCGAATGCACCTTTTTGTTCTTGATCTTCAGGCGCTGCAGCTCGAAGTAGATGAATACGCTCAGTATTATATTGCTTATGGCAACAATGAGCGTTATCAGGAACCATACGAAATTTCCCATTTTAACCGCCTATTACCGTCACGATTATTGTCCGTTTTCTTTCGCGGACGTCGAATTCCCACAATATGATGTTCTGCCACTGCCCCCTCATGAGCTTGCCATCGGCTATCGGGATGTCGATGCTGCTGCCGAGGATGGCTGATCTCAGGTGGCTGTGAGCATTGTCGGGATGCTGGTACATCCTGTCGTCAGGAGCCAGCTGGCTGAGCAGCTTCTCCATGTCTGCCATGAGCATCCTGTCGTCTTCGTTGAGCATCAGGCCGGCTGTCGTGCTTTGGATGAAGATGTTGCAAAGCCCGTCTCTTATCTCGTATTTTTCGATGATCTCTTGCACGTCTTTTGTGATGTCGCGCCTTTCGCCCGGCTTTGTCGTGTATTCAAGGACATCGCGGTAGAGCATAAGTACCAGTATGAAATACTTTTTACGCAGCATAAAAAGCTTCTCGCCCCTCAAACTGAACATTCCCATGCTGGGCAGAGGCTCGGTAGTCGCAGGCGTAACTTTCCAAACGTACGTGGCGTGAGAAGCTAGAAAAATGATATTTTTGAAATAAATTAAATTACCATTTAAATACTTTCCGTCATACTTAAATATAGGATTTAAATACTCAATTTAATGGAATTTTTCGCGGATCGGTGGTGTGATTGTATGCCTGAAAAGATACAGATACAAAAGATAAAAGTCGAGAATGTTGTTGCTTCTACGGACATCAAGAAAATAATATCTCTTGACAAGCTTCTTAATGTTCTTGAATCCAGCGAGTACGAACCAGAGCAGTTCCCCGGCCTTGTCTATCGCCTGGACGAGCCTCGCGTGGCCACATTGATATTTCGCTCGGGAAAAATTATCTGCGTCGGCGCGCGCTCGACGTCTGCGGCAAAGATCGCGCTGAAAAAAACCGTCAAGAACATAAAGAAGATCGGCATCCGCTACAACGAGAACAACCTGAAGGTCAAGATCGAGAACATCGTAGTCGCGGTGAACCTGGGGCGCCCCCTGAACCTCGACCATCTTGCGTTCCAGCTCGAGAACAGCGAGTACGAGCCCGAGCAGTTCCCCGGACTTGTATATAGGATCTACGATCCCAAGGTAGCTTTCCTCCTGTTCAGCTCGGGCCGCGTTGTATGCGCCGGCGCAAAGTCGCTGGACGCGGTGAAGAAAGCAGTGGCGAAGCTCGAAGCGACATTGAAGAGTTTGAAAAGCTGATTACGCTGCCTTTCTTAGAACGTAAGCGATTTCTACACCTACAAACTGTTCGACTTCCTGGATTGCATACTTAGGATTATTAACAAACCTGTTAGGTCCGACGTATACGACAGGCTCTTCAATATTTACACAAGTAGCATTGAAAAATATTTCGTAGCCTGCTGCGCTTGGATAACATGGAATATGATTAAGAAATGGGAGATGGTGGAAAAAAACAGCCTTAAGGTTGTGTATCTGAGATGGTTCAAATTCCTTTAGTTCTTGTAGAGCTTCTTTTAATTCGGGAAGTGAAAGAAAAAGATCTTCAGCTTTCTTGCCCTTGTGCAGCCAGTTTTCAAACTTTCGTTCCCACTGTCTTGACGTTTCCAAACACCTTATACAATCATATCAAAAATCCTTATAAGGTTTTTGTACGTAATCAGAACTTGAAAACCGCGAACGCCACTACAAGAAGGATGTATATTATTGCGAGCACCAGTGCCGCGGGCGAGCCGCTGCTGGAAAGCGACAGGCGTATGGCTTCTATCGAAAGGGCTAATCCCACGATGAATCTTACCCAGCTGCCTGCTGCCATGATTTTCTATGGGGACGGAAAGTTTTAATTGGCATTTCTTTTGGTTAAGATGACATAGGCAAAATAATTATCGTTAAATCCACTTCCAGAAACAATAAAGTTTGATCCGTTGGGAACAATAGTAAAATCAACGCTTCCTGCTACGTATGAAGCAGGCTGATTATTGACAATAATTTCTTGTGTATGTTGTAGCGTCATATCATCACTTCCGCCACAATTTATACAAAATCTCATATCCGACATTCTTCTCTAAAAATATTTAATACTAAATTCAGTTCGACAAGAAATCAGGAAACCACGGGGTCGGATTAAATACTTTCAGCGCGTCTTAGCATCTATGGACACGTCACGCCTCGAGCAGTTCCTGCGCGAAAGATATCTGCAGGAGCTTTACAAGGCGCAGAACGAGGAGCGCGCGGTCCTTGTTGATTTCTCCGTTTTTGACAGGTTCGATGGTATCACGGCAAGCCAGCTGCTCGAAGATCCTGAAAACGTGCTGCGCGCGTTCCAGGATGCGGCCGAGAGCATCGTGCAGGAAAAGATAAAGGTCCGCTTCAACAACCTCCCGAAAAGCAGGGACATTAGGATCCGGAGCCTGCGCTCAAAGCACATGAACAGGCTCTGGAGAATAGACGCGACCATCAAGGCCGCTTCGGAAGTGAAGCCGCAGATATACGAGGCGGTATTCGAGTGCCCTGAATGCTCGAAGAAAATATCCGTCGAGCAGGAATCCAACATACTTCAGAAGCCCGGCCAGTGCGAGTGCGGCCGCCGCGGCGACTTTCCGCTGATTGAAAAAAAGCTGTACGATGTCAGGTGGCTGCAGGGCATCGAGCCATTCGAGATCACGACAGGCGAGCAGCCGGGCGAGATAGCAATTCTGTTGAAGGAAGACCTGACAACGCCGCGCATGCAGAAAAAAACAGACCCCGGCAGCAGATTAACGATCACGGGAATGCTGAAGGAGCTGCCCAAGCGCATCAAGGGCAAGCTCAGCACCAAGATGGACATGTACATCGAGGCGAATTACGCGGAGCCGAGCGAGATCGAGTACGAGGAGCTCGATATCACGCCTGAAGACGAGAAAAAAATCCTTGAGCTGGCAAAGGACCCTAATGTCTATGAGAAGCTCAGGGTGAGCATAGCTCCCGGCCTGTGGGGATTCGAGGAGATAAAGGAGGCGGTTGTGCTGCAGCTTTTCGGTGGGATAGCTCATCACCTCCCCGATGGTTCCAGGATACGCGGCAACGTGCATATTTTGCTGACCGGCGATCCGGCTGTAGGGAAAAGCGTTCTCCTGAAGCTTGTCACGTCGCTGGTCCCGCGCGGCCGCTACGTTTCAGGGAGCGGAGTCACTGGCGCGGGCCTTACAGCGTCTGTGATAAAAAATGAGGTCATCGGGAGCTGGGTGCTCGAGGCAGGCGCGCTGATACTTTGCAACAAGGGCCTGATAGGCATAGACGAATTCGACAAGATGAGCCGTGACGACCAGATAGCAATGCACGAAGCAATGAGCGTCGAAACCGTAAGCATCGCGAAGGCTTCCATTGTCGCCACGCTTCCGGCCCAGACAGCCGTGCTTGCCGGCGCGAACCCGCAGTACGGGAGATTCGACCCCTACAAGGCAATCGCGGACCAGATACAGATCCCGGAGACACTGCTGAGCAGGTTCGATCTCAAGTTCGCGCTCAAGGACAAACCCGACAAGATCGCCGACGCGCTGCTTGCCGACCATATCATATCTACCAGGCGCTCGCCGGAATCCATAGAGCCGCTGATAGGCAGGAACCTGATGAGGAAGTATATCGCATACGCGAAGCAGATAAATGACATCGAGCTCACAGAAGAGGCCGCGCAGGTGCTGAAGGATTTCTATGTTGATATGAGAAACAGGAACGCCACGCAGGAAACGAATACAGTCAGCATCACGCTCAGGCAGTACGAGGCATTGATCCGCCTCGCGGAAGCGTCCGCGAAGATACGGCTGGACACGAAGATAAGGATGGAAGACGCCGACAGGTCCATCAGGCTCATGAAATATTCCCTCATGCAGCTCGGATACGATTACGAGACCGGGACAATAGACATAGACCGTATAGAAGGCGGCATGCCGGCGAGCAAGAGGAAGAAGATATCCGTTGTCATGGAGATCATAGACGCCCTGCAGAAGGAGTCAAAGGAGATAGCCATAGACGACATCCGCGCCGAGGCCGAGAACCGCGGAGTCGAGGGCATCGACGAGGTCATCGAGCGCCTGCGTCGCGAAGGCACGATCTTCGAGCCGAGAGCAGGGTTTGTAAGGAAGGTTTAGGAGGAGATTTTTATGAAACAAGAATTTGATGGTAAGATAGATAACAAAGAAGTGAAGAATATTGTTAGGACCAATGAGAAAGGCGAGATTATGTATTGTGCAAAACCTATTAACAAAGATGTAATGACACCAGATTTTCGAGAATTTCAAGGAAGCCTTATATTTCATCAAGATTTAGCTGATGACAAGTTCTACCAAAAAATGATAGACACACGTCTTATCGGAAGTGTTGAAGTGCAAAGTGGTCAGACATTTTTTTCATCTTGCGGTTATGATGTTATGTTGTTGCCGAAGACAGAAGTATCTGATGGTTATGTCATCAATACAAGTGCAAGTGGAGTACTGATAAAAGCACCGGTTTCTGATTGGTGGCTTATGGTATTTGGAATACTAGATTCGCCAAAGCCGAAGACATGAAAATTAATCATCACTTCTCACGTTCAGCCCGCCCGGCAAACGTTTAAGTAAATTTCAGGAGTGGAATATTATTACTAATATATGGCGATACGATTCGCCAGAGGCGAAGGGTATATGGACAAGAAAAGGCTTACTGCTGTCAAGACCAGCATAGATGCGATCGGCAAGGGGAAATTCGTCGTTCAGGAAGGGTTCAATCCGAGCTACGTGCTCTCGCCTTCGGGCCAGCGGCTCTCGAGGGTGCGCGTCCTTGCTACTGCCGTGGATAAGTTCGTCTCGGAGAACGGCAAGTTCGCTTCCCTGACACTCGATGACGGCTCGGACACGATAAGGGCGAAAGTCTTCAATGCGCTGTCCATGCTTGAGCCCATCGGCAAGGGCGACATCGTGGAGGTCATAGCGCGGATAAAGGAGTACCAGGAAGAAATATATCTGCTGCCGGAGGTCGTCACGAAGATCGAGGACCCGAATATCGAGCTGCTGCGCCGGCTTGAATTGCAGGAGCAGGAAAGGGAGCTGCAGAGGAAAAAACAGCTGGTCATGGAATACAAGTCTCAGGTTGCGGACGCATCCGAGCTCGCGAAGCTCATGAAGGAGCGCTTCGGGATAGAGCAGGAGGAGCTTGAAGCGTTCCTCCAGCAGGAAACCCCGCAGCCCAAGGAAGCCAAGACCGAGATATTGAAGCTGATCGAGACACTGGACGCGGGAGAAGGCTGCAATTATGACGAGCTTGTCCAGGCTTCCGGAATTTCCGAGGATGTCCTTGATTCTGTTGTCAATGAGCTGCTCGAAGAGGGCTCATGCTTCGAGCCGCGGCCGGGAAAGATCAGGAAATTGTGATGCGAAGAGTATTATTTCAAGGGATCGCAGTCTTTTTAAAGTCTAAACGCACTTGAGCGATAAAAATACAAGTAAATTTCGCCTAAATGATGCAGTTTTGTAAAAAATAAATCTGCAAAACGTTTATAAGTTTTTCCTGACTATAGGAATTATGCAAGAGGAAGAAAATTTCGATATCCGGCATTCGAGAATTGATTCTTTGAAAGGTGTCTTCAGGACTTTTTTCTGGTTGTCAAAGGAAGAGTGGTCGGATCTTGACCACAAGATGGTGAGGATCATCTTCGGCGTTGGTGGCATGGTTGCGATGGCGCTGTTCTGGCTCTACTTCCTGCGAAGCATAACGCCATTCTAATCTTTCTTCCCGATTATCCCTAGGTCTTTCCCGATTTCTAGCATCGACCAGCTCCATATCACTGCCTCGAACGCCTCGATGTATTCCTCGTGCTCGAGGAAGAATTCAGAGTCAGATATGTACGCGTCTATGTTGTCGAGGAATTCGGGCCTCTGGGAATCCGCGAGCGTGATGTTTTCGCGCTCGGCTTTTATTTTTTCCAGCCACTTCTTGGTCTCCGATATCAGGTGCTCTTTCACGTCCATTGGATTCACTTCCACAGCTCAAGCGCCTCCTCTTCCTTGAAGTTCAGATCGCCCGGTATTATCAGGCATGCCGGTGTCTCCCGAAGCGACGGGTCTTTCATAAGACTTATGGCTGTGCCGTATTTTATTGCCTGCTCCCTGCTCCCGACCCTGCAGCACGCCACGAATTTCCCGGGCAGTATTTTTTCTTTCTTCCCGTTCTCCGTTTTCATCAGTATCTCTATGCCTTCTTTCACATTCATCTGCCTGTCTTCTTTTATGTCGAGCAGCACGAGCGTGTGCAGCCCGAGTTTCCTGTTCATCTCTATGACTTCGTAAGGGGATGAGGGGGAGAAATTCTTTTCCGGATAAACCAGCGTGGTCGTCCTGCCGAACTTGTAGAGCTGCAGGCCGGTGTCTGCGATGCTTGTGTATATGCTCGGCGCATGGACTATTTCATAGGGGATGCCGCTCTTTTTTGCGTCGAATATAAGCTGGAAATGCGTCGTGGCGGTCATGGGGTCGCCTGATATAAGCAGGGCGATGTCTTTTTTCTTCGCCTGCTCTATGATGAAGTCGCTTTCCACTTCCTGCCTTGAAAGGATGAGAATCTTCTTTTTTATCTTTTTCTCGAGGGCTTTCAGGCTGCCGAGCCACTTGTTCGTGTAGAGCTCGCAATAGATCTTGCGGCATTTTTTCATGGCTTCTATGCCCTTTACTGTGATGTCATCATCAACAAGCCCCAGGCCGATAAGGTAGAGCATGTCACATCGCCTTTCTCTCATCGCTTCTTGCGGACATGTAGAACGGGATGAGTATGATCGCGAGTATTATGAATCCGTATATCAGGAGGCTCCCCATGTCGTTGAGCGATTTTCCCAGCTCGCCGGCCGCCGCGATATCGACGAAGTGCGCGGTCGCGTAGATCAGCGCTTTCACTCCTATCGCCAGGATTATGAGGGTTATTATCCAGTTCCTCACGCTTTTTGCTGTCATGGTTACCCGTATCTCTCTGTCAGCATCTTCCTTATCTGCTTCGCTAACTCCCTGCCTATGCCGTCCGCTTCCTGCAGCTCGGCCTCGCTGGCTGTGAACAGCCTTTCAGGCGTCCTGAAATGCTTGAGAAGGCTCCTCGCTTTCGATGTGCCTATCTTCGGTATGCCAACAACGAGGAACTCCTGCATTTCTGCCACTGACCTTGCCTTCCTTTTCCAGCGTATTCCGACGGCTTTTTTCCGCTCGAGCTGCTCCCTCTTTGCTATCGCCAGCAGCTGGTGTGCCGTGTCCGCCTGGGTCGCTGTCCATATTATCGGCACGCTATAATCAATGCTTATCGCCGCTATTGCGCCTCGTATGGCATTCGGATGCAAGGCCCTGCTGTTGTCAAGTATGTTGCCGCCTTCGATTATGAGCAGGGGCTTCTGGAAGCTGGCCTTGAGACTGCTCAGCTGCTCAAAGAGCCTCTTGTCGATTATGCTCTGGAGGAAGTCATCTGAGCTCTTCCTTTCGACGCATACCTGTTCGCTTAAAATGTAGTCACCTACTTTCAGCTGCGTTTCCCTCACATTGCAGTATTTGTTTAGAATAGAGATTATCCTGCTATTCATCTCCCTGGTGTCCGCATATATCACCACGCCGTCTGCGAATGTGCTTTGCATATCATCACCAGTCCGTTAGTTTCTTCCTGTGCGCCATGAATTCGGCGGCTTTCCCGAGTATCTGCTTCGAGTTCTTGAAGTCCAGCCTCGCCTCTGCTTCCTTGTGCTCAAGCCATGCATAGCCTATGTGCTCTTCCGATATTTTTATTTCCTTCGTCTTCGTCTCGCACAGGAAAAATATGACTTCCTTGTTTATCAATGTTCCCTTCAGGTTGAAGAAGTACTTTATTGTCTCCCTGAAGCCTTCTATGACCTTTATGTCCGTGATCCCCGTCTCTTCCTCCACTTCTCTTAGCAGGGTATGCACCTCTGTCTCGTCCTTTTCCACATGCCCTTTCGGGAAATCCCAGTAAGTATGTTCCCCCTTTGAGTCGTTGGCCCTTTTGTAATTGAGCAGCAGGAAATATTTCTTGCCGTCCTCTTCCCTGAATACCACGCCTCCGGCTGATTTCTCGTGTTTCATCTTGCAGACACCTCATAGTTTTTTGTCTGCGAGAGAAGTTCTTTGCATATTTCTATGAACTTCATCTTGCAGACACCTCATAGTTTTTTGTCTGCGAGAGAAGTTCTTTGCATATTTCTATGAACTTCATCTTTGAAACGCCTCGTAAATTTCTGTTTCGAAGAGAAGCTTCTTCATTTTTTCATGCTTCATGTTGATTGCTTCCAAAAAAGCTTTTTAAAACAGGCAAATGCCACGGCACGATTTTCTTTTTTCGTATTTCTTCCATGGAAAGGAATGCCATTTCCTGGCCCTCATTCAGATGTAGATTGTCGGTATTCGCATGGATCTCGTAGCTGAATATGTACTCAGTCCTTCCTGTGTCTGGGCAGTCGAATCTGTCGAGCATTTTTGGCGATTTTATTTCCAGTTCCAGCTCTTCCTTCAGTTCCCTGATCAGGCAGTCTTCCGGTTCTTCGCCATCTTCAACGTGCCCGCCGAACATGCCCCAATGGTCGGGATAGCTGATTTCTTTTTTGTCATCCCTGTGTTGCATGAGTATTTTGCCACCGTTGTACAGGATAATTGAAACTCCTAATTTCTTTAAGAAGGTTTTCATCATTTGTTATTTATGAAAAACAAATTAAAAGCCGGGATAGGAGCTGTTTTGCTGGCGGCTTTGCCAGTGGTATCTTGCGGCAAACAAGTAGAAACTGACAAAGAAGTTTATCAGGGTCAGCTGCCAGGATACGGAACCACGGAACTGACTGTGCTCAAATTCAAGGGCATGGATGAAGTATATTGCGCAGAATTAAGATCGGATCTCTACGATAGTTTCAGGATGCACATGATATGCGATACGCAGCCTGATGGAAAACAGGAGTTTCAAATGGCGAGAACTGCCGGTCGCGGATGGATATACAGAGGACAAAGAGATTTCCAGCAGGAAGAGCAGGCAGCACAAACGGCTCTTGCTATGCGCGGCAAGTATCTGCAAAGAGTGCAATAGCATTTGAAAATAATTGTTAATTTCATCTCACGTCGCTCAGGCTTCTCTGTTTTTGCATTGCATAAAGGGTGCTTGTCATTTTTCTCTCTTTGTTGTGCGCGCTCCAGTTGTATGCCTCGTCGCGCGTGCCTTTTGCGATCAGCACTATGACTTTTCCTGCCTGCGTCCTTGCGGTTCTGCCTGTTCTCTGTATTTTCCTTATCGCGGACGGCGTCGGCTCGTAGAATATCACGAGGTTCGTCTCCACGACATCAAGGCCCTCCTCGGCCACCTGGCTCGCGCAAAGCACGTTGTAGAATCCCATCTTGAATTCGTTGAGTATCTGCCCCTGCTCCTTCTGGCTGAGGCCCTTGCCTTTCTTCTTCGCCTGCCCTATGAACTCTATCGGGGCCGCGCCCTTCAGCATGGTAAGCTGCCTTGCTATCTCGGCTATCGTGTCGCGGAACTGCGCGAAGACGATGATGCGGGAGTATTTGTCCGCGTCCAGCTGCTCCTGCACCAGGGATTTCAGCTTTTCCATTTTCGGGTGCTCTGTGCCTTCCGCGACGAGCTCGTTGGTGAGGCGTATGGCGTCCTGGAAATTCTTGTCGTTGAGCATGCGCGCCGCTGCCCGTGTCTTCCCTTTCTCTTCCTCCAGCTTGCTGAAATAGTTCTGTAGCGATGCGAGGCACTGCGTCTCCGCCAGCGCGAGCGCGTGGTCGACCTTCAGCACTTCCGCCAGCACCGATACGGCCGCCATGCTGATGCCTGTTTTCTTCTTGGCCAGGTCCTGCTGCAGCTTCAGCATCTGCGTCTTGTTTATCTTGCTGTAGTTGATTATGTGCCATGACATGAGTTTCCTTATCCGCTCGTTCTTCAATGTTGTGAGGTAGTCTATGATGCCGCGGATCGGCTTCGGCAGCTCGACAGTTATGTAGTCCTGTTCCAGCTTTTGCACGTACTGCTTCACGTCGGCATCATCGCGCGTCCTTATCTCCACGAGATCGATGAATAGGTTTCTCTTCACGTTCTGTATCCCCTCGTGGTGGCTTCCCGGGGACGCCGTGAGCGCGAGTATCAGCGGGTCGGCAGCCTGGTCCATGTAGCGCTTCGCTATGTACGTGTATGCGTAGTTCCCGACGCATCTGTGCGCCTCGTCGAATATGCAGAGCGAGAAATTCCTCAGCGAGAGCAGGCCGTTCTTGATGTCGTTCCTTATACACTGCGGAGTCGAGAAGACGATGTCCGCCTTCTCGTACAATTCTTTCCTGTCTTCCGGCTTGTCGCTGCCTGTTACCGTCTTCAGCTCGTCCTCCCCTATCTTCAGCATGCGCGCGAAGCTGTTCCTGTGCTGGTCCACGAGCGGCTTGGTTGGCGCCATGAAAAGTATCTTTGCGTCCATGTTTTTCTGCAGGCGCTCGGCTGTCACGAGTGCGGCAACGTTGGTCTTTCCCATGCCCGTGGGAAGCACACACAGGAGGTTTCCCTGCCTTGCTGCATTGGCGATATGGTCCTGATACGAGCGCTTTTCCATCGAGCCCGGGTTTATCCACGGATGAGAAACGTATTCTACCATGAATCAATAATTTGAAACAAAAGATTTAAGATGAACCTTAAAATATAACCCGCGCCAAATCCATAGTATGCTCGAGAAAGTGCTGGCCAGGATCAAGCCCTCTGCAAAAGAGGAGGAGAAAGCCAGGAGATTTGTATCCGACATCGTCCGCGTGGCGAAGACTGTGTCGGGCTGCGACTGCGTGATCGTGGGATCGATAGGCAAGCAGACATGGCTCGCTGGCGACCATGACATCGACCTCTTCATGATGTTCCCGCCTGGCGTGCAGAGGGAAGAGCTGGAAAAGCGCGGGCTCGAAGCCGGCAGGAAGATATCCGCGGAGATGAAAGGCAAATGGAGCGTGAAGTATGCGGAGCATCCTTATACTCATGCTGTTATCCAGGGCTATGATATCGACGTCGTGCCCTGCTACAAGATAGCAAAAGGCGAGCGCATTATTTCTGCTGTTGATCGCTCGCCGCTGCATCTCGAGTACGTGATCGAGAACCTCTCGCCGGCCATGCAGGACCAGGTGCGGCTGCTCAAGCAGTTCTGCAAAGGCATCGCTGTCTATGGGAGCGATGCAAAGAACATGGGATTCTCCGGGTACATCTGCGAGCTGCTCGTCATGCGCTACGGCACTTTCGAGCACGTCATGCAGTCCGCTGCGAAATGGGAGATGCCGGCTGTCGTAGATATCGAGGTCCAGAGGGAAGTCCACCACCGCGATTTTCCCAATCAACCTCTCATAGTAATAGATCCTACTGACCCTTCAAGGAACGCCGCCGCCATTGTCAGCGCCCGGAACCTCGTGAAGTTCATAGTGTCCGCCAGGGCTTACCAGTCAAAGCCGTCGGCAGATTTTTTCTTCCCGAAGCTGGGCAGGCCGCTGGCAGGCAGCGAGCTCGCCGCCATGAAAAAGAGGGGCACGAAATTCTTTGCCCTTGTCATGAGCAAGCCCGACGTCATCGACGACGTCATGTACCCGCAGCTCAGGAAATCCCTGCATCGCATAGAGTCGCACCTGAAGTACAACGAGTTCCCCACGCTAAGGAGCATGGAATTCGTGGGCAAGTCTTGCGTTCTTGTGTTAGAATTGGAGAACTGGAGCCTTCCGCTGATGAAGAAGATGGTGGGGCCGCCGATATTTTCGCACAGGCACAGCCAGGAATTCCTCGCGAAATATGGCGACCTGAAGCCGCCGAAAGGCTTCGGCCCTTACCTCGAGGACAACCGCTGGGTAGCGGACAAGACCAGGGATTTTGTATCCGCAGGCGACCTTCTCCGGGACGTCATGAAGAAGAGCGTGGACGACCTTCAGGCATTCGGCATCCCGGCCCACATGGCTCCCGCGCTCAGGAGGGCGAAGCTCCTCGAGGACAGCAAGTTCTTCGCTTTCGTGAAGAAGGACAAGGAGCTGTCTGCTGCTCTGAGGGAAGAGTATTTCGAGAAGGCGAATCTATAATTATAATTTTTTCTTTACGACTTTATACCGCAGCTGGATCTCGTTCTTGGACAGCTTCTTTGTTCCAGCTAGCTTCAGCCGCGCCTCGAAGTCAGAATCGCCGAAAAGTCTTATACCTTTCCCGAAAACGACAGGCTCGACGTCAAGTATTATCTCGTCGATGAGATTTTCTTTCATGAAGCTGCCGTTGAGGATTCCGCCGCCTGCTATCAAGACAGATTTGTGCTTCTCCTTTCCCAGGTTTTTCAGCAGATCTTTCGGTTGCAGGTTTGTAAATGTGATGTTGGACATTTCGCTCTTCCTACTAGCGGCGCTTGTGAGTACAACTATCTTCTTTTTTTCGAGCCCGTTGAACTCGCTACTTTCTTTCATCATGTCATAAGTACGTCTTCCGATTATCATTACATCCGTCTTCTTTATCATTGCACGGAAGCTTTTCCACTCTATTTTAGAAACAAAGCTTGTATCACCATTTTCCTTAGCAATAAGTCCATTGACAGATATGCCCATGTAGAGGACTACTTTCATGATTAGTAATTCCTTCTGGTATTTTTAAAAGGAAAAAGAAGAAGTTTGGAAGAACTAGTTATCTGCTTCCCTGACGACCTTCGCGCCTGCTCCGCAGATCACGAGCCAGTCCTCGCCCACGCCGGCTATGTCGCCGTCTATCGCGAGGCATGTTTTCTTCACACGCTCAACAGCGCGCTTGAGCTCCGAGACGTCCTTGTTTCTGAGGTCGCGTATCTTCACGAGCATGATGCCGCCGTCCCTGACCTTTTTCTGGATCCTGTCAGAGTCTGCATAGCTCTCCATCTTCTCTACCTCGACCATCTTGAGCTTGGGCGCAGTGTCCTCCTGCGGGTGCTCGATCTGCAGGTATTCGTCCTCGCCGCCCTTGAACTTGTCCATTATTCCCATACATATCACCTGTTGTATTATACAACTCGGATTTATTTATAGATTGTGGAAAATGCCTGCCCGAAACTCACCGTTCTATCAGCATGCTCGTGAGCGGCCCGACCAATGCGATGAAGAATATCGCGGCGAGATTAGGTATGTAGCTGTAGAACAGGTATATTAGCGCGAAAACGCCGATGATGCTGGCATGTATCGAGATCTCCCTCAGGACGGCGAATTCCAGCTTTTTCCTTGCCTTCCTCGCCCTCTCGTAATAAGCCGAGTTGTATGAAACCTCTGCGAATTTGGACACGAACCTCCATGCCGATTCCACGCCGACGATGTAGATCAGGTTGCTTGCGAATGCCCTGAATGTCCATAGCACGGACTGCCCTATCGAGCCGAATTCAAGTATTTTTTTCCTGTACCCTTGGTCGCACATCTTTCCTATTATCCACGCTATCGCAAACCCGATCAGCACGCCCAGCGCCATTATGCCGCCCAGGACCGCCGCGCTGCCCACTATGGTGAATATGAATATAGGCCACAGGGTCTCGTTCAGGATGTCGCTGTAGGAGACCAGCGAGACGGCAAGTCTTTTGTCGAATCCCTTGACCCGCAAGGAAAACTTGAATGGCATGCGCATGTCTTTGCTTGCCAAGAGCGGAAAGGCGGCGGCCATCAGGAAGCCCAGCCCAGCGATGAAAAGCGTGTCAAAGCCGGCGAAAAATATTATGAGGCCGCCTATCAGGGGCGCGATTATCGAGAAAATCCCCGGGAATATCTGCAGGAGTGCCACCTCCTCGCCGCCCTTTCTCTTGTCCGTCAGGGTAGGGAAGAACGCGTGGAACGGGATCCAGAAAAATGCCTGCGACGCGCCGTAAGTTGCTGCAGTGATGTAGAGCAGCTGGCTGTTTGTCCCGAGCATTGCCAGCATGACGTAGTACAGGAAATATCCCAGGAACCCGAGCAGCATGCCGTGCTTGAACCCGATATGCGAGGATATTTTTGCCGATACAGGGGATATCAGCGCCTGGGTTGCGCTGGCTGCGATGTAGAAGAGGAGGATTGCCGGTATGCCGTAGCCGAGCGTGTAGAGGTAGATGGGCACGAATATGCTTATCAGCGACATCGCCATCGACCTGAGCGACATCATGGCGTAGAGCTCGGAGAGCTCCCTGTTTTTCAGTATTTTCAGTATGAGAAGGTGATGCATGTCCATTTCTATCTGTGATTATTTTGTAATGGCTTATATTTGGAGCTTTTCGTAGTGGTAATTGCCGGTAAATGCAAACCAGAGAAATAGGCTTTCAAAAAACAGGGCAATTACTTCTTCCCGAAATACCTGAGCTTCAGGCGGTTGATGGCGTCCGTGAAGTGATAGACTTCCACGGAAGAGCCTGATATGAATTTCTGCGGTTCGGTGCAGACTTCCGCTATTTTTGATGCTATATGTTCCGGCTTCAGCGCAGGATGCCGCGCGGATGTGGCCATATACATGTCAGTATCCACGCCGCCCGGGCAGACAGCAACGACTTTCTGCTTCAATTCTTTCCCGAGGGATTCCGTGAACCCCAAAACAGCAAACTTGGACGCGCAGTAAGCCGTAAGCCCTGCATACCCTTCTTTTCCGGCAGCAGAAGATATATTTATAATTATTCCGTTTTTTGGCATCAAAGGCAGCAGATGCTTTGTCATCAGCACAAGGCCGCGGACATTGACATCCATGGTATTTTTTATTTCTTCTTCTGACGTGTCAGCGAGCCTCTTGTAATACGCCACGCCCGCATTGTTGACCAGAATATCAACCGAGCCAAACTTTTCCCCGACAGCAGAGGCGAATTTTCTTATCTCTTCGGGTTTCGAGACATCGCAAACGAAAGCGCTTGAATCTCCGTATTTTTCCAGCACCTTTTTTGCCGTGTCGAGATGTGCCTTGGTCTTTCCGCAGATGACAACCCTGCATCCTTGTTTTCCGAGAACTACGGCTGTTGCAAGGCCTATGCCTCTTGAGCCGCCGGTGACGACAGCTATCTTGCCCCCGAGTTTCATATGATACGTTTATAATTACAAGAATTAAAATAGTCCGTATGAACTGGAAGGACGTCTCTGAATTGCTGAGGCCGGCTGAAAAGAAAGTTGCCTTGTTCGTCATCCTGTTCGTCCTGTTCGTGCCTGTGGTCGCCCACGACAACGGCATCCGCTGCATAACCGCCCCGTGCCCTGCGACATCATACAGCAGCATCCTGTTCTATCTCCTGAGCACCTCGGGAGCAATTTACGAGTATCTCTATATCCCGGCAATGATAGGTGCCGTGGCGACGTACCTGATAGCGTGCCTGCTGGCGAGCCTGTACAGAAGCGTGAAGAAATAGACTGCAAAAGATTGATTTGAAGAAATTATTTCTCTTCAGCTTTTTCAAGTGATACGCCGCAGCCTTCTGTAATGATAACACTGCCGATATATTCTACGTTCATTGGGTCTAGCCGTGTCTCGCCACCGAGGCCCATTTCTTTGTATGCTTGTACTGCTGCTTCCATATTAGGGGCAACTATACAATACTTCGATCCGCCTCTGTCACCAACAACATACCCTTGACCGCTATCAAGACTTTTCACTTTGAATTTTGACATTTAATCACCTTTTCAAAGGTTCTCCAAAATATATTTAAATCTTTCAGTAACGCTGCTGGACGAAAATCTTAATCCAATAGCAAACTACAGAAAAACAGAAAAATTTCCTTATAGAAGAGACTGAGTCCAAAATCTATTGGTTCTTCACTTCCTCGTTCAGTATCTCGAGCATTGATACCATGTTCCAGATCTGGGTGCGGGCGTAGGTCGGGATGTTCGGGTCGTTGGAGACCTCGTCCAGTATTGATACGGCCGCGTTTATCCTCACGGCCCAGTCGTTCTTCTGGTCGTTCAGATCGGCCTTTGCCTGCTGCATCAGGCCCCTTATGTTTCTCGGGACGGTCCTGTCCTCGATGATTTCGTCCAGAAGCTTGTTGATTGATTCTAAATCCATAGGCATCGCCATTAGCATTTTATCCACCCTGACCGGCCCCTTCGTGCGGCATGAGTTCCTGGAATTTATCCTGTATTTCCTTAACCTTCTCCTTTACCTTCTTTTCCTGCCTTTCCATCGCGCTGAGCTTCAGGTCGATGTCTTCTTTCTCCTCTGTGAGCTCTTTCTTTATGTTCTCCTTCGAGGTCTTCACGAGGACGGGGCCTACGGATTTGTAGATGTCGTCCTGGCTGTTCTCTATGCTCTCCAGAGCGGACTCGATCTCCTTGCTCTGTATGCTCAACGCCTGCCTCTGCATCATTATCGCCTGCAGCTGCTGGTTCTGCATCTGCAACTGTGTCAGCAGTTGTTCAAGCTGGTTTCTTTCCGGCATGATTATCACCTAGAAATAACCCTCTTCCTGAAAGGCACGCGCGCCTTTGCGACGATTCTGTAACCGCAGAACACGCAACGCACGCGCTCTTCAAGCTCGAATTCCTTCCTGCACTTCACGCAAACATACATGGTTGCCATATTTTTCACCTGTTTTCTTCAAGGTTTTTCATGCTTTTATTTGAATTTTGACAAAGACAACATCAACGTTTACGATTTCTGGCTGAATATCTTCCTCGAAACTACCTGCCGAACTCATACGCTCCCGAAGCGAACTTGGAGCCGCACTTCCTGCACGACCAGACGCCCTGTGATTTCCTGCGTATGGAATTGCGCGAGCATGAGGGGCACAGGTACCTCGCGTGCGCCTTTTTCTGGTTTTCCTTCACTGCCTGTCTTATCTTTTTTCCGTAACCTACTGGCATGCAATCACAACCCAAAATCTCAACTAATTTCTTATTGAGAAGCTTTTTAAATTCAGGGAGCTACTTCTTCGCGGGCTTCTTGATATCCTGCCAGAGACTTATCTGATTTTTAAAAACCTATTATTTCTTGTTTCTTGCAAGTACCCAGAACTGTTTTTCGTTGCCAAGCTTTTCTATAGCGCTCCAGAGGATTTCAAATCCCGCATTTTCTATGATTTTTGATGTCTTTTCAGGGCCGTAGTGGCTCCAGAACATCGGGACTCCCATGTAATTCTCTTCATAGCCCTCAAAATTATCCGGGCCGGTCGGATTTACGAAGATGATGCCGCCGGGCTTTAGTATCCTGTGCAGAGAGTTGTAGATTTTTGCATGTTTCTCTCGTGGCACATGAATTATTGCATAAAATGAGACTGCCCCATCAAAGGAATTTTTTATGAATTTTAGCTTTGTCATGTCCATCTTGATGAACTTTGCTTGTGGGACGTTGTTGCGTGCAAGTTTTACCATGCTTTCCGAGAAGTCTATTCCAGTTACTTTGTATCTGTTTTTCACGAGAACCCTGGAAACAGGCACGCCTGCGCCGCATCCGATATCCAGTACTTCGGCTCCTTTTTTCATGTTTTTCAAAAATTTTGACAGGATTTTTTTGCTTGGATATGTGCCGCGTTGATCGTGGTATTTTTTGGCTATTTTGTTGTAGCCTTTCTTTACAACTTCAGATTTTCCTTTCATAAGAATCAAGTCCTTTACCTCAGCCTTATCGTCTCGAGGTTCTTCGGGGCCATGCTCTCGATCTTGAAGGTCTTGTGTATGCGCCTTGCAAGGTCCACGCACGCTGTGTTGTCGCCGTGGTTCGTGAGTACCTTCTTCGGCCTCGCCCGCAGGTCATTCACGAACTGCAGCAGCTCGTTCTGCTCGCTGTGTCCGCCCAGCCCTGATACTGTGGCTATCTCGAGGTTCAGCTCTATGGTCTTTCCGTTCTCGAGCTGTACCTGCTTCCATCCTTTCTGTATGCGCCTGCCCATGGTCCCTTCGGCCTGGTACCCGACGAACAGGAGCATGTTCTTTTCCTCGCCAGCGAACCGCTGAAGGTATTCTATAACAGGCCCGCCGTTCAGCATGCCGGACGTTGCTATCACGACGCACGGGTCGTTCGTCTCGAAGACCTTTTCTCTTTCCTTCTGCGAGCCTATGCCCTTCAGTCTCGGGTCGATGAACGGGTTGTTCCCTTTGTGAAGTATGAGATTCTGTATCCCTCTTGACATGAACTCCGGATATGCCGTGTGTATGGCCGTCGCGTCCCAGAGCATGCCGTCGAGATAAATGGGCACCTGTATGTCCGTCTCGGCGATTATCGCGATGATGTCCTGTGCTCTTCCGACAGCGAATGACGGCACTACTACGCGCCCGCCCCTTTCTATCACCTTCTTGACCTGCCGCGCAAGCTCCATCTCGCCTTCCCTGTGAGTTGACATAGTCGAGCCGTCGGTGCCGTACGTGGCCTCGATTATCAGCGTCTCGCATCTTGCGTAGTCTGTTGAAGCGCGCTCGAACAGCTTCGTGCGCTGGTATTTGATATCCCCGGAGTACAAGACGTTGTGCAAGCCTTCGCCGATGTGTATGTGCGTGGTCGAGGAGCCAAGAAGATGCCCGGCATTCTGTAATGTGAGCCTCATGTCAGGAGCGATATCTGTCACTTCTCCATATTCAAGAGGCACGCAGTGCTTCACGGCTTCTTCCACGCCTTTCGAGCTGTATATCGCCTTCTTGTTTTCCCTCTGGCATATCTGCAGGTAATCCAGCTGCAGCAAAACAGAAAGGTCTCTGGTCGGCCTTGTGCAGTAGAGCGGCCCTCTGTAGCCCCATTCGTACAGAAAGGGGATAACACCGCAGTGATCGGTGTGGGCATGTGACAGGATCACAGCGTCGAGATTTTGTATGTTAAACTCCGGCGCGTCGAGATAAGGATAAGGTTTCGCCGCTGTCATCGCAACGGACATGCCGCAGTCCAGCAGTACCTTGGTGTTCGGAGTCTGCAGCAGGGAGCATGATCTCCCGACTTCCCTGTACGCGCCCAGCGCGGTGACGCGTATCCACTCCACTTCCTTGCCGGGAGTGTATATCTTCTCGCCGAGCTTGTTGAGGAATTTCTTCCTGTAGCCGGCTTCCTTGTGCAGCATCTTCCTGATAGACCTGATGATTTCCGAATCTATCACAGGCGCCCTCTTGATGTCGGGCGTCCAGAACGTCTTCTCCTTTATCGTCAGGAGCGTCTCGCCGCTCTTGCCTATCACGAGCCCGGGCTTCTCGGCGTGTATCACGACCTTGGCGAATTCCGGCTCGAAATAGATGTCCTTTATCCCGGCTTCTTTCGGCACGGTCTCTTTTATGACCTCGATGGTCTTTTCCTCGTCGGCGATTATTGACGGGTCCGCGCGGACCTCGATCCTTTTTTTCACCTTGCCGACTATCTTTTTTATGAGGTCCGTCGAATGCGTGAAGAATTCCTTGTTCTTCGTATATAATATTATCTCGCTGCCCTCGTAGCTGACGTCTGATATCATCGCGTCTTTGGGCAGGTCGTTCTTGATGTCTTCTAGAATCATTTTCTCACCGTTTCAAAATAAGTTTGGTTTTTTCGCTGGCTTCGCCGTTCTGTCCGGTGCTGCGCTAGAAATTTTGTCTTACAAATAGCAAAATTATTGTTTCAGCCTCAAACAAAACATGTCCAGATTCTTTTGTGGGTTCACTATAAATCTCAGCAAAAATATCGCAAATATCAGTATTCTGGTTTCGCTATAGCCTTTACTTTGCAAGTTCCTGTATCTTTCCTTCATCAACCCATTGCACGCCTTCTTTGTCTATCACGAGCACGCGTATCTTCTTCCCGCCCGAAAAAACGTCGCGCTCCCGCGCCGATCTCACCGCGCGCACAGCCAGGCGCACGCCTTCATCTTTTGGCATGCCTTCCTTGTAGCCGTCCTCGAGCACTCCGTATGCAATGGGCGAGCCCGAGCCCGTCGATGTGAAGTTGTCCTTCTCGACGCCTCCTACAGGGTCTATGCTGTAAATATGATTTCCGTCCTTGTCGACGCCGCCAAGTATGGGCATGAACATGTAAGGGTACCATCTCGACTGCGAGAGTATGTTGGCGAGAAGAGTTGCGACAGCCTTCACCGTTATCTGCGTGTTCCTCGTGAGCTTGTAGATGTTGATTTCTGCCTTGAGTATCCTTATCAGGGCCTGCGCGTCGCCCACGCCTCCTGAAATAGTAAGAGCCATCTTGTCGTCTATCTGGTAAATCTTCTGCACTTCCTTGCCTGACACGAGCCAGCCGAGAGTGGATTTGCTCTCCGATCCCAGTACCACGCAGTCCTTGCAGACCATTCCCACTGTTGTTGTTCCTGTTTTCAGTTTCTGTTCTGTTTCCATAGCGAACACCTAGAATTTGTTTTTGCGTTAAACGAAATCATGAAAATTTGAAAGAATTTCCTATTATTACATTAAACGATAATGTTTAAATAGCTATTTTTTTTCAGCAGGATGTCGCCATCGGCAAACGGGTCGCTGTATTTTCCGCAGAGACCAGGCAGCATCGTTCCTTCTACAATACAGGAAAAAGAATAACCGCGGCGGTTCGCAAGATTTGCCTCATAGATTGGTGATTTTCCAGCAACTTTATGCATCGACAATAGTTCACAGAAGAAGATTTAAACTCCGGGCCTAGTTGTTCTTTTTCTTCCCCACGTCCGTCACAGGCACGAAGCCCATCCTCTTGTCGGCGAAGTGCCTGTGCCCGCATTGCTCGTGGAATCTCTTGTCCAGGCATTGTATGGTTCCGCTGCCCGTGGATAGGCAGTTGAGGGTAGGGGATATGTAAGGGCATTTCTGGTGGGTCATGTGTATAGTTTGTCGGAGCAGAACATAAAGTTTGCTGTGGGAAGTTTTGACGGGTTTCTGTGTGAAGATTCAGAGGGCTTCTATGCTTGGTCTAACGCGCCCAACAAGACCATAAGAATATCATCAGGCACAGAGATTCGCATCTACCATAAGATAAACCCGACCAAGAACGTTGCAAGAGACTACATTGCCGAAATATGACATCTTCTTTTCCATATAATCGTAAGAAAAAATCGCAAGAAAACTTTATTTCCTGCTTTTTCGAATAATCAGACATGCAAAAAGCAGTTGCTCTTGCGTTTGTCGCAGTGTTTTTAGTTCTTGCGGCCAATATAGGCATTGTGCATGCAGAAAATAGGACCGTGCTGGATGGCATGATCAGTTTTATGCGGAGCATTGTCACTTACGCGAGAGAGTTCTTTTCTGCCCGGCCTGAATCCGCATTTAACGAATCCGAGATAAACAGCGCGACACTTTCCAACACTGGGCTGCCTCCAATTCTTGTGAAGAGCGGGACATTTTACAGCGCGTCTCTGGGCCAGGAAAAGAACTACACGGTCCTTCTGCCGCCGCATTATTATGAGAACACGCAAAAGCGCTACCCAGTGATATACCTGCTTCAGGGCCTCTGGGGCAACGAGCGGTCATGGGTGATCAAAGGGGATATAGTGGGGATCTACGGCAGGCTGCTGGCTGCTGGCAAGGCGGGCGAAATAATAATAGCCATGCCGGACGGGGACAGCAGCGCGTACGAGAACGGGTGCAGCGGCTACATAGCGTTTTCCTGCGGCAGTTACGGGGATTACATAATAAAGGATTTCGTCAATGAGATCGACTCGAAGTACAGGACGCTTCCGGACAGGCAGCACCGCGCCATCGACGGGCTTTCACTTGGCGCGCGCGGGGCAATGGCTCTGGCGTTCCAGAATCCCGGGCTGTTCGCTTTCGTGTCAGGCCACGGCGGGATGTACTATTACATTCTCGAGAAGATGACAGATGCCGACTGGGACAGGTTGAAGGGCGCGAACACCACTATTTATTTTGACCACGGCAAGAGCGATCTTGTGCCCGGCTTTTTAGCATCAAGCAAGGCGCTGGACAAGACTCTCTCGGGGAAAGGCATCCCCCACGAATTCGCGGCAATAAGCTTCCCGATGCTCGACTCGCACAACTGGCCGTTCTGGCGGCAGCAGGTCGCGGTCTCGATTGAGAAGGCTTGCAGCGTGATATGTCCGGCATCTGTCTAGTTTCATCACAACAAAGTCTTTAAAAACAAAGATGAACGTATGGTTTTCAGTGATTGTTGTGGCTTCGAAGAAAGACCTGATGCGAGTCTATCTTGATAATAGTACAATAGAGCCGTGGTTTGAGTCTATTATGGCTCAAAGGCCCGAAACTTCTGGGTTTATCCAGTTTCTTATTGACCACCAAGAAATAGAGAAGTTCATCTCTTCTTTCACTGTCGCGGAACTTGTAGAAAAACTAATGTTTCACACAGACAGAATAAGACCGTTCATGAAGAAACTGGAATTAATAGAGGCATTTGTCAAAACGTTTCAGCAGACAATACCAAATCTCACAATCATAGAAGAGGAACGTTCGTCAAACGGCCAGAGAGGTTTGTTTATCTGCAAATGCATTGAAAACTGCTGCCTTTAGGCAGCAGATGAAGGCAATGCATTTGAGATCCCATCTTCCAGCAAACCACCGCCTTCAGGCGGTGGATATTAAGGAAGATGTGATTTCCGTGCCAGAGGTGATACAATTCACAGCAAAAATAGGCGATGTTAGAGATGCCGTCCATGTTTGCATCGCAAAACACGAAGACCTCTACCTTGTCACAAAAGACGATGGCATAGGAAAAGTCCAAGAGATATATCCAAAAACAATAGGTATGATTGGGTTTATGAAAGCCTTCGAGTAGTCATTGCGCTGCCATAAGTATTTTCCTTAGCCTCGCCCTCTTCGAGTGTTAGCATCTTGCTTGCCGGAGGCGACTTTATTACTATAACCGTATGCCTATTCAAGCGCATTTTTACCCTTTTTCCAGAAAGCCTGAATTTTCCTGCCATTTCACTCACCTGTGCAACGATACCTTATTTTTAGATGCCCGAAAGGCTTTTATGCGTAGCGTTACGCTAACCTATATTTTGGTATTCATAATTTATAAGCCTCTGGAGACTGCTGAAAACACACCAGCCATTTAAATATTGCTAAAATCTCAATATGCTCGCGCGATGTAAACAACATGCTTCGCCTGCTGGCCGCAGTAGATGCATTTGCCGAACGGCTTTTCCTGCTTTCGATAGAGCGTCCCGCGTATCTCGCAGCCGCCTGTCTCGGACTTCAGGCTCTTCTCGCACTCGCCTGAGCCGCACCAGTTGGATCTCGAGAACCCGAAGCTGTTTGTGAGCTTCTCCTTTTCCCTCACGTCCTGCGTGTTGTCGCGCAGGAATTTTTTTGATTTCGTCAGCATATCTTTCTGTATTTGCTTGAGCATTTTTCTTATTTCTCTTAGTTTTGTCATTTCTACCTGGCTCTTGCTGCCGTCGAATCTTTTCACCACAGTGACGACCCCGGCTTCCAGATCCCTCGGGCCTATTTCTATCCTGAGCGGAACGCCCCTCAGTTCCCAATGGTTGAACTTGAATCCAGGATTGTAGTCCCTGTCGTCTATATGGACGCGGAGCCCGAGCTTCTCCAGCTTTTCTTTTGTGTCCTTGCATGCGTTCATGACTGACTCTTCCTTGCCCGAGAACAAAATCGGAACAATGACAACCTGCACTGGCGCGACTTCCGGCGGCAGCACTGCCCCCTTGTCGTCCCCGTGCGTCATGATGCTGAGACCTATCATTCTTGTTGTCATGCCCCACGAGGTCTGCCAGACGTGCTGCTGTTGCCCTTTTTCATCCAGAAATGTTATGCCGAAAGGCTTCGAGAAATGCTGCCCGAGCATGTGCGTGCCCGGTCCCTGCACTACTTTCCCGTCCTGCGTCAGGCAGTCCATGACAACGGAATAATTCGCGCCTGCGAAAGTGTCGCTCTTCGGCCGGACCAGCAGAAGCGGCTCGATGCCCTGGCGTTCCACGCTTTCTTTGTACATGCCTACGGCATGCCTTACCTGCTCGTCCGCTTCTTCCTCTGTCGCATGCGCGGTATGGCTTTCCTGCCAGAGAAACTCGCGGCCGCGTATGAAAGGCTTGGTGCCCTTTGTATCGAACCGCACGACATTGTTCCACTGGTTGATGCGCAGCGGCAGGTCCTTGTAGCTGCGTATCCAGAGCGCGTACATGTAATACATTATTGTCTCCGATGTAGGGCGGACGTAGAGCGTCTCTTCAAGCGGCTGGCCGCCGGCTTCCTTGACAGCGAAAGCCTCGGCCTTGAACCCCTCGAAATGGTCCTCCTCTTTCTTTATCAGGCTCTCGGGTATGAAGAGCGGGAAGTATGCATTGACAACCCCGTTTTTCTTTATGAGCTCGTCGAAATGCCTCTGGATGATTTCCCAGATCGCATAGCCCCACGGCGTGATGACGTCGAAGCCCTTGATCGGGCTGCGCTGGTCTATGAAGTCTCCCTTCCTGACGACATCAAGATACCACTCGGAGAAGTTCTCGCTGCGCTTTGTCTTAATCCCAAGTTCTTCTGACATGTTCTACCCACTCCTACTTTGATTTGATGAAAATAAAAAGCGTTTTTCTAGCAAAGACGAGCCTGATGTTTCTGTTGTTTCCTTTCGTTTTGGCAATAGCATCATTTCAGGTAGATTCGTCCGCAAGACAAATATCAAACCATCAGTCAAAGTGGCAGCTAAAAAAGAGAAGAATTCATCGTCTCGGAAGTCGGCCACCAGTCATATGACTCACGTCTAATACATCAGAAGGAAAATATTAAAGCACAAATTTCCGAAAATCACTTCCGCGGATCCAATAAATTGACGTATCTTATTACTGTCCCATTACCATAATTCACAAGCAGGTCCTTTCTGCCGTATTCATTCACAAATATTCTCACTTCTGTTGTTGCCGGATTAAATCCGTCCTCGACTTTGGCTACAAGACCCATCTGTGTATGGCTCATATTTGGAGCTGACAATGCGCTCATTGCCCACAGCTCTATTGCACCATCCTTGCGGTATTGGAGCCGATCAGGCCGCCCGTCGCCCGTCAAATCAAATTCTTTGTAGCCGTACTTGAACCAATCAGGAACAAATTCGCCTTCTCTTACAAAATATCAGGGTATTGCATTAAAAAATATTAAAGCACGAACAGGAACAAAATCGCGCCCAGAACTGCGTGGCTCACTATCGGGCCGATCAAGTTCCTTCTGCGCGAGAACGAGTATCCCCATGCCGCTCCTGATATGAGCGTCAGCCCCACAAGCAGCGGAGTCTGGAAGTGTATGCCGGCGTACAGGATGGTTGCAATGGCTATCGCGGTTATCGTGCCGAACCTGTAAAGGCGCGTCTGGATGATACCCCTGAATACGAGCTCCTGTATCGGCACGGATATCAGAACATAGAAAACAAGCCATCCGCTGTCAATCTGCAGCGCCTTGAAGCCGATAAGGTTTCCAATGAATGTAATTACAATAAAGCCAATGAAGGTTATTATGGCAGCGTGCCTCAATGAATGCAGCATGTCTTTCCTTGTGATGCCGAACTCGTGCAGCCCTGCCATGCAAAAAGCTATGGCAGAAAGATTCTTAAGCTTGGGTCCAGCAGAAAACGCATGCAGAAACCATTTATCGCAAGTGCATTAATTGAATTATACGAATGCAAAGCAGAAAAATTAGTAGACCGAGGACTTATGCGACGCTATCTGCGGGACGCGTGTGCTGCTATTGATATGAAACGCATAGGAAAGCGGGTAGTAATATATAATCCGGGAAGCAGAGGCATATCTGCAGTGCAGGTCATAAAAACTTCTCATATCGTTGTCCACACATATCCTGCCCGTAGATTTGCTTTTCTAGATGTTGTTAGTTGCAAGGATTTTGATGCTGTGAAAGCTGCAGAGTTTTCAAAGAATTATCTCGGCGCATCACGGTACCAAATAACTCGCTGAGTTCTTTCAAGGCACTTCCAAAATCAGGTTGTAAAGCGGGTCGCTCTCTCCTGTGAGCAATATGTCGAGAAGAGCCATCCTCACGTACAGGCCGTTGTTGGACTGCCGGAAATATTGTGCTCTCGGATGATTATCAACTTCTCCCGCGATCTCGGGCCAGCCGTCGCTCTTTTCCGTGTTGATGGGCAGGGGATGCATGATTATCGAGCCGTTCCTCATCATGTCCGCTTTACTCGCGGTGATCTGGAATTTCCTGTAGTTGTCCATCAGCAGGTTCTTCTGGGATTCGTCCTTCACGTATTCCCACTGCAGCCTTGTCACGTAAAGTACGTCTGCAATCGCCAGCACGGAGTCCAGGTCGTCAGTCTCGTGGAACTTCACGTTCTTCTCCGTCAGGTAAGCCCGCATGTCGTCGGGCAGCGAAAGGCTCTGCGGCGAGACGAACCACATCTCGTTGCCCTCAAGATGAGAGAGCAGGTATGCAAGGGATTTTATTGTTCTGCCATGGACGATGTCTCCGACAAACACCACTTTGAGGTTGTCCATCCTGGTGAAGAACTGCCTTATCGTGTAGAGGTCCAGCAGCGCCTGCGTCGGGTGCTGGTTTGTGCCGTCGCCGGCGTTGATGAAAGGCACTTTGAGCATGGAAGCCGCGCGCTTTGCGGACCCTTCTTTGTCATGCCTCATCACTACGACATCGAAGCATTCTTCTATGGCCCGCAGGGAATGCTCAAGGGTCTCTCCCTTGAACGCGGAGGAGAACTCGCGGGCATTTTCCGTCCCCACCACGTCTGCGCCCAGCCGCTTTGCCGCGGTGTCGAAGGTCATTTTTGTCCTGGTGCTGGGCTGGTAGAAGAAGGATGCGACTATCTTGCCGTTGTGCTTGTGTATCGCGTTCCTGTTTTCAACTGCGTGCTTCATGTAATCCGCGCGCGCAAAAAGCCCTTCGAGAAATTGCCTGTCCTTGAGCTGCCTTGTATCTACGATGTGGCTGACCATCTGAATCATTTACTATAGTCATAAAAACTTCAAATAGATATTTTACGGATTCGTTCCATCTTTTCCTTCCGCGGCAGCCTCTTGAAAGCCACTTCAGCCTTCATGGCTTCTGGCTTGGTTTTGAAGTTCCAGTGGGCGACTATTTTTACAGGTAGACGGCTTCTTGTATATCGAGATGCTTTGCCTTCTGCGTGTTTCTTAAGGCGGGTTTTAATGTTGTTGGTGTATCCCGTATAGAGCGACTCGTCGCTGCACTCGAGTACATAGACGTAGAACATGCTATAAGATTAGATAACCTTTACTATATATCTGGGATCTACTTTGCCTTTTTTAGTTCCATATTCAAGAGCGTTTTTCCACGCTTCTAATTCTTTAGTTTCTGCTTTGAACTTCGTCGCCCCGGTATTTGTTTCTTTCAGGACTTTTTGGATTTTTATCGTAAAACTCTTTCCCCTAAAAATTATCAAGAGTTTCTCGTGATTGGTGAAATGCGTGTACCATCCGAATTTAATCGAATCTTGCAGCTCTGAGACAACTTTCTTGATTTCCTTATCATCAACCTCTACTGCATTAAGGTTCCATACCCTTAATTGGTCCCCTTCACCATTTTTTTCTTTTATAGAATTAATGATTTTGAGCTTATCTAGTATCGAATCGTTCTCTAAGCTCTCCCTGATTATCCAGCCTTTCCATTTCATGAATTCAGCTCGCCGATTAATTTTATGGGCTCTCCCGGATTTGAACCGGGGTCTCAAATTGGATTCTGCCAGTTCTCTGGCAAAATGCTCCCAATGAGCGTCTAGTTACCTAGATAAGCTCGGATCCTAACCAAACTAGACTAAGAGCCCTATCGAATATCATTACCATCAAGAGATTAAACTTAATTTATTTTCTCTTAAGAGACGCTTCAAGTGCTTGAACGTCGATTCTCTGATGCTCTCTGGTAAGCAACCTTTTATACCGAAGAAGTTTTTCTCTGGGAATAACAGGTACTTTTATCCCAAATATCTCCCGCTCTTCATAGTGAGAAAAATCTGTCGGTATCGGAATCCATTTGTCAGTTCGGTCATCAAAAATTTTGATACTATAACCACCACCGATATCAATTTGCTGACCCTTGTACTCAAGTCTCACGAACAGAATATCCCACTTCTTATCGTGCCATTGAGCAGGCCCAAGTACGATATACTTTTTAACATATGGAACAATATCTTTAAGCCGATCATCTGGGACGTCTATATCGAAGTCATTCAATGGACGCGGAGAGCCATAACTCTTTGCGGCAAGACCACCACTGATTTGAAACGGAATATCATGCTTTTTGAGAATTCCTATAATCCAATGAAACGCTTCTTCTGTATTATTCATACACATCACAAATCCATTACATGTGTAATTAACTTAGCTAGCCGCCATAACCAGATGACGAACCCAGTCAAGATTAAGGATTGTTTTAAAAGGTTCTTAAGTTTAAGGTCGTCGATGGACTATTGTATATTTTGTGACTATGAAAACAACGTAAGAAAAGAGCACATTATTTACGAAGATGTGGATTTCATATCATTCTTGTCAAAGAAAGCCATGGCAAAAGGCCATGTTCTCGTTGTCCCTAAAAATCACGTGGAGTCGGTCACAGAGCTTTACGACATAAAAGAATTCTTCACTCTTATTCAAAAATTAGTCGATGCCGTTGCGCGTGCCATGAATGCTGATGTAGTAAATATGCAGATAACGTATGGAGAAACAGTAAAGAAGTCCCAGCCGCATTTGTATGTGCATGTTATTCCTGTAAGCCAAAGAGAGCTCGGCTATTTCAAGGATTTGCCGGAACTTACCGCAGAAGAAATGGGCGAAATAGCAGAAAAAATAAGAAAAGAACTGGCGTAGCTGCAGTTTATCTTTTGTAAGGAACAAGCGCTTTTGAAGGCTCTACGTCCTTTGGCTGAAATTTGCCAAGGTCTGTTACGCCAAACTCATAGGTATGGCCCGAGTCGCCGAAATTAGGTATTGGCTTGCTTATGCGCGGCCTTGTTCTATCGAGAAGCTTTTTTGAAGTGTCGTGATTATAATATCCTGATAGCGTATCGTAACCCCTTAGCTTCGAGTCTTTCATGGCTAGCGCGAGTAATTCGCTGCCTATTCCATGTCTGTGATAAGGCGCATCCACAGTCACTCCATGAACATATGATGAATTGCCTCCGATTTCTTCAAAGTAGTCGCTAGGTGTTGTTCCGTCGTCTTCGAGATACCACTCGGCGACAGCTTCAGCTGGAACACAATTGACAAATCCTATCAGCCTTCCGTTATGTTCCGCTACATAAGTCATGGATTGCGGATGAGTGAACATTTCGGCATAGTCGTCTTCGTTGCCCGCAAGAGGCGTCCCTTGCCAGAATGGAAAATCAATGCCCATTACCCTGTCTTTGATTTGCGGCCATTCCTGCGGCGAGACAAACCTGTACGAGATATCAGCGAGATTTATTGCCATATATATTTGTTACTCTTTAGTAGTATATATAGCTATGGCATATAAATACGCCAGAATTTTAGCGAATTGAAAAAATAAAAATGGGCCCGCTGTGATTTTCAGTTCTGCTGAAAAGGCCTGCGAGGCTTTTGCTTCAGCAGAGCATTTGAACACAGGCCGCAGCCACCCCAAGGCTGAATCCTACCAAAATTTCCCACCTTTCCCTGCTGCTCTTTTGGTGCAGCTTTTCTTTAGAAAAGGTGCCTAGACTACGGGCCCTTTATAGTGACATTCATTTCTAAACACTTTTATAGTGAAGAAAAAATCACTCTATCCCGAGCGCATCGCATACATCCTTGAATACTTGTTCGGGCTGCCTTATGCCGCGGACTTCAACTTCTATCAGCAGTCTGCGGTCTCTGTAGAAGTCCAGTATCGGTTCTGTCTGCTCGTGGTAGAGGCGGAGCCTTTTCATTATGGCTTCTTCCCTGTCGTCTTCCCGTACATGGAGCTCTCCGCCGCACGCATCGCACTTGCCTTCCCTTTTTGGGGGGTTTTCATTGCCATATATTGCGCCGCACCCGGAGCATATTTTTCTTTCTGCGAGCCTTCTGAGGCACTCCACATCCGATACTTTCAGGTAGATCGCCTTGTCTATCCGGGTCCTTTCATCAAGCAGCTTTGCCTGGTTTGCTGTTCGCGGGAACCCGTCGAGGATGAACTCGTTTCCTGCATCTGGCTTGTCCAGCCTGATCATTAGTATTTGCAGCATGAAATCGTCAGGAAACAGTGCGCCTGAGTTGAGCAGGTCTCTCGTTCTTCTGCCCTTTTCGCTGTCTTCCTTTGCTATCTGCCTGAACAGGTCTCCTGTTGAGATGTGCAGGATTCCGAGCTTTGCCGCGAGCCTTTTGGCATGGGTGCCTTTTCCCGACCCCGGCGGTCCCATTATTATGAGTTTCATCTTGAAAACGCCTCATAGATTTCAGTTTCTTGCAAAGAGCAAAGCTCTTTGAAGTGCCAAAGAAGCTTTGCTTCTTTGAGCATCGAGAGAAGCTGCTTCATCGTTTTGTGCTTCATCATAATCACAAGAACCTTCTTCTGACCAGCGATTTCTCTTCCTTCAGCGCTGCCATCGCCTTGTCTATCTGCGCGTAGAGCTCTTCTTTTGTGCCTGTGTTGAATACCATGAAATCCGTGAAGTTGAACGCTTTTGTGTAGCCGATCTCTTCCTCCATTTTTTCCTGCACCCTGAACTCTTCTATGGTTTTCGGGTCCCCGAGCCTTTCCCTTGACCTCATCCGCTCAAACCGCAGGGTGTCGGGAGCGACTACTTTTATTATTTTCATCTTGTTTCTGAAATGCCCCCATATAGTCTTCACGTCGCCTGCTGTCCGCAGTTCCTTGACAAGCGCTTTCTCGCATTTTGACTCGATTATTTTGTTCAGCAAAGCCCTTGAGAAAACGTCTTCGCCCTCCGCATTCCTTTTCTCCCTGCTGAATGCCTGCATGTTCTCCCTGTTCGACTCTATGCCTTCTTTTTTCATGAGCTCTGCGATCATATCCCTGAAAGAAAAAACATTGTAGCCGTATTTCTGCGAGATGTAATCGGCAGCTGTGTCCTTCCCGGAGCCTATGGGACCGACTATGCCTATAACCGAAACCATGCCTCTGTTTTGCGCAATTACGGATTTAAAACTATCAAGCAAAGCAGTCGTATCTGATGATTATGTCCGTAAAAGACCTGCTAAAGAAGTCGTTGCCAAGAAGGCTCCATGCAAAAATACCCGCTTCTTTCGACATCATTGGTAGCAAGGAGAAGGCCGTCGCGATCATAGAGATCCCGAAGGAGATGCAGAAATACAGGACAAGGATAGCCGCTGCCGTGATGCAGCAGCACAAGAACGTGAAATCCGTCCTTGAAAAAGGAACCCCGAGGAAAGGCGCCTACAGGCTCAGGGATTACAGGGTAATAAAGGGGGACAAAAACACCGAAGTGATTCACAGCGAGACCGGATGCAGGTTTGTCGTCGATCCGCAGAAAACGTATTTCTCCCAGAGGGAAGGCACCGAAAGGCAGCGCATCGCCTCGCTCGTCAGGAACGGGGAGACGGTAATGGTTTTCTTTGCCGGCGCGGGGCCTTTTCCTATAATATTATCGAAAAAGACCGAAGCGAAGCGTATAATCGGCATCGAGATCAACCCTGCCGCGGCTGAATATTTCAGGAAAAACGTGGCGCTGAATAAGTGCAGGAATGTGGAAGTCATGGAAGGCGACGTCGCGGCCGAATCAAAGAATTATATCGGCTCGTGCGACAGGATAGTAATGCCGTTGCCCGAGAAATCGGTGGATTACGTGCCTGACGCCATTGCGTGTGCAAAACAGGGTGGCATCATCCATCTTTATCTTTTTTCGACAGAGCTGGGATTAGCCGCAGTGAAATCAAATATAAGAAAGATAGCGAGAAAATCAGGGAAGAAGCTAGGGTTTCTCGGGAAGACTAACGTGCTTCCTTACGGGCCTGGGATATGGAAAATGAGGCTCAATATTAGAGTCCTGTAGAGACGAGTGAAGCCAATGAAAAAAATTTGCGATGCGATAGGGATTGCCGCGTTCCCGCCGGTACTTGATTTTTTCGTCACGCTGGTCTTTGTATTCTTTTCCTCGGCAGCAGCCGGCGCTTCCGTCTGGGCGGTGTTCCTCATTGCGTTTGTTTTCATCAGCGCAGTGCCTTTCATCCCGGCTGTATATTCTGTTGCCAAAGGGCTTGTTGATTTTTATGTGACAAAGAGGGAGCAGAGAACGCTCTTCTTCGTGATAGCGGGAGGAAGCTACATGATAGCGGCGGCGTTTTTTGCCGCGCTGGGCTCCCAATTGATGCTCTATCTCGTCATTACTTACGCGATAATAGATTTTGTCATCATGTTCATAAATTTTTCCTGGAAGATCAGCGTTCATGCGACAATCGCGGGGCCTCTGACAGCTATTGCCTATGTATTCGGATGGCAGTTCCTGGTTTTGCACGCCCTTACGCTGGTTGTCATGTGGTCCAGGCTCAAGCTGAAAGTTCATACGCTTGCCCAAGTGGTGGCTGGTGCTATCGTCTCTGCTGCGATCACGTTTTCCGTATTCTACACTTTCATGCCTTTCTGAACACGGCGATGAATATCCGCGCAGTCTTTGAAGGCAGCGCCCTCTCCAGGATCAGCTTGATTTTTGCAAGGCGGCTGAACTTGACGTATTTGTTCCAGTAAGGCTCCTGCCATTTATAGACTCCGTGAAGTTCCTGCAAGCGGAAGCCCTCTTTGGTGAAAATTCCTAGAAACTCGTCTTTGGTAAAAAGCTTGAAACGGAGCTTGTTGCTCTCTATTCTGATATTCTTCACGTCCGAGCTGTATTTGTCTTTTAGCTTGTCCATGAAACTGTAGTTCTTTCTGTCCCATATGCTTGCTGCCGAAACTATCAGCGTCCCGCCGTTTCTCAGGATCCTTTTCATCTCTCTTACCGATTTTATGGGATCGCACAGGTTCAGCACAGTGAACATGCATATGGCCGTATCGAAAGAAGAATTCATGAAAGGCAGGCTTTCAGCTGATGCAACGGCAAATGGCTTCTTAGATTTTTTTCTGGCTTCTTCCAGCATGTTTTTGGCGATGTCTATACCGACATAGTCATCAGATACGTCAATATAAGCTCCTGTGCCGCAGCCGACATCCAGCACAAGGCCTTTTGCATGTTTTGCCAGCATCTCCCGCTCTCTTTTCCTGAGATGCCTTGTCGTGTCGTTCTCGTGGCGCTTGTCGTATAGATGCGCGGTAGAGTCGTAAAGTTTCATAAGCAGCACTTCAACGAAACTGCAAATTGCTAGGAAGATAGTTAGTCACTGATTTTGCCTGTTTTCGGGTCCATAGAGAATCAGGAACTTCTTTTCCAGTTTCGTCCTTTAGTGCCAGAAACCAAACAGGTCCATGATCAGAAAAACCTGCCTGTTCATATTCAAGATACGCTCTTCCATCAGGAAAACTATACTTATGAAGTGGATGATCCTGCATCCCGCTTAGATAATCTTCTGTTCCTTCCCTTTGTGTGCCTTTTACAAATTTTGTAGCCCACGGATTCAAACCCATGTTGTTATCTTCTCGCCTAGAACTCATACAACTGCCCTCTAGAGTATATAGTGAAGCAAATAAATAACCTGGATATTATACATTTGCTTCACATATAGCAAACAAGGAAGTAATACCTAAGTAATACCTGTTTATTTCCTTGTATTGCTATATCTGTCAAAACTTTATAAAATCATTTCTCTACCTCGATATCCATCACAATATGAAAGACGTTTGGCGCATAGCTCTTGACTTTTTTCTTTTCCAGCACCCTGAAGGAGCATTTCATCGCTTCGCAGACGGATTTTATCTCGGCCAGCGGCTTCGACCAGAGGTCTTTCTTGCTGTAGATGTTATGGAAGTGTATCGTGCCTTTTTGCTTGAGCATGAATATGGCGGCGGGCAGGAACTGCTCTGTGCCGGGGAAATTGTCAGAAAGCATGGCTTTCTGCAATCCCGCAGAGGCTTTGCCTCCTGCGAGATATCCCATCAGTACCCTGTCGGCCATCCCTGGCATCCCCTTCGCGGCGATCTTGCAGTCGCCGAGGATTGCGCTGATGTTCGCCACCTTGTTGATCTGGATGTTGTCGATTAGCGCGTTGTAAGCCTTCGGGTTTTTTTCTATGGCTATTATGTTTTTTGCCTTGCTGAGTTTTGCCAGCCCCAGCGAGAAGTATCCGATGCCCGCAAACATGTCTATTATTTGCTCGTCTTTCTCCACGTTTTCTATGAGCCTTTTTCTCTCGCTGAGATTGCCTTTGGAAAACATGAGCTGCGACACGTCGAGCTTGTAGAAAATGCCGTTTTCTTTGTGAAGCGTTTCAGTCCCGTTGCCTGCGAGCTTTCTAATGGCGGGCTCCCGCAGTTCTCCAAACACGCCGGAAACTTCGCAAACGGTTTTTACATATGGGAATTCTTTTATGACAGCCTCGCCAAGTTTTGTTTTCTGTTCTTCTTTTAGCTTGTCCAGCTTGAGCAGCATAACGCTCCCGACAATCTGGTAGCTGCTTGGAATGCGGCTTTCATTTATCCCCATGATCCTCGACATCTTCTGCTTGAAGCCCATGAGTAAAGCATTCCATCAAGGCTTTTTAGCCTTTCTTTTCATGTTATACAAATGCTTCCTGTATTGAATAACCTGGAAGAAAACAAAAAATCTTGCGGCGAAGGCTGCAACGCTATCCCTGAGGGATTCATAGACGTCCCTTCTGATCTGGATAGAAAAATTGATGCACGATTGGACTTCATGCGAGAAAAAACCACGAAAATGGGTTATCGCTTCGTAGGCAATCACAGCGCCATAAAGGTTTGCAACTGGACAAAAGAAAGCATACGCGGCAAGAATGTATGCTACAAGAACAAGTTCTATGGAATTGAATCCAATCAATGTGTCCAAATGTCTCCTGTGATGTTGATGTGTACTTTTAATTGCAGACATTGCTGGCGTAACTTTAATTACATCCTTCCGAGAGAAAAAGAAGACTGGGATGATCCGAAGCAGGTTCTCGATGGATGCATAGATGCCCAGACAGAAATATTGCAGGGGTTTTGGGGAAATGAAAATGTGGATATAAAAAAGCTCAAGGAAGCAATGACACCAAAACATGTTGCAATCTCGCTTTCTGGCGAGCCTACTCTTTATCCTTACCTCCCCGAGTTTATCGACGAGATCATTGGAAGGAACATGACAGCATTCCTTGTGAGCAACGGGACAAGGCCGGAAATGATAGAGCGCCTTCTTGATCATCAGCCTACGAATTTGTATGTTTCATTCTATGGCACAAATCCCGAGATGTACAGGAAAACAGCGGTTCCCATGGAAAAGAATTTCTGGGAAAACGTGAACAAATCACTGAAGCTGCTGGAAAAATTCGACTGCAATACTGTTGTCCGCCTGACGCTGGCTAAAGGGCTTAATTTTACAGACCCCGAAGGCTACGCAAGGATAATCGAGCAAAGCGGCGCTAAGTTTGTGGAAGTTAAAGCGTTCATGGCGGTAGGAGGCTCGCGCAGAAGCATGAAATACACTGACATGCCGTTGCATCCCGAAATCCAGGAGTTCGCGGAAAAATTCGAGAGCAACTCCTCTTACCGCATCATCAACGAGAAACCCGACAGCCGCGTTGTCCTGCTTTCGCGAGAAGGAAAAGATGCTGGAAGCAAAACAGGTACTTGAAAAAATGGGCCATTCTGTTTTTGTCTCAGGATTTTCAGATGCCTATCTGGGCAAATCAAAGAAAGGAAAAGGAACGCCATCCTCGTGCTTAATTATGACAGGAAGGGTATCAGGAATTACATAGGCGGGAACGCCTTGATGGAGATCGGCTTTGCGCATGTGCTAGGGAAAAAGATTTTCCTGCTGAACCCGGTACCAGAAATAGAATTTTACAGGGCAGAGATCGAGGCTACAAAGCCTGTTGTTTTGCACGGGGATATTGGAAAAATCATCTAGCCATTCGCTTTCAGTAATTTTCTTCGTGATTCAAGCACTTTTTTCCCTCTTTCCTGCGGCACTATATGGATTTTTGCTTTCTGGAATTTCTTCTCGAGCTCTTTTCCCTTCTGCAGCTCGTGCAGGAATATGGCGAGCGCAGCCACTTCGCTGTGCGGCTGGTTCGTGACAGAGATGTTGAAGTCCGCAGCCTGGTAAATTTCAGGCAGCACCTTCTCGCTCCCTACTATTAAAAATATCTTTTTGCTCTTCCTTATTTTTGCTATTTTCTTCTTTATCGGCATCCCGTACATTGTAAGATGGACTATGCAGAATTTTTTCTTCTTCGCGTTTTTTATGACCTTTTTCCAGTTCTTCTCGTAGCTTATTTTGAGTTTGCCGCCCCACCGGTTCTTCACGGAATTGATGCTTTCCAGAACGCCGCTGTCCTCTTCGCCGGAATAGATGACCTCGTCGGCTCCAAGAGCGCGGGAAACGAGGCCCACATGCGTGCTGATGCGCTCGTCCCTTTTCTGCCTGTGTCCCAGGCGGAGGACTGTGATCATTATAAGTAATGTGATTTAGGGCTGAAAAAGCTTAGAATTCAGGCGGCTTCGATTGGATACCTGCTTTGCTGCCTGGTTGTGTCAGGTGGCTCGTAATAGAAGTAAGTTCTTACTGGTTCAGGGAGGTGGCTCTCTTGGATTTGCGTCATTTCTTGGTTTCCATTGTGCGACGTGTAAAAGGCGTTCGCCTGCCTGTTATAGAAATATCTTACTTTATGATAATTAATGCTGTCTAAATCATCATCACGAGGCGTATCCAGAAGCTTGATTTCCCTTTTCTTGAACCTTTCAAATATTCCCAATATAATCACCTAGATTTCATATATATGCAAATTATTTGCATAGCATATATAAATACGTTTTGGGACACAAGCTTAAAAGTCCGGGGCGGCAAATACTATTATGCCAGGGCCGAGGGAGCGCGTATTCAATGCAGGAGTCTTCAGCATGCTGAAGGCGTTCCAGCTCAGGAGCAACGAGATGCTGGTTTATAACATTCTTTCCAGGAAGCCCATGACCATAAGGCAGCTGCAGAAAAGCACAAGGATGTCCGAGCGCAGCCTGAGGACCTACCTCGATGACCTTGTAAGGAGGAATTTTGTCAGCCGGAAGCTTGTTGAGGACAGCCACCTGAAATATGTTTATTCCGCTAATTCCGGGGAAAGCTTTCTTGATACAATAAAAAAACAGATAGATGACATAGAGAAGAACAGGCTGAAAAGAAGGGAAGACATACTGAAAGGAACGCAGGCGTCCATGGAGAAATGAGCCAAATTGACAATTGGCTCTCCCTGAATTTATAGATTATCCCTATGTGGAACACAAAAATTAGAAATGAGTTTTTACGGCAACCGCAGATTTGAAGGAATATCTATTAAAATAGAACATCTGAAAGACGCTTAGCCGATTGAAAATAAAAATAGCCCCGGGCAGATTTGAACTGCCGTCGACGGGTATCTCTTTGTCACCGCTCCCTGCCGGGAACTCAAAGCTTTGGTGCAAACCAAAGCCCGCTATGCCAAACCTCATTGGTCGGAAAGATCAACGATTTGGCCACTACATTCCGTGAAGATTTTTAGTCTTCTCCACGGGGCTGTTCAGGGCTAACACTTTTACAATTCAATTCTCAAAGATTTAAATAAAGGGCGGTTCAACCATTTACATGAAAAAAGTTGATGTCGTTGTTTCAGTTATAGGCGCTTTTCTGATTATTCTGGGACGCTGATAAACCAGTACACATTGGAGTACAACACCATTATAGTCATGATTTTTGGAATCATAGTACTGATAGGTTCTGTGCTGCTTTATTCGGTAAAGCAGAAAGCACCCGGATCCATTTTGGTTTTGGTGTTTTCACTGCTCTCGGTGATAGTGACATTCATGAGCTATTATAATGCAAACATAAGTTTCCATATTCATGGCCTTGCCTTGCTGGGCGGAATAATAGGATTAGTTGGCGGGGCAATTAGTTTGGGCAAGAAATAAAACGATTTCTGACTTAATTCGGGACACTTGCTTTATAAGTCTTGTTTTCGATCAATAATTGTGGTGTTATGCCAGGCGAATTAGAAACACTCGAAAAGAGGAAGGAAGCATAGGCTTGAAGGCAGCGAAGAGATAGTTGGCGAGCTGTTTTTGAAAGGGCTTTCTGTAAGGATGATTGCTTCCGAGCTTCGGGTTTCCAAAAGTTCTGTTCATAGATTTTTAAGAAATTTAAGTATAGACAGGAAGGTATATCAATGAAGATCCTGCTTACTCACTGCGACTACATAGAATATGAGGCAAAGAAGAAAGCCATAGCCGAGGCGGAGCCTGTTGAAAAGGAAAAGGTGCGCGTTGATGAGTGCCTTGTCGTGTTCTGCTCCGCGGAACAGGGCGATGACGAAAGAGTAGTAGAGCCTACTGTAAAGGAAATCAAGGACGTCGCCGGCCAGGTGGATGCGAAGCGCATTGTTGTCTATCCTTTTGTTCATATTTCCTCCACGCCCGCGAAGCCGCAGATTGCGCTGAAGATCGTCAAGGGAGTGGAAGAGAAGCTCAGGGAAGAGCGCTTTGAGGTATGGAGGTCGCCGTTCGGCTGGTACAAGGCGTTTTCACTGCGTTGCAAGGGCCACCCGCTGGCCGAGTTATCGAGGGAAATCCGCTACGGCGAAACCAGGGAAAAGCCCAAAAAAGAAGAAAAAAGCATTGTTAAAATCAAAGCCCAGCAGAAGGAAGATCAAAAAGACCTGGCTCCGAACGACCACCGCGTTCTCGGAAACCTGCTCGACTTGTACAGCTTCCATGAGTATGCGCCCGGCATGGTGTTCTTTCATCCTAAAGGTATGATATTGAGGAACCAGCTTGCAGAATTCTGGCGCAAGGAGCACGTGAAACGCGGCTACAAGGAAATTTTCACTCCCCTCATCATGAATAACGTGCTATGGCAATTGAGCGGCCACTGGGACCATTACAAGGACAACATGTTTTTCACCAAAATAGACGATGTGGATTTTGCTTTGAAGCCTATGAACTGCCCTGGCGCAATTCTTGTCTTCAAGAATTCTACAAGGAGCTACCGCGACCTTCCGCTGCGCCTCGCCGAGCTGGGCCATGTCCATCGCAACGAGCTGAGCGGGGTGCTGTCGGGTCTTTTCAGGTTGCGGTATTTCACGCAGGATGATGCCCACATATTCATCACAGAGGACCATATCGAGGATGAAGTCCTTCGCGTTGTCGACATGATAGACCACTTCTACAAGATATTCGGCTTCACTTATCGCGTGGAGCTTTCTACCAGGCCCGAGAACTACATGGGCTCGAAAGAAGCCTGGGACAAGGCGGAAGCGGCTCTCGAGAGCGCCCTGAAGAAAAAGCACATGCCCTACAAGATCAACCCCGGAGACGGCGCCTTCTACGGGCCGAAGATAGATTTTCATCTCACGGATTCCCTCGGGCGCACATGGCAGTGCGCCACTGTGCAGGTGGATTTCCAGATGCCCATGCGCTTTGATGTTTCTTACATCGGCGAGGACAACAAGCCGCACATGCCTGTCATTATCCATCGCGTTATTTACGGGGCCATTGAGCGCTTTCTCGGCATACTGGTCGAGCACTACAACGGCGCCTTCCCGCTCTGGCTCTCGCCTGTGCAGGTCCGCGTGCTCCCGCTCACGGAAAGGAACGAGGCAAAAACCGAAAGCGTGCTCCACTCGCTGCTCGCCGCGGGCATCCGCGCAGACGCAGACCTGCGCTCGACAACTGTGGATTACAGGGTAAGAGAAGCCGAAGTCCAAAAGGTCAATTATATTTTGGTCATAGGCGACAAGGAAGAAGCCGCCGGCACGCTTGCAGTCCGCGCCAGGGGCAGCAGCAAGCCGCAGTTCGGCGTGGCGATGGAAGATTTCCTGGCGCAGCTCAGGGAAGAGATAGAAGCGAAGAAATGATTGAAAAATATAAGTTCTCAATAAGTCGGTTTTTTTGGATCGAACTTTAGTACGAGCGCCGCAAGAACCCTGCCCGCTTTAGCGGGCAGATGAATTGCTCACCAATTTCAAAGCGCGAGTTACAGCAGAACTTCTTCTTACGTTCAAAAAATAAAGAAAATGTAGGAAGCGG